>Ga0207661_10003478_pt1 | contig 10936 bp, 7 predicted proteins | sample KBSC713LmetaG_FD_184337 | JGI IMG/M metagenome (GOLD analysis project Ga0207661, IMG submission 184337) | Corn rhizosphere microbial communities from Kellogg Biological Station, Michigan, USA - KBS C7.1-3L metaG (SPAdes) (version 2) | ecosystem: Host-associated > Plants > Roots > Rhizosphere ... | reverse complement strand
CCTTGTCTCGGGAACCATCGGCGACCACGGCATGGCCATCATGAGCGTGCGCGAGGGGCTCGAGTTTGAGAGCCAGATCCGCTCGGACTGCGCGGCGCTGAACGGCATGATTGCGGGCGTGCTCAGCGCGGCCGGGGGCGCGATGCACGCCATGCGCGACCCGACGCGCGGTGGGCTTGCTTCCACGCTGAACGAGATTGCGCAGGCGTCGGGCGTGGGCATGGTCCTGGATGAGCCGAATCTGCCGGTGCGCCCGGAAGTGCAGTCCGCGTGCGAGCTTCTTGGCCTCGACCCTGTCTACGTGGCGAACGAAGGCAAGTGCGTTTTTTTTGTCGCGCCGGAATTTGCTGACGTTGTGCTCTCGGTGCTGCAGGCGCATCCGCTGGGCCGCGATGCCGCCGTCATCGGCCACGTCACCGCGGACCATCCGCGCATGCTGGTGGCGCGCACCGCCATGGGCGCCAACCGCGTCATCTCAATTCCCGTAGGCGAGCAGTTGCCCAGAATCTGCTGATTCTCACGTTCACCGGATGAAGGGAATGTAGGCGCTCGTACGAGTGCGATAAGCGGCATAGCTGGGAAAACGGCCCGTCAACAGCCGCTCTTCGGCCGCAATGCGGATCTCGGTGCCGGCAACAAACAAGATCACTCCGACAATCGTTTTAGGCCACCAGGACCACGCCAAGCCCGTGGTCAGAAACATGCCCAGCATCGAAGCGTAAATCGGGTGGCGAAGCCAGCGGTACACCCCGGTCTGGATGAGCTCATGATCGTCGCTCAGGGCCGCTTCGTAACGCCACTGCTTGCCCAGGCGGTGCGCTGCTGCCCACCCCAGCAAGACCGACGCGGGCCCGAGCACCATGGAGATCACGGATTCAAGGGCCGGCTGGTGGTAGCCCTTTGGGCGGATGAATGTCCACACTACGGCATAGGCCGCCATGACCAGTCCGATGCCCCAACGCGATGCGGGCGCGCGCTCGACCTTTACCTGGCCGGCAGCTTCGCGGCGCGGCTTGACGAACGCCAATGCCCACGCTATCCAGCAGATCACCATCTCAGCCCAGGCAATGTATTCGAGCATGCGTTGAGCTTAGCTTGCCGACATTCGGGTTGGAAGTAAATTCCTCGGCCGCAACCAGGGTGGCGCTCCACGCGGCTTTCCCATCAGTTCACCGTGACCGTAACTGACTTCGTCGCCCGACCATATTGATTTGTGGCGCTCAGTTTGTAGGTCGTCGTCACCTGCGGGTGAACCGTAATGCTCGTCCCGCGCATGCCGCCGAACTTGTCGATAAACAGGTACGACTCGCCCGATGTGCTCCACTGCAGCGTGACGGCGGTGCCGGGCGCCACGGTCGAAGGCGACGCCTTGAAGGTTTGAATCACCGGCTTTCCGCCCGTTGGCGCCGTGGTCGAGTCCCATCCCGGCCACTTGGGGGTCATTCTTACCACTTCGAAGTTCGAGGACTGAATGGCATCGAGGTTCACCAGGTCGTCGTCGTTCCAGCGCGCATCCGGCACGCCCTGGAAGTAGAAGTAGCTGCCGTTATCGGCCAGGATCATGCCGTACTTCTTCATCGCGGTAAGGATGATCTGGTTGGTCTTCGAGAACTTCGAGATATCGAAATTCGCCTTCAGGCGGATGCGCATGCCCATCACATTGCTCACGCCCCAGTAGACGCCTGCAGCGTGGGTCGCCGGTTCCACAAAGTAGCCATCGTTGGCATTGTTCTTCGTGACCTGCATGGTGAAACGAATGGCGTGCCGGATTTCGCCGGCCACAATCTCGTCGTATCGCACCAGCCCCGGCAGGATGGGCAGCCCCGCGGCATCGCCAGAAGTCCATCCCCACGGCCGGTTCTCATATTTTTTCAGGTCCCAGATGGTCTCCGACGACGCATTCCACGCCCCTTTGCAGCGATGCGTATTGAATGTCTCGTAAAGCATGCAGGTTCGCCGGTCGACCACCAGCACGTGCGCGTCGCCAATATATTTGTCAGGCCAGCCTGCGCAATCCTTCGGCGCGCCTTCAATGGGCGCGTTCGCGGGGAACGGCGCCCTCGACACATCGCTCTCATCCGCATAGTCGATCACGTGAATGCCCACCATCGGCTGTGTGCTTGAATCGACCACGGCGTAAGGAATGCCATAGTTGCCGCCTGTCGTCGACGACCAGTCGTGATGTAAGTGCAGCCCCGCAAATCCCGAAGCCGAAGTGATGGCCTGATTATCGGGGTCGAGGGGAGCGGCGGAGATGTCTGTCACCCACGCATCACTCGCCTCGAAGGGAACGAACCCGTTGAAGCTGGCCCGCGAGCCCAGCGACAATCCTCCGCAGATCTCCACCGATTCCGCGTCGTTCACGCCCAGGTTCAGTGTCGCCCTTGCAACAAGAGCCGTCGGCTTGGTCGAGTCGGTGACCATGACGGCCACCTGGTGATTGCCGACAGCGCTTTCTTTTGGAATGCCGCTGAGAACGCCCGTTCCCGCTGCGAGCGAAAGCCCACCCGGCAGTTTCGTCGCCGTAAACGTGTACGGCTTCGCCCCGCCTGCGGCGACGATCGTCGCATGGTAGTTGTCGGCCGCACGCGCGAGCGGAAGCGAGCTTGTCTGGATGGTGAGCGACGACTGCGATGCCGCGATGGCCGGCAAGGCCAGCAACGCGATTCCAAAGTATGAAAGGCGAAGGTGCAGATTCCGCATGTTCCGTAACTCCGTTTCGGAACCAGGGCAGCAGAGGGGACAGCAAGGAAGGCAAACGCAGCAGCAAGTGGCGGTCGAAGTAGTGACCCAGGGGTAGTTGGCGCAATTCTACATGAACCCTATTGCTGGGGCGAGGCCGGCGGAAGCGGATCGGGTTTCGGCATTTCGCGTTGCACCAGGAGAACGCGCTTTACCTTGTTGCGGTCAATATGCTGAATGGCGCCGCCGACGCGCACCTCGACGTCCATGCCGGAGACCGACACGAGATCGCCGCTGAGAACGGTGCCGTCGCGCAGCTCGACCGTGTCATAGGCCGCCGCGCCTAGCTCGAATGTCACCGAGCCTCCGGAGACGTCGTTCTGGCTGATGTCGAGTGGAAATGTGCCGCTGTTGAATCCTTCTTTCGTGAAGGTAAGCGTGTGATGCCCCGCGCCCACGGTAATCATGCGCGGCGTGGTCCCGGCCTGAGTACCATCCACCGAAAGCATTGCGCCCTGCGGGGTCGAGCCGATGGTCATGGAAATCGTCCTGGCTGTGGCCGTGAGCTCATGCAGCGTGATCGACACCGGCTGCCCCGATGCATTCACCGTGGTCTCGAACTTTACCGTCTCGCCCGGTCCGATGTTCGTCACAGCGATCACGTCCTCGCCGACGCGGACCTTGTTCTTGTCGAACAAATAGACTGAGAACCTCGCGGAGGGAATCACGCGCGACGACAAGTTCTCGGCTGTCGTATCCATCACATATCCGTGCAGCCTGCCCATCTCAGGCAGCGATTTGAACTTGCTGAACGTGAAACGCAGAACCGGCGTGCCGCTGCCAGGCCAGTCGATTACCTGGAGCGGCGTATCTTTTGCGAAAGAGGGAAGGGCAAGCAGGCAAACGGCCAGAAAAATTCCGGCAATCGGAGAAAACCAGTTACGGATGGACATGTTGCGAACATCATACCGCGCGCGTCAATTCGCTGGACACCGGCATGGATGGTCAACCAGCTATGCCAGCCGATCGTAGCTGGCCCTGATCCGATCTGGCACCAAACCCGGCGCGTCGCCCAGCGTGTAGCCGATCTCGAGCACTGCCGCCGGCGGCTTCGCCAGCGCGTGCAGCCGCCTGGCCGTGTCTTTCCAGTCGATGCTGCCGTCGCCCGGCCAAAGGTGCTCGTCCTTCACGCCGTGGTTGTCGTGCACGTGCAGCGAAACGATTCGGCTGCCCATCACGCCCAGCGCCTCGGCGATACCTACCGTGATGTGCGCATGCCCAAGGTCAAGGCAGAAGCCCACGTTGTCAAGGTGGCCCAGTTCAAGGATGGTCACCAGGTGTTCAGGAGTGGTGACGTCGTTGGTCAGGTTCTCCACCAGAAGCTTCACACCCAAGGCTCTGGAAAACGCGCCCAGGTGCTCCAGCGCCGTCAACGCATAATCGATCGTCCGCTGCGACCATCCGTCCTCGCGCTCGCCCAGGTGCACTACGAGGTGCTGGAAAGGAATCTGCTCCGCTGCTTCGAGCGCGCGCTTGATCTCGTCCATGGAGTCGATGCGCCGCGACTTTTCCGGGTGGATCACATTCACCGACGGCGCGCCGGCGCGGCCCATTTCGCGATCGGGGAACATGGGCGCATGCATCGAAAACGGCTTCAACTGGTTCGAGCGGAACCACTCGCTGAGTTCGCGAACGTCTTCCCGCTCCGTGTAATCGAAGTGCTGCCGCGCGGCGAAAATCTCCACCGCCTCCGCCCCGGAGCGCTCCGCCAGTTCAAGGATTCCAGGATGCAGGCGCTGGTTGAGAAACAGGTGGGTGGACAGAACTCGCAGCATACTTGTTGACCCCTGGTGCCCGCAGGGAGCCGCGCGGGCGCTACACTCATTTTCGCATCTTTCCAATAGGTTACGGGCGATCGCGGCCCGCCGTCTGGAACAGCTCGCCGCCCTGCGCACCCCGGCCAGGCAACCCGTGGCTTGCGTTCCCCCTGCCCATGCTCCATCATGGTGGGAACCTCCACAGGATCCACGGGATGTCTTCGATGGACTATTTCCTCAGGTCTTCGCTCCGATTCGTGTCTCTGCCCGCGTCCGGATTCGCTCTCATTGCCGCGATAGTTTTCGGAGTATCGCCGTTCGCTTGCGCGCAGGCGAATCCCGCTGCCGCCGCCGCGGCTCCAGCCACCTCCCCGGCTGCAAAACCCGCCGCCGCACCGGCGACCCCGATCGCAGCGAGCGCAAAAGCTCCCGACTTCGCCAAAGAAGCCATGGTGATCGACAAGAGCCTCACCCGCATTCGCGAAGAGGCCGACGGCACCGGCACGCGTGAAACGACGGTGCGGGTCCGCGTCCTGGCCGACGCCGGCGTGAAGGAATTCGCCGTGCTCGAGTTCACTTACACAGCCATGAACCAGCAACTGGACATCGGCTACGTGCGCGTGATCAAGCCCGACGGCACGGTGGTCAAAACACCGGATTACAACGTGCAGGACCTGCCCGCCGACGTGACGCGGCAGGCCCCCATGTACTCCGACATCCACCAGAAACACGTTGCCGTAAAAGGCCTTGGGGTCGGCGACACACTCGAGTACCAAACGACCCTGCGCACACTCACGCCCGAGGTGCCGGGCCAGTTCTGGCTGGAGTATTCGTTCGAAAAGACCAACATCGCCGTCGACGAAGAGCTCGATCTCGATGTTCCCGCGGACAAGCCCGTGACGGTGGCGAGCGCCGATGTGCAGCCCACCATCACCACCGCAAGCGGGCGCAAACTCTACCATTGGGCACGCCAGAATCTTTCCCGACCCGATCCTGACGCGCCGCCAAAGTCCCTCAAGAAGTGGAAGCCATCCGTTCAGGTCACCACGTTCGCAAGCTGGGAGCAGGTAGGCGCCTGGTACCAGTCGCTGCAGAAGGACCAGCTCACGGTCACGCCCGCGATTCAGGCCAAGGCCGATGCGCTGACCAAAGGCCTGACCACCGATGACGAAAAGATCCACGCCATCTTCAATGCGGTGGCGCTGCACATCCACTATGTCGGGCTTGAATTCGGAATCGGACGCTATCAGCCGCACCCCGCGGACGACGTGCTCTCAAACGAGTATGGCGACTGCAAAGACAAGCACACGCTGCTGGCCACGCTGCTCAAAGCCGAGGGTATTGAGGCCTGGCCGGTGCTCATTAACAGCGGCCGCGAACTCGATCCAGCCACACCTTCTCCCGGCCAGTTCGACCATGTCATCACCGTTGTGCCTCGCGGCGACAAGCTGATCTGGATGGACTCGACCGAAGAAGTGGCGCCGGTGGGCATCATCGCGGCGGGTCTGCGCGACAAGCAGGCGCTGATGATTCCCGCGGCCAGGTCGGCGCTGCTCGAGCAGACCCCCGCCGAACTTCCCTATCCTCAATCGGTGCGTTTTGTTGCTACGGGAAGTATGAGCGAGAAGGGATTGTTTACCGCGCATCTCGACCAGACGTATCACGGAGACGTCGAGATGCTTCTGCGCGAGGCCTTTCGGCGCGTGCCGCAGTCGCGCTGGAAGGAATTGGTCCAGCGGTTTTCCGGCAGCATGGGCTTCGGCGGTGAGGTAAAGGAGCCGCAGGTCTCAGAGGTGGAAAATACCGCGCAGGCGCTGCACCTCAGCTACGACTACACCCGCGAGAAATACAGCGAGTGGGACGATCACCGCATTAATCCCGCGCTTCCGCCGGTGGGGTTTGAGTTGATGCCGGGTATTAAAGTGATCAAGCCGGCCGACGATGTCGAGCTCGGCTCGCCCGGCGAACAGGATCTGGTTTCCAAGATCGAGATGCCGGCGGGCTACCGAGTGTTTCCACCCCCGAACGTCGACCTGAAGCAGGACTGGGCTGAGTACCAGGCCACCTACAGCTTCGAGAACGGGATGTTCACGGCCGAGCGGCGCATGGTCATCCGCAAGGAGAAGGTGCCGCTGGCCGACTGGGACAAGCTGCTGGAGTTCCGGCGCGCGATCTGGGCTGATGCCGTGAAGATGTCAACGGTGCTCACGCCGGATCAAGCCGGGAATGTGCCGGCGCAAGCGATCAGAAACAACGAGGCCGCCACCTCGCGCTACCAGCAGATGTCGGCTGAAATGCAGCCTCTTCGCGATGCTACCGCGATTCTGTTTGCCGATGCGCCGCCAACACCGGACGGCCTGGCGAAGTCGCTCGACCAGTGCCGCGAAGCCGTCCGCACGATCGAAGAGAAGTCGCAGAGGCTGCCGCCCAATGCGGTGAGCTCTCTCTACTGGGGCCAGATGCTCGGGGTGGCGTGGACGGCCCGGGGCTGGCTGGAGCTCGAATCCCAGCATCTGGATGCGGCGGTAAGCTATCTGCGCGCCGCCTGGAACCTGACCCAGGACCAGTTCGCGGCCTACGAGCTGGCGCGCGCGCTCGAATTGAGCGGGCAAAAGACCGAAGCCGCGCACATGTACGAACTGGCCTACGTGGCGAACTCAAGCCCACTGATGGGGAACCTGGCGCAAACCGTTCAGGCTCACGACCTGAGCGCGAAGGCCTACCAGAAGCTCACCGGAAAGCTCATGACCGCCACCCTGCTCAATCGCGGCCAATATAACGGCAGCCTGCGCGCGGAGATGGATAAGGACGTGGAAAAACGCCAGTACATTTCGGAGACGCATATCAATGGCGAGGGATTCTTTTCGGTCGCGTATGAGGACGGCAAGCCGGTCAAGGCGCAGTTCCTCGCCGGGGAAAAGCGCATGACATCTCTGCAATCGGCGATCGAGAAGAACCGATTCCCGGTTCCGATGCCGGCGGGTTCAAAGGCGCGCCTGGAGCGCGAAATCAAACTGATCTGTACCCAGTACGGCGGCTGTGACGCCTACCTGCTGCTGCCAGACAAGGTGGAAATGCCTCAGGTCGTCTATACGCTGGGAGGGCACGAAATCAAGCTCCTGAAAGTGCGTCAGGCCCCCTGAAGCAGCGCGCCGACACGCGCTCGAAGCCCTTATAGCTGTTCACGATGGCACTTTATGAGGGGCCGGAGTCGGGGAACTTGCGGCCTGCAACATCCATCGGCTTTAAAGGCACCTGAGGTATCTAACCCTAAAGTACCGTAGACAGCGGTTACGATCTGGGAAATACTGCCCATTACCTATACGCGTCCGTGAATACCGGTCCTGCGCCGTTCAGGATGGGTAGCCATTCCCGGAATGTCAAAGGGAAGGTTCGGAGGCGAACGCGCAGGGACAGTAGATTGCGCGATTCCCGGAATGGAGGCAGTTCACAATGGTTGCCAGGGTTCTACCGCTGTTGATTCATCTGAAGAATCGGGTTCTGAACGAAGATGGCCAGGATCTCGTCGAATACGCGTTGATCGTCGCGCTTCTGTCGTTCTGCGCCATCGCCGCCGAAAAGAATGTAGCCACGAGCGTGGCTGGCGCGTACGCACATCTCTCAACCACGTTCAACGGCCTGGTGTAGAACTGGGCTCCCGGGCGATTCTCTTGCCCGGGTCACGAACGTCGGCGACTCGCCGGGTAAACGCCGGGAGCCTGTTCCGCGCGAGGGTGTCGGTTCCCCTCAGGCATTGATCGCCATGCCCTCGACAGCCGCGTAGGCGTCGAGCATGGCTTCGCCCAGCGTTGGATGTGCGTGGATGGTGAACATCAGCTCGTCCACCGTGCCTTCCAGTTCCATTACAGCCACCGCCTCGGCGACGAGCTCGGTCGCGCTGGGCCCGATGATGTGCACGCCGAGAATCTCGCCGTACTTTGCATCCGCAACAATTTTCACGAAGCCGTCGTGGCTGTCCACGATCGTCGCCTTCGAGTTGCCTGCGAACGGGAACTTGCCCACCTTCACGTCGTAGCCCTTTTCGCGTGCCTGGGCCTCGGTGAGGCCTGCGGACCCGATCTGCGGATCGGTGTAGGTGCACCCGGGAATGCGGTCGCGCCGTACGGGACGGAACTTGCGTCCGGCGATCTTCGCCATGGCCACCAGCCCGCTCATGCCGCCGACATGGGCAAGCTGTGGCAGTCCAGCCACGATGTCGCCGATGGCGTAAATGCCCGGTTCGGCGGTCTGCTGCGCCTCGTTCACCTTCACTAAGCCGCGCTCCAGCTCGATCCTGGTCTTCTCGATTCCTACGCCTGCCGTGCGAGGGGCGCGGCCCACAGCGACCAGAACCTTTTCCGCTTCCTGTTCGCGCGCCTGGCCGTTGGCGGTTGTCCACGCCACCTTCACGCCCGCAGTTGTCTTCTCGATCGACTGCACGCTGCAGCCGGTGTTCACGTCGATGCCGCGCTTCTTGAACAGGCGGGTGAGTTCTTTCGAGATGTCCTCGTCTTCTACCGGCACGACGCGCGGCAGATACTCGACGATGGTCACTTCCGTCCCGAAGCTGCGGAAGATCGATGCGAACTCGACGCCCACGGCGCCGGCGCCAATCACGATCAGCGATTTGGGCGGCTCGGCAAGCGAAAGTATTTCAATATTGGTCAGGACGCGATCGTCGGGCTTGTTGCCGAAGAGCATGCGGGCCTCGGAGCCGGTAGCGAGAATGAGGTTCTTCGCCCTGAGCTGCTGCGTGGCGCCGCCCGCGCTCTCGACATCGACGGTGTGCACGCCGTCCTGGCCGGCCGGGCCGGTGAGCCGCCCGTATCCGCGGACCACCGTGACCTTGTTCTTCTTCATCAGGAACTCGAGGCCCTTGGTGTGCTTCGCGACGATGGCGCTCTTGCGCTTTTGCACCGCGGCCCAGTCGAGCTGCGGTGTGCCGATGCCTGCGATGCCGTATTCGGCGGCATGTTTCAGGTGGTCCCAGATTTCGGCGTTGAAGAGCAGGGCCTTGGTGGGAATGCAGCCCACGCGGAGGCAGGTGCCGCCCAGCGAGGTTTCCGCTTCAATCAGCGCTACCTTGAGCCCGTACTGGCCGCCGCGAATCGCCGCCGTATATCCCGCCGGTCCGCTGCCGATGATTGCCACGTCGTACACAGTGCTGCCGTTCTCCGCCAAGGTGCTGCTCCGTTTCCGCGCACGCCGACTCGGCGGCGCACGGTCCAGTCTATCGGATGAGGATTTAGGCGAGCGGACGCGGAAAGGAGGCGACGTGGCAGAGGTGGGAAGGATCGCGCGAGTGAACGGGTGGTGCGGCCGATGCGGGAACGGGGTGGAGATTCGGCAGGCAGTGAAAGTGTTTTGACGACAACTCTCCTGAGTTCCTGATCGTGGCGGGAAGGGGCGGCATTTCGGAAAACCGCGAAGGATGCCGTTTGAATCCGATTTGCTATAAACCGCTGGTTCTATTGCCGCTTACACGAATTCCGAAGAAACAGCGAGAAGCGAAAGAAAAGAGAAGCCAGAAAAAAATTTGTTTTGTTTCTCATTTCGCTCCTTGCGTTTCGGGCCCGGTTTTCTCCGGGAGCAAGTTACAGTAGCACGGCCGCGATCGCCTGGATGTGATCGCGGATACAGGTGTTGAAGGCAGGGAACAGGGGACAGGGAACAAGGGACAGAGGTTTCAGGGTGCGGGGACTGGGATGCAGGATGCGGGGGCCGTTTTCGCCACAATGAGTCGCCAGGGGCCTCTTCGTCAGATGCGGGTCGCGCCCTTCTGCTCAGCGAGATAGTCGAGCCACGCCTCTATGCCTGCGCCGGTTCTGGCAGCTGTCTCAAAGATCCGGATACCGGGGCGGATTTCGCGAATGTTGCGGAGCGCGGCCTCACGATTGAAGCCCACAGCTTCGGCGATATCCATTTTGGTGATGATTGCCGCGTCGACCGAGTTGAACAGCGTGGGATACTTCAGCGGCTTGTCCTCGCCCTCAGTCACGCTCAGCAGCGCGACCCGGATGCGCTCGCCCAGATCGTAGCTCGACGGGCAGACCAGGTTGCCGACGTTCTCGATGAACAGGTAGTCGAGGCCGCCCAATTCCACGCCGTCCCAGCTTTCCAGGTGCCGGCTGACCATTTCCGCCTCGAGGTGGCAGATGCCGTGGGTATTGATCTGGCGGACGGGGACACCGCTGAGAGCGAGCCGGCGCGCGTCATTGTCGGTTTCAAGGTCGCCGACCAGGGCGGCGGCGCGAGATCCGATGAGGCGAAGGGCGGCGAGGGTCTTCTGCAGGAACTCGGTTTTGCCGGTGCCTGGGCTCGAGACCAGGTTGAGCACGAGCACGCCGGCGGCTTCAAACCGGCCGCGCAGCTCACGGGCCAACTCGTCGTTCTTCTTGAGGATTCCCTGCCGCAGTTCCACGATCCGCGTCGTCATC
>Ga0207661_10003476_pt1 | contig 10938 bp, 6 predicted proteins | sample KBSC713LmetaG_FD_184337 | JGI IMG/M metagenome (GOLD analysis project Ga0207661, IMG submission 184337) | Corn rhizosphere microbial communities from Kellogg Biological Station, Michigan, USA - KBS C7.1-3L metaG (SPAdes) (version 2) | ecosystem: Host-associated > Plants > Roots > Rhizosphere ... | reverse complement strand
AGAGAGGCTGGTGGTGGCGAATGCGGCCACAAACACGGTCATGATCCAGAAGCGCGCGGGGTTGGTGCGCTCGTCGGAATCTTCGAGGGCTTCAAAAGCGGGTTGGACAGGGAGGGTTGCTCTCCCGGACATGGGGGTTCCTCGGTGCGGCTGCCAGGAATTGGGGATTTCCGTTGGATAGGAAGCTAACACAAGGAAGATGGTGGGACAATCCCCAAATTGGCGGGATTCTGAGTCCCAGCTCCAGTTTGGGCCGCTCTCGGAGTTTCCAAAACGGGACTCGATTCAGGCGCAACCGGGGCAGGAAGTCAGACGCGCTGCACCGCCTGGGCCAGGTGGCTGAGGCTGGTCTTGGCATCGCCGTAGAGCATGGAGGTGCAGGGTTTGAAGAAGAGGGGATTTTCGAGGCCGGAGAAGCCACGGCCCTGCCCGCGCTTGAGCACGATGACGCTTTTGGCGCGGTCGACTTCGAGGATAGGCATGCCGGCGATGATGGATTTGGGATTGTCGCGCGCGTCGGGGTTAACGACGTCGTTGGCGCCGATGACGACGGCCACGTCGGTGGAGGGAAAGTCGGGGTTGACCTGCTCCATTTCATAGAGGGCGGAGTAGGGCACGTTGGCTTCGGCAAGCAGCACGTTCATGTGGCCCGGCATGCGGCCGGCGACAGGGTGGATGGCGTACTTGACGGTGACGCCGCGGTCCTCGAGCAGTTCGGCGAGCTCGCGAACGGCGTGCTGGGCCTGGGCGGTGGCGAGGCCGTATCCAGGGACGAAGATGACGCGGTTGGCGAAGGCGAGCTGCATAGCGGCATCGTCGATTGAGATTTCGCGCATGACTCCGCCGGCGGTTGCGGCCGTTGGGCCGGCGACGGCAGCGCCGAATCCGCCAAACAGGACGTTGGTGATGGAGCGATTCATTGCCTTGCACATGAGGACGGAGAGGATGAATCCGGAGAAGCCGTCGAGGGTGCCGGCGATGATGAGGACGTTGTTGCCGAGCACGAATCCGGTGGCGGCGGCGGCGAGTCCGGCGTAGGAGTTCAGCAGCGACATGACGACGGGCATGTCTGCGGAGCCGATGGGAATGACCAGCATGACGCCGAACAGAAATGCGATGCCGAGCATGGAGTAGAAGACCGCGCTTGCCTCGGGATGAAACCAGAAGTAGAAGAAGCAGCCGGCCAGGGCCGCGAGGACAGCCAGGTTGAGGATGTTCTGGCCGCGAAACTGGATGGGTTTTCCCTGAATGATGCCTTGCAGCTTTCCGGCGGCGATGAGCGAGCCGGTGGTGGTAAGGGCGCCGAGGATGATTTCAAAGCCGAGGGCGCCGCGCTTGACGGGGCCGAGGTCGCCGATGTTGACCATGAACTCGCCGATGCCGACGAGCGCGGCGGCGAGTGCGCCGAATGCGTGGGAAAGCGCGGTCCGCTGGGGCATGGCAGTCATGGGAACGGTGACGGCCATCCATGCGCCGACGATCGAGCCGATGGTGAGGCCGGCGAGGATCCATGTCCAGGTGACGATGTGCGCGCCGATGAGCGTTCCGATGATCGCCGCGAGCATGCCGCCTTCGGCGAGGAACATGCCGCGCCGGGCGGTGTCAGGGTGCGACATCATCTTGAGCGAGAGGATGAAGAGAATGGAAGCGATGAGATATGTGGCTTCCATGAAATAGGAGGTGAGGCTCATTTCTCCTCCTTTTTCGCGGGCGCGGTGCGGCTGCGAAACATCTTGAGCATGCGGTCGGTGATACCGAAGCCGCCCACCACGTTGATGGTGGCGGTGGTGACGGCGACGCATCCCAGGATGTGCGCGGGCAGCGGGTAGCCCTTGGCCCCGGCGAGCACAAGGGAGCCGATGAGCGAGATGCCGGAGATGGCGTTGGTGGCCGACATCAGAGGGGTGTGCAGCAGGGGCGGCACACGGCTGATGACCTGGTAGCCGAGGAAAGCGGCCAGAGCGAAGACGTAAACCGAAGCGATCAATACTGCTGGATTCATGAGTTACTCACAGCGGAGCTAGCGGGGCTAGCGGAGTTGGCGGAGTCAGGGCGTGGCGGTTGTGGTTTCGAGCAACCGGGCGACGCGTGGATTTACCGGCTTACCTTCGTGCGCGACGCAGGCCCCGGCGAGCACTTCGTCGGCGAGATCGATGGACAGGTTGCCGTTCTTGAGAATGAGGCCGAGGAAATTGACGACGTTGCGGGCGTAGAGATGACTGGCGTCTACCGGGACCTCTGAGGGCAGATTCATGGGAGCAAGGAGTATGACGCCGCCGATGTTCTGCTCCAGTCCGGGTTGAGTGAGTTCGCAGTTGCCGCCCGCGGGAGCGGCGAGGTCTACCAGCACAGAGCCGGGGCGCATGGCTTCGACGGCTTCTCGCCGGATGAGGCGCGGCGCGGGGCGGCCGGGAACTTGCGCGGTGGTGATGATGACGTCGGAATGGGCCGCGGTTTTGACGATCAGGTCGCGTCCGCGATCGAGGGCTTCTTCGGTGAGTTCGGCTGCGTATCCGCCACCGCCTTCAGTGTTGATGCCGCCCAGGTCGACGTCGAGGAATTTGGCGCCGAGGGACCGCACCTGTTCGCCGGCCGCGGCGCGAACGTCGTACGCTTCGACGACGGCACCGAGGCGCCGGGCAGTGGCGATGGCCTGCAGGCCGGCGACTCCCGCGCCAATGACGAAGACGCGCGCCGGCGGCACGGTGCCCGCGGCGGTCATGAGCATGGGGAACATGCGCGGCAGGCGGTCGGCGGCCGTGACCACGGCTTTGTAACCGGCGACGGTCGCCATGGAGGAAAGTGCATCCATGGACTGCGCGCGGGTGATGCGCGGAACCAGTTCCATGCTGAAGAGCGTTACGTTTCGCTCGACGGCGGTGGACAAGGCCGTGGGCGCATCGAGGGGACGCAGGAATCCGACGACGACGGCTCCGGGCTTGAGCGCGGCCTGATCGGAGGCATTGGGCGCGTTGACGACGGGAAGGAGGCCGGCGTCGGCCAGGATGGAGGCGCGGCTCGCGGCGATTGAGGCGCCGGCATCGATGTAGGCCTGGTCAGAGGCGCCGGCGTGGATGCCTGCTCCGGCTTCGACGAGCACGTCCACTCCCTGGGCGCGAAGAGACTTGAGGCTTTCGGGCAGGAGGGCGACCCGGGTTTCGGGAAAGGTCTCTTTGAGGATTCCAAGCTGCACTTTCGGCCTCCGTGAGCGGGCCCGGGAATGGAGGACACGCCCGGCGGCAAGCGATGTGCGTGCGGGCGTTGTCCGTGGGTTAAGTAGCCATTATGGGTCCGAAGGGGTGCGAGGGCGTGTGATGTTAGTCACGGTTAGGACGATGCGCGCCGGGATCGGATTTCTGGTGGCATGCGCAGGAGTGGGTGGTGAGTAGACAGGGATCTAGCGGGGGTGGTCAAAATGTATAAAATCAAGATTTTTTATACATATGTATATTTTGGTTTCAACTAACTCGTTTGTTTTATGTAACTTACTAAAATCGCGCAAGAACCAGAAAAAAATTTTTGGCGCGGATTTGCTTTTCTGAGATCGCATGCCCGGGGGATTTCTCCGCGAGCAGGGCTACGATAGCACGGGTTGGGAGAGGTGATTCTGTGACGGCTGTCACGGGTGTGGACGGAGTCCGTCGGCCGCCGAGGTTGAAAAACCATCCCTCGGCGGCTGAAGAGGCTGCGGAAAAAGGCATTTGTGCTCTGCGAAGCTAAGCAGGGGCTAAAGCCCGGGTCATCAGAATGAGTAGCTTGCGGCACGACTGAACAGCTTGCTGAAAAATGCATTTGGGCGGCGCGAAGTTGCGCAGGGGCTAAAGCCCAACCCAATGAAATGTGCGGCTTGGGCGGCACGATTAAAGTCGTGCCCTGACACAAAGCCTCAGGCGCGGGATTTTTCAGCTAGCTGTGAAGTCGTGCCCCTTCAAAGCCTGGCGCTGAGTGCGGTTTATTTCGGTAGAGCCTCGGTTCCTGTGACGGTGAACGAAGCCTCGGATTTGGATTGTGTTTCCTGGGGCTGTGCGCCGCCGAGGGTCAGAGTGTACTTGCCTGCGACGATGGAGCGGTTGCCGTTCTCGTCGACGGAAGAGATCGACCGGGGATCGATTTTCAGCGTGACCTGCCTGCTTGCTCCCGCTGCCAGGTGAATGCGCTCGAATCCGGCGAGCGAGTGGATGGCGGCGTCGGGTGCCGGCGACTTGAGGTAGGCCTCCACGACTTCGTCGCCGGCCATCTTGCCCTGGTTGGTGACGGTGACGGTAGCGGTGAGCGGCTCGCCGGCTTTCAACGTTTCGGTGGAGAGTTTGACCGCGCCGTACTTGAACGTGGAGTAGCTCAGGCCGTAGCCGAAGCCCCACAGCGGCTTGCCAGTGAAGTAGCGGTAGGTGCGGTCTTTCATGCTGTAGTCGGTGAAGGGCGGCAGTCCGTCCGTGCTGGCGTAAAACGTGACGGGGAGGCGTCCCGCGGGATTGTTTTCGCCGGCCAGGGTGCGCGCAATGGCGGTTCCGCCGGCGACGCCCGGATACCAGGCTTCGAGGACGGCCGCGGCATGCTCGTTTGCCCAATTGAGGGCCACGGCGCTGCCGCTCTGCAGCACGACGATGAGCGGCTTGCCGGTGGCGGCGACGGCTTCGAGCAGTTTCTGCTGCGGTGCGGGCAGATCGAGGCTGGTGCGGTCTCCACCGCTGAAGCCGGGGATCTTGATGGGCATCTCCTCGCCTTCGAGTTGCGGGGACAGTCCCACCATCGCAATGACGACATCGGCCTGCCTGGCCTGGCTGACGGCTTCATCGAGCTGTGCCTGGGCGGGCGCTTCCCACTTCAGGGTTACGCCACCGCCGGCGCGGTCGGCCGAATGCGAATACCCGAATGTGAACGTGTGCGGGTTGGTGTCGGCGAAATCGAATTCGATCCGCGGGCTCTGGGCAAACGTCTCCACCGGCGGAGCGGTGGGCGAAGCGCCCGGTGCGGCGTGGAAGTTGCCCATCTGCGACAGGTCGTGTCCCTTGCGCAGGGTGCCTTCGCCGAGCACCTTGCCGTCGATCGCGAAGCTGTAGCTCTCCGCGGGCGAGTAGGGGAAGCTGTCGGCCGGTTCGACGATGAAGGCATAATGGCCGGGCGCGGGAGCCGCGATGGTGCCGCTCCAACGGACGGAATAGTTGTGGGTTTCGATTTGCGGCACAGGCTGCGCGTTCTCCCAGTCGGCCTGGACGAGCGGCTCGGTGTGGGTGGCGACGGGACGGCCGGTCCAGTCGGACGTGGCGAAGAATTCGGTCTTGAGGCCCTTGTTCATTCCGAACGCCGTGCGCGGCACCGGCACGCCAACACCCTCGGCGAGCGTGGAGCCCTGCGCGTAGAGAATCGGTGTGGACTTGAATTGCGCGCTGATTCCGTCGAGCGGCGTAACCGGGTTAAGCGGCGTGCCGACGTAATTGCCCAGGATGGAAGGCAACAGATCGGCGGTCGGCCCGATGACGGCGATGTGGTGCAGCGGCTGCTTGAGGGGGAGCACACCTGAGTTCTTGAGCAGCACGATGCTTTCTTCGGCGGCTTTGAGTGATACCTCGCGGTTCTTCTCGTCGGCGGTGGTCGAGAACGGGATCTTGTCGAGCGGGTTGGAACCCTGGGGATCGAACAGGCCAAGCTGGAACCGCGCCGTGTAAAGGCGTTCGGCTGCCTGGGTGACCAGGTCCTCGCTGACGAGGCCGTCTTTGACGGCTTTGGCGAGGGTGTTGAAGCCGGGCGTCCAGATGCTGCAGGAGAGGTCGGTTCCGGCTTTCAGTGACTGGGCCGCGGCGTGTTCGATGTCGGGCTGCTGCTTGTGTCCCTGAGAGACGTCGACGATGGCGCCGCAGTCGGAGACGACGAAGCCCTTGAATCCCCACGCGTCGCGGAGGTGTTCCTTGAGCAGCATCTGGTTGGTGCAGGCGGCGAAATCATCGATGGAGTTGTAGGCGCACATCACGCTCTGCACATGGCCTTCAGTGACGGTGGCGCGGAAGGCGGGCAGGTACGTGTCTTCGAGGTCGTGGTTGCTGGGATTCACGTTAAAGCCGTGGCGCAGACTCTCGGGCCCGGAGTGCACCGCGAAGTGCTTGCTGGTGGCAACGGCGCGAAGGTGCTCGAGATCGCTGCCCTGCACTCCGCCGATAAACGCGATGCCGAGCCGGCCGGTGAGGAAGGGATCTTCGCCGTAGGTTTCCTGGCCGCGTCCCCAGCGCGGGTCGCGGAAGATGTTGATGTTCGGCGACCAGAAAGTCAGGCCATAGAAGATGCGGTGATTTCCTTCACGCTGCGCCTGGTTGTACTTGGAGCGCGCTTCCTCTGAAATGACATTGCCCATGCCGTGCACGATGTTGGTGTCCCAGGTGGCGGCCATGCCGATGGCCTGGGGAAACACGGTTGCGTAGCCGGCGCGCGCGACGCCGTGCAGGGCCTCGTTCCAGGTCTGGTAATCAGGCACGCCGAGGCGCGGAATCGCGGTGGCCCAATCATCAAGCTGCTGGGCCTTCTCCTCCAGGGTCATCTTGCTGACCAGATCGTGCGCACGCTCCTGGGGAGTGAGACTGGTGTTCTGGTAGGCAGGTTGCGCCGCTTCCTGGGCGGGCGAGAACGCGGTAAACAGGGCAAGCAAGACGGGCAAAACAGAAAGCGAGCGGCGAAACTGCATTGAAATCCATCCTTTTCGGAATGGCCGCACGTCGGCGGCCGGTTCGGTCTGCACCCCCCGCCGGGCAGACGGCCAATGCGGCCGAATGACTCGCCAGACCGCGGGAATGCGCAAGGGGCAGACTTGAGAACTCTACCCGAAATCGGGTATGGCTGACCAGCTTTATCGGTTTACTTAGCGGCGGCTGCCGGCACCATCGCGTCTTCCGCGGCGTCTTTCTCACCGACCTCGGCCTCCATCTGCTCGAGGATGGCGACGAACTGCTGGAACTCGGCCCGGTTATGGAGCTCCTGGAGCCGCGGATCGCCGATCATCTGGAAGAACCATGGGCAGCGGCTTTCGTTGGCGGCGGTGAGCTCCGCGAGCGCCGAGTCCGCATCGCCCAGGGCCAGGTAGGCGGCGGCGGCAAACGAACGCATCACATAGCGCTCGCGGGTGAGCCATTGCATGCTCTCGAGGCATTCTTCAGCCCGGGCGCGCTCCCCATGGCGCGCCAGGGCGTAGGCGTGTACCGCGAGCGCCATGTCGAATTGCGGGGCGTGCCGTGTCAGTTCGGATGTGAGGTCGACGGCTTGCTGCGTGTCGCCGTGAAAGGCGAGAATCATGCCGCCATAGAGGTTCGGCGCCGGGTGCCCGGGAGCCATTTCAACGCACCGGCGAATTTGCCGCACGCTCTCATCGGCTCTCCCGGCGAGATGATTGACCCATGCGAGCGCGGACCCGATCCAGGGCGAGTAGGGATCCTGGGAGATGGCGTGTTCAAGAATGGCGCACGCCTCGTCAAAGTGGTGACGGCCGGCAGCGAAGAGTGCGCGCAGGCGCAATCCCCAGGAGTCGGTTGGCAGCGAGGGATAGGTTTGCGCGAATGCAAGCGCGGCCGGGAGGTCACGGTCGACGTGGAATGTCATCCACGCCTGGGCGGGAGCGATGGCTTCGGTGGCGTCGTGGTTTGTGCGTACGCCGTCGGCGATTTTGCGGATCTGCTTCGCGGCATCGGCGGGAGCAATGAAGCCAAACAGCTCGCGAGCGACTGTCGCGCGGACCATATCAAGAGGAACCTGCTCGAGCTTCGGATCGAGTTCGGCGGCGCGTTGCAGGTGCTGGATGGCCTCGTCCATGTGGTAACGATCGAGGCTCTGCCATTCGTGCCGGGCGCGCAGGAACAGGCCGTAGGCGAGGGGATCGATTGGGTTCGCCGGTTCAGGGCCGGGCAGCACGCAGCCGGAACGGAATGCCAGACGCCCGACCAGGTTCGCCGCCAGATCGGCAAGGCGCTCGCGCGGGACCAGCACATCCTCCACCCACATTTGCGTGCCGTCTTCCACCAGCACCATCTCCGCGCGCAGGCGAAAATGCGCCGGCATGGCCTGAATGGTTCCGGTAAGGACCGTGGCAGCTTTCAAGGCCTCGCCCACCTGTTGCGCGCTCAAGCCGCGCGCGGCCAGGGTAAAGACCGAATCGCGCGCGAGCATGAGGAACATCCGCGGGCGCTGCTGGGACAGTTGCGCGGTGGCTTCCTCGGCCACAGCGCTGCCCAGATGATCGGGAACGCCGGGGCCCCCGGCAAACGGCATGATGGCCAGGCGCGGAGCATTTGCGGTTTCGGGATATTGCTGCACGGATGCGAGCAGGCGATAGCCCTGTTTGTAGACCGTCTGAATGCAGCTATCGTTGCCGAGCCGCATGCGCAATGCGGAGATGCATCGCGGCACGCTGTCGGGCGTGACGTGCACATCGCCCCAAAGCTCCTGCTGCAATTGAGCGGCGGTTACAAGCTTTCCCCCATTGCGGAGAAGGATTCGAAGCGCGGCCAGTTCCTTTGCCGAAAGGTGAACCTGCAGGTCTCCACGAAAGAGCGTTCCGTCAGGATGGAGATGGAAATCTGCGAACCGCAGGCCTGGCTGCGAGGGAACAACGCGAGGATCGGGAATCAGAGTCATGGAAATCACGCATTCCAAGGCCGCAGTGGCATCTCGGCGCGAATCCAATTTCGGTCGGGACCCCATGCGGAACCACGTTGCTGGAGGACACGTATGTTCTCCAATCGGTTAGAAGGGCCCAGCGTCTGAATTCCCATCATTATGCATCCGTTCCGATGCGCCGCCATCGCCGGCGGCAAACTATTTTCCTCACAATGAAATCCGGAGTGATTCCCATCACGAAAAAGGAGGTGTTCCATGCCCAAAGTGGAACTACGCTCCCGTCGAAGCGGCGCGGGTGTGCGTGAGATCACACGCTCGCGGTTTAGATTCGGCCGCAAAAGAAGGGGAGGAGCGCAGGTGCGCTCCTCTCCGTGTTGGTGCTGCGCCTCAGTACTTCGACTTGATCGCGTACGTCAGGCCCATGGTGAGTTGGAACGAATTTCGCTTCGTGGGGGGAAGCGTAGCCGGCGGGTTGTTGAGGTAGGAATCGATGGTGCCGACGGAGAAGCCGAAGTTCTTATGCGCGGTAATGGCGAGCGTATTGGTTTCGTTAGCCGAGTAAGCGCGCGGGGTGTTGTAGGCAGGAATATAGGCCAACTCCTGGGTGAATGTGACGGCCTTCAGGCTAAGCACGTAAGCAGCGGCGAACGTGGAACCGATGAGGTTCTGGTTTGTGCCCGCGGTTCCGGTGATGAACTCCTGCTTCTCGTACTGCATAGTGGCCTTGACGTCGGCTTCGGCGTGGGGAGCCTTGTAAACGGTGACGCCGAGACCTCCGCCATAGATCTGCTGGAGCTGAAGGTCCTGGGCGAAGTTGTGGTCGAAGGCAGTCTGCACCAGCGCGTACATGCGTGGCGAGAAGTACAGGTCGCGTTCGGCATCCGCGTGGTAGATGGACGACTTTACCGTAGGTGTACCGGGCTGGCTAAGCTTGCCATAGGAGCCGGTGAAGTCAAACATTGTGCGGTTACGCGGATCGAGCCAACTGACCGAAGGAACAGTGCGCACGAGGCCGATTCCGCCGGAGAAGGTGGTCTGGTTCTGCGTTGCCTGGCCAATTGCGGCGCCGGCGGTGGCCGCGCCATTCCACCCTGCGAAGAAGCTCGGCTCGTGGTTGATTTCCTTGTCGAGCGTGGCTGCGTCGACCACGACCTGCGTATCTTTTACGGGGATCGGCGTTGGTGAGGTGTTCTCACCATGCACCGTGATGGCCTGGTCGGTCATGTCGAGGGTGCCGGTGGGAATCTGTCGGGCGGGTCTTCTGCCATGCGGCTTCTGCGTGGTTGAGAGCACGCCGAAGGCCTGCGTCGTATGGATTTCCTTGACGTGATCCCAGTCCACGTCCACGTCGCCGAATGCCTCGGTGTGGAACGTGACCTTTCCGCCGGTTTCCTTGACCAGCTTGCCGTGGAGCGTATCGCCGTTGCTCAAAATCAGCACGTCGGGCGCAGGCTCGGGGGCAGCTTTGCTGGATTGCGCGGCGCAGGAGAAGTACGTAGTAAGCGAGACTGCAAGCAGGACGAGAATACTTCGCGCCGGGACTCTCCGGCACAAACCGATTGCACACACATTCATGGTCAGGATTTCCTCAGGACTATTGCGTTAGGTGAATGATGGGGGACACGATACGAACCCCAGACTTGGATGCAATCGGGTCAGGGGTGAGTTGCCGGATTGGCATGGGATAGATTCTTCCGAAATTCTTCCGATTGTCCGTCGTGCCGGCGGAGCATGCTGCTGGGAGCACGAGGTTCGTCATTATGCCGAAAGCTGCGTCTTATGCCAACTGGTCTCTTGAGTCTTACTGCCTGGGAATGAAGTTACGGGCTCTTCGATCACGGAAGCGGCTTACGCTGGCTCGCCTGGCTACGGAGACCGGGCTCTCGACCGCACTGCTATCAAAGCTCGAAACCGACCGCATGATACCGACCCTGACCACGCTCGCTACCATCTGCCGGGTCTATGGGGTGGGACTCAGCCACTTTTTCTGCGAACCCGAGCGGCATACGTTATCGATCACGCGAAAAGCTCATCTGCGGTCCCGCGGCCGTGGCGAAGAACCGGTGCGCTCGATTCCCCTGAATGCGCCCGGGCGGGCTGTTCGCCTGCGCGCAGAAATGGTGGAGGTGAGCGCGGCGGCTCCGCTTAGCCTGGAGGGGCCGAATGAAGCGACGAGCGCGCTCCTCTATGTGGTGGAGGGGCGGCTGCAGTTCAATGCCGGGGCGATGATCGAAGTGCTCGACGAAGGCGACTGCGTGTACGTGGATACGACCATGCCGCTGGCCTGGAGCACCCTGGGGAAGCCGCGTTGCCGGATCCTTGTGGTTCGGCCCGGAGTCGGCT
>Ga0207661_10003472_pt1 | contig 10947 bp, 8 predicted proteins | sample KBSC713LmetaG_FD_184337 | JGI IMG/M metagenome (GOLD analysis project Ga0207661, IMG submission 184337) | Corn rhizosphere microbial communities from Kellogg Biological Station, Michigan, USA - KBS C7.1-3L metaG (SPAdes) (version 2) | ecosystem: Host-associated > Plants > Roots > Rhizosphere ... | reverse complement strand
ATCTATCGTTCCGGCAGCTCGCGGCCGATCACATCTATGGCACCGGGCGAAACATGAGGCTGGCCGTTCGAAGCGAGTCCGAGGGATTGGAGGTGGTAGGAGCCATTCGTGGCGCACTCCGGACGGTCATGCCGGGAGTCCCACTCGCCAACGTCTCGTCGATGGATCGGCTTCTGAGCGACGCCATTGCGTCATCGGCGTTCCGGAGTCGATTGCTTGCCGCCTTCGCGCTCATCGCGTTGATGCTGGCCGTCATAGGCCTCTATGGTATCCTCGCGTACACGGTGACACAGCGGACGCGCGAGTTTGGTGTGCGTTTCGCGCTCGGCGCCCGTGGGGGCGAGGTCGTCCGGCTGGTTGTTGCGCACGGCATGCGGCTCGTCGTCGTCGGCCTCGCGTTCGGCATGCTCGGTGCGATCGCCGCGAGCCGGCTGCTGCGGAGCCAGCTCGAAGGGGTCAACGCGACCGACCCAACCGTGTTCCTGGCGGTCATCACGCTGCTCGCCGGCGCGGGCTTGGCCGCATGCGTAGTCCCGGCGAGGCGGGCGACGCGCATCTCGCCGATAACGGCGTTGCGTGACGGCTGACGTGTCTACGAGCTTCAACCCTTTCGCCATTGCGACTGTCTATATTACCGACAATGTCGATTAAACATGCTCGCTGAGCTCGAACAGGCCGTGTTGCTCGCCACCCTCCGCCTCGACGGCGAGGGGTATGGGCTGACCATTCGTGACGAGATCGCCCGGGCAACGGGCCGTGATCTGGCGATCGGCACGATTCACAAAACGCTGACGCGGCTCGAGGTAAAGGAACTGGTGGCGTCGCGAATGGGAGCGGCGTCGCCGCACCGTGGTGGGCGGGCCAAGCGACACTACGCCGTGACGGCTCTGGGTGTGCGCGAGCTCAAGGCGACATTGCGCAGCATTCAACGGCTCGCGGCTGGGTTGAGGCTGGGGTTCGATCCGCCATGAGCCGCGTCCCGCGCATACCGGTGGCGATTCTCGAGGCGTTGCTGCCGGAAGAATCGCGAGAAGTGGTCATCGGCGACCTCGTCGAGGAATATCTCGAGCTGGAACGGAGGCATCCCCTTCGCGCCCGTTGGCGATTGTGGCGCGAGGCGGTCGGCGCCGCGGTGTCGCTGCAACTGTTGCCGACGCGCGTTCCGGCTTTCACGCCCTATACCATGGAGTCTCTCGTGCAAACCATCGTTGGAGATCTACGACAAGCTTTTCGCGTACTCGGCCGAGCGCGCGGGTTCACGGCGCTGTGTGTGCTGACGCTTGGCGTCGCGATCGGGGCCACGACGGCGATCTTCAGTGTGGTGAACCCGGTGTTGATTCGGGGTCTTCCGTTTCCGCATCCGGAGCGGCTCGTGGCGGCGTACGAGCGCGGCGCCGACGGCTCGCGGAATGAGCGGATGGGGTGGGAGACGTTCGCGGACGTTCGGCGAGCGTCGAAGTCGATCGAATCGGCGGCACCGGTTGGGAGCTGGGAAGCGACCATCTTTGGAGAACGCGACGCCGAGCGTGTAAGCGGCGAACGCGTCGGTTGGCAATACTTCAAGACGCTCGGCACGCACCCGATGCTGGGTCGTGATTTCGTCGCGGAAGACGACACGCCGGATGGGAGTGGCGTGGTCATTCTGAGTTACGCCCTGTGGCGACGGCGATATGGGGGCGACTCGTCGATTCTGGGGCGCGTGATCGACGTGAACGGCATCAAGCGCACGGTGATTGGCGTGATGCCGTCGTCGTTCGAGAATGCGACACTGCGCGAAGCGCAGATGTGGCGGCCGCTCGGGTACGTCCTTGGCGGCGCCTCGAGCTGTCGGACGTGCCGGCATCTGACGAATGTCGTGCGACTGAAGCCTGGTGTATCGGTGGAACGGGCATCGCGGGAGATCGATCTGATCTTCGCGCAGCTCGCGGCGTCACACCCGAAGGAGTATGCCGGCGGCGGCGGCGGCGTGGTCGGACTACAGGAGCGTGTGACGCAGAGCGTGCGGCCGGTGCTGCTGACGTTGTTCGGCGCGGTGCTATTGGTCCTGCTGATCGCCGCGGCAAATGTGGCGAACCTGCAGCTGGCGCGAGCGTTTCGACGTCAGGAGGAATTCGCGGTTCGCATGGCGCTTGGCGCGGGCCGCTCGCGGTTGACGCAGCAGTTGGCGGCAGAAGGCCTGGTCCTGGCGCTCGCGGGCGGAGCGGCCGGTGTGGCGTTCGCGGCGGCGCTGCTGCCGGCGCTCGCCTCACGGCTACCGGCGAATGTGCCTCGTGCAGAATCGATCGCGCTCGATTGGAGAGCGCTGGCGTTTGCCGTGGTTATCTCAGTTGGCGTCGGAGTGGCCATTGGCCTCGTGCCGGCGGTCCAGCTAGGCGGTCGGGGGATGTTCGATTCCTTGCGCGGGGGACGACGCACCGTCGGTGCGGCGTCGCGCCGCACGCGCGCCGCGTTCGTCGTCAGCGAGATGGCGCTGGCGCTGATGCTCGTCACCGGCGTCGCGCTGCTTGGGCGAAGCCTCACGAAATTGCTCGGCGTGAATCCGGGGTTCGATGGGTCGCACCTCGTGGTCATGCCGGTACGCGCCGGGGGTGTCACGTATCAGGCGCCGGGAACGACGCTGCAGAATCACGATCGCATTCGCGATGCGGTTGCGGCGGTGCCCGGAGTGTTGAGTGTCTCGCTTTCGACGGAGATTCCGTTGACGGCCAACGTGGATCGGTATGGTGTGCAAGCGCAAGACAAGCCGCTGGACCATCCGGAGCTGGCACCGTCCGCCGACCGGTACACGGTGAGTCCCGATTTCATTCGCACGATGCGAATACCGATGCTCCGCGGACGGGATTTCTCGCCGGCGGAGACACGCGATTCGAGCATTCACGTAGCGATCGTGAGCGCGGATCTGGCGAACAAGCTCTGGCCGGGTGAGGATGCCATCGGGCGGCAAATCCGGTTGTCCGACGCGAAGCGACCGTGGTGGAGGGTGATCGGCGTCGCCGGAAACGTGAGACACATGGGGCTGGACGAAGTGGTGAGCCTGCAGGTGTACGTTCCGGAGCGCGCGTGGTGGGACGAGGAGTCGGACATGATGTTGGTGGCGCGGACGGCGGGCGATGCGAAGCGCGTGGCAAGCGCGGTGCGTGCGGCGGTACGGTCAGTGGACCCGCGACAGCCGATCGCGACGCCGTCGACGATGGACGAGATTGTCGACTTGTCGACCGCTCAGCGGCGGGTGGCCCTGACCGTGTTCGCGTTCTTCTCAGCGATCGCGCTGCTCCTGGCGATGGGGGGCGTGTACGGAGTGATGTCGGGGGCCGTGACGGAGCGCATGCGAGAGTTCGGGCTGCGGGCGGCGCTGGGCGCGAATCCGTCGGGGATCCTGAGGTTGGTGCTGCGTGACGGGCTTTCGCTCGCTCTCGTTGGGCTGGCGATTGGCGGGGCGGGAGCAGTGCTGTTGGGGCGGTACCTCGGGTCACTTCTCTACGCCGTGGAACCGCGGGATCCCGTGACCTTAGGGTTGGCGGGCGTAGTGGTGGTGTCGACGTCGTTGTTGGCCTGCGTTGTTCCGGCGCGCCGGGCAGCGCGAGTGGATCCGATGACAGCTCTGCGGAGCGATTAGGCGTCCGGCTGTGAGGTCTTGACGACTACGGGCGGGATAGGTAGACATCTTCATACCAAGACATCTGCCTATGCCAGACACCCCCGTTCGCGGCGACCTGCTCGCCGGCTCTCTCGACATGCTCATCCTGCGTACCCTCACTCTGGGACGCGCCCACGGGTACGCGGTGGCGCGTCACATCGAGTCGCTCTCGAATGACGTTCTCCGCGTCGAGCAGGGGTCGCTCTACCCGGCGCTCGACCGCCTGCTGCGCAAGGGATGGGTCACCGCCGAATGGCGAAAGTCTCCCACGGGACGGAACGCGCGTTACTACACGATCACTCGTAGCGGGCGAAAGCAGCTCGAGGCGCGAGCGGCCGAGCACAAACGCGTCATGGCGGCAATCGCGCGCGTGATGGAACAGACCTGAGGCCGAGGAGCTCATGTCGCTCATCGACGCGATGCGTCATCGATTGCGCACTTGGTTTGGCCGTGAAGCGTTGGCGCGCGAGATGGAAGAAGAAGTGCGCCTCCACGCGGAGCTCGACACCTTATACCGTACGGGCCAGCTCTCGACTGACGAGTTGCTCGATGCCCGCCGGCGCCTCGGCAACCGCACGCAGCTCGGCGAAACGCGGCGGAGTGCCGCTGGCCTGGCGTCGTGGGACCGGTGGTCGCAGGACTTGACGTACTCCGTGCGCCAGCTTCGACGTTCGCCGGCCTACAGCGCCGGCGTGATTCTCACGCTGGCGCTAGGGATTGGCGCCAACAGCACCATGTTCGCCGTGATCGACCGGATCATGTTGCGCGCTCCGGCCGGGATCACAGATCCGGATCGTGTCGTCCAGATCCGGTGGTTGCGCCAGCGCAAGACGGGCCCGGACACCGCTGCCGTAATGTCCTACCCGTCGTTCGCCGAGTTCCGCGCAATGACGGACGTGTTCAGCGGTGTCGCCGCGTTTCGTGGGCCGATGGACGCGGCGATTGACCGCGGGGCACGCGCGTCGACGGCGCGTACGACCGTAGTGAGTGGCGACTATTTCGGAACACTTGGTGCGCACGCCGCAATCGGACGCGAGTTCAGCGCGGAAGAGACCGACGAGCGGATTGGCCGATACGTGGCTGTGATCAGCAACGGCTATTGGCAGCGGCGATTCGGCGGTGCGACGGACGTGATTGGGCGAAAGCTCGTCGTGGCCGGGTTTACGTACGACGTTGTCGGGGTCATGCCTCCGACCTTTACGGGTCATGACCTGGCGGCGACCGACGTCTGGCTGCCCATGGCGGCCGCACCCACGCTGCGTTACGGCGCCCCCGAGACCTGGGCGTCGGATCGCCGGACATTTTGGCTCAGTGTCGTCGCGCGGCTGAAGCCAGGCTTGGCGCCGGAGGCGGCGCGGACGAGAGCAGAACGCGGCTGGACCGCGTGGAACATCCAACCCGAAGACGCAACGGCAAGGCCGCCGCAGCCGGTTTTCATTTCAATGATTGCCAGTCGAAGCGCGGCGCGACCCGAGTATCGCGTGGCGAAACTGGTCGGCTTCGTTTCGGTACTGCTGCTCGTCGTCACGTGCGCTAACGTCGCCAATCTACTTCTTGCTCGGTCGTTGTCGCGCCGCCGCGAAATCGCTGTCCGGCTCGCGCTCGGTGTGAGTCGTGGGCGTCTCATGACACTCATGCTGATCGAGGCGCTGGTGCTCGCATTGTGCGGCGGTATCGCCGCCCTGCTCGTCGCGCGGTGGAGCATACCGATAGTGCGCGCCACCCTGTTCGCGGGGACGTCGCTTGGCGAATGGCCACTTGATGTCCGCATCGTAGGCTTTACGACGTTGGTGGCGGTGATCGCCGGGCTCCTGGCCGCGGCTGTGCCCGCGCTGCAAGCGAGCAATCCTCGCCTGATCGAAAACCTCAAGTTGGGCGGACGCGACGGGGCGCTGCATCGGTCGCGGACGCGAACGGTACTCGTGGTAACACAAGGCGCACTCTGTGTTGCCCTGCTCGCGGGCATGGGACTCTTCGTGCGAAGCTTGCAGCGCATTGGCGCGCAGCATCTCGGACTCGACATGGCCCGCGTTGTGGTGGTAGGGTTCGACGCTTGGCGGGGGCAGATGACACCGGCGGAAGTCGTCGACGCGTACGTCGAGATGCGGCGGCGAGCGATGGGGATACCGGGGGTGGAGAGCGCGAGCCTCAGTGTCGGGGTGCCGCTGCGGAGCCAGTACAGTTACCCAATCGTGGTCAACGGGAGCGACTCCATTCCAGGCCTACCCCGCGGAACGACACCGTATATCTACGCGGTGACGCCTGAGTTCTTTCGGACGATGGGCACCCGAATCGTGTTGGGGCGCGGGCTTGCGGAGACCGACAATGCGACGGCGCAGCCTGTGGCGGTTGTCAGCGAGTACATGGCGAAGCGGATCTGGCCGGGCGTCTCGCCGCTTGGCAAGTGTTTCAAGATCAAAATTTTGCGACCGACACCGGATTGCATCTCAGTCGTCGGTGTGGCGGAAGACAGCCGCCGACTAGGACTCGTTGAGGAGGAGCCGGCGATCCAGTATTACATGACGTTGGATCAATCGCCGTTGCAGCATTACCAAACCTCGCTTCTCGTGCGCGCGTTATCACCGGAAGCGATGAGGAGCGATCTCCAAAAAGTTGCGCAGGCGACACGGCCGAACCTACCCTATGTTGAAGTGCAACTTCTAGAGGATTTGGTGGCTCGCGAGCTGCGACCGTGGCGCCTAGGTGCACGAATGTTCGGACTGCTGGGGGCGCTGGCGCTCGTCGTTGCCGCGGTTGGTGCGTACAGCGTAACTCAGTTCACGGTGTCCCAGCGCCGACAGGAAGTGAGTATCCGAGTCGCGCTTGGTGCACGCGGATCGGAAATCGTTTCGCTGGTTGTTCGCCAAGCGCTCGTCGTGTCACTCGTGTCTTGTCTGGTCGGCGGCTTGTTCGTGGTCCTGGGTGGACGGTTCGTGGAGACCCTTCTGTTCCAGACGTCGCCACGCGACGCGAGTGTGCTGTCGATCGTGATGGCTGTATTGCTCGGGAGCACGATAGTAGCTGCGTGGATCCCGGCGGTCCGCGCGAGCCGCGTCGATCCGGCCGAGGTTCTACGTTCGCAATAGCCGCTCGATACCATCACGGCTTCCCGGCGTTTCGAGCGCTCGCGCGCGGGGATCGCGCTCGGCGGCCCGCGCGGCTCGAGCGGCACACCACGCCTCGATGCCTTGCGGCCGGGCATGACACCGCGCGCGCAACACTATGTCGACAACGCCGAGGTACTCGGTGAGCGGCGTGTCCTTTCCCGGGTCGGGCCGCGTCTTGTGCGCGATCACCAGGTTCACCGCGGGCAGCACGGTGATGAACTGACCGATCGCGCCTTGCGCGGTGTAGGCGCCGCGAAACGGTCCGGTCGCGGCTGCACCGTCCCAAACCCACCATAGATAGCCGTAGCCGAACGGACCCACTCGGTGGTAGTTGGGGCGCATCTCCGTCACCCGGGTGGCCGGCTTCGTTGTGAGCGCCACCCAATCCCGCGGAAACGAGTTGGCGGCCTTTCCAGTTGCCCCCGCGCAGCATGAGATCCCCAAGGCGCGCCATGTCGCGCGTCGAGAGGAACATGTGGTAGGCGAGGTGCACCGAGCGCGTCGTATCTCCCATCTTCCGCTGCGCGGCTCGATCGAAGTCCTCCATGCCAATCGGACGCGCGAGGTCGCTCTCGAGCGCGTCGTAGATGTTGCGACCGGATTCGACGCGACGTGATAGAGGCCCGAGCGTGCGGTGAGCAGATCGCGGATCGTTGCTTCGCGCTCTTGCGGTGTGAGCCCACCGATGTCGTCGATGCCCATTTGCGCCAGACTCTTATCGAGTCGAACGGTTCCTTTCGCGACGTACGTCCCGAAGAGCATTGAGAGGACGCTCTTTCGCGCCGAGGCGAGATAGCTCAACGAGCGGACGTCGCCGTACTCGAGCAGCACGCGTCCATCCACCACCGCCACGAAGCCGGTGGTGGCGAGTCGAGCGAGCCTCGCGCGCGCGCTGTCGAGATCCTTGCTGGCCTAACCGGCCGAGTCGGGGTTCGCGATCCGTTCCCAGGATGCGCCGGGGTAGACCGCGGTGGCGGAACGTTGCGCCGAGGCTGAGCTGAACGCGGCGACTACGACGATCAGGCGCGCAAGAATCCGCATGGACTACTCCGCGCGCATGGCGATGATGGGGTCGATGCGCAGCGCCCGTCGCGCCGGCAGGTAGCTCGACAACACCGCGATCAACACCAACACGGCGGCGCTCGCGACGAACGTGAGGCCGTCAAGCGGATCAGTGTCAAAAAGCAGCGCGCGAATCACTCGCGTGAGCGCGAATGCGCCCACGAGGCCGATCACGACGCCGAGGGCGGCCAGGCGCACCGCCTGGCCGACGATGAGACCGATCATGTTCGACGACGTCGCGCCGATGGCGATGCGAATTCCCATCTCGCGTTTGCGCTGGATCACGGAGTACTGAAGCACGCCGTACACGCCGGTTGCCGCGAGCGATAGCGCCAACGCTGCGAACAGGCCGAGTAGTAAGGTGTTGAACCTTCTCGTTTCGATCGTCTGGCCGACTATCGTGTCCATCGGGCGGATGTTGAGGACGACGAGCTTGGGATCGACGCCACGGACGGCTGTCCTGATGGATGCCGCGATGCTCGCCGGCGCGATGCGAGTTCGCACGACGTACGACAGCCCGCGATACATGCTCACGTTCACGCCCGTGTCCTGTTGGAAGACGGCATGATACACAACGTTAGACGGCTCTTCATCGAGGGTCGTGTGCTTCACGTCGGCGACTACGCCGATGATCTCCGACAACGGGCCGGGCGAATCGCGCGGTCCCCATTTGAACTGGCGGCCGATCGGATTCCCGTTTCCATAGTACTTGCGCGCCATCGTTTCGTTGATGACCACCGCGTTGGGCGATGACTTCGTGTCGCGGTCGTTGAAGAGGCGGCCGGCGCGGAGTGGAATGCGCATGGCCTCGAAGTAGCCCGGAAGAACCAGCGTGTTGGTGGCGACCGGCAGTTGCGATTGCGGCGGGCCTTCCGGTGTGAAGACAATCAACCAGTCACCCTGCATCGGCAGGCCGGACGCCGCGCTTGCCGACGTCACGCCAGGAATCTCCCGTAAGCGCTGTACTATCTGCTGCTCGGTAAGTTTGATGCGGTCCACGTCGGTGTAGGCCGCGGCGGGGAGGCTGGTGAAGAACGTCACCAGGTTCTCGGGTTCGAAGCCTGGATTCACCGCACGCACCCGGGCGAGGCTCCGCAGCATGAGTCCCGCACCAATGGTGAGCACGAGCGCGAAGGCGACCTCGCTCACGATGAGCACGCGCCGCCCCTCCTGGCGTGTGCGGTTTGCCGTAGCCGACCGTTCGGCCCGCAGTGCTTGTTCCGCGTCGGACGGACGGCCGCGCAAGCCGGGAAGTATCGAAAAGACCAATGCCGTGAGGATCGTGACTCCGCCGGTGAAAGCGAGCACACGCGCATCGAGCGACACGTCGAACGACGAATAGAAGTTGCCCGGTGCGAGGGCGACGAGCGCGCGCGTCCCCCAGTGCGCCGCGATGAGCCCGAGTGCTGATCCCGCCGCGAGGAGCAGCAACGCCTCGGCGAGGAATTGCTGCGTGAGCCGGCCGCGCGTAGCCCCGAGGGCTTTGCGAATTGCTATCTCACGCTTGCGCGCCGACGCGCGGGCGACGAACAAGCTCGCGACGTTGATGCAAGCAATCAGCAGCACGAACCCGACTGCTCCGAGAAGCACGAGCAACGGGCGACGCGACTCTCCAATCGCGGTGGCGCGCATGCTCTTCACATGAATGAGGAGATTGCCGCCTCTGCTTTGCGATTTGCCCCAGCTCTCCGGATAGCGCCGCGGCATCTGACGCGCAATTTCAGCGAGCGCCGCCTCGGCGCGCTCCATGGAGACGCCGTTTTGGAGACGCCCAAGAGCAACCGCGCCAAAATTGTCGGCGCGCTGGGCCAACACCCCCGGGGTGAATCGAAATGGGAAGAAGATGTCGGCGACGGGGATGCCAAGGCCCGGCAGCGGGAAGGCGAATCCGGCCGGCATGATACCCACGACTTCCGCCGTGGCGCCGGTGGAGAAGGTGATCTGCTTGCCGATCATCGCGCGATCGGCGCCGTACCGGCGGCGCCAGAGGCCGTCGCTGATCACAACCACGAACGGTGCGCTGGACGCCGTATCGGCGTCGATGAACACGCGACCAACCGCCGAAGTGACACGAAGGACTTTGAACGTCGACGGTGTGAGGGCCGCGCCAGGAATAACTTCGGCCTCGCCGTTAATCATGAGAGTCGCGTCGCGCCTGCGAACGAGTGCGAGCGTCTGAAATGCACGACCTTCCGTTTCCTTGTAGTCGAGGAGGTCTGGTGCCGAGATGGAGCTGATGTCGGCGGCGAGTTTCGTGACTCCTTCGGTCACTACCACGAGCTTGTCGGAATCGGGGAAGGGGAGCGGTCGAAAGAGCACCGCGTTGACGACCGAGAAAATGGAGGTGTTGGCGCCGACGCCGAGCGCGAAGCAGAGGAGCGCGGCGATGGTGAGCGGCAGGTTGCGGCCGAGCTGGCGCGCGCCAAAGCGGATGTCGCCGATGATCGAGTGGATGACGTCGGACATGGTGCGTCTCCGTTGTTCCTGTTGTTCGATGGCGAGCGTTTCGCCGCGATAGCGCGAGAGATCGCCGAGTCGCTCGAGCGTGGCGTCGCGTGCGGCGTCGGCATCCATGCCGGCCGCGATGTATTCGTCGACGCGCGCCTGGAAGTGAAAGGCGAGCTCGTCGTCGACGTCGCGGACGGGCCGCGGGCCGAAGAAGGCGAGATAGCGTCGCCAGCGCGAGTCGAGGCGCGGCGTCATTTGGCCCACCCGGGGCGATCGGCCGACGTCATGACGGTAGTGACGGCCTTTGTAAAGCTGGACCAGGTGGACGCTTCACTCGCCAAGGCTTCGCGACCCTTGGCGGTGATCTCGTAATACTTCGCGCGGCGGTTGTTGCGCGAGAGTCCCCACGAGGACTTGAGAAGCTTGCGCTTCTCGAGGCGGTGAAGCGCCGGGTAGAGCGAGCCCTCTTCGACTCGCAGGACGTCGCCGGTGACGTCCTGGATCCATCGCGCGACGTCGTAACCGTGGGCCGGTCCCCAGGACAGCGTCTTGAGGACGAGGAGGTCGAGCGTGCCCTGGAGGAGGTCGAGCGAGGTGCTCATCGCATCTCCCATAGAATGTCTCTGGGAATATGGGAGCGACCCCTAGAATGTCAATGGGGACGTCGGCGGCGACGCGACAACGCCGCCGACG
>Ga0207661_10003469_pt1 | contig 10954 bp, 11 predicted proteins | sample KBSC713LmetaG_FD_184337 | JGI IMG/M metagenome (GOLD analysis project Ga0207661, IMG submission 184337) | Corn rhizosphere microbial communities from Kellogg Biological Station, Michigan, USA - KBS C7.1-3L metaG (SPAdes) (version 2) | ecosystem: Host-associated > Plants > Roots > Rhizosphere ... | reverse complement strand
ATCCTGCGGCTCGACACACCGCGCGAGCGCGAGTACCTCCGCCACGGCGGGATCCTCCCGTACGTGTTGCGGAGTCTTCTGAAGACGTGAGAGGCGCGGACGTGACGCCAACGCTTGTGTTGAATCAACACAAGCGTTGTCCGCGTGTCCTCCATCGGGGTCGGCGGCTCGCAAGTGCCCGGCGCCTGCCGGGCGGATTCAGTCGAGTAGCTCGAGCTGGACGTCGAGCGCGCGGTAGACGCCGAGCGCGCGCTGATCGCGCGTCGCCAGCGGCAGGTCGTGGGCGACGGCGACCGTGCCGACCAGCGCGTCGTAGACCCCGCCACCCGCGATGCCGAGGTCGGCCAGCCGGCTCAGCAGCGCCTCGGTGTCGCGTGCGCCCAGGAACCTCGTCGCTGGAAAGCTCGCCTCGAGCAGGCGGCCGACGACCGCCGGAGGTCGCCGCGCCGGTGCCGGCAGCCGCGTGAGCACCGAGAACGTCTCGAAGGCGGCATGACCCGCCAGACCGACGCGGCGACGCCCGATCGCGCGGGTCGTCGCCACGTGATGCGCGTGATCCGCGACGACGAGCGCGACTGCGACGCTCGTGTCGACGAGCAGGTCACGGTGGCGTGAGGCGGCGCTAGCGCTGGTCGGCATTGCGCAGCTCGCGGACGACGGCGTCGTCGACGGCGACCCCCGAGGCGGGGATGACGAGGCGGGGGCCGACCTGGACGAGCCCTTCGCCGGTGACCGGCTCGATCCGCACGGCTGCACCGTCCACGGTGATCTCGACCTCACCCGGCGTGATTCCCACCCGTTCGCGGAGCGGCTGTGGAATTACCACACGTCCAGCCTTGTCGATGGTAGTACGGATACCATCACAATACCATCGTCGTGTCACGAGAACGTGTCCGACTCGAAGTCGGACACCGGCCATGCAGAGAGAGTCGGACACCAGATGCCGTCCCTAGACTGAGCGCTCGTGCCGAAGCCCCGCCTCCTCGCCGTCGCGTCGGCGGTCGACCTCGACTTTCGCTACGGCTGCACGCCGGCCTGGTGGCAGCTCTGGAAGGGCCTCTACGAGCAGGGCGTCGACCTGGTCGTCACGCCGTACCGCGGCCGCCCGGTCGAGTCGCCGTGGTGGCGGACGGCGCCGAACCCGACCTACCGGGAGGGCGAGGGCTACGCGGCGCTGCGCGGTGGGCTGGCGCGGCTCAAGGGCGACCGCTACCTCCGGCGTGCGGAGGAAAGCCCCGACGACACGGCCTTCGACCGGCTGACGCGCGAGACGATCTGGAAGGTCGTGACGCCCCGCTGGCGGCGTCACCTCGACCGGCTCGTCGAGCGGGAGCGGCCCGACGCCGTGCTCGTCTTCACGGTGCCGATGGCGCACTTCCGCGGGATCCCCACCTATCTCCGCGAGCGTCACGGGATCCCCGTTGTCTTCTACGACGGCGACGTGCCGATGAGCCTGCCGGAGTTCGGCGGCATGGACACCGGGTTCAACTACTACCACGGCGCCGATCCGTCCGAGTACGACCTCGTCCTCTCGAACTCCGAGGGCGGTCTCGAGCGCCTGCGCGAGCTCGGCGCCCGCCGTGCGGAGAACGTCCCGTGGGCGGCCGACCCGGAGTTCTTCCGGCCGCTCGAGGTCGAGAAGGAGCACGACGTCTTCTTCTACGGCTACGGCGACAAGTTCAGGCGCGAGTGGATGGCCGCGCTCGTCGGCGAGCCGAGCCGGCGCGACCCGCGCATCGACTTCGCTCTCGGCGGGCGCGACTTCCAGGGGGACATCGGGCGTGCGCAGATCGTCGGCGACGTGCCCTTCAACGTGTTCGCGCGGGCGATCTCGGCGGCCCGCATCAACCTGAACCTCACGCGTCGGGCGCACGCCACCGTCGACGGCTCGTCGACGTGTCGTCCGTTCGAGCTGGCGGCGGCCGGGGCGGCGATCGTGTCGAACCCGCACGGCGGGATCGAGCGCTGGTTCGAGCCCGGGGAGGAGCTGCTCGTCGTCGAGGACGCGGACGCGGCCCTCGAGACGTACCACATGCTCCTCGACGACCCTGCGCAGGCGGCGGAGATGGGGGCTCGTGCTCGGGAGCGCGTGCTGGACGAGCACACGTACGGCCACCGCGCGCGGCTGATGCTGCGTCTGCTCGAGCTCGAGACGGCGGTGCCGGCTTGACCCCGCGCGTCGTCGCCGTCGTTCCCGCCTACGAGGAGGAGGACGCGATCGGCGCAGTCGTCGCCGGGATCCGCGAGTTCGACCCGGAGATCGACGTCGTGGTCGTCGACGACGGCTCCGGAGACCGCACCGCCGAACTGGCCGCGGCCGCGGGGGCGACCGTCGTGCGGCTCCCGTTCAACCTCGGGATCGGCGCTGCGGTGCAAACCGGGTTCCGCTATGCGCTCGAGCAGGACTACGACGTCGCGGTGCGGCTCGACGGGGACGGCCAGCACGAACCGGGGGAGCTGCCGAAGCTCCTCGAGCCGCTCGAGCGTGGCGAGGCTGACGTCGTCACGGGGTCGCGGTTCCGGGAGGCCGGAAGCTACCGGCCGCCGCTCGGGCGCCGGCTCGGGATCACGTGGTTCGCGAAGCTCGTCTCGCTGCTCTCCCGGCAGCGCGTCACCGACACGACGTCGGGCTTCCAGGCGCTCAACCGGCCGGCGATCGCTCTCTTCGCCCGCGACTACCCGAGCGACTACCCGGAGGTCGAGGCCACGGTGCTGCTGCTCAAGCACAGGCTGCGGCTGACGGAGGTGCAGGTCGAGATGCGGGAGCGCGAGACGGGCTCCTCCTCGATCACGTTCTTGAGCTCGCTCTACTACGGGATCAAGGTGACGCTCGCCCTGTTCGTCGGCATGGCGCGCCGGTCGGCCGTGCCGACCGAGGAGGCGCCGCGGTGACTCCCGTCCGGATCTCGATCGCGGCGGCGATCGGCTCCGTGCTCCTCATCCTCATCGTGCTGGAGCTGATCCGCGGGCGGCGGCTGAAGGAGCGCTACGCGCTGCTGTGGCTTGCGACCGGGCTCGTGCTGCTCGTCCTCTCGCTCTGGCGCGGCGGTTTGAACACGATCGCGGGCTGGCTGGGCGTGTCCGGCTACCCGCCGGCGATCCTCTTCGCCGCGGCGATCATGTTCGTGATCGCGGTGCTGCTCCACTACTCGACCGTGCTGTCGCGGCTGACCGACGACAACGTGCTGCTCGCCCAGGAGGTCGCGTTGCTTCGCGCGCGCGTCGACGCGCTCGAGCGCGAGGAGGCCCGCGAGCCGGCTACGGAACCGCGGGCGGGCTGATCGCGAAGACGTCGCCGCGGGTCTCGTCGTCGAGCCAGTTCGCCGCGACGCCGACCCGGTAGATCGCGTCGGCCGGAGGGTTCTGGTCGAGATAGCGGTGGGCGCGGGTCGTCACGAGCGTCTCCATGCGGAGATCGCAGCGGTCGACGCCGCGCGGCTCGCAGACCATCTCCGAGAACCCGCGTGAGGGCGACGCTCGGTACACGTCGTAGAACGTCCTGGCACGCTTCGTCGAGTCCGTCCACGTCAGGATGTTCGCGTTGCCGACACGGCGGACCTTCAGCGAGATCACGTTCGGGTCGACCGGGACACCGATCTCGTTCACCACGAGCTCCGGGATGACGTAGGCGCCCGTCCCGCCTGCCTGGCGCGCGACGTGCACCGAGTCCAAGGCCAGGATCACCACGATCGGCACGATCGCGAGGAACGCGACGATCCCGATCGTCGCGCGCCCGCCCGGGCGGCCGCCGGGCAGCGGCGCGAGCCGCGGCCCCATCCGGTCGAGGAACGTCGGGACGAGGAGCGGCACGGAGGCGCTCAGCAGCACGAACGCCGGAAGCGCCGGCATGATCAGCCGCCAGTAGCTGCCGGACTCGACGGTCGCGACGTCCGCGGCGCCCTTCACGACGACGTACCCCAGCAGCCAACCCACGAGCAGTCCCGTGGCGGGGAGCGAGCGTCGCGCGACTGCCAGCGCGCCCGCGATCGGGAGAAACTGGAGGACACGCGCGCTCCACGTGAACTCGCGGATCCCCGACATGTTCTGCTTCCACGTGTCGAAGTTCAGGTGGATCGTCCGGTCGAACCAGCTCGTCGGCGACAGCACGATCGGGTCGCCGAGCCCGGTCGCAAGGTGCACCTGGCCGTCGGCGAAGAGCGGCACGTCGCCGAGCCCACGCCATTTCCACAACGTGAGCGTGACGAGCGCGGGCGCGAGGGCGACGGCGAACAGCCCCGCCTCGCGCCAGCGCCGGGCGACGACGAACGCGAGCGCCGGCCCGAGCAGGAACAGCGCGTTCGCGGGCTTCAGGGTGAGGGCGACGCCGGCGAACGTCCCCGCGAGCACCGCCTCCCGGTACCTGCCGGCCTGGAGCGCGCGCACCGTCAGTGCCGCGGAGACGAGCACGGCGACGACCGAGGGAAAATCCGCCTGCTGGGTGAGCCCCAGTGCCTGCGGCAGGAACTGGTCGACCCACGAGTCGTGGTAGCGCTGGACGAAGTACGGGATCGCGGCGAACGGCGCCACGGCGAACGCGGCGGCACACCAGACTCCCGCGATCCGACCGGCGAGGCGCGCGCCGATGTCGTAGACCGCGAGCGTCGCGATCGGAGCGAGGACGCCGACCTGGAGGACAGTCGTGAGGGGCAGCAGCTCCACGGAGCTCGATCCCGTGAACCACGTCAACGGAGCGAGGAGCAGCGGCCAGCCGGGCCCCGTCAGCGCGTAGCTCGCCATGCCCTTGCCGAGCAGCCAGGCAGAGGTGACGAGCCAGATCTGGTCGCCGCCCTGGTAGGTCAGCCATCCGTTCCGGTTGACCGAGAAGAAGAGTGCAAGCGTCGCGAGGATCTGGAAGGCGAGGATCGTCGCGAGCGCGACGACGACGTGGCGGGCCACCGCGTCGGCGGCGCGGCCGAGCGCCGCGAGCACGCGCGAGGGCCCGGCCGCGGCTGCCGCTTCCGTCATGCCTGCGCGCGGTACCAGGCGACGGTGCGCGCGATGCCTTCCCGCAGAGGCACCTCGGCTTCGAAGCCGAAGAGCTCGCGGGCGCGCGTCGTATCGAGCCGGCGCCGCGGCTGGCCGTTCGGCTGCGCCGTGTCCCAGCGGATCACGCCGGTAAAGCCCGTCTCCTCGCGGATCAGCTCCGCGAGGTCACGGATCGCGATCTCCTCGCCGGTGCCGAGGTTGACCGGATCGGCGGCGTCGTAGCGCTCGCCGGCGAGCACGAGACCGCGCGCGCAGTCGTCGACGTAGAGGAACTCGCGCGTCGGCGTCCCGTCGCCCCAGAGCACGATCTCCTCGTCTCCCCGCTCGTGGGCCTCGACCATCTTGCGGATCAGCGCGGGGATGACGTGCGAGGTCTGGAGGTCGAAGTTGTCGCCCGGCCCGTACAGGTTGACGGGCAGGAGGAAGATCGTGTTCGTCCCGTACTGCTCTCGGTAGGACTGGGCGCCGACGAGGATCGCCTTCTTCGCGACGCCGTACGGCGCGTTCGTCTCCTCCGGGTAGCCGTTCCAGAGGTCCTCCTCGTGGAACGGCACCGGCGCGAGCTTCGGGTACGCGCAGATCGTCCCGGCGACGACGAGCTTCGGCGTCGAGTGGAGGCGCGCCTGCTCGAGCACGTGCGCGCCCATCATCAGGTTCGCGTACCAGTACCGCCCCGGGTTGGCGCGGTTGGCGCCGATGCCGCCGACCTCGGCGGCGAGGTGGAAGACGAGCTCGGGCTCGGTGTCGGCGAACAGCCGCGCCGTGTCGTCCATCGACGTGAGGTCGTAGTCGGCGCGGCGCGCGATCGAGACGTCGTGGCCCTCGCCGCGGAGGCGCTCGACGAGCCTGGAGCCGAGGAACCCGGCGCCCCCTGTAACGAGGACGCGGCTCACCCCGCGACGAGCTTCGGTGCGCCTGTCGGCAACCAGTCCACGCGGCCGAGCCAGCGGTCGCGATTCTCGGCGTACCAGCGGATCGTGCGGAGCACGCCCTCCTCCCAGCTCACCTTGGGCTGCCACCCGGTCTCGCGCGTCAGCTTCTCGTGGCCGACGCGGAGGGCCATCACGTCGCTCGACCCGGGGCGTTTCCGACTCTCGACGGTGACGACGTGCCGGTCGTTCGGCCACAGCCCGTGCTCGATGCCGGTGCGGACGATCAGCTCGGCCCAGTCGGCCATCGAGATGTTCTCGCCCTGGCCGTAGACGTAGACGTCCCCGGGGACGCCGCGCGCCGCAACCGTGAGGTGCCCACGAACGCCGTCCGTGCAGAAGCAGAAGTCGCGGAGCGGATCGAGCGCGCCGAGCTCGATCTCGGGGCGCGTCAGCGCCTGCGTGACGATCGTGCCCGTCACGTAGCGCGGGTTCTGCCGCGGCCCGTAGTTGTTGAACATCCGCGTCACGACGCCCGGGAGGCCGAACGCGTCGTAGTAGTTCATCGTGAGGAAGTCGGCGGCGACCTTCGCCGTCGCGTAGATCGACTTCGGGTTGATCGGCGAGCGCTCGTGGAGGATGAGCGCGCCCGCATCGTCGAACGTGTGGTGGTCGGCGACGTCGTCCCGCACGTTGCCGTACTCCTCCGACGTGCCCGCCGTGTCGAACTTCTCGAGCTCGAGGCCCCAGTCGACGATCGACTGGAGGAGATTCAGGGTGCCGACGGTGTTCGCCATCACCGTCTCGTACGGGCGGTGCCACGACTCGCCGACGTGGGCCTGCGCGCCCAGGTGGAAGACGTACGGCCGGTCCGGCGCCTCGCACAGCTCGCGCACGAGGTAGTCGATCGACGTGCGGTCGGTGAGGTCGGCAAAATGCACCTTCAGGTCGTGGCGGAGGTGCCCGATGTTGTTGAGCGCGCCGCTCGACGTCGCCCGGACGAACGCGTGGACGTTGGCGCCGAGCGCGACCAGCGCGTCGGTCAGGTGCGAGCCCATGAACCCGTCGGCGCCGGTCACGAGGACGGTGCGGCCGCCGTAGACGTCGGCGAACTCCTGCCGAAGGTCTGCGAGGTCGGTCTCGCTCCAGATCGTGTCGTTCGCCATCGAGTCGGGTGACGCGCGCTCTACGCTTCGGCGTCGGTGGAGAAGCGTAGCGCCTCGACCGGCCTTGGCTCCCTCGCGACAGGGGCTGTCACGGCCCTTGCGATCGCCGTTCAGGCCGGCCTCGCCGCGGTGGTCGGGGTGATCATCGCGCGCGACCTCGGGCGCACCGCCGAGACCGACGGCTTCTTCGCCGCCTACGGCGTCTTCATCGTGCTCTCGCTCGCCGCGACCGCGCTTCGCCTCGTCGTGCTGCCGCCGCTCGCGCGCGCGCGGGTCGAGCGACGCCTGGGCCAGGAGACAGCGGCATGGGCGGTCGCGCTCGCGGTGCTCGCGGGGCCGCTTCTCGTCGTCGCGTTCGCGGCCGCGGGGCCGGTCTCGGCGCTGCTCACGGGGTTCGGGCCGGAGGTCTCGCGCAACGCCGCGGAGGATGTGCTGCCCGTGATGGTGCTGGCAGCCGTCGCGCAGCTGTTCGCCGGGCTCGCCGCGAGCACGCTGGCAGCGTGCGACGACTACCTCACCGCCGCGCTCTCGTACATCGTCGCGAGCGCTGTCGGGCTTGGCTACATCGTCGCGCGGATCCACCCGGACGGGATCGACGCCGTCGCGGTCGGAATGGCGCTGAACGGCCTCGTCGCGGTCACGCTCCCGACCGTCGCGCTGGCCCGGCGCGCGAGAACCGAGTCGATGCCGCGCGGCGCGATGCGACCGTCGGGCCCGCCGATCGGAGAGCGGCTGGTCGTCGCCGCGCAGAGCGTCTCGCTGCCGCTCGCGCTCCAGGCCGTGTACCTCGTCTGCCTGCCCTTCGCGGCGCGCGAGGGCGTCGGCTCGGTGACGAGCTTCGGCTACGCGTACCTCGCGGCCTCGGCGCTCGTGGCGGTGACCTCCTCCTCGCTCGGTCTTGTCACATCGGTGCCGCTCGCGCGAATCGGGCTCGATCCGGCCGGGGTCGCGCGCCACGTCGTGTCGTCGTCGTGGCTCGCGCTCGTCGCGGCCGGGGCGACCGCCGGCGTCTTCGCGCTCGCGGGGACGTCGCTGGTCGGCGGCGTCCTCGGCTCGGGGTTCGGCGACGACGTCGGCGACCAGCTCGGGCGGCTCGTCGCACTGCTCTCGCCGTGGATGGTGTTCGCGATCGGCTTCTCGGTGACGCTGCCGCTCCTCTTCGTGCAGTCGCGCACGCGGGGGCTGGTGCTCATCTCGCTCGCCGTGGTCGCGCTCCACGTACCCCTCGCCTGGGCGGGGCAGACGCTTGCCGGCCTCGCCGGGCTCTGCATCGCCCTGGCGATCACGACGCTGGTCGTGCTCGCGGTGATGCTCCACCGCCTGCACGCGGCGCTGCCGACGCTCTCGAGGCTGTTTCGCGCCGCAGGCGGCGTCGCAGCGCTGGCAATCGTCGCGTTCGGCGCCCCGGCGCTCTTCCTCTCCCCCGGGGCGGCGGCGACGGTCGGCCTCGCGCTGTACGCGCTCGCGCTCGGCCTCGTGCGGCCCGCCGGCCTCCGGGGCTCGTGGCGCTACTTGCGCTCGCTCGCCTGACCGCCGCCCCGGCCGAGCTTGCCGACGGCCCAGAGGCCCGCCCGCGTGCTGAAGACGCGCTGCCGGGCGGAGGCGACGACCCGCTTGTGCGGCGGCAGGTACGCGAACCGCATGCGGCCCTTCGCGGCGTCCGCCCCTGCGAGGAACGGCGGCGTCTCGTCCGCGAGCTTGGTCAGGCGAGCGGTCCGGAAGCTCACCGCCTCCTCGACCTCCCAGGCGTCACTCCCGCGCGCAAACTCGACGATCGCGTCGACGGCGGGCAGGTACGCGTCGTCGAGCAGGAGCGTTCCCCCGAGCTTGAGGTGCGGCGCCACGTGCCACCAGTCGAGGATCGGATACGGAAACCCGTGCGCGCCGTCGACGAGCACGAGATCGAGCGGGCGAGGCTCCCAGCGAGCCAGGACGTCGTGCGACGGCCCGATGCGGAAGACGAGCCCGCTGTCGTCGATCCCGCGTTCGGCGCAGCCGCGGCGGATCCGCGTCTCCTCCTCCGGATCGGGCGTCACCGCCTCGTGCGAGGCGCCGCGGGACGCGAAGACGAGGGTGCTCGCGCCCGAGCCCGTCTCGAGGGTCGCCCAGCCCGGCTGGACGTTGGTCTCGAGCCAGGCGAGCGCCGCCCAGGCCAGACCCCAGTACTCGCCGCCACCGTGCAGTCCCGGCGGCGCCGAGCGGAGCGAGTCGGTGAGGGGGGTCGCCACCGCGCCATTCTGCGCGACGTCGCCGTCCGCCTGCAGAGCCGTTCGTAGACTGCCGCCGGTGATGGCTGGCTCGCGTGCATTGATCACCGGCGTGGGAGGGCAGGACGGCTCGCTGCTCGCGCGCCTGCTCCTCGACGAGGGCTACGAGGTCGCGGGCGTCGTGCGGCGCGAGCCCGGGGCCTATGCCGAGAGCCTCGGCGATCTCGTCACCCGGATCGAGCTCGTACGCGCAGACCTCCTGCGGCACGACTCGCTCCTCGAGGCGCTCCGCTCGACCCGTCCGACCGAGGTGTACAACCTCGCCGCGCCGTCGTTCGTGCCGCGCTCGTGGGAAGAGCCGATCGTCACGGCCGAGTTCGCCGCCGTGGGCGCGACGTCGATGCTGGAGGCGATTCGCCAGGTCGATCCGGGAATCCGCTTCTACCAGGCGTCGTCGAGCGAGATCTTCGGCGAGCCGCGCGAGACGCCGCAGACCGAGCAGACGGCGCCGAGCCCCCTCACGCCCTACGGCGTCGCGAAGGCGTACGCCCACTTCATCGCCGCGAGCTACCGCAAGCGGTACGGCATGTTCACGTGCTGCGGGATCCTCTACAACCACGAGTCGCCGTTGCGGCCCGTGCAGTTCCTGCCCCGCAAGGTCGCGCGTGCCGCCGCCGCGATCTCTCTCGGGCTCGAGGACGAGCTCGTGCTCGGCGACCTCACCGCGCGCCGCGACTGGGGCTACGCGGGCGACTACGTGCGCGCGATGTGGCTCATGCTTCAGCACTCCGAGCCCGGCGACTACGTGGTCGCGACCGGGGTCTCACACTCGGTGGAGGAGCTGGTCGAGCGTGCGTTCGAGACGGTCGGCCTCGACTGGCGCGAGCACGTCCGCTCCGACACTTCCCTCTACCGTGGCGCCGCCGAGCTCCACGACCTCGTCGGGGACGCCTCGAAGGCCAAGACGGTGCTCGGCTGGGCGCCGGAGCTGAGCTTCGAGGAGCTCGTCCGGCTCCTCGTCGAGACGGACCGTCAGCGGCTCGAGGCCGACCCGGCCAGCGCGTAGACCTCGTCGTGCGCGCGCGCCGTCGCCTCCCAGGTGAAGGCAGCGGCCCGCGGCGGACCGAGCGCGCTCAGCTCGTCGGCGCGTTCGAGCGCCTCCGCCACCCCGGCCGAGATCGCAGAGGCGTCCCCGGGGTCGAAGAGCACCGCCGCGTCGCCGAGCACCTCTGGCAGCGAGCCCGCGTCGGACGACGCGACGGGGCAGCCGCAGGCGAGAGCCTCGAGCGGCGGCAGCCCGAACCCCTCGTACAGCGAGGGGAAGACCAGCGCCGCGGCGCGGCGGTACAGCGAGACGAGCTCGCTCGTCGGCACGCCGCCGAGCGTCTCGACCCCGGGCGGGAGGCTGGCCGCGTCGTGACCGACACCGGTGAGCACGAGCCGAAGCTCGGGACGCTCGTCGCGGAGCCAGGCGAACGCCTCGAAGAGCCGCTCGTGGTTCTTGTGCGGCCACGGCCGGGCGGGGTAAAGGAGGAACGGCTCCCGCCCGACCACCGGATCGGGCGAGAAGCGCTCGTGGTCGACGGCGAGGTGGATCGCATGCACGCGACCCGGGTCGAGTCCGAGTCGCTCGACGACCCTGCCGCGCGTCCACTCGCTGATCACGATCACCTGGTCGGCCCTTGCCGCGGCGCGGTCGTAGGCGAGTCTCCGGAACAGCCGCTCG
>Ga0207661_10003467_pt1 | contig 10955 bp, 5 predicted proteins | sample KBSC713LmetaG_FD_184337 | JGI IMG/M metagenome (GOLD analysis project Ga0207661, IMG submission 184337) | Corn rhizosphere microbial communities from Kellogg Biological Station, Michigan, USA - KBS C7.1-3L metaG (SPAdes) (version 2) | ecosystem: Host-associated > Plants > Roots > Rhizosphere ... | reverse complement strand
AAGGTCCCGGCCATCAGGGGCACCGGTATTCGTGCCCGCCCAAGTGTCGGTGGCGGGATTGTATTTCCCACCGGTATTAAAGAAGTTCGACGACCCGTAGATTCCACCCCACACAATCATGACAGTACCCGTCCAGACCGCAGTGTGAGACGATCGCGGATCAGGCGCGTTCGTAATCGTAGTAGCCGTCCAAGTGTTGGTGCTCGGATTGTATCTCCCGCCTGTGTTCACGGGATTGCCGAACTCGTCAGCGCCGCCCCATACAATCATTACATTGCCGGCCCAAACTGCGGTGTGTTTGGTTCGTGCCTCGGCCATGTTCGTGATGCTTGTCCAACTGTCGCTATTAAGATTGTATCTTCCGCCAGTATCAAGTGCGCCTCCTCCATCATCGCCGCCCCAGACGATCATCTCACTTCCCGTCCATACTGCCGTGTGGAATTGTCGGGTACCGGGGGCGTTAGTAAGACTAATTGGTATCCAACTGTCGGTATCAGGATTGTACCTACCACCTGTGTTCAACACGCCGCCAAATCCATCGGCGCCACCCCAGACAATCATTTCGCTGCCGGTCCAAACCGCCGTGTGGGAGGTCCTCGCGTCGGGAGCGTTAATACTGTTTGTGGTAGTCCAGCTATCCGTGCTGGGATTGTATTTCCCACCTGTGTTGAACAAGGTGAAAGGGCCAGCTTGCCCGCCCCAGACGATCATTTCAGTTCCGGTCCAAACCGCCGTTTGAGACTCCCGGGCCTCAGGTGGGCTGTTAACCGAACTCCAAGTGTCGTTCATGCATCCGCCACCTGTTATCTTCGGAAGGCTATAACTAACACCGTGCAGTGATAGCACAGAAGGCGACGGGCTTTCTCTTCGAACCAGCCATGAGTCTAACGGCTCTTTCGGCCATGAAACTGTAGCAAGGTTGAGGTGGTCATTGGTTTTCTCGATTACTGCTGTGGCATAGTACTGACCCAAATCTTCTTGTGGCGAACTCAAGGTTCCTACAGGCAGGATCGATTTCTTAAACATTGCGGCCAATCGTTCCGCGGTGTGGTTCCATGCGGTGTTATTCAGCTTTACGATGTGCGGCGAGTTGTTACGTTGTAGCGCGGGCGCTACGCCTGCCAGTTCGTCCGGCAAGCGATGCGCTTGCCCTACAATTTGTCTCCGGTCGCTTCTAACAAATTCAACCTCGCGGTACTTCCCGTTCAGCCGTTTGATTTGCTCGAAGGTAGGATGCGCTTGTAGCTCAGTTTCGGCGCGCTGCTTCACTGGGCTATGAATTCGCTGGTCGTAGGCATACCACCTCGTCAACAAACGCTCCGCTAACGCTGGTCTCGCCAGACACTCTGCGATAACAAAGGGATCGTTCCCGAGTGCTGCAAACAGTTCTCGTAATACCTCGGGCTGCCGGGTGCGTTTCGCCATGCGATCCATTTCGGCTTGTAACTGCTCTGCAGTGAGCGGCCGTTGCCAGTAGTCCTCCAGCGCTTGTGACTTGCGCAAGTACTCTGCGACTTTCTTTTCCAATTGTGCCTGCGACATCACCGCATCGAGCGATGGCTTGGGATCGGGCCGTTCCTTAGGCCAGATGCGGTGACGCCAGTAAACGTCTTCGATGGCATGTTGATAGGCGACACGTTCTGCAAAGGTTAAGGTTCGTCGCGAAACATTCGCCGGCGCTTCGCTTTGGAGAAACGCGGGTAAGGTGCGTGTCACGATTAAACACGCCATTGCGCAAAGAACGAAACCGACTACGACCCGCGAAACAAAAAAGGCCCGCTGAGAGGTAGATTGTCTTTTCATTTGGGAGGGGTGGGTGACGCGCCGCTTGTAAATGACGCGCGGAGGATGTCAATCCCCTTTTGCTGAAACCGGATACGTCTCCAATCTCTGGGAGAGCCCAACCCGCTACCTGCACTGAGTCCTAGCTCGAGTGAACGATGCAGTTCTGATTTTGACTCAGATTTTGTCGCAAGGAAGGAACTCAATCGCTCGTACGGATGACTTTCTTAGTTGCGATTACGGCCTCGGCGCCGGAGTAGGCCGTGGCGAGGATGGCGTCGGCACGGGTGTTATGTGAGGTGGCGAGGTGGGTCGCGGCCACGCTGTGGGCCGTGGCGATGATGGAGTTGGTACGGGCGTCAGATGCGGTGGTGCGGTAGGTCGCGCCCTTGGACTTGGGTGAGCTCTCGGTGTGGGAGTGATTCTCGGCGTGCTGCTCGGCGTTACTGTTGTTGTCGGTGTGCCAGTTGGGGTTGCGGTTGCCGTTCCAGTTGGTGTTGGACTGACCGTGGGGGTACCGGTAACTGTTGCTGTTGGCGTTGAAGTAGGCGTTGCCGTCGGAGTGGCTGATGGGCTAGCTGTAGGAGTAGGCGTGGGAGTTGTTGGCGGACCCGATTCAGCGCAGTATCTCCCGCCGGTGCTAGTAGACTCAAGATTGACACCGATCGCTCCACCCCACACAATCATTTCATTGCCGTCCCACACAGCGGTGTGACGATACCGAGCAAGGGGAGCATTGGTGATGCTAGTAGCCATCCAGGCATCCGTTCCGGGATCGTACCTGCCGCCCGTGTTTAAAACGTCGGTGCCATTATATCCCGCCCACACGATCATCTCGTTTCCTGTCCAGACTGCTGTGTGCTGGCTTCGTGGTGAAGGAGCATTGAGCGTACTGATAGCTGTCCAGCTGTTCGTTACCGGGCTGTACCTCCCACCGGTGCTCAGATAACTGCCATTATATCCACCCCAGAGGATCATCTCACTACCGCTCCAGACCGCCGGGTGGTTGGCTCGGGCAGCGGGAGCGTTGGCGATGCTGGTGGCTGTCCAAGTGTCTGTTTGTGGATTGTATCTCCCGCCGGTATTCAAATAGTTGATCAAATCAAACCCACCCCAGACGATCATCTCGGTGCCGCTTGACACTGCTCTGTGCGACTCTCTGGGGGTGGGCGCGCCGGTGATGTCGGTCGCCGCCCAAGTGTCCGTATTCGGATTGTACCTGCCGCCAGTGTTGAGAACGTCACTGTTGTTATCTTCTCCGCCCCACACGATCATTTCGCTGCCAGTCAAAACTGCAGTATGAAACCATCTCGCAACAGGTGCGGCAGTGGTAGTAGTCGCCACCCAACTATCTGTTCCTGGATTGTATCTGCCGCCGGTGTCCAGCGTGCCGGTGAAATCAAATCCGCCCCAGACGATCATTTCGTTGCCAGTCCATACTGCTGTATGACGCTGTCGGCCAGTAGGTGCAGCATTTATAGTGGTAGCTGTCCAGGTATCAGCAATCGGATTGTACTTGGCGCCTGTGTTTAAAGGACCTCCGGACCAACCACCCCAGACGATCATTTCGCTGCCAGTCCAGACTGCCGTGTGAAGATATCGAGGAGATGGCCCGCCCCCTGTCGGCACCCAGGTATTGGTGGTCGGATCGTATCTCGCGCCCATGTCTGGCAAGCTGCCAGCATTGCCAGAGCCCCCCCAGACGATCATCTCACTCCCGGTCCAGACTGCCGCGTGGGAGGCTCGTGCAATAGGTGCGTTGGTGGTGCTCGTAGCCGTCCAACTATTCGTCCCAGGATTGTACCTTCCGCCGGTGTTCGTGTCGCCGCCACCAATGAATCCGCCCCACACGATCATTTCACTGTCTGTCCAGACGGCGCTGTGGTAGGACCGTCCAGCCGGCGCGTTCGTTACGCTTGTAACGTTCCAACTGTTGGTGCTGGGGTTGTATCTGCCGCCGGTGTTGAAAGGAACTCCTCCATCATCGCCACCCCAGATGATCATCGCACTCCCAGTCCATATTGCTGTGTGATTGTATCGACTCTCCGGCGCGTTAGTGGTGCTGATAGCGGTCCAAGTATTCGCGCTTGGATTGTATCGGCCGCCAGTGTTCACCCCGGTACCGCTGTTTACACCGCCCCAGATAACCATTTCACTGCCAGTCCAGACCGCAGTGTGTGAGTACCGGGCAACCGGCGCGCTAGCAGTGCTGGTGGGTGTCCAACTGTCCGTGCTTGGATTGTATCTTCCCCCGGTATTTAGGTCGCTGCCGTCACTGCCGCCCCAGACAATCATCTCAGTGCCAACCCAGACGGCCGTATGAATAGCTCGGCCAGTGGGCGCGTTCGTAGTGTTGGTGGCTATCCAACTGTCAGTGCCAGGATTATACCTCGCACCGGTTCCCATGTAGGTGCCGTCATAGCCACCCCACACCACCATTTCACTGCCCGTCCAGACTGCGGTGTGATAGGCTCGTGCGGTAGGTGCGTTAGTATTACTCGTGGGTATCCAACTGTCGGTAGCCGGGTTGTATCTCCCGCCCGTGTTTAAGTTACCCGAATTATTACCTCCACCCCAGACGATCATTTCACTGCCGGTCCATACTGCCGTCGGTCCCCCTCTGGGGTCAGGCGGGTTAGAGGCACTTGTCCACGTATCATCGACGCAGCCAGCTCCTTCCGATACTGTGGGAAGCGTATAGCTGGTGGTCGGCAGTGGCATTGCAGAAGGTACCTGGCTCTCAGCTCTGGCTATCCAAGACTCCAGTGGTTCCTTAAGCCATGAAACGGAAGCGAGTTTTAAGTCATCAGCCGTCTTCTCAATTACTGTTGTCGCGTAGTAGCGTTCTTGGTCCTCCTGTAACGGACCTAGTATTCCTATAGGTATATTCTCGTATGTTTCGGAAGCAACACGTTTGCCCTGCGCCGACATGTCGGCGTTTTTGAAAGCGGCGCCGTGTCGCCGCAGTCCAAATTCAGAAGCATTCGCAGCGCCACGTTTGTTGAATATTGCTGATAGTATTTGCGCTGTTGAATCCCACTCACGACTGTTCAGTAGTATCGCGTGGCCAGCTCCGCGGTTAGGTTTCTCACGCGACGTATCGCTTTTTGCAAACGCAACTTCGTTATATTTCCCGCTACTGGGTTTCATCTGCTCGATCGAAGAGTGCCCCTGCAGCTCGGCTTCCGCGCGTTGCTTTAGCTTCCCGTGAATTCTTTCATCGGTTGCATACGAGCTCGTCAGTAAGCGGCCAGCTAATGCCGGTCTGGCCAGGCACTCGGCGATAACAAACGGGTCGTTGCCAAGCGTCTCAAAGAGCTCGCGCAACACGTCAGGCTGTTTGGTGTGCTTTGCCATGCGGTCCATTTCTGCTTGTAACTGCTGAGCGGTGATTGGCCTTTGCCAGTAATCCTCCAGCGCCTGTGACTTGCGCAGGTAATCTGAGACTTTGCTTTGCAGTTGTGCCTGCGACATCACCGAATTGAGCGGTGGTTTGGGATCGGGCCGTTCTTTGGGCCAGATGCGGTGACGCCAGTAAACGTCTTCGATGGCGTGTTGATATGCTACGCGTTCTGCAAAGGTGAGCGTTCGTTGCGAGACATTCGTCGCCGCCTCAGGGCGGAACAAAGCAAGCAGTGTCCCGGTCACGGCAAAGCATGCGACGCCGCAAAGAAGTAATGCGATTAAGGCGCGGGCAGATTGAGAAGCGGATTGTTTCATTTTGAGAAGCTGCAGCTTGAAGGTGATTTGAAGTGAAAATCTGGAGGGGAGATTATGGTTGAATTGTTTGTTCTGAAAGGGGCGGGCGCGAAGCGTAGCACGAAGTCTTCGCGCGTCACCACAATTTTATGTTTTTTGAAATTTTTCTGACGCTGGGACTCCACTCATGAGGAATGACTACGAATGAACAGCAATTTTGCCGGGCGTTATTGCTACCCAGCCACTTCCGAGCCCTGCAATTTATTTGTGTTGCTTCGTGTTAATTCGTGGTTTTCTGCGTAGGTTGTATAGGTATGTCATTTAATCATTTCGGGTTCTTGCCTGAGGTTGTACGTGGAGCGCAGGCCATGGGATTCGTGGAGCCGACTGCGATCCAGCTTCGCGCGTTTCCAATTGTCCTTGCCGGAAAAGATCTGATCGGCACCGCGCAAACCGGCACCGGCAAGACCGCGGCCTTCGCTTTACCCATTCTGACATTGCTGGCTAAGCATGGCGCCTTGCGTTGTCTCGTGTTAGAGCCCACGCGCGAACTGGCCGCGCAAGTGGAGACGGCGTTTCGTGATTATGGCCGTTTCACAGATTTGCAGGTGGGACTGGTGCATGGCGGCGTGGGTTACGGGAAACAGCGTGATGCGCTAAACCGCGGTCTGGACATTCTGGTGGCAACACCGGGGCGCTTGCTGGATCTGCTTGAGCAGCGCGCGATGAGTCTCAAAGAGATAAAAATTCTCGTCCTCGATGAAGTGGACCGGATGTTGGACATGGGTTTCCTGCCTGACGTGCGCCGGATCGTTGAGAAGATCTCAACAAAACGTCAAACTTTGCTGTTTTCGGCTACGTTGCCTCCGGAGATCGAACGTCTGTCGGCATGGGTGCTGCGCGATCCTGAGTTAGTGGAAATTGGCGTGCGCCGTTCGCCTGCGGAAACAGTCACTCACGCCGTTTATCCCGTCGCCGCTGAACAAAAATTCGATCTGCTAATGGCTTTGCTTGAGCGAACGAATTTCGATAGCGCGCTGATTTTCTGCAGAACCAAGTACGGCGCAGATCGGATAGCACACCAATTAAAGCAGGGTAAGCACGCGGTGGCGGTGTTGCATTCCAATCGGACACAGCGAGAACGGATCGAAGCGCTCGAAGGCTTCAAGAGCGGTAAATACGAAGTGATGGTCGCGACCGATATCGCATCGCGCGGGCTCGACATCGCAGGTGTAAGTCACGTGATCAACTATGACGTGCCTGAGCATCCGGAGGATTACGTTCACCGGATCGGGCGCACGGGGCGCGCGCAAAATGTCGGCGACGCCTTCACGCTTACGAGCGGACAGGAGCTGCCCGCCTTGCAGGCCATTGAACGCTTCATCGGTCAGAAAATTCCAAGATTGAAGTTGGAAAACTTTTCCTACGTGTACACGGCACTCTTTGAGCCCGAATCAGCGAGCACCTCTCGTCGAGGAATCCGCGGTGGTAGAACTCATCGCGGATATTCATTTGGGCGACGAAGGTAACACAGATTTCTCAGGCGGATCGGCTTCTTCGAAGACGATGCCCAAGCTAATCGCTGAGGGCGCGGCTATCAGGCGGCAGAGCCGCACGATTGCACTGCGTTGAGCCGCCTTCGCCAAGGGCTAGGGCGACGAGGGACAACGCGTTCCACCTTGCGCTTGGCGCATTTGTTCGCGAATACTTCCGACTTACAAAATGAATCCATCCGTTCCCGATTCACAGACCGAGTTTGATCGGCTCCAGAAGAAACTGGTGCCGTTGTGGAAATCAATCGAGCGATTGAATCAAGATCCGCAAACCATCGTGGTCGTACCCTCGATGTCGATCGACGCGATTGACTCGGGCGCAGTGATCCAGGCGTACGAGGAACGGTTCTTATTTCTATTACTGCTGCTACGGCAGCCGCGGGCGCGTCTGATCTACGTGACGTCGCGAACGATTCTGCCAAGCATCATCGATTACTACCTCGATCTTCTTCCCGGCGTCATCTCGAGCCAAGCGCGGCAGCGACTTTTCCTACCTACACCGATGGACGGTTCTGCGCGCCCGCTCAGTGAGAAACTGTTAGAGCGGCCGCGACTGATCGAGCACATTCGCTCGTTAATCATCGATCCTAATCGGGCGCACCTTGTTCCGTTTAACACCACGAACCGGGAGAAAGAATTGGCTTTGCGCCTCGGCATTCCGATGTACGGAGCGGATCCAAAGTTTTTCCCGCTGGGAACAAAGAGCGGGTGCCGCAAAATTTTCATGGATGAAAATGTTCCGTATCCTTTGGGTCGCGAAGATATCGGCAGTAAGGAAGACCTCGTCAACGCGATCGCACAGATGCGGAGGACCAAGCCTTCGATCAAGCAGGTAATGGTAAAACTGAATGAAGGCGTCTCCGGCGAGGGCAACGCGGTAATTGATTTAACAGGGCTCCCTGCGCCCGGTGACTCGAAGGAGATAGCCATGTTAGACCATCGACTGCCTTCCATGAAGTTCGAGTCACAAGAAGCTACTTATGAGAGTTACATGAAGAAACTGCAGGAGCGCAAGGGAGTCGTCGAGGAACGGATCATGGGAGAAGAGTTCAGAAGCCCGAGTGTCCAGCTTCGGGTCACACCACTCGGCAAGGTCGAACTGTTATCAACGCACGATCAGCTCTTAGGCGGCCAGACGGGGCAAAGCTATCTCGGCTGCGTTTTCCCGGCTGATACGGCTTACGCTCCTTTGATTACTCGCGAAGCTGCAAAGGTAGGCAGGCGTTTAGCCAGGGAAGGTGTGCTTGGGCGCTTCGCGCTCGATTTTGTGGTAGTGCGCGCCAAGGACGGAACGTGGGAGCCCTACGCGATTGAGATTAACTTAAGAAAAGGCGGCACAACACATCCGTTTTTGACGCTGCAATTTCTTACCGATGGAACTTACGACACGGAGACTGGCATCTTCACCGCTCCGAATGGTCAGCAGAAATTTTTCGTGGCTAGCGATCATGTTGAGTCACCGCGTTATCGAACGCTTACTCCGGACGACCTGTTCGATATTGTCGTGCGGCATCACCTGCATTTTGGCCAATTCCGCCAGACAGGCGTGGTTTTTCACATGATGAGCGCCCTGGGCGAGCTGGGAAGGACAGGGATGACCGCCGTTGGTAATTCTCACGCAGACGCGAAAGCCTTGTACGATCGTGCGATCGCTGTCCTTGATGAGGAGACACGTGATGAAGCCGCCGTATAACACAGGCATTCTGCCTCTCGTAGCTTGGTATCCAGCACTGACGTATCCCCGGCGCTCCAATAGGCCTGGTAGTTTGCCTGTCGTCGTATCGGGAGTGCCGATGGCAGACACGCCGGATGTATTCAGAAAGTGTTGATGGTTTGTGGCAGGCTTGGTTAAAACGGACGTACGAGTGCCACCGCATTTACCTCACCGTAGAAAGCAACCACGACAATGAAGAGGCAAATTAACCGAACTATTGAGGCGTATCTTCTTCGAGGCGCATTTTATTTGCTTCTGCTTTTAGTCGCATGCGCGATTCCATTCGCGTTAGCGCAGCGAAACGTCGCCACGCGAAGCAGGACCAAGGCATCACCTGCGTCGGAGTTTCTCACAACCCCGAATGCAGCTGCCGCACCCGCGATTGCCGTATCTGTTATCCCTCCACGCCGGTCCGCATCGACTATTATCCTCTACGATCAGACGAACAACCCTGCGCCCACGCCGCCACCCCCTCCGTCCAATGGGGTCATCACATCGCAGGACTACGAACCCGAATTCGACAATTATGACAGCTTCGCTGCTGACGATTTCGTCGTGCCAGAAGGCCAGATTTGGAATATCACTGAAGTGGATGTCATCGGCGAATTTAGCGAACCTCCCGTCCCGCCCGATTCGTTCCATGTTTTTTTCTATGCAGATAGCGGCACGCTGCCAGGGACGTTAGTTGCAAGCCGGCTCGCTAACCCATATAGCGGATTCATTACTTTTGTAATCACGTTGACCACTCCGGTCATGCTCGGTCACGGTACTCACTGGGTGTCGGTGCAGGCGCGGGAAGATTTCACTAGCTCGGGTGAATGGTTCTGGGGCAACCGACTGGTTATATCAAACTCTGGAGCAGCCTGGCAAAACCCTGGCGGCGGCTTTGGGGCGAATTGTCCTACTTGGGGGCGCAAGACTTCCTGCCGTCCAACCCAAAATGGACCGGACCAACTATATCGTCTGGTTGGGACACTAGCTGTTGGAACTGCGACGCCAGCGCCGCCGCAGAGGACTACACCAACGCCCAGGCCGCGTCAGACGCCGGCACCCCGCCTGTAGTTCGCCTGGCATTGGGATCGAACTACTGCCACATCTATTTCGATTGGCAGGAGGCTTACCACAGTCACCCGATAACAACGGCAACGTCCTTCAACCACTTTCCATTAGTACGGCAACTGCCAATCCTGGGTTAGCCAGACGGTGGTTCCTGGTGCATCAGGATGCCTGTGGTGTCCTCACTGGCATGTTCGTGGACGATGTGCATTTAACTTGCCGTGCGGCTCAATCTCGCCTACACCTGCGCCTGGAGCTACATCCTAGTGAGGACACGCCCGACGCCTAGTCCGCCTCCCTGGACTTGTTAGAATGTTAGAGGTGGCGAGAGACTTCGCGCGGCTCCCTGCAGCCATGACTTTCCGATTCGAAAAGCTTTGTGTTTCGCTCACGAAGCGTCCGCGCTCCAAAGAATTTGGCGAACATGCCTCCCTCGACTCAAACAGGCCGACCTAAACACGTCCTCTGCATTTTAGGTGTCCGCTGGAGCCTCCGAACTCTTCTAATAAAGCGGTTAGGCGATTGGTGAAAAATTGTTAGAAAAAGTCTTGACTTTCTTCTGCGGTTTCCGCTAAAACCGTGCTCCCATGATGTTCGTTCCCCGATACTCTCATCGGATTTTTGCGCGAACATTTCACATCAAAACGGACAACTCCCATGAAAAAACAAATTAATCCCACCATCAAAGCACACCTTATTCGAGGGGCGTTTTATCTGCTGCTTCTTCTTGCTGTCTGCGCAATTCCATTTGCGCTGGCGCAATCCCGCAGTCGCGGGACTACGACATCAGCGCCCAAGCCAGATGGAGCAGCCAAAGAGCATAAAGCCCCGGCTGTCACCGGCGCAATAGGAGTGAGTGCCGCTCAAGCGCAGTTGCCGAAAATTTCTGCAAACGACCAGTCGCAGTTTCCCAAAGGTTCGAGCGGTCCGATGGGGGTTCCATCGTTTCGGCTTCCGCCTGTCCCACACCTTCCACAGGTCGTGCTTTACGATCAGTACAACAACGCTTCGACCACTGCCAGTTTGTCGGCGACCTTCACGGATTTCCCGACTTTCAGTTCGGATCTGGCTGACGACTTTGTGGTGCCAGCAGGTCAGACTTGGAATGTGCAATCGATCGACGCCGACGGCATATACTTCAATGGGGCCGG
>Ga0207661_10003464_pt1 | contig 10958 bp, 11 predicted proteins | sample KBSC713LmetaG_FD_184337 | JGI IMG/M metagenome (GOLD analysis project Ga0207661, IMG submission 184337) | Corn rhizosphere microbial communities from Kellogg Biological Station, Michigan, USA - KBS C7.1-3L metaG (SPAdes) (version 2) | ecosystem: Host-associated > Plants > Roots > Rhizosphere ... | reverse complement strand
TCCAGACGGCGTCCGGCAAGGCGGAGGAGTGGCCGATACCGGGGTTGTATCGGCCGCGACGACAACGCCGCCGGTCGTCGTCTGGGCGCCGGGAAGCGGTGCGAGGACTTCTGACGCGGGGCACTAGTGTCCTGCGCCGGGAATCCGTTGAAGATATGTGTTGAGTCGTTCGAAGATTTCGTCGGCGGTCTTGAGCCAGACGAACGGTCGCGGGTTCTCGTTCCAGGTGATGACCCAGGTGCGGATGTCTTTCTCCAGTGCCGGAAGGGATTTGTGGGCGCCGCGGCGTAGCTGCTTGTCGGTGAGCAGCCCGAACCAGCGTTCGACCTGGTTCAGCCAGGACGAGCTGGTCGGGGTGAAGTGCAGGTGGAAGCGGGGGTGCGCGTCGAGCCAGCGCATGATCGCCGGGGTCTTGTGGGTGGACAGGTTGTCGCAGACCAGGTGCACGTCGAGCTCGTCGGGTACCTCGGTGTCGATCTTGGTCAGGAATTTGCGGAACTCGAGGGCCCGGTGCCGGCGGTGCAGCGAGCCGATCACCTGACCGGAGGCGACATCCAGCGCGGCGAACAGGGTCGTGGTGCCCGAGCGCACGTAGTCATGGGTGCGTCGTTCGGGCATGCCCGGCATCATCGGTAGCACCGGCGCGGAGCGGTCCAACGCCTGGATACCGCTCTTCTCATCCACGCACAGCACCAGCGCCCGCTCGGGCGGGTCCAGGTAGAGCCCGACCACATCACGGACCTTCTCGATGAACAGCGGATCGCTGGAGAGCTTGAACGTCTCGACCAGGTGAGGTTTGAGCCGGAACTCCCGCCAGATCCGCCCGATCGTCGAACGCGACAGCCCGGTCTCGGCGGCCATCGAGGCCCGCGACCAATGCGTGGCATCCTTCGGGGTCCGCTCCAGCGTCGCCACGATCACCGCCTCGATCTGCTCATCGCTGATCGAGCGCGGCCCACCCGGACGCGGCTCGTCGAGCAGCCCGTCCATACGCCGCTCCACGAAACGCCGCCGCCACTTACCCACCGTCGCCGGCACGATCCCGAGCTTGGCCGCGACCTGCTTGTTGTCCAGACCATCCGCGCAGGCCAACACGATCCTCGACCGCAACGCCAGCGACTGCGCCGACGTCGCCCGCCGCGACCAGCGCAGCAGCTGATCCCGCTCACCCTCGGCCAACTCCAACACGGCCTTCGGCCGCCCCGTCCGCGCCACCCACCGAGTCTACGACTTACCCCACGGATCCCCGGCGCAGGACACTAGTTCGCCGCCGCATCCGCGCCGGCCGCAACCGAACCCCGCCCGGCCACCGCGGCCGGCGTTCCTGACGGTCGAGGAGGTCGCCGACGTCCTGCGGGTCGACCCGGTCACCATCTACCGGGCCATCCGCGCCGGCGAGTTCCCCGCGGTGAAGATCCGCAAGCGGTACGTCGTCCCCCGGCGAGCGCTCGACATGCTCGTCGACGACGTCGTCACCAGCGGATCCTGTGTGGACACCGCCGAATGGACCTCCTCCTGGAGACAGACCGTCGGAGCGCCGGTGGAGGTGCCGACATGGGCGCGCTGACCTGCCCACGCTGCGGTACGCCGTTGTGGGCCGTGGCCGACCGCGTCCTGTACGTCCGATGTGGACACCGGCCGGCCTCGGTGACACGGCCGCCCTCCGGCGACATCCTCGACGCGTACGAACGCTGGTCCTACGGCGAGGGCTGGACGGACGGCCTGGCTGATGGCCGCCGGCAGGGCTTCGACGACGGCTACCGCGCCGGCTTCGACGCCGGCGCGGAAGTCGGCGCCGTCCGCGTCCTGCTGGCCCTGGAGCACGTCTTGCAGGACGGGCTTCCGGACCTCCTGCCCGAGCTTCCTCACTCCGACGAGTACGACTCTCACCGGATGCGGACAGCTCCGAGCGACAGCCCGTGCGATGCGGCCTGCGGTCACTGCTCCCGCTGCATCCGTGCGGCCGCGGCAGCCGCCAACATGACGAGGTTCGGCCATCCCGATCTCCCCGGCGCCGCGGCGACCCCGTCGACGCGCAGACAGCACGAGGGGATCCGCCGAGCCCTGCCTTCGGCCCGTCCTCTGGCAAGGGGGGCGGCGCGATGATCGACAGGTTCCTCGCAACGATCCAGCGCGGCCTCGCTGGCGTCATCGGCATCCTCGTCCTCTTCGCTCTGCTGGTCGGCCTGGTGATCTGGGCCAGGAACGATCCCGCGGCGCTGCAGGCGCTCGTCGGCAAGCTCGTCCAGGCCGTCGTCTCACTGGTCACCTGGCTCTGCGACCTGATCATCCGCGCCCTCGACAAGGGCGGGAACTGATGCGCAGGTACGACGGCTACCCAGGCTGGTACCGCTACGGACGGCGCGGGCCAGGAGGTGGCCACCTCGCCGGACTCGCTGCGCTCATCGGCATCGCCCTGGTCACGCTCGCGCTCCTTATTCGCGCCGCGGGGCCGGCGGTGCCCGGCAACGGGGCCTGGCCACAGCTGGCGCTCGCCGGCGTCGGGGCGCTCCTCGGGGCGCTCGTCGCCAGGCGGGCAGGGAGCGCGTCGGCGACGACGGTTCAGGTGTGGTCCCGGCGGTACCGGCGCAACTCCGGGGTGGCCTCGTTCTGGGTGCTGCTGTGGAAGGCGTCTCGATGGGCGATGCTGCGCCGGTCTCACGTGTGGCGGCCGTCCCTGGCCGCCGTGCCCTGGCGGCGCCGCTGGCGCATCCCCGTCAGCTCGTACGCGGTCCGGATGGCGCGGGTCGGTGCGCTGTCGGTCTACAGCCCGATCGAGGACGTGACGCTGCGGGTCGGCGGTCCGCGCACCGGCAAGTCGGGGGAGATCGCCGACCACATCGCGGACGCTCCGGGCGCGCGGTCATCGCGACGTCGACCCGGCTCGATCTCCTCGAGATCGTCGGCCCGCTCCGCAGCAAGCAGGGTCCGGTCGGGATCTTCAACCCGTCCGGGCTGGGTGGCATCGCCTCGACGGTTCACTTCGACCCCGTCGTCGGCTGCCAGCACCCGTCGACGGCGTACGCCCGGGCCGAGGACATGCTTGGCACGGTCAGCCGCGGTGACTCAGAGCGCGAGTACTGGGCCGGGCAGGCCCGGCGCGTCCTGTCGGGACTGCTGCACGCGGCCGCGCTGGGCGGCGCGAGCATGGAGGACGTCCTGGCCTGGGTCGCGGCTCCGGACACGGCGAAGGCGACGGTGCTCGGCTACCTGCGCCGCTCACCGGCGCCGGCGTACGTGGCCGACGTCAGCCAGTTCCTGTCCACCAACGACAAGACCCGCTCCTCCATCACCTCCACGATCATGCCGGCGCTGTCCTGGCTCACGGTGGACACCGCGGTCGCTGCGGCGTCCGTCGGCGACTTCGACGTCGACCAGCTGCTCGCCTCCCGTGGCACCGTCTTCCTGCTGGGTGCCGCGGATGGCCAGACCGCGCCGCTGGTCGCCGCGCTGACCGGGCACATCGCCCGCCAGGCGCGGCAGCTGGCCAGCGTCCAGCCGCACGGGCGGCTCGACCCGCCGCTGACGCTCGCACTCGACGAGGCCGCGCTGATCTGCCCCGTCCCGCTGGACCAGTGGACCGCCGACATGGGCGGCCGCGGAGTCACCATCCACATCGCCGTCCAGTCCCGGGCCCAGCTCGAGCAGCGGTGGGGGAGAGAGGGCGCCGCGGCGATCCTCAACAACGCCGGCACCGTTCTCGTCTACGGAGGCACCCGCGACCCGCACGACCTGGACGCCTGGACCAAGCTCGCCGGCGAGCGCGTCGACGAGGACATCGGTCTGGTCCCGGTCCTCTCGCCGGCCCAAATCGCCCAGCTGCCGGAGCGCCGGGTCCTGATCATCCGCCGGGCCGCGCCAGTCGCCGTGGGGACGGTCCGGATGGCGTGGCGCCGTCGTGACGTCCGCAGGGCGCAACGCGAGCGCGTGAATGAGGCCATCGCGGATCCGCCGGTCGTGTCTGAGGAGGCCGGGTTCGATGCCTGACGAGCAGCCGAACGGTCATGTGGGCGTCGCCGCCGTCGCGGGCCAGGTCGTCTCCCTCGGCCGGGAGGTCGAGTCGCTTCGCCGGATGGTCGACACCCACCGGGGCAAGCTCCGGGCGGTCGACCACCAGCTGCGGCAGGTCGAGACCCGGATCGGCTCGTTTGCCGAGACGCTGGCGGGCGTCGCCGACCAGCTCGCCGAGTTGGCGGCGGACGAGGACGGCGTTGCGCGGCACAGCTCTTGGTTCGAGATGGACGATCCCGCGGTCGCGTACCGGCGGATCACGGACCTCATGACCTGGCTCGACCAGGTCTATCTCCAGTTCCCAGACACCGTGCTGCCGACCTGCTGGCTGTGGCACCCGTCCGTCATCGAGGAGCTCCTGTGGCTCCGGCGTTCCTGGCTCGAGGCCTTCACCGGACGGACCGCCGCGATCTTCCGCGTGGCGGACTGGCACGACCGCCAGCGTCCCGGCGTGGTCGCCCGGATCCGTGGCCTCAACGGCGGAGTCTGCTCGCTCGACCAGCACGAGCGCGGAGCCGAGCAGGATCGACGGCCGCCAACCGTTCCGACCGCCGGAGCGGCGACCACGATGGCCGCTTGGTGGACGGCTGGTCGCCACGACAGCCCTCCCTACCCAACCGACGACGAGATCGCCGAGGCGGTCGATAGGCGGTGAGAATCCCGGACGCTCGGCGGGACGGGGTGGGTTGGGCATACGTCGGCGTGCTCCTCGGCGGCGCAGTGTCTGTCGCGGCCAACGTGGCGCACTCCTTCGTCCCGCCTGCCGGCGTTCCGCCGGGGTGGCACCCGATGCGAGGTGCGGTATTGAGCGCGGTCTTCTGGCCGGTCTCGCTCTTCGTCGCCCTGGAGATCCTCTCTCGGACGACGTGGCCGGCCGGCATTCTCTGGCGCGCGATCCGGCTCGGCGGTCTGCTGCCAGTCGCCGTCGTCGCGGCCGTGGTCTCCTATCGACACCTGTCCGGGCTGATCCGCTACTACGGCGAGGACGGCCTGACGGCTACCTTCGGCCCGCTCGCGGTCGACGGGCTGATGGTTGTCGCGTCGGCGGCGTTGCTGGCTTCGTCCGTGTCGCCTCCAACCCGTGTCATGTCGCCGGCCGACGAAAGCGCGACACCTCCGGCCGACGGCGCTCAGGACGCTGTCGCGGTCGAGCGTCCCGCGGCGGCGTCGCCGGTCGAGGAGGCGACAGCGACTGCGCCACCGGCCGAGGGCGGCGACCGACCGCCCGCCCCAAGAGCTCAACCGGACGACGCCCGGGCGTTCGTACGTGCTGAGCTCGCGTCCGGTCGTATTCCATCAGGGGCGGCGGTGGGACGCCTCTTTGGCCGCAACAGCCGATGGGGCCAGCGCATCGTCCGGGACGTCCTCACCATCGAGCGGTCGTCAGCAGGCTCTGCCGAGGTCCTCGCCTCAGCTCGTCCACAGCCAACTGAGATCCGCCCTCGGCAGACAGGAGCCCGCAGCGACGCCCCACTGATCGACGAAGCACGCCCACCGAGCGAGCCAGCCTCCTTCGAGCCCGTCCATTCAAGATCGACAAGCCCTCGTGCAGCAGTACACACCAAGGCATTGCAATCTGACGGACGCGTCAGCGCCGGCGGCGCCGGGGCCGGCGAGGGTCGATGATCTCGCTGTCCTCCGGCCACTCGGCGGAGTACCTGACCCGGGCGGTCGCGCAGGGCCGGGAGAGCTACTACACCGGGGCGGTCTCCGCCGGCGAACCACCCGGGCGATGGCAGGGTCGCGGCGCCGCCCGCCTCGGCTTGGCGGGTGAGGTCGACGACAAGGAGATGGAGGGTCTCTACAGCCACTTCGTGGACCCACGGGACGATCGATTCCGCCAGCCGGACCGGTGGGGCGAAGCCGCTCGCCTGGGCGGTCCGCCACGTCGGTACGCCTCGCCCGGCGACGCGGTCGCCGACATGCTGGCCGCCGAGCCGCACGCGACACCCGAGCGCCGGCAGCAGATCCGACTCGCCGCACGGCATGCGACACGGTCGCCGGTGTCGTTCATCGACGCGACGTACTCGGTGCCGAAGTCGGTCACCGTCGTGCACGCCGCGTTCGAGGCCCACGAGGTTGCCGCGCGACGCGCAGGCGACACCGTCGCGGCCGACGCCTGGGCAGCGCACCGTCACGCGGTCGAGGAAGCGATCTGGGCAGGCAACGCCGCGGCGCTGGCCGCGTTCCAGGACAAGGCCGGCTACTCCCGCGTCGGCTACCACACCGCCACCTCCGGGCGATGGATCGACGCCCATGACTTCGTCGTCGCGTCGTTCTTCCAGCACGACAGCCGCGACCACGACCCGCAGCTGCACATCCACAACGCGATCCTCAACCGGGTCGAGTGCTCGGACGGGCGATGGCGCACCCTCGACTCCCGCGCCCTGCACGCCGTACGGCGGGAGGTCGCCGCGGTGGCCGAGCGGGTCACCGAGGAGAACCTGACCCGCACCCTCGGCCTGACCTTCGCGCTTCGGCCGGACGGGAAGGCCCGCGAGATCGTCGGCGTCCCGGAGTCCGTGATCGCGCTGTTCTCCCACCGGCGCCGCGCGATCACCGCCGCGACCGAGCGGCTGCTCGCGGCCTACCGGCGGCGGTTCGGCCGGGAGCCGACCGCGCTGGAACTCGACCGGCTGCAGCGCCGAGCCACCTTCGCGACCCGCAGTGCCAAGCAGCACAAGGGTGAGACGGTCGAGGCCCGGCTGGATCGGTGGGACCGGGAGCTGCGGGCCGAGGTCGCGGGCGGACTGCGTGCGGTCGCCGAGATGGTCCTCGCCCACGCCGCGCTCAGCCGGGCCTGGCCCGGCTGTCTCCCTCGCAGGTGGTCGCGCAGGCGCTCGCCGCCGTTCAGTCGAAGCACTCCGCGTGGCGGCGCACCGACCTGGGCGCAGCCGTGGCTGAAGCGTTGCCCGACCGCTTGGGGGTCGAGGCCGATGACGAGGTGCAGCGGCTCATCGACGGGCTCACCGACCAGGCGCTGTCCGGCGACCACGCCCGCGAGATCACCGCGCCCGAGCTGGCCGACCTGCCCCTGGACCTCCTGCTCGAGGACGGCCGGTCGGCGTACCAGCCACCGGCCGGACCTCGGTACGCCACGCACGGGCACCTGCGCGCCGAGCGCGCTCTCCAGGACTCTGCCGTCCGGCGTGGCGCACCCGCCCTGAGCACGGCCGACGCCGCCGGCTACCTGGGCCGGCTGGCCGCCGAGGGGTTGGAGCTCGGCGCGGACCAGCGGTTCGCCGTCGTCGGCATCCTCACCTCCGGCGCGATGACCGAGAAGCTGGTCGGGCCGGCTGGCACCGGGAAGTCTGTAGTCGTCGGTCAGCTCGCCCGCGCTTGGCAGGACCCGGAGCTGTGGGGGAGCGCCCGGCGGGCGTTCGGGCTCGCGGCCGCGCAGGCCGCCACCGACGTCCTCACCGCCGAAGGGCTGACCGCCCGCAACATCAGCCGCTGGCTCGCCACCCAGGAACGGCTGGCCCAGGGCCGCCCGGCCGCGGACGACGTGGACTGGGCGCTGACCGCCGGCGACCTCGTCGCCGTCGACGAGTCCGCCGTCGTGTCCACATCGGACATCGCCCGGGCCGCCGCGTACGCCGAGCGCGCCGGGGCGAAGCTGCTCCTGGTTGGTGACCACCGCCAGCTCGCTGCGATCGGGCCCTGGCGGGGCGATAGATCTCATGTCCGACCCTGCGTACGAGCTGGCGGACGTGCGCCGGTTCGTCGAGCCGTGGGAGCGGTACGCCTCCCTCCGGCTGCGCGAGCGTGATGGCTCCGTACTCGAGGAGTACCGCAAGCACGGCCCGGTCGTCGACGGCGGGACCCTCGAGGCGGCGCAAAGAGCGGCCGCGAGAGCGTGGCTCGCCGACACCATCGCCGGCAAGCGGTCGGTGCTCGTCGTGGACACAAACGAGCACGCCACGAATATCTCTGCGCTGCTGCGCGCCAAGCTGGTCGAGCTCGGTCGCGTCGCGGAGGCCGGGGTGCCGCTGCCGGGCGGGGCTGTCGCCGGCGTGGGCGACCTCGTCGAGGCCCGGCGCAACGCTTGGGATCTCGCTGGGTACGAGGGCAACGCCCGCGGACCAGTCAACCGGGAGACCTACCGCGTCACTGCCATCCGACCGGACGGCGGCCTGCGCGCCGAGCGGCTCGACGGCGGCCCGCCGGTCACCCTGCCTGCCGCCTATGTGACCGAGCACCTATCGCTCGGCTACGCCTCGACCGTCCACTCCGTGCAGGGCCGCACGGTCGACACCGCCCATGCCGTCATCACACCGCGGACGGGCGCCGCCTCGCTGTACGTCGGGCTCAGCCGCGGTCGCCAGGTCAACACCGCGTACGTCACCACCGTCCAGGTCCCGGATGACTCACCGCCTGGTCAGGCATCCACTGTGGAGCGTCGCGACCCTGCGGCGGTGCTCGCCGACATCCTCGACCGGGACGACGACAACGCCGCCGCTCTCCGGATCGAAGAGGACAGCGCGGCGCTCGCCCGCTCCGCCCGGACCGCGGGCGACCGGATGGCTGACGCCGCCTCGCTTCTAGCGCCGGGCCGGATCGCCTCGGTGCTCGACCGCCTCGCCGTCGATGGCGCCCTGACCGCCGAACAACGGCGCCGCCTCGCCGCGGACCCCGCCACCAGCCAGCTCGGCATGCTGCTGCGGCAGGCCGAGCTCGCCGGCCGCGATGGCGAGGCGGCGCTGGCGGCTGCGGCCACGGACCGGCCACTTGACGGTGCGGAGTCCATCGGCGCGGTGCTGCACTCCCGCCTCGCCGCACGACTGGGCCCGCTCGTCCCGGGTGGCGACCGGTTCACGGACCGGATCCCCGCCGTTCCGGACCCGACCTGGCGGCGCTACCTGGAGCGCCTCGCGGAGAACGCCGACCGCCGCGCCCGCGAGCTCGGCACCCGCACTGCCGAGGAGCCGCCCCGCTGGGCGCGGGAAGCGCTCGGACCGGTGCCCGCGCGCCCGGTCGAGCGGCTCGACTGGGAGGAACGCGCCGGACGCGTGGCGGCGTATCGGGAGATGGCCGGCCACGACGACCAGGCTGTCGCCCTCGGTGCAGCGCCGCCGCCCGGCAAGGTCGAGCACCACGCCGCCTGGCACTCCGCCTGGCGAGCGCTCGGCCGCCCGGAGTCTTGCCGCGAGGAGGCCGGTATGTCCGACGGGACTCTGCTGCTGCGGGTCCGGGCGTACCGGCGGGAGGAGGCCTGGGCCCCGGCGTACGTCGCGGACGAGCTCGACGGCACCGCGCGCGAGGCCGCTCGTCGGCAGCAGGACGCCGTGCTGTTCGCCGCTCGCGCCGACACCGCGCCGGAGGCTGACCGGGATGCGCTCCGGCGGATCGCAGTGGAGGCGGCCGCCTACGCCGACATCCTCGACCAGCGCGTCCGCGATCTCACCGAGGCTGACGACATGCGCGCCGGGTGGTACGTCCACACCGCTGAGACCCGGGCAGCCGCCGACCGCGCTCGCGCCGAACTCGCGGACCGTGGCATCGATCCCGACGTACCCGCCGACGCCGTCACGGTGCCGGACTGGCTCGCCGGGCGGGACGCCCTCATCCAGGCCGAGGACACCCACCGACCGATCACCTCCGAAGCCGACCTCGTCGACACACGCGTCGAGACTGACCTCGTCAATGCGCACGTCTTCGACACCGTCGAGACCGGGATCCCGGACGTCCGCGACACCGCCACCGCCGAACCGGCCGTTGCCGACGAGGGCCGAGGCCGCGTCGCCACCGCGGAGCGGACCGCAGCCGCGGTCGAGCGGGCCCAACGGGCGCTGCTCGAGCTGCGGGCCCGAGCGAGCGTAGACGCACGCGGGGCAGAAGAGGCCCACCAGATCGAGGAGGCGCATCGGGCCGTCGAGCACGCACCCGACGTGGCGGCGGTCGCGGAGCTGGTCGACTGACCCGGTCAGACTGGCGCGAGCACCAGGCCGTTGTGGTGCACGTACGGCTCGAAGTCCTTCACGTTGCGCGTCGCCAGCGGTAAGTCGTTGACGACACACACCGCCGCTGTCCAGGTGTCGTTGACCGGCCGCGGATGTCCCCGCCGCTTCGCCGAGCCCGACATCAGGCCCCACGTCGTCGCCACGTTGAAGTCGTAAGGAAGGACGACAACGTCCCGCAGCCAGTCGGCGATCCGCGTCCACCTCCGCAGACCCCAGTCGGCCGCCGCGGCGCCCTGCACCAGCTCGCCCACCGTCACGAACGACACGCACCAGGTCCGGCCGTACAGGCCTGCGGCGTCCACGTCGAGCTGACCTCGCATGGTCAGCGAGACGACGTCGGTGTCGAGGACGATCGGGCGCTCGACCTCAGCCAAGGTCAGCCTGGCGGGACGCGCGCAGGTCGGCCATGAACGCGTCGAACTCCTCGTCCGAGTCCCACAGGTCGGCAGTCATGTCCCGACCCCGCTGCACCGGCCGAACCCCCTGCTGCCGGGCCAGCTCCTCCACCGGCACCGACGGCGGGCCGGCCAGCAGCCGAAGCACTTCGCTGTCGTTCACCGGCGCCTGCCTCTCACGATCACTGGCAGCCATTGTCCCTCTCAGGTCTGTCGTCGTCCAAGCCACTGCGTCGTCTGCCGCAGCGGGTCGCCGGTCAGCGCACCGCGCACCCACCCCAGCGTCATCGCCACCCCGGCAGCCCACCCCTCGTCCACCGCCAGGCCGTCGACCGTCTCCCCGTCCGCGGCCAGCGTGGCCGCCATGTCCTCGTGCAGGATCAGCTCCGCGGTCGCCGCCTGCGCCTCTCTGTGCAGGGGGCTGACCGCGCCCGGATACGCCGCCACCCAGCGGCACGCCGCGCATACCCCACCGAGGTAACGCGACGCCGGCCGGTCTCGAAGCAGCGCCTCCGCCCGGGTCCAGACGGCCTCGAACTCGGGCAGAGGCACCAACACGTTCCCGTCCGGCACCCGGAGCCGCACCGCTGCC
>Ga0207661_10003463_pt1 | contig 10959 bp, 10 predicted proteins | sample KBSC713LmetaG_FD_184337 | JGI IMG/M metagenome (GOLD analysis project Ga0207661, IMG submission 184337) | Corn rhizosphere microbial communities from Kellogg Biological Station, Michigan, USA - KBS C7.1-3L metaG (SPAdes) (version 2) | ecosystem: Host-associated > Plants > Roots > Rhizosphere ... | reverse complement strand
AGTTCGGCGGCCGGCGGTAGCCGCGAGAGCCCGAAGGAATAACCGCGGCCGCGCCGGCCTTCGCCAGATCATGAGCGTTCGTGAGCTTCGCCTGGTGGTGACCGTCGACAACCACGAGCAGGCGCTGCGGTTCTACCGAGATGTGCTCGGCCTGCCTGAGCTAGCCGACTTCTCCTCCCCCGACGGCAACGTCCGCCTGCTCGACGCCGGCCGGGCGACCGTGGAGATCGTCGACCGGCGGCAGGCCGAGTTCATCGACCGGGTCGAGGTCGGCGAGCGGGTCGCCGGCCACATCCGTGTCGCCCTCGAGGTCGACAACGCCGCCGAGGGCACCGCGAAGCTGGTCGAGGCCGGCGCCACGGTCCTCGCCGAGCCGACCCGCACCCCGTGGAACTCGCTCAACGCGCGCCTCACCGCCCCCGACGGCCTCCAGCTCACCCTGTTCGAGGAGCTCGGCTGAGCAGGCGCTGGAGTAGCGCGTGCACAGCCACCGCGACGATGACCCCAACTGGATACGCGACCATGTCCCAGCCACCGAATGTGCTGCCCAGCGCCAGCCGTGCCAGGGTGCTGCCGGCCGACAGTTTCGCCGGAACCGGGGTCAGCTGGAACAGCTCGATCGCCCAGCAGATGACGACGGCGACAGTGGCGGCAACGGGCATTCGCAGGGACGGCCGGACGAGGACGGCGCACCAGTACACGGCGGTCGCATAGAGCGCGTCGCCCGCGTACTTCGCGAACGCACCGCCGGTCACGTGCCGCACGCCGAGCCCGGCCACCACGGTGACCGCGAGCGCGACCACCACCATCCACCGCCGGTTCACAGGGGCGAAAACGTGCCCAGGGTGGTGACCGCGCGCCCGCGCCGGCGGGCGCTCGCCGGCGGCCGGGCCTCGGCCATGGCCGCCAGCCGGGCGCGGACCAGCACGGCCAGCACGGGGTACGGAGGCCCGTCGTCGTCATCCGCCGAGGCGTCGTCCGGCAGGGCTCGCGCCTGCAGCGCCTTTTCCGCGTACCAGCGGAACCCGGCCTCGTCCAGAAGCTGGGTCTCCAGGTCCGGGCCGGCGTTGATGTCGTCCAGCGTCTCCTCGAGCTGACCGGCGTCGACGAGGAGGATGGCGGCCGCGGCACCGCGGTCCATCTCGTCCACGACGATGATGAGGGCGTGCTCGTGGCTCGCCCTCCGGAACACGGCCACCAGCACGGACGCCGTTTCGTTGCCGTCGTGCAGGCGCCGGCAGTCGGTGGCCCGGACCGGCTCGGCCAGCTCAGCGGCCCACCGCGGCCGCGCGATGCCGGCGGCCACGAGCCGGTCGGCGGCGTTTGCCGCCGCCTGCTCCGGCCCGCCGGTCGTGACCGAGGCGACCGCCAGCAGCAGCGCCAACGCTTCCCGGCGGGCCGCCGCCTCGATCGGCGGGATCAGGTCCTCGGTGAACGTGGCCACGAACGTCGCCCCGAGCACCTCCGCCCCCAGCGGATCGGCCCGACCCGACACGGCGGCCGTGCCGTCGATCAGCGCGCCGAGCAAGCCTGCCGAACTCATCGGCACAGTGTGCCCTACAACCCCCGGGGTCATGGGCGAGCGCCGTCACCACGTAGGACCGGCCGGTCGCAGCCCCAGTCTCGGACATGCGCGCCTGTTACCCTGGGACCCCATATTCAATCGCGACCAGGGACGATGTCGTGATCGACGACGGGCAGCGCACTGTCCGGCCGCTGCGCTTGCAGCTCGTCGGCGGATTTTCGCTGTCAGGCGGGGCAACTCCCGCCGTGCCCGGTGGCCAAGCCGCCCGCCTGCTGAAGTTGCTCGCGGTTCACCACGATCAACAGGTACAGGCGGCAACCGTCGTTGACGTGCTCTGGCCCGACGGCGCCCCACCCGGCGCCGAGCGCAACATCGCCGCACTCGTGAGCCGGCTGCGCCGGGTGGCCGGCCGGGAGGCCATCCGCAGCGTCCCCGACGGCTACCAGCTGGTGACCGGCCCCGACTTGCGGGTCGACCTCGCCGAGGCCGAGCAACTGCTGGCCACCGCCGAGCGGGAGCAGCGGGCCAACGCCTACGGTCTGGCCCAGCTCGCCGCGACCGGCGCCGAGCAGCTGCTGGGCGCCGGCCCGGTGCTGGCCGACGAGCCCGAGCAACCATGGGTGATCGACGCCCGGTCGCGGGCCGCTCGGCAGCTGCGTGTCGCTCGCGCCTGCCGCTGGACCGCGGCGCTGGCCAGCTCCGACTATGCGGTCGCCATCCAGGCGGCCGAGGCGGCGCTGGCCGAAGATCCGCTCGACGAGGAGGCCTGCCGGGCGCTCATGCAGGCGTACTGGCGATCGGCGCTCCCCGGGGCCGCGCTTTCGGCGTACGAGCGGCTGCGCAACGCCCTCGCCGACGCGCTCGGCATCGATCCGGCCGAACAGACCCAGGCGCTCTACTTCAGCGTGCTGCACAGTGAGGCCGCACCGTCCACCACGACGGCCCCGGCCCGCCGGCCCCACGGCGGCCGCCCGGCCGGACGCGACACCGAACTGGCCGACCTGGCGCGCGGCTGGGCCGAGGCGATGGCCGGGCGGGGCGGGCGGCGGCTGGTCGTCGGGCCGGCCGGCATCGGCAAGCGGACGCTGGTCAACGAGCTGGCCGTCCGGGCCGAGGCGGCCGGCGCGGTCGTCCTGCACAGCGCGTGTCTGGAGGCCGAGCGGTCGCTGTTCCTCCAGCCGGTCATCGAGATCATCCGGACGGTCCTGCGCCAGCAGTCGCCGGCCGGGGCCCGGGACCTGGTCGGCGACTTCGCCGGGCCGCTCGGCGACCTGATCCCCGACGTGGCGCACATCCTCGGGCCGATACGGCCGGGCCGGATGCTGCCCGAGGCGCGGCACCGGCAGATCCTCGAGGCGATCGCCGGCATCCTCGGCCGGCTCGAGCGGCGGGCGCCGGTCCTGCTGATGATCGACGAGCTCGAGCATGCGAGCGAGGCGACGCTCGGTGCGCTGCACTTCCTCGGCGCCCGTGCGGCCGAGCGGCGGATGTTCGTCGTGGCGTCGTGTGACATCGCCGAGGCCGGTCCGGTCCGCGCCGCGCTCGGCGACGAGTGGCCGGTGCTGCACCTGCGGCCGCTGTCCCTGGCCGAAATCGGTGAACTGGTCCGGGCCAGCCACTCGCAGCTCGACCCGCAACGGCTGCTCGCCCTCACCGGCGGGCTTCCGTTGTACCTGCGGGAGCTCATCCGCCACGAAAAAGAGCTGGGCGCCGATGACGTCCCGCAGCTGCCGGACTCGCTGCGCGCCGTGATCGCCGGGCGGATCAGCGGAGTCGGGGCCGAGGTCATCGAGGTGCTGCAGGTGGCGTCGATCTTCGGCGACCGGTTCACCCTCGAGCACGTGGCCGCGCTCGGCGAGCTTCGGGTCGAGGACTGTGCCGGGCGCATCCAGCGAGCCATGCGCGCCGACCTCGTCGTCGCCGCCGGATCCAGCTTCGGCTTCACCAACCGGCTTCTCCGCGAGGTGGTTTATCGCCTGGTACCGGAGCCAACCCGCATGAGCCGGCACCGGCGCGCGGCGGTGCTGCTCGAAGCCAACCCGGAGGCGGCGGCGGCCCACTGGGCGGCGGCCGGGGCGCCGAGCGAGGCCGTCCAGGCCTGGCTGGACGCGGCCGATCGGGCCCACCGGGCCTTGTCGGCCGCCGAGGCGGAGCGGCTGCTGACGCTGGCCGTGCCCTATGCCCAGCGGCTCGACGACCCCCGCGTCCTCGGCGAGACGCTGCTGAGCCGGGGCCAGATCCGGGCCGAGCGCGGCGACTACACCGGTGCCCACCAGGACCATCAGCAGGCGCTCGACATCGCCCGGGAACAGTTCGACAACCGCCTGGAAGCGCGAGCCCTGGAACAGCTCGGCTGGACCGCCCTGTACGCGCGCGACGCGCTGACCGCGGCCAACCTGGCCGCCCGCTCGACGTGGCTGGCCGAGGCGGCGGCCGCTGCGCCGGAGGCACCCCGCAGCGCCTGGCTGCTGCTCGGCCGGGTGCGGCACCAGGACGGGGACTATGCCGGCGCGGTCGAGGCCTACGACCGGGTGGCCGGACGGCCGGACGACGAGATCGCCGCGCAGGCGCTGACGTTCCGCGGCGCCGTGCTGCAGCACATGGACCGCTTCACCGAGGCGCAGCAGACCCTCTCCCAGGCCGTGGTGCTGTGCCGGTCCAACGGCCTGATCCGGCCGCTCTTGCAGGCGCTGTTCTTCACCGCGCTCGCGCTGGGCGACAGCGGCGACTTCGACGGCGCGCTGGGCTGCCTGCAACGGGCCCGGCGGCTCATCGACCGCAACGGCGTGACGTACTACAGCGCCGGCGTCGACACGACGACGTCGTGGCTGCTGCGTGAGATCGGCGAGCTGGCCGAGGCGCGCAACATCGCCGAACGCGCGGTCGAGCAGGCGCGCAAGGGCGGCGGCGCGCTCGAGCTCGAGCAGGGTCTGCACGCGGTACTGGCGCTGGCCGACTGCGACCTGGCCGAGGGCGACCCGGACACGGCCGGGCAGCTCGTCGAGCAGGCAGTGTCCTATTTGGACACCCCGCTGCCCTACCGGGCGCGCGCCCACATGCGGCTGCTGGAGATGCAGTGCCGCTTCGACCCCGGCAAGGCCGAGGAACTCCTCGACATGGCGAAGGCCAGCACCTCGGTGAAGTACCAGGCGCTCGCGTACTGGCACCTGGGCGCCGCTGACTTGGCCGGCCAGACCGCGCGGGCGCTCGGCTCCGATCAGCTCCTGGCCCAGGTCGGCGCGCCCGACGAGGCATGGCAGGCGATCCTGCGACTGGCCCGGCAACTGCCGCCGGAGCAGCGCACCACGTTCATGTCGGCCGGCCGGCTCCCCCAACAGTGGCGAGTCAGGACCGGCCGCCCAGGCTGATGGCCATCGGCTGGTGGGCCACGCCCACGTAGATCTCCTCCGGACCGTCGCGGTGCCAGCCGAGCCGCTCGAAGAACCGCACATTGGGAAGCTGCACGTGGGCCGTCATGACCCGCCCGCCCCGCGACCGGGCGGTCGCCACCGCCAGCCGGACCAGCGGGCCGCCCAGCGACGCCCCGCGGTGTCCGGTGAGCACGGCCAAACGGTCGCCCTGCCAGTGCTCACCGCCCGGGTCGCACGGGTACAGCCGGACCGCACCGACCGGGGTTCCCTCGTCGAACCCGAGGCAGCACACGGTCGCCGGGTCGTCATCGTGCGCGTCTCGGTCGGTACCCGGGAAAAGCTTTTGCTCCACGACGAAGACCTGATGCCGGATGCGGCGGTGGGCCGCGAGTTCCTCGGCAGTCTCCACGATGCGGCAGCCCGTGACGGTCAGCGTCGTCATGCCGACCCCTCCTCGCTGTCGCTCGGCGGGGACGGCCTGACGTGCTTCCGGACCTCGCGCAGGCGCTCGGTCATGCCGACGCCCGGCCGATCTGCAGCAGCGGCCGGTCGAACGCCACCGTGTTGATCGCCGAGCACGCCTGGCAGCGCGCGCAGCCGGCGGAGACCGAGCTCGCGTCCATGCCGCGCAGGTGCATGTACGTGGCGACCTGCCGGTAGATGCGCTCGCTGTATTCGGGCGAAGGCGGCTCGACGTCGGCCATCAGGCTGCCGGCCACCGGCCGGACCGGCACGACGAACGGATACACGCCGAGGTCGATGGCGCGCTTGCAGCCCTCGACGGTCAGCGCGGGATCCTCGCCCATGCCGAGGATCACGTATGTCGAAACCTGCCCGGGACCGAACACCTCGACGGCCCGTTCCCAGGCCCGGAAGTAGTGCTCGATACCGGTGCGCGCCTTGGCCGGCGCGACGCGTCGCAGCACGGCCGGATCGAAGCTCTCGACGTGGATGCCGACCGAGTCGACGCCGTACTCGCCGACCCGGTCGATGACGTCCAGGTCGGCTGGCGGCTCGAACTGCACCTCGACCGGAAGCCCGGCGGTCTCCTTGACGGCCTGCCCGCAGCGCGCGATGTACAGGGCACCCTTGTCCCGGCCGTGCGAGCTACCGGTGGTCAGCGTGGCGTCGACCGCGCCGTCGAGCTCCTTCGCCGCCAGCGCCACCTCGGCGAGCTGCTCCGGGGTCTTCTTGACGATGGTGCGCCCGGCCTCCAGCGACAGCCCGATGCCGCAGAATGTGCACTGGTCGGCGTTGCCCCAGTAGGCGCACGTCTGCACGACAGTACTGGCGACCGAGTCGAGGTGCAGCAGGGCGATCTGCCAGTACGGGATGCCGTCGGCGGTCGTGAGGTCGTAGTACTTCGGTCGCGGCGCCCCGGTCACGGTCGCCAGCCGGAGTCCGTCGCGGTAGATGGCCAGCCCGTCATCCTCGCGCTCCAGCGAGTACGGCGAGCGCTTCGAAGACGCCGTCTCGGTCGGCACGGTCACGGCGACGCCCTCGACCCAGATCATGCCGGCATCGGTCGGCCCGGCTCCGCCCCGCCGCCGCTCGATCTCGGCCCGTAGCCGCAGCCCCCGGCTTTGCAGATCGGTGATGAGCGCGCCCAGCGTGACCGGCGGCAGGTCGGTGTCGAGAGTCATGCCAAGCCCTTCGGTACATCCATCATGCGAAACGTGCGGGAAGGGTGCGGAGGGCGTGCACCCGGGCCGCGTCGGCGACCAGGTTCAGCGCGAGGCCGTTGCCGGTCACGAGCGCGGCCAGCCGCGGCTCGCCACCGACCACGCCGTACAACTCGGCGTCCGGCACGGCGAACAGCTCCTCCCGCGACGGGTAACGCTCCCGCAGATGGGCCGTGACCGCCGCGATAACCTCCACGGTCGCTTTGTACTGATCGGGGTCGCTCATCACGACCGGGTAGAGCATCGCCTCGGCCTGCTGCCACCGGGCCATCGCAATCATCCGAGCCAGGTCGATCGGCGGTTGCGACGCTTCCTCCGTCATGTCTACTATATTAAACGCCCACCTCGTATTATCAAGGTAGCTGCCCCGGAGCATCCGGCTGCAGATGGAGATCCCGAGCATGCAACGAACGGCGGTAGTTGCCCTGGGCGGCAACGCCTTCACCCGCGAGGGGCAGAGCGGCACCTACGCGGAGCAGGCGGCGAACGCCCTCACCATGGCCCACAGCACCAACGCGCTCATCGAGAGCGGCTGGAACGTGGCGATCGTGCACGGCAACGGCCCGCAGGTCGGGAACCTCGCGATCCAGCAGGAGGAAGGCACCCCGATGGTGCCGCCCCAGCCGCTGTTCGCGCTCGGTGCGATGACCGAAGCGCACCTGGGCAGCCTCATCGTGCTGTCGTTACGCCGGGCCTCGCGCGGACGCGTCGAGCCGGTCTCGGTCGTCACGCACACCGTGGTGTCGCTGGAGGATCCGGCGTTCGCCTTCCCCAGCAAGCCGATCGGCCCGTTCTTCACCGCCCAGGACCTGACGGAACTCGCCGGCAAGCGCGGCTGGACGATGGCCGAGGACTCCGGCCGCGGGTACCGGCGGATGGTCCCCTCCCCTCGCCCGATCGCGATCCTCGAGATCAACGCGATCCGGGCCATCATCGAGCGCGGCGACGTCGTCGTGGCGGCCGGTGGGGGCGGCATCCCGGTCGTTGCGGTCGAGGACGGGTACGCCGGCGTGGACGCGGTTGTGGACAAGGACTACGCGGCCGAGAAGCTGGCCTCGTCGATCGCCGCCGAGGCCCTCGTGCTCGTGACCGGGATCGCCCAGGTGCAGCTAGACTTCGGCCGCCAGACGCAGCGGCCGATCGAGCTGATGACCGCGGCCGAGGCCGAGCGGTACCTGGCCGACGGGCAGTTCCCCGAGGGGAGCATGGGCCCGAAGATCCGGGCCGGTATCCGGTTTCTGCGCAACGGCGGCAAGCGCGTCATCATCACCACGCCGGAGCTGGCCGCCGAGGCATTGGAGCCGGTACCCGACGGCGGGCATCGCGTCGGTACGACGATCGTGCTCTCCAACACCTTGGCGGGGGTGCGCTGATGCCGGCCGATCTGCGGCTGTTCAAGGACGCATACGTGGACTCGGTCGTGCAGTTGTCCGGCACCCGCGCGATGTACGCGGTCGACGGTGTCCGCTGGGCGGCGGCCGCGATGGCGACCCCCACGAACCTGGAAACCCTGCGCTCCGAGGGGTTCCCGCCGCCAGCCGCCGGAGCCAACGACCTGTTCGTCGCGGCCAGCGCGGAGGACGACGATGTCGTCAAGGATGCGCTCGACGCGGCCGAGCACGCCATCTTCGCAGCGCGTGAATCCGGCGCCGACGCACCTGTGAAAACCCGATCGCTGCGCGAGGCGGTCCAGCAGCAGCCGGGCAGCAACGTCGCGGTCATCTCGGTACCCGGCGCGTACGCTGCGCTCGAGGCGCACAAGGCGCTGTCGGCCGGGCTCGATGTGCTGCTGTTCAGCGACAACGTCCCGGTCGAGGCGGAGGTCGAGCTGAAGGACCGGGCCCGGCAGCTGGGACGGCTGGTCATGGGTCCGGGCGCCGGCACCGCCATGCTGGCCGGCACCGGGCTGGGTTTCGCCAATGTGGTGGCGCCTGGACGGGTCGGCGTCGTCGCCGCGGCCGGCACCGGCGCGCAGGAGGCGATGAGTCTGCTCGACCGCTGGGGCGTCGGGGTCGCCTGCGTCATCGGGCTGGGCGGGCGCGACCTGACCGCCGCCGTCGCCGGTCGGACCGCGACCCAGGCCGTGCTGTCCCTGCGCCACGACGAACGGATCGACGCGATCCTGCTGGTCTCCAAGCCACCCGCCGAAGAAGTCGCCCGGGCGGTGCTCGCGGCCGCCGGTGACACCCCGCTCGTCGCCGCCTACGTCGGCACCACCGCCGTGTTCGAGCTGCCGCCGACCGCGCAGGTCGCGACCACGCTGGAGGGCGGCGTGCTGCGCACCCTGGACATGCTCGGCATGGCTCGGCCCGACGTCGTTGTCAGCCTGGAAGAAGACGTGGCGGCGGCGGTCGAACGGCTCGACGAGGGCCGGACGCTGGTCCGCGGCCTCTACTCCGGCGGCACCCTGTGCTACGAGTCGCTGACCATCCTCGGCGCCATCCTCGGCGATGTGTACTCCAACACTCCGCTGGACAAGAGGCTCGCCGTGCCCGCCCCGCCCGACGCCCACGTCTGCCTGGATCTGGGCGAGGAGGAGTACACCAAGGGCCGGCCGCACCCGATGATCGACCCCGAGGCGCGCATCGAGCTGCTGCGCGAGCAGGGCCAGGACCCGGCGGTCGCGGCGATCCTGCTCGACGTCGTGATCGGGCACGGCTCGCACGCGGACCCGGCCGGGCAGCTGGCCCCGGTCTGCGCCGAGATCCATCGCGCGGGCGGTCCGCAGGTCGTCGCGTATGTGCTGGGCACCAACCGCGACCCGCAGGGCTTCGACGCGCAGCGGCAGACGCTGCGGGACGCCGGTTGCGTGGTCACCGAGACCGCCGCGCGGGCCTGCTTCGCGGCGGCCGCGATCGCCACCCGACGGCCGACCGTGGTGCGCCAAACGTGGTAAGGGTCGCTCTCCTGACGTATTCGACCAAGCCGCGCGGCGGCGTCGTGCACACGCTCGAACTCGGCGAGGCGATGTACCGGGCCGGAATGGACGTGTGCGTGGTGACGCTCGGCGACCCCGCGCAGGGCCTCTACCGGCCGACCCGGGTGCCGACGCTCGTGATCCCGGCCCCGGCTCCGCGCGACACGCTCGAGGAGCGGGTGTTCGCGAGCGTCGACGCACTCGAGGCCGGCCTGCGCCCGGTGGCCGACCGGTTCGACATCCTGCACAGCCAGGACTGCATCTCGGCGCGGGCGGCCGCGCGCATCCGCGACGCCGGGGCGCCGGTGCGGGTGCTGCGGACCGTCCACCACATCGACGACTTCACCACTCCCGCGTTGATCAACTGTCAGCTCCGAGCGATTGAAGAGCCTGATTTGGTACTGGTGGTCAGCCGGCAATGGCAGGAGATCCTGCGCGACGAGTACGGCGTCGCCGCCGAGGTCGTCCCGAACGGCGTCGACCGGTCCCGCTTCGGCCCGATCGGCGCCGGACGGCGGGCCGAGCTGCGGCGGCAGGCCGGACTGTCCTTCCGCGACGAGCGCATGCTCTTCCTGTCGGTCGGTGGGCTGGAGCCGCGCAAGGGCAGCCTCCATCTGGTCCGGGCGCTGGCCGAGGTGCGCCGCCGGGTCGAGCCGGCCCCGGTCCTCGCCGTGCTCGGCGGACACTCGTTTCAGGACTACCGGGCGTACCGCGACGCGTGCCTGGCCGAGATCGAGCGGCTCGGGATGCGGCTCGGCGAGGACGTCGTGCAGCTCGGCACGGTCAGCGACGCCGACCTGCCGGGCTGGTATCGGGCGGCCGACGCGCTCGCGTTCCCGTCCACGAAGGAGGGCTTCGGGCTGGCCGTCCTCGAGGCGCTGGCCAGCGACCTACCGGTGGTGACCAGCGACCTGCCGGTCTTCCGGGAATACCTCACCGACGGCGTGGACGCGCTGATGACCCGTACCGGGGACGAGTCCTCGCTCGCCGACGCGATGGTGTCGCTATCGGAGTCCCCGGCACTGCGTCGCCGGCTCACTCTTGGTGCTCAACGCACGGCTTTGCGGTACACGTGGGAGGCAAGCGTCGCCGTCCACCGCAAGGTCTACGAGTGCTCGTGATCGTGGTCGTGGTCGTGGCCCTTGGGTCTTTCGACGAGCACCGCCCCTCGCTCGGCCACTGAGTCCTGGGTCACGAGGCCATGCCCGGCCAGGACATCTTCGAGGGCCTGCTGCCAGCACCGGTAATAGTTCCAGCACTCGGCCGACTCGCCGCTGTGCTCCCACGCCTTGATGCGGGCGGCCAGCGCGGCCTGAAACTCGGGCCACTCGAACGCTCCGGCGGCGGACAGCGCGACGGCCATTCCAAAGGTGCGGCTCTCCCACGGGGCGGCGAACACCAGCTCGCCATTGCTGCGCGGCGGCGCGGTCGGGCCGTCGGGCGCGAGTTCGACCGGCAGCGTCA
>Ga0207661_10003462_pt1 | contig 10960 bp, 11 predicted proteins | sample KBSC713LmetaG_FD_184337 | JGI IMG/M metagenome (GOLD analysis project Ga0207661, IMG submission 184337) | Corn rhizosphere microbial communities from Kellogg Biological Station, Michigan, USA - KBS C7.1-3L metaG (SPAdes) (version 2) | ecosystem: Host-associated > Plants > Roots > Rhizosphere ... | reverse complement strand
ATTGCTGCGTGCATGCCTTCGACCGCAATCAGCGGCGGAGTGGGACGGAGATGCAGTGCATAGAAAAAGGCTCGGCGCGCTTCGGCATGGTCGACGGCGGCGTGTGGCGTCGTCCATTGACGATCGAGATAATTCCAACACCAACGGCGAAGCGCGAGGTGCTCGAGCTCGGCGCGCCACCGGCGGGCGAGTCGTCGGCTGTTTTGTTCGTTGCGAATTTTTCGGCCGGGGGACGCGCTCACGTGGTGCAGCACCGTGCTGCGAAGTGCGACGATGTTTATCCGGTTCGCTGCGCGCGCGCGCAGACAGAGATCCACATCTTCGCCGCCGTTGAGAAATCCCTCGTCGAAGCCACCGAGCTTTTCCCACAACGACCGCTCGATCAGCGCACACGCGCCCGTGACCGCGGCGACCTGTCGCACGGGGTGAAGCCAACGCGTCCAGCGCGGCGGCAACGAGCGGTCGTGCTCGGGCTTTGCCTTCAGGTTGACGAAAATGCCCGAGTGATCCGCTGCGCCGGTCCGCGCATCGAGCTGGACGTTGCCGACCACGCCGGCGCGTGAACCGAACCGGCGTTGCGCGGCGAGCATCGGAGGGAGCCAGTTGCGAGTGAGGACGAGATCATTGTTGAGCAGGACGAGAAAATCGCCGGTCGCAACGGCGGCGCCGCGGTTATTCGCGCCGGCGTATCCAAGATTCTGATCGTTGAGCACGGCTCGAAAAGGAGCACGAAGTGTCGCGAGCCAGTCCCGCGTGCCGTCGGTGCTGCCGTCATCGACGAGAATGATTTCGTGCGTGAGCCCATCGGGCAAATTTTCGCGCAGACTCGCGACGCAGGCCTGGGTGAGCGCGAGGCAGTTGTAGAGCGGGATAACGAACGAAACCTGCATGCCGGTTTCATCGTGGAGGCGGCGCGACCCGGCGCACGCAGAAAGTAACGGACAGCGGTTGGCGCGGAGGGGTGGTTGTAGTTGAAAGCAGGCGATGCGGTTTCGCGCTCCTGCGATCGCGCCAGCGAGCGGGCGGCCTACCGGTCAGATGAGCAACGCGCCGCAGGCAATGCGCGTGAGGCTGCTCAGCGTAGGAGCCGGTGGCGAAGGAGTCGGCGGCGTAAGTTTACGCCAACACCTGGCGGAGATACGCTCCGTAAGCGGACTTGCCGAGTTTCCTGATGTTTGCTTCGAGGCCGGCGCGATCAATCCAGCCCCGATGGTAGGCGATTTCCTCGATGCAGGCGATTTTCAGGCCCTGGCGGTTTTCGATGACCGCGACGAATTGCGCCGCGTCGAGCAGGGAATCGTGCGTGCCGGTATCGAGCCACGCGGTGCCGCGGCCAAGCACCTCGACGTGAAGCTTGCCGGCCTCGAGATAGAGGCGATTCAAATCGGTGATCTCGAGTTCGCCGCGCGGCGACGGTTTTAGCGAACGGGCGAGTTTCACGACATCGCGGTCATAAAAATAAAGGCCCGGAATCGCGTAGTTGGATTTTGGTTGCGCGGGTTTTTCCTCGAGTGAGACGACACGACCGCCATCGGCGAATTCGACGACGCCATAGCTCCGCGGGTCGGCCACATGGTAACCGAAAATCGTTGCGCCGGGATTGCGGGCATCGGCGGCTTCGAGCGATCGGGTGAGATCGTGGCCGTAAAAAAGATTGTCGCCGAGGATGAGCGCGGAGGGCGCATCACCGATGTGATCGGCGCCAATCAGCATCGCTTGCGCGAGTCCGTCGGGACTCGGTTGTTCCGCGTAGGAAAGCGTGAGTCCGATTTGCGAACCGTCGCCCAGCAGTCGCTTGAAACACGGGAGATCGGTCGGCGTGGAAATAATCAGGATCTCGCGAATCCCCGCGAGCATCAGGGTCGACAGCGGATAATAGATCATCGGCTTGTCGTAGACCGGCATGAGCTGCTTGCTGACGGCGATGGTCAGCGGATAGAGGCGGGTGCCGGAGCCGCCGGCGAGGATGATTCCTTTGCGTTGCACGGAAGTGTGAAGAGTTAGGAGTAAAGTGGAAGGTTACGATGCACCGAGGCTGCGTATTAGGGCGTAAAGTTTCCCACCGATCACGCGGATATCGGCGCGCAATTGCTCGGCTCGAGCGGACGGGATGTAACCTAAATCCGCAGCGAGATGGAGCTGATTCCTGGTTTCGCCGGCCGAACCTTTGGCATAACCCAGAACCTGTATGAATTCGTTTCGATGAATGCGTTCCGACCCTTCGGCGATATTGTTCGAAATTGAGCACGCCGCCGCGGTGATCTGATTCTTGAAGCCAAAATCGCGGCACTCCGCCAGCGCCTGGTAAATATTTTCGGCAAATTTGCGCGCCAGCTGCCAGACCTCGAGCTCCTCGAACGATTGATAGGCCATGACCGGCTGGTTTGTAGCTTTAAATTTAAACTTAAACTTCAAACACGGCGTCGCTCGGGACGACGTCACGCGACGCCGAGTCGCTGGCGGGCGTATTTTTTTGAGGTGATGTCGGCGGCCCACGTCCGATGCGCGAGGTACCAGTCGACGGTTTTCGCAATCCCGGTTGCGAAGGACTCCCGCGGTGACCAGCCGAATTCCTGCTGGATTTTCGTGCAATCGATGGCGTAACGGCGATCGTGGCCCGGCCGGTCGACGACGTACGTGATCTGGGCTGCGTAGGATTTGGCGTCGGGACGCGGACATTTTTGGTCGAGCAACGCACAAATCGTGCGGACGATCTCGATGTTGGGTTTTTCATTGAGGCCGCCGATATTGTAGGTTTCGCCGATCCGCCCGCGCTGCAGCACGAGCCAGATCGCGGCCGCATGATCTTCGACGTAGAGCCAGTCGCGAATTTGCATGCCGTCGCCGTAAACGGGCAGCGGTTTGCCTTCCAGCGCGTTCAAGATCACGAGCGGAATGAGCTTCTCGGGAAAATGAAAGGGGCCGTAGTTATTCGAACAGTTGGTGGTCAGCGTCGGCAGCTGGTACGTGTGTTGATAGGCCCGGACGAAATGATCGCTCGCGGCTTTGGAAGCGGCGTAGGGGGAGTTTGGCGCGAACGCAGTTTCCTCGGTGAACGCCGGTTCCGACGGACCAAGCGTGCCGTAAACTTCGTCAGTTGAAACGTGAAGAAATCGAAACGAATTTTTTTTCGCCCCGGTAAGCTTGCCCCAATAAAGTCGCGCGGCATTGAGCAGCCGAAGCGTCCCGAGAACATTCGTCTGCACGAACGGCTCGGGGGAATCGATCGAGCGATCGACATGCGATTCCGCGGCAAAATTAACGATCGCGTCGATCGAGTGCGCGAGCAGCAACTGCGCGACCAGAACCGGATCGCCGATGTCGCCGTGGACAAAAACGTAGCGCGGATCGCCGGCGAGATCGGTGAGATTGGCGGGATTGCCCGCGTACGTGAGCGCGTCGAGATTGACGAGTTTCGTCAGCGGGGAATTTTTTTCGGTGAGGCGCTGGCGGACGAAATTGCTGCCGATAAAACCGCAGCCGCCGGTGACGAGGAGATTCATGAAGGGAAACAGTGAAAGGCGTGAAGGGGCGCGAAGTTCAATGGTGCTCGAGGCCAATCGACGGCCGCTCGATGCGCGGATGAGAGCCGAAATTCGACCGCGCGCTGCGTCGGAAACACGGGAGCATCGGTCGCGGTCAAGAGCTCCTCCAATTTTTCAGCGCCTGGGCAATGGCGTCGGTCACTGGAGTGAGTTTGATTCCGGTCGAAGCGAGTTTCGAGGAATCCATCACGCAATTTGAGCGGGGCGTTTTTGCCGCGAGGTGCATGAACTCGTCCTCGCTTTTGAAAAACGAGAATTCCTTCTGACACACGCCGCTGGCCTTGATCAGTTCGACGACTTCGTGCGTGGTGATCTGGCCGGGGTTCGTCACGTTGTACGTCCCGAACGGGACGCGTTTTTCCCAGCAGGCCAGCGTAGCGGCGACGAATTCCTCGAGTTGAGAAATCGAATTGGTGGCCTCGAGGAGGCGCGGGTACCGCATCAATTTCGTGAGGTAATTGCGCGGGTTGTCGATCTCGTTGAACGGAATCCGCAGACGCCAGATGAAAAGATTTCGCTCCCCGGCGATCGCTTCTTCGCCGAGTGCCTTCGTGCCGCTATAGAACGAACAGTTGTTCTGGCGAAACGTAAAATTCGGCGAATCGGTTTCGGTGAATCCGCGGCCATCCGGGCGCGCTCCAGTGAAGATGCAGCCGGATGAAACGTGACCCCACGGCACACCGGCGGCGGAGCAAGCTTGCGCGACAAATCCGGGGAACACGGCGTTTCCGAACAGACAATCGGTTTTGTGGAGCTCACATGCGTCAACGTTGGGTTTTCCCGTGTAACCCGCGGCGTTGATGAGGAATTCCGGCCGGTCGGCCTTCAGCGCGGCGGTTAGAACCGTTGGGTTGGTGTAGTCGATTTCGGCCCGTCGAAGAGTGCGAAAAGGAATACGTTTGCGCGTGAGCAAAGCTTGATAGGCGTGTCCAACATAACCGGAGCCACCGAGGAGATAGATCATAGGTTTTTGCGAAGCAAAAACCTAAAATGCTGGTGCCGGCTGAAGCGAGGACAAGGTTTTTGCGGAGTCACGTTGGTTTTGGCGGCGGCCGGCCACGCTTTAGCCTGACGATCTTCACCGTCGCTGCGTTCGCCGGGTCGGGCTTTACCGCCGGCGGTAGTCGCCGCGGCTGAAATACTTCTCCAGCCACACGTAGGCGCAGATAAAAAAATATCGGCTGCCCATTTCCTTGATCTTGAGCTTGGCCTCGCCGTATTTCCGATTTTGCCACGAGATCGGGATCACCGCGTAGCTGAATCCCCGCACGATCGCCTTGAGCGGAATCTCGACCGTGAGATTAAAATGCGGCGCGAGAAACGGCCGGCAACCGTCGATCACCGTCCGGCGGTATGCCTTGAAGGCGTTGGTCGTGTCATTGAGCGGAATGTTGAAGCCAATGCGCACGAGAAAATTGGCGATGCGGTTGACGAAGAGCTTCACCCGCGGGTAGTCGATCACCTTTGCGCCTTTGATGAAACGGCTGCCGAAGGCGCAGTCGTAACCTTCATTGAGCAGCCGCCAATACTTCGCGGCGTGCGCCGGCGAATCCGAGGCGTCCGCCATCATCACGACGACGGCGTCGCCCCTACAGTTATCGAAACCGCAGACCACCGCCCGGCCAAAACCGTTTGGGCCGGTATTCTGTACTGGCGCGAGCGTGGGGAATTTTTCGCGGAGATCTTGCAAAACCGACCACGTGCGATCGCTGCTGCCGTCATCGACGACCACGATTTCGTGGGGAACGCCTTCGGCGGTGAGCGTTCGCGATATGTCCTCGATCGTCGACGGCAGCGATTCCTCTTCGTCGCGGGCGGGAATGATGACCGAAAACAAATTGAGCGGAGCGGAAGCGGCGGACATGAAATGCGAGCGACGATCAAAGGGGCGCGGACAAATCCAGCCAGCCCGGATGAGCCTCGGCGTGCGCGGCGATTTCGTCGAGAATCGCCGGCGTGGCGGTTTGCGGCCGCCAGTTCCACAGTCGCGTCGCTTTCGCGTGGTCGAGCACGATCCACGGAACATCGAACGCGCGCGGCGTGGAATCGGCAGTCACCGGATGAGCACCGAAACGCGCGTTGCACCAATCGGTGAGCTGGCGCAGAGACATCGCTGACGCGACTCCGCCCGAGAGGTTGACGATGCGGTCGCCGGCGGAAAGTTTCGGCGCGGCGAATTGTTTTTCGAGCAACGGGACCAGATCGCGAGGATGAAGACAATCGCGCACCTGGTGACCGTGCCCGCCAAAACCGATGTATTTCAGCGGGCGGCGACGAAGATGACTGTTGAGCCAGTACGCGAAAATCCCCTGGTCCGGCCGGCCAAACTGACCGGCGCCGGCGAGCACGCCGCAGCGGTTGACGAAAATCGGCAGACCGAACGTTTCACCGTACTCAAGCGCGAGAGTTTCCGACGCGAGCTTCGTGGACCCGTAAAGCGAAACTGGCGCGCCGGTCGAAAACGTTTCGTCCAAGCCAGCGGCCGTCAGACCATGCGGCCATTCGGATCGCCTGGACGGGCGAAAAGCGTGGTCGACCGATTCCACGGCAAGCGCGGCGAGCGGCGGAATAGAATAAACGCGGCTCGTGCTCAACAGGATGAAACCGGCGCGGTGGTGCTTCGAAAACTCGAGCATGTTTACCGTGCCCGCGAGATTGTGTTCGACCAACTGGCGTGAACTCGTCCCGCCGTCGATGCCGGCAAGCACACTCGGGTTGGCGGCGGCGTCGATCACCCAATCGACGGCCGGAAGCGACTCGAGATCGCTCGCCGCGCGCACATCGCCATGGAAAATCCTGACGCCAAGTTTTTTCAATTCGTCCCGATTGGATTCGCTGCCGGGCCGGATGAAATTGTCGAAACCGAACATCTGATGGCCGTGACCGGCCGCGGCGAAAGTGCGGGCTAACGTGCTGCCCACGAAGCCGCACACGCCGGAGATGAGGAGTTTCATGTGGCGTGAAACAAGCATGCCTCATTGCGCGGCGGAAGGCGAAACTTGCGGAGATGTGCGCCGGCGGAATTACACGACGATCATGCCGGAGGGATCGAGCCGTGCTGGAACCGATTCGGCGGCGGGAGGCGTCAGTCGGAACCCGGCGAACCGTTTCGCATCCCGATGGTACGAAGTTTTCCGTTCACCCGAATCACTGCCTGATCGGCTGCCGGGTCGTAGCTGACCGCGGTTATTTCCCCAACGGTTTTGCCGACCGAAACCCACACGCTGCGTTTGTCGCTGCGCCGGAAAATGCTGAGCAGCGTGTCTTTTCCGACCACGGTCATGCCAATCAAATCATAATCGACCGCGTTCGTTTTTTTCGCCGCCGGCGGAAGGAAATACACGGCGGCGGGCTGGACCGGTTCGTTGGCCGGATCGGTGGCTGGAACCTGCGCTGAGGCAGTCCCCGAAGGCAAATCAACGGCTGGGGAGGACGATCTCATGACCGGCGCGGACGAGGGCGCCGGCGGCAGCACCGCAGCTGTTACCGGCGAATTGACGGGCGGGTTGACGCTAGCCGGCTGCCGCGGTCGGAAATATATCATTACAATGACCAGAAAAATCACGAGGATCACCGCGTTGGCGGCGAGAATCGCGAGAAATTGGCGACGTCCGGGTGGGCTGCGCGTTTCCGCTCGATTGCCGGACGCGTAGTCGGCTCGTGCAGCTTCGGGCGACGGCTGTCCGCTGCGCAGGCGTTCGGCTTTTTTCAGCGCTTCGTTGACGAGACTCATGAAGAGATTTTTTGCGCGAAGGTCATCCCGTTAGTTCGGCCATATCGTGGATGGCGCGACGCACGTCCCAATAATTAACTTCGTCGGAATTCCTAATGAAAGCGGCGAGCAGCGCCTTGTCGCACAAATTATTCACGATTCTCGGAATTCCGCGACTGGCGCGATGAATCGAGCGCAATGCGCGATCCGTGAATGACGGACGGCCGGTGCAGCCGGCGAGCGTGAGCCGATGGTGAACGTAGTGCTGCACATCGTCAGCGGACAGCGGGTGAAGCTCGTAATGCACGAGGATGCGTTGGCGCAACTGACGAAGCTCTTCGTGAGCCAGCACGTCTTTCAATTCCGGCTGACCCATGAGCACGATCTGCAGAAGTTTTTGTTTGTCAGTTTCGAGATTCGATAAAAGCCGGATCTGTTCGAGCACCTCGAATTTCAGATTTTGGGCCTCGTCGATGATCAGTACGATGTGACGACCGCGCGCGATCCGGTCGAGCAGCACACTGTTCATTTGTGCGACCAGATCGACCTGGCTGCGGGCGAGTTTGTGTTCGCCGAGCTCGTTGAGGATGGCCTTGAGCATCTGCGTTTCGGTGACGCGGGGATTGAGAATCAGCGCGGTATCGTAATGGGCCGGATCGAGCTCGTTGAGAAAACGGCGGCACAGCGTCGTTTTTCCGCAACCGACTTCGCCGATGAGAACGATAAAACCTTTTTTTTCGATCACGCCGTATTTCAGGTGCTGCAACGCTTCCTCGTGGGTGGGGCTCAAATAAAGAAAACGCGGGTCCGGAGTGATGTTGAACGGCATCTCCTTGAGGCCATAATAACTCTGATACATCGATATTCTGAGAGTGGCGGACGGTCTGGATTACGCACGCCTATTTCATGAGCGGGCCGCCGTGGCAAAACCATTTCGGTGAAGAAGCGCTCACCACTCGCTGGCTGCAAACGTCGCAAAGTGATGGAGCGGATTGGCGCGCCGCGAGTGACATGACGTTCACCGGCCGCGATCACTTTTGCCACACGCTAAGCAGGTGTGGAGTAGCGCGCGGCCTAAACCTGTTTCAAATCACCGCGACGGTCGGCGCCCGAGCATACCGGTCGCGGCGATCAAGCGGCATCACGCCGCCGCGCTCCGAATCGCCCGGGCGCGAGCGAGCTCGGCAGCCGGCCGGCACCAGGACTCAAGAAGTTTTGGTCTCCAAGCTACGGGCGGTTCGCCGGAGCCGGCTGGGGGCCGGACGGATTCACGCTGGTTTTGCCTGCCGCGGCCTGACGTTGTGCCAGCTCATAAGCCTTCCGCTGCTCCTGGCCGATTTCGAGGAGATCGCTCACGAGCATCCTCGCCTCGGTTTCTTTCTCTTCTTGCGTCGTTAGCGGCAGCGGAGAAGGAACCGCCGCGCCTGGCCCGGCGACGATCGGCGCTGGCGTCGGGTTTGCCGATGCGGGAGCGGCGCGCGCTACGACCGGAGGGATCGCCGGACCCGGCATGACGCCCGCCTTGTGCAGAAAAAGCGTGAAAAGTTTTCCATCCGCGCGGATGACCGCCTGGTCGGACTTCGCGTCGTAGCTGAGGGCCGTGATTTCAGCGACGGTTTTGCCAACGGGAATCCAGGTGCTCTGTTTGTCGCTGAGCCGCGAGATGCTGAGGAGCGTGTCCTTACCGACCACGGTCATGCCGAGCAGCGAATAAGCCGCATCGGGTTTGTCCGACGCAGCCGCGTTCGCCGACGGCAGGAAAGGAGAATCTTTCGGAAGCGTCTGGCCAAGCGAAACGGCGTTAACGACGGTGCAGGACGCCACGACGAAAAACCAACGGTTGCGCAGGATGGATCGGAACATGGTGAACAAGAAGTATCGGACAAAATTTCCGTTCATGAAATCCATACGGACCCGCCGATGGGGCGCAATGCGCGATTGAACGAAATAATTCTGAATTTCCGCAAGGGAACGTCTGCGCCCGCTTGATTCGGAACGGCCGGTTTTGCCGGCCCACCCGACGAAGTCATGGTGGGGACGCACGCCGAGCCGACCGGTTTTGCCTTCGCGATATTCGCCACGGACGACTCGGAGAACCGTCCCTACCGGCAAGAAACTAATCAAAAGTCTCTAGCTTTTCGGCCGGCGTCGCCAGGCCTCGACGATTTGGCGGATCGTCTCCTCGAGTGACTGCGTGATGTCCCACGAAGGATAATGGGCGCGCATCTTCCGCAAATCGGAGTAATAGCAGATGTGGTCGCCAACCCGGTTTTGATCGAGGTAGGTGTGGACCTGTGCTTTGCCGGTAAATTTTTCGGTGATCCGGAACGCCTCGAGGATGGAGGTGCTGTTGGCCTTGCCGCCGCCGAGATTGTAAACTTCGCCCGCGCGCGGCGCGCCGACGAATGCGGCCATGAAGCGCGCGACGTCGAGCGAGTGAATATTGTCGCGGACCTGTTTGCCCTTGTAACCAAAAACCTTATACTCGCGTCCCTCGAGATTGCATTTCACGAGGTAGGAGAGAAAGCCGTGAAGCTCGACGCCGGTATGATTCGGACCGGTGAGGCAGCCGCCGCGCAGGCAGCAACTGGGCAGATTAAAATAACGCCCGTATTCCTGCACCATTACATCGGCGGCAACTTTTGAGGCGCCGAAAAGGGAATGTTTCGACTGGTCGATCGTGAACGTTTCGGCGATGCCATGGTCGTACGCCGGGTCCGCGTAGTCCCAACGAGTCTCGAGTTCCTTGAGCGCGATGCGATTCGGCGCGTCGCCGTAAACTTTGTTCGTGCTCATGTGCACGAACGGCGATTCCGGCGCGGCCTGGCGAGTCGCTTCGAGGAGATTCAACGTGCCGACGGCGTTCGTGTCGAAATCGTCAAAGGGAATGGCGGCGGCGCGGTCATGCGACGGCTGCGCGGCGGTGTGAACGATGACCTGGGGTTTCACCGATTTGACGAGCGCGAGAACGCCGGCGCGATCCCGGATGTCGAGTTCGTGGTGGACGAAACCGGGCAGTTCGCGAGCGAGGCGTTGTTGGTTCCACCGCGTGTCGCCCTGCGGGCCGAAGAAGACGGCGCGCTGGTTATTATCGACTCCGTGAATGGTGTAGCCGAGTTCGCGGGAGAAATAGACGCAGACCTCAGAGCCGATGAGACCCGACGAACCGGTGACAAGAAGAGTTTTAGCCATTGGGGAGCGAGCGAGCGAGCAGCCAATGTAAGCGAACCAGACCTGACCAGCCTGTTTTCGTGGATTTTTTCCTAGCGACCAACCTTTGCGTCGTCGAGGGGCCGGCGGACGGCGTTTCGCGGATCGAAAAACAATCGAGACTCTACTTCAAAAAGCTTGTGCTGAATATCAGCCGCGAGCGAAGTGAACTCACGATTCCGGCAATGAACGACCTAATGTCCCGACACTTCGACGCGGTGGCTGAACAGGATCGTTTCGCCCGGCGCATCCAGTCTGGCTTTCACGCCGGGATTGCCTCGTTGCTAAGCGGCTTGATTCCGGATGGCGCGCGCGTGCTCGAGGCGGGCTGTGGCCGCGGAGATTTGTTGCGAGCGCTAAGACCCTCACGCGGCCTCGGTCTTGATATCAGCGCGCGCATGCTCGAGCGGGCGCGTGCGACCGACCACGCCGGTGCGTGCGAATATCGGCTCGAGGATGCGTGCTCGTTTCGCAGCGATGAAAAATTCGACTA
>Ga0207661_10003459_pt1 | contig 10963 bp, 10 predicted proteins | sample KBSC713LmetaG_FD_184337 | JGI IMG/M metagenome (GOLD analysis project Ga0207661, IMG submission 184337) | Corn rhizosphere microbial communities from Kellogg Biological Station, Michigan, USA - KBS C7.1-3L metaG (SPAdes) (version 2) | ecosystem: Host-associated > Plants > Roots > Rhizosphere ... | reverse complement strand
TTCAAGGTCGGCGCCGATGCTTTGTTCGTGAGCAGCCAGTATCTGGTGGGCGACGAGTCCAACCAGGCGCAAAAACTGCCGTCGTATACGGTCTTCAACGTCCACGCCTCCTATCAGATAAACAAATCACTCCAGGTCTACGGCAAGATCGATAATGTCTCCGACAACCGCTATGCGACGTACGGAACCTTCTTCGATACCGCGGCGCTGCCGAATTTCGCCAACGGCGGGGCGGCGTTTACCGACGCACGCTCGCTCAGCCCGGCGCGCCCGCGTTCTTTCTATGCCGGGCTGAAGATGACGTTCTGAGCCGCGCGAACTGGCCTTGAAACGGCTTGTTATCGGCAGGCGCTGTTTCCGGCGTCGGGAATTGCCAGAAAGGTGATGGTGGCGGGCGCGAAGGTCAATCCACTGGCCGCCGCTTTGGCGCCGGCCAGCGGCGAGGACGGGCTGGCATCCTCGGGCGAGAGGGGGCGACCGTTCAATCGAACGGCGATGTCTTGCAGCTCGGCTGCATCCAGCGTGTAACGCTCCGAGGTATCAGGCAATGTCAGCGTTCGCGCGGCGTTGCGGTCATTGTTGATCACCAGCAATGTCACGCCGCCGGATACGTGCCGTTGACAATGGGCGTAGACGTGAAGGCCGAGCTCGACCGGCACACTGGAATCCAGCACCGTCGGTCCCATCAGCTGCCGCCACAGCAGGGCGCCCCAATAGTTCGGCCGTGGCATGAACGTCTGCTCGTCGAGCAGGCCGTAGTCGCTCGCCGCGAGCGTATTGTGCATGACAACCTGAGCGTCGGCCCGGGCCAACCGCCCGAGCTGATCGAGATATCGGAATGTGTCGAGGAAAGTGGCGCTCCAATGGTTCCCGCCGCAGGCCGCCTCCGCGGTTTCGGTGAGCCAGATCGGCTTTCCCGGCGCGAGCCGATCGCGGAGCGCGCGGTAGGTCGCAAGGGTCCGATCGGTTTGCGAAAGCCATTGCTCGGATAGCGCCGCTTCCGGTGTTCGCTGCCCGCCGCACCGCGCCGATAGCGCGCCATAGTGATGATAGGAGACGGCGTCGATGCCTGGCACTGAAGCGGCGAATAGACCGGGGACAGCGGATGAATCGCCGGTGCCGGGGCCGAGAATGGTAACGCCGGGGGCCTCCTGCTTCATGAAGGCGTTGAAAACAGCAAAGTCCCGTGCGTAGGCGGCGGCATCATAACCGGCCGGGGCGCCGCCGATGTCGGGAAGGTCCGGCTCGTTCATGAGCTCGGCCGCGGCGATGCGGCCCCCTGCTGAACGGGTCGCCGCGAGCAGGCCTCTCGCCTGTTCGGGAGTCCAGACCCCGTGCATGTCCCGCGCGCCGGCGCTGATGGCAAACGATGTCACGATCGGCGCATCGACCACGCGCGAAAAGTCGACCACGTCCTGCCATTGACGAAGCGTCAGGACGTACTTGAAGCCGGCGGGGGGTGTGGAGGGCGCGTCGTCCGATCCCGCAAAGTAGGTGGTATTCGCCCAGGTGCCGCTGATGCGCACATAAGCGGGCGAGAGAGCTGCCGCCAATTTTCGCAACAGCGGATTGCGAAGGTCTTTCGGCTTGCGCTGCGAATAGAGGCCATGATCGGTATCGGCCGTTTGCGCATACGGCTTCCAGAACAGCCCGCCGGTCACCTCTACCATTTCGATGTTGTAGGACTGGAAACGTTCGTCGACGGTGCCGATGCGCGGCATGTTGGCCGGGACGAGCGATATTTCCCCGGCAACGGCGCGGGCGCACGCCAGCGCAACCGACAACAGAATCGCCGTGCAGCCGCGATACCATGGGGTGATCCAACTGAAGTGCCGCACGCGTTGCTCCATGTCGACCGTGTTCCTTGAAATGTCAGGTCAAGACCGGCTCCAATGGCGATAGAGGCTCCAGCCAAGCAGAAACGCGCCCAAAATCCAGAGCAGGATGATGGCAATCATTCCGGCGGTGCTGCTTGGCCGCGATGCGACTTCGTCAGCCTTGGCCCGGTACTCGGCCATCAGTTCGTCGGGAATGAGCGAGATCACCAGCCTTATACCCAAGGGCACGATGATGAGATCATCGAGATAACCGACGACCGGGATGAAATCCGGGATGAGGTCGATCGGCGAAAGCGCGTAAGCCGCGACGGCGGCCGCCAGCGCCTTCGCGTGCCATGGCGTTCGGGGATCGCGAGCGGCGAGGTAGATCGCCAGGCTGTCGCGCTTGAGGCGGCTGGCCCAGGCTTTTATGCGCGAGAGCATGAGAATTCTCGCCCGGTAGGAACGCAAGGAAACTGGCGCGAACTTGCTAACATCAGGCCCACGTCTCAAAATGGATGCCGCAAAGCTGACCGCTTGATTGGCTACATCGATACATAGTCAGCCGTGCGGCTGGAAGAGGCTCATATGGTTGCTGCGTCCGCATTGCCCCGTCGAGTCCTCGGCCGAACGAGGCTCGAAGTTTCCATACTCGGATTCGGAACGGCGCCGCTGGGCGACCTCTTTGTACGACTTCGCGACGACGTTGCGATCGCCACGGTCGAGCGGGCCTTCGCGCTTGGCATCAACCTGCTCGATTCTTCGCCGCTCTACGGGCGCGGTCTTGCGGAACACCGCTGTGGAACCGCGCTGAGACGGGTGACGCGCCAGAATATCGTGCTTTGCACCAAGGTTGGCCGCTGGATGGACCCGTTTCGATCGCCGGCTGAGGATTCCGGATTTGTCGGCGGGCAGCCGCATCGGGCGGTATTCGACTATTCCTATGATGGCACCATGCGCTCGGTGGAACAATCGTTGCTGCGGCTCGGTACCGACCGAATCGATTTACTCCTGATCCACGACGTCGATATCTGGACCCATGGCAGGGACGCAATCGAGCAGCGCTTCCGCGAAGCCATGAGCGGCGCCTATGTCGCGCTCGACAAGTTGCGCGGCGAGGGCGTGATCAAGGGCATCGGGGTCGGCGTGAACGAAGCCGAGATGTGCGTGCGTTTTGCGAAGGCCGGATCGTTCGACGCCATGCTGCTCGCCGGGCGCTACTCGCTGCTGGAGCAGCCGGCGCTGGCGGAATTTCTGCCGCTCGCGCAGCAGCAGGGGATCGGCGTGATGCTCGGCGGTGTCTTCAATTCGGGCATTCTCGCAACGGGTGCCGTCCGTGGCGCGAAGTACAATTATCGCGATGCGCCGCCGGAAGTCCTGAAGAAGGTCGCAGAAATCGAACGGGTCTGCGCAGCGCACAAGGTCGCGTTGCCGACCGCGGCGTTGCATTTCGCCCTTGGCCATCCCGCCGTCGCCAGCCTGGTGTTGGGCGGGCAAGCCCCGCAGGAGGTAGAACGCAATGTGGCCGCACTTTCGAGCAAGGTGCCGGCTACGCTCTGGAGCGATCTGAAGGCCGAACGTCTTCTCGACGCGAACGCGCCCGTTCCATCATCAGTGCTCGTCTGATGCGAATCGATGCGCATCATCACCTCTGGACTCTCGCGCGCGGCGACTACGGTTGGCTGACATCTGATCTCGCCCCGATCTACCGGGATTTCCATCTCCCGGATCTGGCGCCGCTTCTGGCTGCAGCGCGGATTGAGGGGACGATCCTGGTGCAGGCCGCACCGACCGAGGCCGAGACTGCGTTCCTGCTTGGCATCGCGGACACAGTGGAAGTGGTGCGCGGCGTGGTCGGCTGGACCGATTTTGATGCCGGCGATGCTGCGGGTCGCATCGAGGCGCTGGCGGCAAGGAAGCTGCTGGTTGGTTTGCGGCCGATGGTACAGGACATCGCGGACGATGACTGGCTGCTGAAGCCGGAACTGGCGCCTGTGCTGGCGGCAATGGCGGGACACGGCCTGGTGTTCGACGCACTGGTGCTGCCGCACCATGTGCCGAGACTGGTGCAGGTGGTCGACCGTCATCCCGATCTGCCATTCGTGCTGGACCATTGCGCCAAACCGCGGCTCGCGGCCCGCGATATCACCGCCTGGAAGGACGACATTGCGCTGCTGGCCGAACGTCCCAACGTCGCTTGCAAATTGTCCGGTCTCGTGACGGAAGCCGCGCCGGATTGGCAGCTCGACGATTTGCGCGGGGCCGTGGAGCATGTCCGCGCCTGTTTCGGGCTGAAGCGCCTGATCTGGGGGAGCGACTGGCCGGTCGTCAATCTCGCGGGAGGCTATGAGAGATGGTTCGCCGCCACCGAGACCCTGCTGGCGGACCTGTCACCGGACGAAAAGGCGGGTGTCTTCGGCGGCAACGCCGCGCGGGTCTATCTCGGGCGACGCGGACGGCAGACGGTTTGAACGCTATTTCCCTGCGCCTGCGGTCAGGCCGCTGACGATATAGCGCTCGAGAAAGATGCCGACCAGCACGAGCGGCGCGATTGCGGCTGTCGATAGTGCTGCCATCGACCACCAGTTGATGCCTTGCGAGCCGGTCTGGCTCGCCACCATGACGGGGAGGGTTTTTGCGTCCGTACTTGTCAGCAGCGCTGCGAAGAAATATTCGTTCCAGCACAGCACCAGCGACAGGATGAAGGCGGCGACCATTCCGGGAGTAGCAAGCGGCAGGATGATGCGCATGAATGTGCCCCAGATCGACAGTCCGTCCATGTAGGCGGCTTCATCGAGCTCGATCGGGATGGAGTTGAACTGGTCGCGCATGATCCAGATCACGATCGGCAGCACCGTCAGCGTGTAGAGCAGGATCAGCCCTATCCTCGTGTCGAGCAGCGACAAGGCCTTGTAAAGAACCAGAAACGGCAGCGCCAGGACGACGGGCGGCAGGATCAGCTGCGACATGAAGAAGAACAGGATGTCGTCGTTGCGCATCCATGCGAACTTGTATTGAAAGCGGCTGAACCCGTAGGCCGCCAGCGTCCCGAGCACCAGCCCAAGCGCCGACGCGCCGACCGATGTGATGATGCTGTTGACGAATCGGCTCAGGAATTCCGCGCGGGCGGTGGAGGTTTCGAAGATCGTGTCCGGCGACAGGCCGAGCGAGCGCCAGCCCTTCCAGTCCGGCTGGAAGTCGAGCCAGGGAATCAAATGCCCCTGCGTCACGTCGATCGCCGATTTGAACGAGGTCGTGACCGTCCAATAGATCGGAAACAGGCAGACAAAAGCCCAGAACAGCAGCGCGCCATAGATCAGCGCGCGGCTCAAAACCTGCTTCGCGCGGGACGAGGCGGGTTCGCTGCGTGACTCAGAGGCCAGACTGGTCAATCGGACTGCTCCCTTCAAAACCGGCGCACCGGGTTCATGCAACCCTCTGCGTCCAGCGCCTGGATACGCGCAGCAGGGCCGTCAGGAAAACGATGATGAGGACGAGATAGAACATGGCGAGGCCGGTGCCGTAGCCGACGTTCGATCGATCGCGGTAGACGCGGTAAATGAAGCTCGACACCGTGTCGGTCGCGCCGCCCGGTCCCCCGGCCGTCACGTTGATCACGATGTCGGCAAGCTTCAGCTTGAAAATGATCCGGATGACCAGGACGGTGATGCTGACCGGCAGCATCAGCGGGAAGGTGACGTGCCGGAACGATTGCCATCCGGTCGCGCCGTCGACCCTGGCCGCTTCCAGCAGGTCCTTCGGCATCGCCTTCAAGCCGGCGAGCAGCAGGATCATGATGAAGGGGATCGACACCCAGGCATCCATGGTCTCGATGCTCAATCGCGCGGTCCAGGGAGACGAGAAGAACGCCGGATTGTCCCACCCGAGATAGCGGGCCAGCGTCGCCGCCGGACCGAAGCGATACTCCATCAGCGACTTGCCGATCATCCAGCTCACGGCGACGGGGCTCAGCATGAGCGGCAGCAGGAAAACGACGCGAAAGAGTTTTCGCGCGCGAATCTCGGTATTCAGCAGGAGCGCAAGGGCAAAGGCGATCGCATATTCGGCGAGCACGGACACGGTATAGAAGACCATATTGCCGAGCGCGTTCCAGTAATAGCTGTCCTGAAACAGCCCGATGAGATTATTCCACCCGTTGAAGTGCGGTCCTTCGTAAGAGCTGAGATTCCAGTCCAACGAGGCGATGTAGATCCCGAACGCGGTCGGGAAGATCACCACGGCCACCGTGAACAGGACGGCGGGCAGCAGAAACAATGCGCGCAGGCCGCGCTCTTCGCGCACCAGGGCCTGACCGATACCGAACGCGATGGCCCAGAGCAGATAGGCATAGAGGATCGGACGCCAATCGGAGAAGCCGGCCGTGATCGTCCCGGCCGTGTGCAGGATCTGGACGACAAGCACGAGCAGGGCCGCGAGTGAAACGATGGCAATGAGCGCCCGGCCTGCGTTCTTGCGGCTGATCGGGAAACGGGACGATGTCAGCTTGTCGTGCCGTTCGTCGGTCAGCGGTGATGAGTTCTGCATCAGGATTGTTCTGCCGGTTTAGGCCGTGACCGGGAGGCGGACGAGAGCCTGGCTGGTGCCGGGATGGCACCGGCCAGGACAGGAGGGAGCGGACTAAACGCCCAGTGACGCCTTGTAGAGGGCGATCTGCTTCGCGCGACCGATCTGGTCAGTCAGCTTCTCCCACGCCGCGGCGATATTGTTGGCGCCGGTCTGCGCATCGACCTTGCCCGCGAAGATCTTGGTCAGTTCGTCCTCGGCGATGCTGTAGTACTGGAAGATGCCGGGGATACGCGGCTCGACCGCCCGGTTGGGGTGATTGTAGGAACTGAACTGCGAGTTCAGATAGGATGTGATGTATTTCCTGTCGTAACCCGCGGTCACCCACTCGTCGATGTTGGAATGGCTCGTCCGGTGCACCTGGAAGCCGGACGGATACATCACCGTCCAAAGTGACAGATCCTTGCCGCCGACATGCGCGGCGGCGCTCCAGGCCGCCTTGTGCTTCTTCTCGTCGCCGTTGACCCGCGCCATCACGTAGATGCCCCAGCCGAGATAGGCGCAGTTCGGTGCGTGGTTCGGACCGCTGGCGAGCTTGTCCCATTTTCCGGTCTTGGAATTATAGACATCGTCCGAGCCGGGCAGGATGTCGAAGCCGACGACATCGCCGATCACGGAAGTATCGCTCGCCTTCGCCACCTGGCCGATATCTCCCCACCAGGGGATCATCGAGCCGATGCCGGCGAGGAATTGCTGGAAGCCGGTGGTGTTCGGATCGGCGTTGAGCTGGTCGGCCGGTTCGGACGGCAGCGCATCGATGACGTCCTGAATGGCGCGAACCCAGGCAGGGTTGTTGATGCGCGGCTTCATGGTATCGACATCGAACAGCCAGGCCTTGTCGTCCGGATGCTTTGCGTAGGCGCTGGCGCGGCTGCCGAGGAAATAGAAGCCGAACCCGCCCCACGGCTTCGGCGCATCGAGATAGCCGAACGCGTTCTGGCCCTTGATCTTTTTGCCCTTGAGGAATTTTGTGACGATTTGGACCTGCTGCCAGGTCTTCGGCACGCCCCATTCGCTCGCGTTGCCCGCATCCTTCCAAGCCTTGGCCAACGTGGCGTCGGAGAACACGTCTGTCCGGTAATTGAAATTGTGGCAGTCGCCGTCGATGGTCACGCGATAGGTCTTTCCGTTCCAGGTCCCGACCGGCGGCTTCAGATAGTCAACGTAATCATCGATATCGATCTGCTTCTTGACCCAATCCGGCATTTCAGATGCCAGGCCCTTGCCACATACGTCGCCCTCGAAGGGAGCGCCCATCTCGAGGATGTCGAAGTCGACCGTGCCCGTCGCGATCGCCTGCTGCAGTCGCGGGTTGTAGTCGGCCTGCGCAAGATCGATCCAGGAGATCTTCGCACCCGTATAGGCCTCCCACGGCTTCAGGAACCCGCGGAAGAGCAGGTTATGGAGGTTCTGGTTGTTGAGTCCCATGAAGGAGAGCTCGACGCCCTTGAATTCGCTTTCCTTGACGCTCGCCTTGGTCGGACCGAGGCAAAGCTCGCCGACCTTCTGCCAGTCGGAATCGGTTGGCGCCCCTTTGCCTATCCCCGGAATCTGCAGGATTTTGGCGTGCAGATTGTCCTGCGCCAGCGCGACATCGGAGAACGTGCCGAGCGCGCCGGTCGCTCCAAGGGCGGCGGCACTTGCCGCGCCCTTGAGAACGGTACGCCGGTTGGGCCGCATGAGGGAACGCTGATCGTGCTCTTGCTGTTTCACCACGAAACCTCCCTTTGTTGATGTTATTGATGCGAGTCTGAAGCGTCCAAGCACCGTCATCTTCAGGACATGTCGTTCACAGACGCATGTATTCCTCCACTCTCGGTGGCAGGACAGGTGGCAGACGCGCTTTCAAGTATGCAACGGCGTCCATCAAAGTCAACGAATCCACCACGATGGAACCGCGGTCGGAGATCAGCACGCAAGTGCGCTGCAAGATGAGCCGATGGCGAAGATGATCGCGACATGACGAGACGGAATCGTTGCGCCGTTGCGCATTTGAAAACGCAGACATTCCGCAGATGTTGCTGCGTTTTCCTTGCCGCGCGCGTCGGCTAGGCATCGGGCCCGATCACGCCCTTCTTGAAGACGAAGCAACCGTAGAAGCGGCGCTCGCCGGTCTGGATGACGCAATAGGCTTTCTTCGCGAGATCGTAGAAAGCAAACCGCTCGACGCCGCCCATGGGCAAGGGACGACCCTGTGCCGCATCGACCTCGGCCTGCACTTCGCTCTGAACTGGAGGAACTTCGTCAGGCTTGCCAACGATTTCCATCCGCAAGGCGGGCGCGTCGACAAAGGAGTCGAGCGGCAGGACCGAAAGGACGGCGCGTGCGGCACGAGCGGCGCTGACGTTGTCGATGCGAAGCAGTCGCCCCAACACGGTCTGGCGCGCGACCGACTCGGCCGGAAAGTTGCTATCGCAGAGGATGAGATCGTCGCCGTGCCCCATGGACCGCAACGCGTAGAGCACGTCGGCGTTCAGAAACGGATCGATCGATTTCAGCACGTTGGACCCCCTGTAGCTTTTTGAAACATGTCGTCGATCGGCCGCCGGCCTGCCGTCGTCTCAACGCCCATCATAGATCATTGATCGGGCCTCGATTTAGGCAAGGCGCGAAGCCTCCAATTTCTGAACTATTGCTCTCAAGGTGAGCATATGATCTGATATTGGGATGGAGCACGACCAGCGCCAACCCGACTTGATCATCTTCGATTGCGACGGCGTCCTCGTCGACAGCGAGGTGCTGAGCTGCCGGTGTCTTTGCGAAATACTCGCCACCTACGGCATCACGCTCGAATTCGGCGAGGCGCTTGAGCTGTTCCTGGGCCGCAGCACGGCGGTCGTGTTGCAGCACTATGTCGGGCAGGGTCGAGCGCTTCCGGACAGTTTCCTGACTGACCTGCAGTCGCGGGTGCGCCAGACGTTCGAGGCCTCGCTTCAACCAATTGCGGGGATAGCTTCGTTGCTCGAAGCTCTGCCTACGCCGCATTGCGTGGCATCCTCCAGCGACCTCGATCGCGTCTCGTTCTCGCTCGCGCGAACCGGCCTTGCGGCCTATTTCGGCGACCGGCTCTTTACGTCGCAGATGGTCTTGCGCGGGAAACCGGCGCCTGACCTGTTCCTCCTTGCGGCAAGTAAAATGCAGGCGGCACCGGCGCGCACTTTGGTAATCGAGGACAGCGTCAGCGGCGTGGCGGCGGCGAAAGCGGCCGGCATGAAGGTGTGGGGATTTTCCGGCGGCAGCCATTACGAATCGCGGGATGGTCGCGCCATACTGCGATCCGCCGGCGCCGATCGGGTATTCGACCGGATGGCGGATTTCTGGATGGAAGGACAGCGCGCCTGATGGCTTCGACCGAGGGTGAAAAATCGCGCCTGGATGACGCGGCTCGCGCCGGCTGGCTCTATTTCATTGCCGGTCATACCCAGGACGAGATCGCGAAGATGCTGCAGGTCTCGCGCGCCTCGGCGCAGCGCCTGGTCTCGCTTTGCCTCGCCGAGCGGCTGATCACCTTCCGCCTCGAACATCCCATTGCGGCCTGCATGGAACTCTCATCCCGGCTGAAGGAACGCTTTGATCTGACGCATTGCGAGGTGGTGCCTGCGGATCCGGCCGCGCCGCTTGCGACCGCCGGGATTGCGGAGCGCTGCGCCAACGTCCTGGAAACGACGCTGCGCTCGGAGACACCGGTCATCGTCGCGCTGGGCACGGGGCGTGCGGTGCGCGCCGCCGTCGAGCGCGTCTCGCCGATCGATAGGCCCAATCACCAGATCGTCTCGCTGGTCGGCAATATCTCCGCCGATGGCTCGGCGAGCTTCTTCGATACGGTCGGGCGGCTGGCAGACCGGACCGGCGCCCGCCACTATCCCATGCCCTTGCCGTTCCTGATGTCATCGGAAGACGAGCGCAACCGTATGGTCCGGATCGATCCGATCGCCAAGGTGAAGGCGGTCGCGGCGAAGGCCGATCTCCGGCTGATCGGCATCGGCCAGATGGACCAGAAGGCCCAGGTCCATGTCGACGGCTTCGTCACCCGCGAGGAACTGTTCGAGATGATGCGGCTCGGCGCGGTCGGAGAGATTACCGGCTGGGCCTATGACGCCAAGGGCCGGCTCATCAAGGGCGGCACCAACCGCCGGCTCACCAGCATTCCGCCGCAGGTGCCGGCCGAGACGACGACGATCGCGGCCGCGGTCGGGCTGGCCAAGGTTCCGGCCATCAAGGCGGCGCTCGCGGGACGGCTGGTCAACGGGCTCATCACCGACGAAGCCACCGCGCGCGCCATTCTGGCCTGATCCGGTCGCGGACCGCCCCTTCATCCCCAAGCTAAGTCGATTTCCTCATGCAGCCTTCGCGCGAGGCGGAATTCGCGCGCGGTTACCTTGACAAGTTTCATACCCGGTGTGAACATAAGCCCAACCTGTGGGTATATGCTCAACACGGCACATAGGGAGGTTACCGTGAGAAACGTCCTAGGCGTCCTTGTGGGCGCGGCTGCGCTTTTGGTCTCAGTCCCCTCGATCGCGGAAACGACGCTGACGATCGCCACCGTCAACAACGGTGAC
>Ga0207661_10003458_pt1 | contig 10966 bp, 7 predicted proteins | sample KBSC713LmetaG_FD_184337 | JGI IMG/M metagenome (GOLD analysis project Ga0207661, IMG submission 184337) | Corn rhizosphere microbial communities from Kellogg Biological Station, Michigan, USA - KBS C7.1-3L metaG (SPAdes) (version 2) | ecosystem: Host-associated > Plants > Roots > Rhizosphere ... | reverse complement strand
TGCTCGACCAAAACGCGAGTGTAGTCGTCACGCGTGAACGTTGTCCAAACATCCATCTGCGGGTTCACGAATCGGATCTGCTTCAACTGCACGATCGAATCGGCGATCTCCTTCGTCCAATATTTGCGGCACGACTTGATCATGCCCACGGGAAATCCATGCAGGGAAATGTCGAAGATGTGACCGCCTTTGCGCGTAAACCACGTCGCGAGCCCGCCGAACTGGTAATGGTGTTCGAGCAGAAGCACGCGATGGCCGGCCTTCGCCAGCACGTTTGCGCCAGTGAGTCCGCCCAGACCGCTGCCGATGACGATTACATCATACTCGTCCGCGACTCCTTTGAGCCAGTCATAAACCATGAAGGTTCAGGAGTGAAGGGGCCGACGCTCGCAGCGCAAGGGTTTTGCGCGCCGGCTGTTTTACGAGTGTACCGGTGAACGCGGGCGGTGACCGCGAGGCGCGATCGGGAACCGCGATGCCGAACGTCCGGAGTCGGCCGCTCGCGCCCTCCGGCGCTCAGAGCTTCAACCCGCGCAGGTATTTCAAGCTCGCCGGAATGCACTGCAACGGCGCCGGCGTTTCGTCTTCGATGAAATAATATTTCACGCCCACTTTTTGCGCCGTGCTCAAGACCGCAGCCCAGTCGATCTGTCCGGTTCCAACGGATACGTTGTCGGTCGGCGCTGCGCTGCCTGTCGAGAGACCGGTGACCGCGCCTTTTCGAATGTCCTTCACGTGCATCAGGCCCCAGCGATTGGGATATTCATTGAGCAATTTCACCGGATCCTGTCCCGCATGAAACACCCAAAAAACGTCCATCTCCAAAACCAGATTCTCGGGAGTGGTTTCATTTACGATGACTTGAAAAGGCGACTCGCCGGAGGGCGAACGAACAAACTCGAAGCCATGCGGATGCCAGCCGAATTTCAGACCGGCCTCGTGCAAGGTTTTTCCCCACGCGTTGAAATCCGCCGCCACCTTGTGCGCCTGCTCGACCGTAAATCCCTCCTTGCCGTGTGGAATCCACGGGCAAACGACGTACTTCGCGCCCAGCGCTTTCGCCGTCGAGATGGTGCCGGTTAAATTCTTTTGCAATTCCTCATAGCCTGCGTGCATGCCGATCGCGGCGAGCCCTCGCGATTTCAAGGCGGCGGCATACTGTTCCACCGTGAGCGTTCCGAGTCCGGCGGTTTCGATTTCCTTCAAGCCGTAGTGTTTGACCAGATCGAGCGCGGCTGGAGTGTCGGTTTTCGCAGTCTCCCGCAGACTCCACATCTGAATGCCGACGTGATCGTGGAAATCCGCGACCGGGGGTGCAGCCAGAGCCGCAACGGAAATAAAGACGGATGGCAGACCAACGCAGAGAAGATTTATTTTCATGGGGGTGAGGCGTTCGACGTTCACGGCCATCGAAAGTTTTGCAAGAAGCGAAGCGCTGACGGCGATTTCACGCGGGAGGGCGCGGCGCTTGACTCGACCGCGCCCCTATGAATTATCGCCCCTTCATATTTCCAACATCATGGGCCAACAACTGAACAAGATCATCAAACGCAAACGTCGCGCCGCTTATTTGAAACGCAAGAAAGCGCGCACTCCGGCAGTTGCGAAAAAGAAGTAGTCCCCTTCACCCAGCTCTGCTTCCCGTTGCATCGGCCCCGATCCTTCGGGGCCGTTTTGCTTCCCGCCCATTCCTTCCCAAACTACGCGCCCACGCCGCATGATCAAAGTCAGTCTCATTTCCCTCGGTTGCGCCAAGAATCTTGTCGATAGCGAAATCATGGTCGGCCATCTCCACCAGGCCGGCATGACCGTAATCCCCGAGGCGGAAAAAGCGGACGTTGTCATCGTCAACACCTGTTCGTTCATCGATTCGTCAAAGGAGGAATCGATCGGGCACATCCTCGAGATTCACCAGAACCGCGGGATGAAAAAACGCCGGAAAGAGCAAAAACTGATCGTCGCAGGCTGCATGTCGCAGCGCTTTTCCAAGGACCTCTCGACGTCGCTGCGTGATGAGGTCGACGCATTTATCGGCCTCGATCAGGTCACCAAAGTGGCGCCGATCATCGAGGCAATTTTTGCGAAGGAGCGCGGCCGCAACGATGCGCCGGTATCGTTTGTTGAAGGCCGCTCGACGTACATTCCCGACTACGATACGCCGCGATTCCGGCTCACTCCGAAACATTTCGCTTACGTTAAGATCGCCGAGGGCTGCAATCACCCGTGCACGTTTTGCATTATTCCGCAGATTCGCGGACGGCACCGCAGCCGCACCGTCGGCAGCGTGGTCGCGGAAGCGCGCCAGCTCGTCAACGAGGGCGTGAAGGAACTCAATCTCATTTCCCAAGACACGACGTTTTTCGGAATGGATACCTGGGAGCAGCGGCCGAATCCGCGCACGCCGGTCGATTCGTCCCGCGGCACGGCGCTGACCACCCTGCTCCGACAGCTCGACGCCATCGAAGGTGATTTTTGGATACGGCTGCTCTACACGCATCCGGCGCACTGGAGCGACGAACTGATCCGGACGATCGCCGAATGCCCGAAGGTTGCCCGCTACATCGATATTCCGCTGCAGCACATCAGCGATCACATGCTCGGCAAAATGCAGCGCGAGACCAGCGGCGACTATATCCGCGATCTCATTCGCCGGATTCGCGCCGGTATCCCCGGCATCGCGATTCGCACCACGTTCATCGTTGGGTTTCCGGGCGAAACCGACGCCGACGTGGATGAACTTTGCGCATTCATTCGCGAAACGAAATTCGAGCGTCTCGGCGTATTCCGGTACTCGCAGGAGGAAGGCACGCGGGCGGCGAAGATGGAGGAACAGCTTTCGGCAAAGGCGAAGGAGGCGCGCTGGCATCGCACGATGGCGCTGCAAAAAACCATCGCCGCCGAGGTGAGCAAGAGCTACGTCGGCCGCACGCTAAAGGTGCTTGTCGAGGAGCCCGGAGTCGCCCGTGGCGAAGCGGATGCGCCTGACATCGACGGGCGCGTTTACGTCCCGCGCGACCTCCCGGTCGGCGAATTTGTCGAAGTCAGCATCACCGGATTTCAAGATTATGACTTGCTCGCACTCCCGATTGGTGAAAAACCAGTGGAGTGGAAAGTGGCCAGGCAGGCGCAGTAATCTCAGCCCCGCGGATGAAGGCGCGCGCGAAACTAACGTTTTCGCTGCTCTTGGTCGCGCTGCTCGCGACGGCGTGCCACCGGCTTTCGCGCGAAGACAAAATCTCGGCGCACGACGACGCCAGTTTCGACCAATGGATTTCCGATCACAAGACGGTGCTCACGGCGACGGATGTTCCGGAGCTCAACGACGCGCGGCAGCAGATTCGTTATCATGTGATGCAGCAGCATCCAGGCATGATGTCGGACGATTTTGCCGCGGCTGTTTACGGCGAAATCGACGGCAAAACCGCTCATGATCTGATTGTGAACGGTTACGAAATTCAGTCGGCTCGACTGAAAGCCGAGATCGCAAACTACGAGCCGGACCTGAAACAATTCAAGAGCCACGATCCGTCGCAGCTCGGTAGTGAGCAAAAAAAATACGTCACCGAGAGTATCGCGAAACTGGAACGGCTGGTGCGCGAGCACCAACAGGAGTTGGACCGCGTGACGAAGCGCCTCGACGAACTCAAACAGACGGCGGGCGGACCCGGCTCGCACAACTGACCCGGACAGAGGAGCCACCATGGCCGTCCGCGCGGACCAGAGCGGTTAAACGGATTTGCGTGCGGCCAGTTTTCGAGGCGGAAATTTTCGGCGCGCGAATCGAGCGGTTGTCGTCGCTGAAAAGCGAGTCATCACGGACCCACGTTCGTCCACGCGAAATCGCCCGTGAATGAATGGGCGGATCAGCCCGCCAAACAGGTCCGGGTTTGTTCGGAGAGTAGATGGTGAAGTTCGCGATGCGGTCCCTTTATCGTTCGTAAACGGGCCGTCGGTCTGCCGCGGATACAATCTGCGTTTTCCGAGTCACTATTTTTCGATCGCCGAACTCGCACGTTTTTCCATGGCGACAACCACCGCAGACCGCTTGGAGCTGCCACTGCACCAGTACATCGAACGCAAAATGCAGATCGCGCCATTGCCGCGCCCGTTCGCGAGGACTTAGCTCCGGATGACTCTCTCCAATTTCCTTTGCGATAAGTTCGAGCGCACGACGGCCGGCCTCGAAATAGGGCAGAAACAAATTCAGCGCACAGCGTCCTCCAGATCGTGCGAGCGGTCGCAACGGCTGATTCTCGCGGAGCCATTTCCGGACCGATCCTGCTCGCAACAGTGACCACAGTTGCGCGAGCGTCTGATCCATGGCGGTGCTGAGCAGGTTGTGCGGGATTTTTTCGGTCCCGGCACGCTGCTGCAGCAAAATCTCCCAACAGGCTTTCTCAGCCGGCTGCAGGGTTTCGCAAGTCTGCAAAAATCGCGGGCTCATATCCACGAGTATAGTTCGCGACTGCCCTTTTGGCTCCGCATTCCTTGCGAAACAAAATCTAATGATCCACCGGCCAAAACCACACCCGTGATCGTGATTCAGCGGGACAGATTTGAAATGTGAGATCGATCACGCGGACGACGTTCGGGATCGCCAAATCCGACGCGGATCGCTCCGGATTTCAGCTATCGATTACGATCGTCTCGCTTCCGTTCTCCGCCATTGTTCGAGTTTTCAGAACGTTCTGTCCGCTGCGACGGTGCCGGCGAGGCTTGACGAACATGGTCCTGCCCAATTGCCGGAGCCCGGCTCGTGGGTTGAGGCCGCGGAATATTCGCCGGCACTGATCCTCGCTCCTGCGATTGAAATTGCCGCACTGGCGCATAGGTACGCACCGGCTGGCGCATCGCTGGCGCCGGCGTGCTGACGGTCGGCGCTGGCATCGGCCTCGGGGAAACCATCGCCGGCGAACGCTCGATGCGAGTTTCCGGCGCCGGTTCGGCACGGCGCTCTGGGCGCTCCGCGCGACGCTCCGAGGACGGCTCATACCGCCGCGTCCGTTCACTATTGTTCTGCCGCAATTCCGGCTGCGGCGTCACCTGCGGCCTGATTTGCGACGACCACGGCGTCGAGACCGCATTGTGCGCCGGCCCGAAGGTATGGTTCGGTCGAAATTGCCGGGTTGTATCTGAATTTTGAGAACGCGACGCGGCGCCGGACCGATCCGGGCTGGTCCGCGACTGTTGCCCAAATTGCTCGCGTCTCTCGAATATGCGGGCTCCCGGAAGCGGCGCAGGACGAGCGATCTCGTGTCGCGGCCCAGTCACGATATCGTGGTGCGGCGAACGCGGCCGGCCAGGCGCCGGGCGCCATGAGTGCCAGGCGGGATCTCGCGAAACAAAACCAGGACGAACAAATTCCGGGTGACGCCAGTCGTGTTCACTGCGCCAGTGCTCCCGCCGATGGTGATCCACAATAATCACGCGACGGCCCCAATCACAATCGTAGCTCAACCACCAGCCGACTCCAAATCCGAGGCCAAACGTGAGCCACGGCTCCTCGGGATAATAAACAGGATGGTCGACAAAGATGATTTCCGGATCGTAACGCGGGACATAAATCACGTTCTGCTGCGCCGGAATAATTCGAATGTATCCGTTTTCGACTACGACCTGTTGCTGTGGCGTGTTGACCAGAACGCCATTGGCGAGCGCTCGCGAGCGCAACCGCTGGATCGCAGCCATGACATCATCGGGATGATCGAGGTACGCGTCGCCCGCTTGTCGCGTCCACTCGAGATTCTCGTCCATCCATTTGATCACATCGGGGTAATGCGTGAGATCCTTGACACTGTCGGCCCAGGACTGCCCATCCACTTGGCTCGGGTCGCCACCACCTCTAAGATAACGCGCCGCCAAAACCACGTCGGAACTCGATGTGGCCGCCGGCAGAATGAGCGCGACCAAAGCGTCCGGATAAAGCGCGATCGGCGCCATGAGTTGGTCCAAGACCTCTGGTTGAACTGCGGTGGTATCGACGGCTGCGGGTTCGGAAGGTTGCGCGGAAAGCGGTGGGGTAACGACATAGCCTGCGCCCAGCGAAAGGCACATCCCGGAAATTATGGTGAGGTAGGGTTTCATGTGGTTTTAGGAAGTATGACGCGTGCCGCCATCAAAAGAGACAGCCGTCACTACAGGCCGTGCCGCGAATCGCAAAGATCGCCCTCTCATACGAGTGCCGGTCAATCCATCTCGGTCCGAAGTACCTATGAACGCGCGTTGTCGCAGTCGTGAAGCGGGCTCGATTACACTTGAGCGTTTTTTTTGTAGATGCGAAGGACGGAAAATTTCCGTGCGAGTCCGTTAGCCGATCTGTCCAGTCCATTCGCGCGTATTTACCGGAAACAAATTTCCCGAGACCGGAACGGAATTCCAAATCGAACGCTTTTTGAGGCAAGCGGACGCACCCTTTGCCGCGGCAAAATCCGCCCAAGTGCATGGCGAACACGCCGGCCGAATCGCAGCGAAGGCTCTGTATCCGTTTTTCTGATATTTCCTTTTCAACGCGATCAGGCGCGCCGCGATTGTTAAATAGTTGTGCACGGACTGCTAATTGCCCGTAAGAAATCACCCTTAGAGGAGCATCGGTGAATATCCAATTGCTCCATACAGGGATTGCCTGATGAACGGGATTCATGTCTTCCGCTTCAACAGACAAAAAGGTCGTCAAAGTCCGATCAAAAGAGGCCTTCTGTGATCGTGTTGCTCGGTTCGATGGATTTTTGGCCGAAGAGCGAATCATGGATTCGCGTTCTTCCTTATCTTCCTCGAAATCGGCGGCCCGCCTCGGACTGACTTCTCCCCGCGTTTTATTCCCGGTCCTGCGCTCGCGTGCTCGGTGGGCGATCGCACTGGTCCTGAGCTCGGCTCCGGCGTTCGCCATTCAGCCGACAATAACGTGGACGGATAACTCCAACGACGAGGTGGGATTCCAGATCGAGCGATCGATCGACGGCGCCACGTTCGCCCAGATTGCCACGGTTGGAGCCAACATCACGACCTATACCGATACGACGCTCCCCGATGCGACCTACTGGTATCGGGTTCGTGCATACAATTCGTCCGCCGTCTCCGGCTACAGCAACATCGCGAGCTATCAGCCCGCGAATATTGTCCCCGCTTTCACCACGCAGCCTGTCAGCCAGTCCGCACTACTCGGCAGCAACGTAACTTTTACCGCTGCGGCGAACGGCACGCCTGCTCCCACCCTGCAATGGTACAAGGACGGCGTCGCGATCGCAGGTGCCACCTCGGGCGGGCTCACGCTGTCCGGCGTGACGACGGCGAACGCCGGAATTTACACCGTGGTTGCCACCAACTCCGCCGGTTCGGCGACCAGTAGTGGCGCAGCTCTTACCGTGACGGGAATCACCCCCGCAATCACCACGCAGCCGGTCAGCCAGTCCGTGCTCCTCGGCGGCAGCGTTTCATTCACCGTGGCGGCGAGCGGCCTTCCCGCACCGACGTATCAGTGGAACAAGGACGGATCGGCGATCAGCGGAGCGACCGCGAGCACCCTCACCCTGGCCGGTATAACGAGCGCGAGCGCGGGCACGTACACTGCGATCGCGACGAATGCCTACGGCTCAACTTCAAGCAACGGCGCCACGCTCGCAATTACCGGCATCGCGCCGGCGATTACAACGCAACCGGTCAGCCAGTCCGCGCTGCTGGGGAGTAATGTTTCATTCTCGGTCACGGCAAATGGACTCCCGTCGCCTTCGTATCAGTGGCGCAAGGACGGTGTCGCGATCGCAGGTGCCAACTCTGCCACGCTCAGCCTGGCCGGTGTTGGCACCGCAACGACCGGAACCTACTCCGTCGTCGTCACCAATGCCTACGGCTCCGCGACGAGCAACGGCGCAACGTTGAGCGTCACCGGCGTTGCCCCTGCGTTCAGCACGCAGCCGCTCACGCAATCTGCCACCGCGGGCGGCAGCGCCGCCCTGAACGTGGTCGCGAGCGGCTTGCCGGCTCCATCTTACCAATGGTTCAAAAATTCCGTCGCCATCGTCGGCGCCACGTCCGGGACATTGAGCATTGCGAGCGTTTCGAGCAACGATGCCGGTACCTACACCGCCGTCGCCACCAATGCTTACGGCTCCGCTACCAGCAACGGCGCTGTGCTCACGGTGACCACCACTACTCCCGGCCGTTTGGGCAATCTCTCCGCTCGCGCTGTTCCCGGTCAGGGCGGACCTCAGTCCCTCGCGATTAACCTCGTGGTTAGCGGCGGTGCAAAATCCCTCCTCTTTCGTGGTGTCGGGCCGGGACTCGCCTCCGCCGTGACTTCAAAACCGATGACTGATCCGTCCATCAGCGTCTCAACCGGGAGCACCGTGGTCGCCAGCAATGACAATTGGGCTGGAACATCGCTCCTGACCTACACCTTCACGCGCGTGGGAGCGTTCTCTCTCTCTCCGACGAGCAAAGATGCCGCACTTCTCACGAGTCTGGTTCCAAACACCTACTCCGCGTCGATCGGCGGCAAAGCCAACGGGATCGCGATGGCTGAAGTCTATGATGCCGACACGGCGACCTCTCCTGTGGGCCAGATCACACAGATGACGGCGCGTGCACCGGTGGGCGTTGGCGAAGCAGTCCTCGTCGCGGGTTTCACGATCAACGGAAACGCTCCGCTTCACGTGCTCATTCGCGGACTCGGGCCGGCGCTGGCGATGAAAGGCGCGCTCGCCGATCCGCAGATCGATCTTTATAACGAGACTGGTCTTATTCAGCACAACGACAACTGGGCTACAAGCACCACCGGCGCCACGTTCATCCAGGCCGGTGCGTCCACGCTGTCCGCCGGAAGCAAAGACGCTGCTCTCGACGTGACCCTCCAACCTGGCGACTACACGGTCATCGTTTCGGGTGTCGGCAATACGACCGGCGTGGGCCAGGTCGAATTCTACGCAATCCCGTAGGACCAACCAGCCCGTGTCGCGGGCGTTTCCCTTAAGCGCCGTCTGCACCAACAAACGACCGCCGCGGATTTCCGCGGCGGTCGTTGTTTATAGCGATGAATAGCGCCGGCCTTTCGCGCGAACCGAGCCTCGTCTGCCACAATTTGGATTATATAGCGCAACGTTGCGAGTGCTGCGGCCGTGCGATTTATTTTCCCTGACGTTGTCCGTTCGACCGTGCCAACGGACTGCTTGCAGCCGCAGTTTTTTTGACGCACACGCTTTGATATCGAAAATGGCTGCCGAAGAAAAGCGCCTATAAATTTACATATATTTAGATCTCTACAGCGGGGTCCGGCACAAAAGCAGTCTCGATCACCGTGGTATCGATCCCATTGGTGCGGCGACGGTGTCAAAAACATGCTTTCATATTGTTAACGGCGGGTAAGAAACCTTCCCCGCACGCTAACCGTTCACTATCTGTTTTATGCCGCCCCAATTCGGCCGATGGACGGGCCGATGCTTCATTTCTTCGGCAGGTTAGGCACAGTTTTCGTAGGAACTGCTTTCACCTCACTCGCTCGGGCGGCTGGGATCGCGCGCCGGACGGTTTCAGCGGCCTTTGATGAGTTTCGCGCTACGTGCCGGACGTCCGACGGCGCCGGCATGATCTTTCGGCTCGCGCGCAAGATCGCCGCTCTCGTCTTCGCGGGCAGCGTCGCGTTCGGCAGCCAATTGATCCTAACGTGGAACGACAACTCCACCGACGAATCCGGTTTCAAGATCGAGCGTGCGAGCGATGGTGTGACGTTCTCGGAGATCGCGACCGTCGGCGCAAACGTGACCACTTACACCGACACAAATTTATCCGGAGGGACCACGTACTCGTATCGCGTCCGGGCGTATAATTCGTCCAGCACAAGTTCATATTCGAACGTGACGAGTTCCACAGCGCCGGCCGACCCTGCGCCAGTTGCCACTCCCGCACCTATCGCGGACCCTGCGCCGGTCACCGTCACCGTCCCTGCGCCGGCCGAGAGTTCGCCACCACCGGCGCCAATTCAGCCAACCGTCGTTTCCACCCCGGCGCCCGTCGCTCATTCGAGCCGGCTGGTAAACCTCGCCGTTCGCGCAGTTCCGGGTACCGGCGAACAATCACTAATCGTGGGATTTGTCGTCGGCGCCAGCAGCAAATCGATTCTGGTTCGCGCGATTGGCCCTGGACTGTCGGCTTACACCACAGCCGCCACTTTCCCCGATCCGTCGCTCACCATCGTCGATGGAAGCAGCCCGATCTTGAATAACGACAATTGGAGCGGCTCCGACACATTGAAATCCGTTTTTACGCAGGTCGGCGCATTTCCTCTTTCGTCCGGAAGCAAGGATGCCGTGGTCCTCGCGGATCTCGCGCCGAAAGCCTACACCGCGACCGTGAATGGCGCCGGAACGGGTGTGGCACTCGCGGAGATTTACGACGCCGACAAATCCACCACTCCCACCGGACGGCTGGTCAATATTTCCGCCCGCGCTCTGGCCGGCACCGGTAATGACGTGTTGATTGTCGGGTTTGTCATCGCGGGAGACACGTCGTTGCGGGTGTTGATTCGTGGCATCGGGCCCACACTGACCACGCTCGGGCTCACGACTGCAATCGCGGACCCGCAACTTGATTTGTACAGCGGCGGCACTCTCGTGCAGCACAATGACAATTGGAATGGCGACCCGACACTCGCGGCTGCTTTCACCAAAGTCGGCGCGTTTGCACTGCCCAACGCAGCGAGCAAGGACGCGGCGCTCATCGCGACCCTGGCGCCCGGCGCGTACACCGCGATTGTCTCCGGCGTCAACGGAACGAGTGGAGTCGCTCTCGCCGAAGTCTACGAACTCCCGTGATCCGCGGCGAAACGTTCGCAACCTCAGTCGTGATTTCAGGCTCGCGATTATTGCACGCGTTTGGCGCGCGGTAAAATTTTTGTGACGACGCGCCGCATTTTTCCAAAAATGGAACAAGCCGCGAGGTCGTCAGTCGCACCGGCCAATGATTCTAAAAAGCGATC
>Ga0207661_10003456_pt1 | contig 10966 bp, 12 predicted proteins | sample KBSC713LmetaG_FD_184337 | JGI IMG/M metagenome (GOLD analysis project Ga0207661, IMG submission 184337) | Corn rhizosphere microbial communities from Kellogg Biological Station, Michigan, USA - KBS C7.1-3L metaG (SPAdes) (version 2) | ecosystem: Host-associated > Plants > Roots > Rhizosphere ... | reverse complement strand
TCTTCGCAATGATGTAACTATAGCTCAAAGTCTACTAGATGGGGGTAAGGCGTGGCCCAGCAAGCCCCGCCGTCACCGGCAAGCTCGACCGTCAGTCATACCCTTTAGTGAAACTATAGCATCATACATGCTGCCGCCTACCTGGGACGAAGTTGGGGTATGGTACAGGGAACAATACCCGTTGCGCTACCGTATTGCCTCCGAGGCGCCCGCCGAGCTGGTGTCGCCCGGCGATGCGCCGCTGGAGGACTGGTCTCAGTATTGGGCGCCCGACCTCCATGAGCCGCGCGGGCCCGTTATAAATGAGCGAGTTGTGAACTTGGCCGGCATTCCACACGTCGACGATAACTTGGAGTTGGAACGGGCCCTAACAGGCCAACCCTACCTCTGTATTGTTGACGATTGGCATATCCGTAATGGCGCTAGTCAACCACCGGAACAAAACACGATTTTGGTGAAAGCCGAGCGCACGCTCCTCAACCTTATCATGCTCTACGAACTACGTACCGGCCGAGCTGTTAGCTACGACAAACTGAGTAGCCGTAGCGGCATACTTCGTAATAAGCTGGACCGCCATCTACAAAGCCTGGAAGAAAAGATCAACAACAAAGGTACTGCGCGAACTCTCGTAAAGGTACGCAAAGATCACATCGGTATCAGCGACAGCGCCCTGGTGGTCGACTGCCGTCCCTACCCTGACGGCGGAGTCGAGGACTTATAGCACTGCCCTCCGGCCGCCTGTAAAATGGGCTGGCGATAGCCACAAGCGCCGGCCAAGTTTTTGTTCTAAAAAGTGATTCATACACTCAAATGTTTCTAAAGCGCTCGGCGCATGCACGCTTTCTGTGTCGAGTGGTATGTGTGACGCCTGCATGCGTTGAAAGCTGCCCACTTGGAGATTGAGAGGGTGGGTCTGCAAAGCAGTACGGACCTTGACGGTGTTAAAGGTAAGATCGTCGCCATGTACCACCGGTGTGCCGGGGGCGGCGCCCGTAAACTCAACTACGCGCGCGGCGGCCTCGCCTTTGTCGGCGAGTTCGTAGTGTCCCTTGGTGATGATCATACCGTCGCAGGCTTTGTTAAAGTAGCGTCCAACAAAGTCTACGGCGGCTTGCTCGGCGCCGTCTATAGTGGAGGTAATAAAGGTTACATACACGCCGGCGGCCCGCCAACTATGCAGCATACTGCGTATGGCGTCAATATGGTCGGCCGGCTGCAGGCCTACCGGTGACTCCTTTACCAAACGAATGAGCGGGTATTTGACTGTTTCTTCCTGGCCCTTGTCGGCAAAAAACATACCTTCGCCGTAGTCGTGGTAGCTATGGCGTTGGTAGCCGGTGTCCTGCTCTTCGCTGTACATAGTTCGCCGCAGCGATACACCAAGGTCACCGACAAAATCGTCAATATCCAAAAAAGCCAGCGCGGTTGGGGTTTGCTCTGGCCACCGCAAGGCGCTGTAGCTGTCTTCTAACCTCACTATTGCCGCTTCGTCGTAGCCGTTCCACACGCGGTGCGCAAAACGCTGCCGCACATCTTCCTGAGTGGGGAGTTCGTACGGCGCGTTTAATACTTGCCTAGGGACCCATAGCTCGGGCGGGACGTGTTCTGGCATGTAAGAGCTAGATTAACGAGTATTACAGTTCGCTGATGTCGATGGTAATAGAAGGACCCATGGTGGTGGCCATGTGGATGGCTTTTACATAGGTGCCTTTAACGCTGGCGGGCTTGTTGCCTTTAACGCTGGCCAGCAAGGCGCGGGCGTTTTCTTCGAGCTTTTGGGCGCCAAAGCTTACTTTGCCAATTGCTACGTGCACAATACCGGTGGTGTCGACGCGGTATTCGACGCGGCCGGCTTTTGCTTCGGCAACGGCGCGGGCAACATCGGTCGTAACCGTGCCGCTCTTAGGGTTGGGCATAAGGCCGCGGGGGCCAAGTACGCGGGCGTACTTACCAAGCTTGGGCATTTGGGCCGGAGTGGCAACCAAAATGTCAAAGGTAATGACGTTTTTTTCCAGTTCGGCCAAAATCTTGTCTACGCCGCTAATGTCGGCACCTTCTACAGCAGTATCGTCAAATACGGCAACGCGGACTTTTTTGCCGGTTCCAGCAGGCAGCACCAGGTTGTCGCGGATGTTTTGGTCGGCGTGGCGCGGGTCTACATTGAGGTTAATGTGCAGCTCGACGCTGGCGTCAAATTTAACCGGGTTGGTTTTAGTGGCCAGCTCTACGGCCTGGGCTACGGTGTACTTGGTGTCTTTGTCGATGAGCTCGGCAGCTTTGCGGAAGTTTTTACCGCTGCGCTCCAAACGGCTGCGGGTCGGGTTGGCGTGTTGCTTGGGCTTTTCGGCGGCTTCGGCGTCTGCCTCGGCCTTTTGGGCTTTGCGTTCTTCTTTGGCGGCTTGCTGCTCGGCTTCGGCCAATGCTTTAGCGCTGCGCTTGCCAGCCTTGGCAGTGGCTTTTTCTTCTGCGGTTTGCTCGGCGGCTTCTGGGGCAGCTTCGGCAGATGATTCAGTGGCTGTGGCCACTTCGGCGGCTTGGGCCTCGGCAGCGGCGAGTTCTAGTTCTTCGGTTGCTTTTTTGGCTTCTTTGGCCATGATGATGTTCCTTTCGTGGTGCAAACGGCCACGTGGCCTCCCACAAATTAGTTAAACGTTCTTAAGATATAACAGAGGTAAGGGCTAACCCTCGACCACAACGCCCATGCTGCGGGCGGTGCCGGCGACCATTTTTTTGACGGCAGCAATGTCGTCGGTGTTCATGTCGCTGGCTTTTTCTTCGGCAATTTTAGTGAGCATGGCGTCGGTCAGTTTTTTGCTAACCTTTTCGCTGTTGGGGCGGCCGGAGCCTTTGTCTATACCAAGGGCAGCACGAATACGGTCGTCGGTTGGCAGGCCAACAAAGCGCCAGGCCATGGTGCGGTCGTCGTAAATAGTAATGTGGACGGTGAGCGTCTGGCCGTTAAGATCTTTGGTGGCGTCGTTGAAGGGATTGATAAAATCCATCATGTTAACGCCGTGTTGGCCCAGGGTGCTCCCTACGGGCGGCGCGGCAGATGCGCGGCCGGCCGGGATTTTCATTTTCAAATTTGCTTTTACGGCTTTTGCCATAGTGTTGTAGCTCTCCTTTAGCGAGCGGCCTGCGAGTTATAGAAGCCCCGCGCCTGCTCTCCTACCTTTTAGTAGTGCGTAACAGGGTAATTATAGTCTTTTATCGCTCAAATGTCCACTTATTCTCGTGTACTTCATCCCTAAACTAACCCGGCTCACTTTCTACCCCAAAAATGCATAAAAGCTCCGGTTAAAGAGCTTAAAAAAAGCGGCTACCTTTTAAGTAACGGAGTATAGAGCTGCGTACGTAAGGAGAGTGTTTATCACGCTCACCTTTGGGCGCCCTACCGCGTCCCGCAATAATTACCAATTATGTATTATCCCGGTGCTGTTTAGCCAAAAATGCGGTCTGCCAATGCCGGGACGTGCTCGTCTAGGATCTCGTTTTTACGAGCTTCCTTGGCATGGTAGCGCTTGTTAATAAACCGCTGGCTTATCAGGGCGCCAATAAGGCTCACGGTCGATAGCGCCAGTTCGCCTCCCACAACAAAGCGCTCGTTCCAGGTAGTGGCCTGGCCGAGTCGGTGGAAACCGTCTATGTATCCACCCGCAGAAGCCAGCAGTAACACGCTGCCGCCAATAGAAGCCGCAACGGTGGTTTTACTGTGGTAGGCTTTGTATTCCGGTGTCTCTTTGAATTCAGCCGAAGCCTGGGTTGCCGTGCCTAGGACGTCGCGGAAAGCACTGCCCAATCCTCTAGGGCTCTCGGCGCGCATGACGGACACGTCGGCAGCGGGCAATTGCCTGCCATAACGGTCAACCCGAGGGGGTAATGTGTATCCGACGCTAAAGGCGCCGTCAGCTGGCTGTGGGGCAAGGTGTGCCGGGGTAACTCTATCAAAAACTATAGGCGCTCGAGGATCAGCGGGAGCGGGTTGTAGATAATGCATGAGATGGTCTTCCAAAAATCTCGGGTAACCGGGCTGCTGTTGTTGCGGCCCGCGGCCTACGATCTCAAAAGGATTGGGGGTATGTGGGGTGTTCATTTAATGGTATTTTAACTTTTTAAAGCAATTTTGTCAAGCAATTGTGCTGCTTAGACGTCTGCAGGTGACTCGGGTATTACCTGCTTGGCTGCCAATTGGGCCGCAAAATAGGGGCAAAGAGACTGGAGCGGCTTAAGGTTTCCCTCGTAGTGCCTTGCTATTGCGGTACAAGCAAGGTTAATTAGTCTCGGGATATGGGCTAATATTAAGCTCTAAAGCTCGCCGCCGAGCTTGAACATCGGACCCTGATTCTTGCATTTTTAGCAGTAGCCCGCGGACGGCAAGACACCGGGCAGTGGCCGGATCCCTATAAATACCTGTAAGTTCTTCGTCGCTCATACCGCTACTCCCCTCGCATATCTCGCCCGGTGGGCTGATGTAGGGGCAGGGCGAATCGGTGATGGGAGGTGTTTCGGCTTGAGGTTGCCCGATGCCTGCTAAGTGCCGTATGGCTGCTAGCCTTGCCGCCAGCTTTGCCTCGTTGCCCATAGCAAGCGCACATTCAGCAGGAAGCGGACCGATCACACTAGACGCGTTTAACCTGCAGGCTGTCCAATTCGACCGGAGTTTCGCGGCCAAACATGTTAACCAGCACTTTAAGCTTGCCTTTAGCGGCGTCAATTTCGTTAATGCTGCCGTCAAAGCCCTTAAATGGTCCATCGGTAATGCTTACTACTTCGCCCAGGCGGTAGTCGATCTTGTGCTTGGGCTGTTCAAGGCCCATGCGCTTTTGGATTTTTTCGATTTCTTCGTCGCTCACGGGGGTGGGCTCGGAGCCGGAGCCGACAAAGCCGGTAACCGAGGGAGTGTTGCGCACAATGTACCAAGCGTCTTCGCTCATCTTCATTTGGACCATCACGTAGCCCTGGAAGATGCGCTTTTCTACCACGCGGCGCTTGCCGTTTTTAATTTCGATCATTTTTTCTTTGGGTACCAGTACCTGGAAGATCTTGTCTTTCATGTCGAGCGAGTCGGCGCGTTGGCGGATGCTCTCGGCGACCTTTTCTTCGTAACCACTGTAGGTGTGAATGGCGTACCATTGTTTGGATGTGTCGTAGCGTTTAGCGTTCATTATTTTAATAGTACCTGTTTAAATGCTTTATCTAGTCCAAAATCCACCACGGCAATAAGGAGCCCGAAAATAACGGCAAAAAGGATAACAGCCAAGGTGAGTTGCCAGGACTCTTTGCGTCCGGGCCACGTTACTTGGCGGAGTTCCTTCCAGCTATTGCGCAGGTAGGTTGGCAGCAGAATATGCCCCAGCAAACGGAACGGCTTAAGGCGCCCCACTTTGGCAAGCAGCTTGCCGATGGGTTTAAACGGCACGGCAATGTAGTGCCCGGCGAGGCGCAGCGCGCCGTGCTTTTGGGGTACTGGCTTGCCTGCCTTGTTTTCCATTTGTTCGCGGACCGATTCGGCTTTTTTGACGATTCGTTTCTTTGGGCTGGTCGATTCTTTTGCCACGTGTTGCTCCCCTTATATGTAAAAAACCTACTAATTACAGTAGGTTCCAACGTGTCAAGCATAGCGCAGTTGGGGCGGGCCGTCAAGATATGCTTAAAGGAGTGGCCTGGCAAGCCGGCGGCTGAGCGTGAGCTGAACAGGGGTGCGCCCCTTGACAAATCATTAAAAAAAGCTTAAACTGTATGATGTTTCTTAAATCTGTTAATAAAGGCATTTTTAGATCATGGTAAAACAGTTTTTACGTAATATGAAAGCCACTGTCGTAGGGGTGGGCGAAGGCCCGTCCATGCCATACGCCACCCACCCGCAGTACACGCGGGATATGGAATTCCCTAGCTCGCTCGCTGTTCGTGCCGAAACAGCCTTTCCTTTGCCTGAGGTCGTACAACCCAGCGACCTGACCTTATTTGACCACGCCGGCTCTTTAACGCCCCGCGTTCAACCTGGCCCCACCCTCGACCAGCGTTTTGCCCGCTTTGCCGAAATGCTTGGGCACCGTGATGTTGCTCGCTTGGCTAGTGCCGCTGGCAGCGTCGCGCTGCTACGCTAAAGTTACACGCATACATAAAAATCACCTCCGCGGAGGTGATTTTTATGTATCTAGCTACTGTAAGGAGGAAACTCTCTTGCTGCTTATACTAGAGCCGGTACGCGTTGTTGTTCGCCCGTTGGCTCGCGCAGCAAGGCTTCAAAGCCTTTATGGATGCTGGCGTCGGCCCGGTCTAGATCGAGGGTGGTTTCGGCCGGGCTGGTGTAGCCCTGGCTAGTGTACACCCCATCGCCGAGTGCTACTGGCAATGGCGTGGCGTCGTAGCTGCTGGAAGCGTAGATAGTGCTGGTGCTGCGGGGCACGCCGCCTAGACGGTCAAATTCGTTCTTCCAGTACAAACGGTTGAAGGCTTGGGCGCGAACGGTATGCGTGAGGGCCTTGGCGTTATTATCGGCCACGGTGTTTAGGGTCCAGCCATCATCACGCGGGGCAGAGAACGGAAAACGTCCGGGGTGGTTGCTGCTTGGCAAAAATTGTTGGGCTAGTTCCTGGGCGTTACGGAAGCCGAGGTGCAGGCCCATCGACACCATGCTAAGGGCCGCGCTTAAGCCGCCAACACTGGCGGTGGCGGTAAAGTTGGGGTCGGTAGCTTCGCCGGTTACATGTTTGAGGCCTAATTTGGGGCCAAGCATCATGTGCACGGTGTCGGCAATGTTGGCTTGACGACTTAGTCCGTACAAGGCGCCGGCAGCTGCCACGCCGCCCAGTGCGGCAGCGGTAGCGGTCACGCCAGAGCGGTGCTCCCACGTCTTTTGGGCAGCAGTGCGCAGGCCGCGCCCCGTTGCTTTGGTGGTGTTCCACAGGGCTCGGGCGCCGAGCTTAGTACCTATAACAAGGCGTTCGGCCGGTGTTAATTCACCGGTAATAGCTGCTTGGGTGACGGTTTCTGTTGACATAGCGCTAAATTATAACACAACATGCGTGTTTTTGCAATACTTTGCCCCTGGTTTTGGCAAGAGGTTGGCAGCGCTTGGAACTGTTTTAGGCGGTCCGCCCGTAGTATAGTGAAGCTTATGTATATTTTGCTCGTTATACTCGGGGCGGCAGCGCTTCTGGAGCTGGGGGTGTATTTTATCCCTCTACTCTGGCGAGCCCGTACATATCTGGTGCCGGTGCAGGTTTTGGCAGATGGGTTTGCGTCGGGTGCGCTGATTGCCTTCCGGCCTGGCTTGTTTAGTGCACTGTTTTTGGTGGTGAGTTTGTACCGCCTGTTTAACGCGGTACGCATTACTCAAGGCCGGATGTACGAGGGCTATTTGCGCTTTGCCACCCGCCGCACAGGGCTGGTGCTGCTATTGTGGCAGGCGGCTATATTGCTGGCTTGGCTGGCATGGGGCAGCTGGCACACGACCGGGCACACCACCTGGGCGGTTGTGGCGGGCTTGCAGGTTGTGGTGGCAAGTGTTTTGCTGGTGACGATTATGCGCCGTTTGCGCCGTACCTCCTGGCCTAACGCCGCGGCAGCGCTGGCCGACCACGATCTGCCTACGGTCACCGTGGCGGTGCCGGCGCGCAACGAAACCGCCGACCTGGCCGACTGCCTGCAGAGTATTATTGCCTCCGATTATCCCAAGCTCGAAATTTTGGTGCTCGACGACTGCTCCCAGGGGCGCCGCACGGTCGATATTATCCGTGATTTTGCCCACGACGGTGTGCGTTTTATACAGGGCGAAACGCCCCAGCCAACCTGGCTGGCCAAAAACCAGGCCTACGACCGCCTGCTGGGCGAGGCCAGCGGTGAGCTGGTGCTGTTTTGCGGAGTCGATGTGCGTTTTGCCCCTGGCAGTATCCGGCAAATGGTCGCCACCTTACAGGCCAAACATAAAAAGATGCTCTGCCTGCTGCCCTGGCGCGCCAGTACGGCCACTGGCTTTGCCTTGACCCAGGCCATGCGCTACTGGTGGGAGCTGGCTCCGCCCCGCCGTTTGTTTGGGCGTCCGCCGGTGCTCAGCAGCTGTTGGATTGCCCAAAAACAGGCCCTTACCAAAGCCGGCGGCTTTGCGGCGGTTACGCGCAGTATTGTGCCGGAAGCTTATTTTGCCCGCCAGCTGCGGGCGAGCGACGGCTATAGTTTTTTGCGGGCCAATGCCCGGCTGGGGGTGCAAAGCCTAAAGCCCACCCCCGCCCAGCAGGAAACCGTGGTGCGCACCCGTTACCCGCAGGTGCATAAGCGGCCCGAAAATGTCTTGCTGGTAAGCGCCGCCCAGCTTTTGTTTGTGGTTTTGCCGTTTGTGCTGGCCGCTGCTGGCCACTTGTTGGGCATCGGCCTGGCTGCGCAATTGCTCGCCGTGCTGACCGCGGTGCTGCTCAGCACGGCTTATATGCTGCTGACGCTGGCTACGCGCACCGGCACGTGGTGGTTTGGGCTTGTTGGAGCGCCCGTTGGCTCGCTGTACGATATCGGCTTGCTGCACTACTCTATGTGGCAGTACGAATTTGCAACAGTGGAGTGGAAGGGTCGCAACGTGTGTATTCCGGCCATGCACGTTATATCGCATTTACCGCGGCTCGATTGACCCCCCGTCCGAAGGCAACAGGGAATCTAGCTCAAATTAGGAATAAAAACGCTAAAGGTCGAGCCTTTATTAAGCTCGCTTTTTAGGTTGATCTCGGCGTGCAGTAAATGGGCGAGTTTGAGAGTCACATATAGCCCCAGCCCGGTGCCGTTGGTTTTGCGCGTGCGGAAGTCCTCGCTCCTAAAGAATTTATCAAAAACCTTTTCCTGGTCGCTTTTGCTTATGCCAATGCCGGTGTCGGCCACCGTAAACAGTACGCCGTTATCGCGGCCTTGGGCGGTCAAAGCAATGCCGCCCTTTTCGGTGTATTTAAGCGCGTTGGTAATAAAGTTTTGCAGCACTTCGCGCACATACAGCGTGCTGGACTGCAGCGTGCCTATCCTGCCGAGCAAGTCGGTTTTAAAGGTGAGCTTGCGCTCGGCCGCCTGGGGCCCGTAGCCCATCTCGAGTTCTTTCACAAGGTCCGGGACGTTGATTGGTTCGGTAGAAATTTCGAGCGTGCCGCGCTCGGCGCGCGACAGCGTGGCGAGGTCGTTGATCATACTGGCTAAAAAGAGTATTTGGTTATGCGACTCTTTTAAGGCCTCCTTTATTTGGGCCATATCGCCGCTTTTGTCGGCGATAAACCGGGCGTTACTAATGTTGCCCTCGGCAATGGCAATGGGCGTGCGCAGCTCGTGGCTGACGACGCTAATAAATTCGTCGCGCTCTTCTTCGAGTGACTTTTCGCGGGTAATATCACGCAGCATAATAACAAAGCCGCTTTGGCCGGAGCGGCCATATCCCAGGTGCACAGGCGCAATGCTGAGGTACAGGTTGATGGTACTGCCGTCGCTGTAAGGCAGCAGCAGGTCGCGGCTGGTAGTGGGAGTTTTAATGCCGGCGACCATGGCTTCTATGTCGACCGGCTGCTTGTTGTGGTTGAGCGGCTTTAGGACCTTGCCCAGGCTTTTGCCGCGCAAGCTGCTGTTTACATCCAGGATGTTGAGCGCGGCGCCGTTGCTCAGCACCACCACCATGCGGGCATCCACTGCCAGCACGCCGTCGGCCATACTGTTGACCAAACTGGTCAGCCGCTCGTGTTCGAGAGTGGCCTGTTTAAACGAGGCGCTGTGGGGAAACAGGCTTTTTACCATAACCATCATTATGCCACACCGGCACCCGGCGGCCAGAATTTATTTGCTACGGATTACTCCAGTACGGGGTGGTGCTGGTGAATTTCTTTGCGCAGGGCTTTGGCATGGGGCGCGTGGCGCTCCAGTTCCTGCCAAAAGGGCGCGCCGTGCCTCATAACCTTGGTGTGGGTCAGCTCGTGCAGCAGCACGTAGTCGATAAGATGCCAGGGCAATTGCATAAGAAACAGGTTGAGGGTGATGTCTTGCTGGGCGCTGCAGCTGCCCCACCGGCTTTTGAGCTGCTTAATGCCCACACTGGCGTAGCTAAAGCCATAGGTGATGGCCAGCTGGCGCAGGCGCTGGGGCAGCAGCTGCTCGGCCTCCTTACGCAGGGCGCGGATGCCGGCGGCGCGCGCGGCCTGCTGTACTTTAGGGTGGCTTGGCGGGTAACCGGCTGGATATTTTATTTCTATGGCGTTTTGGTGCAGCCGTGTAGTTACCTTGGCAGCCCCGGCGACCGGCATAAACCGCAGGCGGTGTGCCTTGCCAATCGCCTGCCCTTGGGCCAGGGCGGCCGGCGTCTGCCGCCGGTGGGCGACAATCCAGGCGGCCTTGGCGATTGCAAACTGCTCGCCGGCTTTGTAGGGCAGCCAGGCCGGCATAGAAACACGGATGTCACCGTTCGAGGCTAGGCTCAAACGCAAACTACGGTTTCCTCGCCGCTTGTACAGCGTTACCGTCCCAATGGTCGGGATTTCAACTTGCTTGGTCCCCATCTTTGGGTAGCTCCTATCGGATCACAATGTTGCGGCGCGACATGTCCACACGGCCGGCGGCAGTAGCAGGTACGAGGTTAACGAGGCCCGGTTTAATAACCTTGCCGCTTACTTCGTTGGTTGCGGGCGCCAGGCCCAGCTCGCGCAGGCGGCGCACCAGAGCGCTGAGCTGGGTGACAAAGGTGTGCTTGCCGCTGACTACAATGTAGTCTTCGTTTTGCGGGTTTTGCATGGCGCCGGCAATACGCTCAAAGGTCGCTCGGTCGGTTGGTGCGGCATATTTGTCGTCGGAACGGCGGCGGTCGCGGGCAGACAGACGGCTAAAAGCGGTTTCGGTGTCTATTTGCAGCCAAATAAGTACGGGTTCTGCGTGGGCCTTGCGGGCCATATCGCGCAGCATGCGGCGCTGGCTGGCGCGTACGGCATTGACGTCGTACACCACACTGAGGCCG
>Ga0207661_10003455_pt1 | contig 10967 bp, 11 predicted proteins | sample KBSC713LmetaG_FD_184337 | JGI IMG/M metagenome (GOLD analysis project Ga0207661, IMG submission 184337) | Corn rhizosphere microbial communities from Kellogg Biological Station, Michigan, USA - KBS C7.1-3L metaG (SPAdes) (version 2) | ecosystem: Host-associated > Plants > Roots > Rhizosphere ... | reverse complement strand
TGGGGGATCGCCGAGCAACGCGGCCGCGATGCCGAGCCGCTGGCGCATCCCGAGGGAGAAGGCCCGCACGCGCCGGCCGGCGACGCCGGCCAGGCCGACCCGGTCCAGGACCTCGCCCACCCGGCTGCGGGCGATGCCGTTGCTGCGCGCGAGCGCCAGGAGGTGGTCGTACGCCGACCGCCGCGGGTGCACCGCCGAGGCGTCCAGCAGCGCGCCGACCTGCCGTAATGGGCGTTCCAGCCGGTGGTAGGGGCGACCCGCGACGGTGGCGGTGCCGGCGGTCGGCCGGTCCAGGCCGAGCACCATCCGCATGGTGGTCGACTTCCCAGCACCGTTGGGACCCACAAACCCGGTGATCACCCCGGGTTCCACCCGGAACGACAGGCGGTCCACCGCCAGGGTGTTCCCGTACCGCTTGGTGAGGCCGTTCACCTCGATCATGGTCATCCCCTGCCTCGTCGGTTTCGGGTCCATTCGACCGCCCGGCCCGAGTCGGCGGAAGCGCCCGACGGCCTGCGACCGAACGACCAAAGTCGCGCCGGCCGGCGGCGAGGTGGAACTTTCGTACCGGCTGACGGTGCTCTCGATGACGGCCGATTGATATCCGCATACTGTGCTGGCATGGGTGCCACCGCCCACGCTTTCATTGCCGCGCTGCGCCGGCCCGGCCCGCTGCGGGACATCGCCATGGCGGGTGCCACAGCGCTCGGCGGGATCGTCGTGGTGCTGGGCGACCCGAAGAAGTTCGGCCATCTGCCGGGCGTGGCGTGGTGGGCGGTGGCCGGTGTGCAGCTGGTGAGCGCCGCATGCCTGCTTGCTCGCGCGCGAGCACCGCTGACCGTTGCGTTGGCGGTCGCCGCGTTGTCGGTCGTAGCGGCCACCCCAGCCGCGGCACCGGCCACCTACGCCGTCTTCGCATACGGGCTGTCCGTGCGCCGTGCCTGGCTGGTCACGTTCGCCATGGCGGCGGTGGCGGCGCGCCCGTGGACGCTGGAAATCTCCCGTACCCGCAACGACGCGTTTATCGTCGACCTGCAGCTGATGCTGGTCGCGGTGGTGATCGCGGCCGCACTGGGGCTGCGCCGGCGGCGGGCCGATGCGCGCAACGCCCGCCTGGCTCGTGACCGTGCGGTGTACGTCGAGCAGGCGCGCGCGGATGAGCGGGCGACGCTGGCCGCCGAGATGCACGACGTGATCACCCACCGGGTGAGCCTGATGGTCCTGCAGGCGGGCGCGTTGCAGGTCAGCACGAGCGATGACACCGTGCGTCAGCAGGCCGACGAACTACGCCGATCCGGCCAGCGGGCCCTGGGGGAGCTGCGCGAGCTCCTGTCCGTGATCCGCCAGGGCGTGCCGACCGAACCGAGGCACCGGCCCGAGCCGGCCCTGCTCGACCTGACCGACCTGATCGCCGCTTCTCGCGGGGTCGGCATTCCGGTCGAGTACATCGCCGACGGCCGCCCGCTGGTGATGTCGACGGTGGTCGCGCGCACCGCCTACCGCGTCGTTCAGGAGTCGTTGACAAACGTGCGCAAGCACGCTCCGGGCACCACGGTCCAGCTGACGGTGCGCTGCGAGAACGACAGCCTCCGGCTCACCGTGCGGAACACCGGGTCGGCCGTGGCGACCGGCCAGTTGGGCGATACCGGCGCCAGCGGCGGGCTGCACGGCCTGCGCCAGCGCGTGGCACTGGTCAGCGGCAGCCTCGAAGCCGGCCCACGACCCGACGGCGGCTTCGAGGTGTGCGCGGTGCTGCCCGCCGGTGGTACCCGATGATCCGGGTCCTCGTGGTTGACGATGAGCGCCTGGTCTGCGCCCACCTACGGACGATCCTGGGCGCCGCGCCCGACATCGAGGTGGTCGCCGAGGCGTACGACGGCGCCGAGGCGGTCGAGGCGGTCCTGCGTTACCGGCCCGATGTCGTCCTCATGGACCTGCGCATGCCCGGCGTTGACGGCCTGACCGCCATCGAGCAGATCGGCCAGCTCAACCCGCGATCCACAGTGGTTGCGCTCACCACGTTCGATCTCGACGCGTACGTGCTGCGAGCGATGCGCGCCGGTGCGGCCGGCTACCTGCTCAAGGACACCGCCCCGGGTGATCTGGTTGATCTGGTCCGGGTGGCGGCCGGCGGCCACCTGGTGTTCTCCCCGTCGGCCGCGCGCCGGCTCGTCACCGCCTCCGGGGACGTGCTCGACGCCCGGGCCCGGGCCCAGGCGCGGCTGACCGACCTGACCGCCCGTGAGCTTGAGGTGCTGGCCTGCCTCGGACTCGGCCTGTCCAACCAGCAGATCGGCCGGCAGCTTTACCTCAGCGAGGCCACGGTGAAGGGCCACATCTCCCGGCTGCTGGTCAAGTTGGACTGTGCCAACCGAACACAGGCCGGCTTGTTGGCGCGGGAAGCCGAGCTCTGGCCGCCGAAGGTCGCCGACGGCCCGACCGGTTGAGCCGCCCGGGCCGGTCGCTCAGCCGAGTGGCGGCACCCAGGTCGAGCCCTTGGTGCAGTCCTTGAACGTGGCGCCTTCGACGATGCGCTTGAGTTCGTCGAACGTGTACTGGCGGACGTCGCCGACAGAGATCTGCAGCTGGCAGTTGCCGGCGTTGACGAACAGCGAGGCGCCGTTCGGCCGGATCATCAGGGGACCCGGTTTGCGATCGGTGTACCACCAGCTGTCGTGCCCGGCGATCTTCAGCGTGCTCGGCGTGTCCTTCTGGTAGGACTCGACGATGTCGGTGAGGTTGACGGCCCGGATGTTCAGGGGCGCCCGACAACAGGCGGTCTGGCTCTCCATCCAGGTGGCCGGCGGCTCGCCGCCGATGGCGAGGACCGACTCGGTCAACGTCGGGTCGCCGTTGCGGATCCACGCCGAGTTCACCTGGGCTCCGGGTGGCAGGTAGCTGAGGTGGAACGGCGCAACGACCCGGCTGGACACGCCGAGCCGGACGTTCTCGGCCAGCGCCAGCAGGCCGTTGAGGTTCAACGCGCCGGTCACGACGACCCAGGCGCCGGAGGCATCCGGCCAGCCCACGGCCTCGTCGGTCACCGGACCGGTCGGGGGTGGACTGGTTGGCAGGCGGCCGTATCCGGGCGGTCCGACCGGAAACGTCGTGGTGTGGTAGGCGACGTGGCCGCGCACCTGAACCTTGTCACCGGCGAGGAACGGTTTCGTGTCGAGCGTGCCGGGGTCGTAGACGAGCACGTCGCCGAAGCTCGTGACCGTGCCGGCCGGCCGTGCGGTGATGAACTGTACGTGCCCGTAGACGCCGTAAACCATCTTCGCGGCGGACTGGCCCGGGAGCAGATCGACGGTGAGCTCCAGCGGCTGGCGGTACGCCGGCGTGGGCGCCTTCGAGGCGGCCGGGGCGCCGTGGCTCGTGCCGGTCGTCCGGCTGATCAGCACCGGTACCCCGGCGACGAGCACGGCGACGGCCGTGGTGGCGGCGATACTCGCGCGCCGGCGCCGCCGGCGGTGGATCGCCCGGGCGCCTTCCAGGACTCCGTGGCCGTCCGGGGCGAGCACGGCGGCGTAACGTTCCATGGCTTGTGGCAATTGGTCGACGTTGGTCATGACGCACCACTTTCACTTGTCGCACGTTGGGCCAGGCTCACCCGCAACGTTGCGAGAGCCCGCGCGGCGTAGCTGCGCACCGTGCTCGCACGGCAGCCGAGCACGTCGGCGATTTCGTTGTCGGTCAGTCCTTCGTAGTAGCGCAGCACCATGACCGCGTGCTGCTTGCGCGGCAGGATGGCCAGCCACCGCCACAGTTCCGCACGCTCGATCCGGTCCGCGGGGTCTGATGTTGTTGGCGCGTGTGGTCCGTCGAGCGCTTCGTACGTGAGCGGCACCGTCCGGAGCCTGCGCCGGCGCAGCAGCGAGAGGTACTCGTTCGTGACCATCGCCCGCACGTAGGCGTAGGGCTCGTCGAGTGCGGCGATGCGTTTCCAGCGGGGGATGGCCCGGGCGAGGACGTCCTGGACGAGGTCGCGCGCCAGCTCGGCGTCGCCGGTGAGGAGCACGGCGTAGCGCAGCAATGCCGGCAACCGCGCCGCCACGAACTCCTCGATCGTCATCGCGCCTCCACCCGCGTCGCTCACCGCTCTACATGGGAAACGCACACTGACGCCGATCCGCTGTGCCGACAGATCGGAAACTTCGTCCGGGACGGCCCGGCCGGAGCAGTCCAATGACACGCCGTTTCTGAACGTCAGTGGCAGCCGCCGACGGCGAGCACGCAGGAGTTCGGATCGCGAGTCGTCAGGCGATGGCGACAGTGCCCGTGGTGTCGGTCACCCGCCAGCCCGGGCCCGGCTCGTTGCGGGGCAACTTGTCATGTGCCTCACCGGTCCGCAAGCGGGCGGGTGGCTGGTTGGCGACTCCGCCAGGCCGTCAGGATCGAGTCGGCCAGTTCGGCGCTGACGCCGCCGTCGCACCGTTGGGGGAGCACTCCGGCCGCCACGAGGTGGTCGGAGGACGCGTGGAGGATGATGAGCCGGCCCGGTTCCGCGTCCACTACTCGATCGAGTCCAGGTCGCGGACGGCGTAGCGGTGGTGTTCCCATTCCTCGTCGAGTATCACGTGCAGGCACGAGAGGACGGTTTCTTGCCGTTCGGGTGCGTGGGGATTGCTCCGCGTCGCGGCCAGGACGTCCGGGGTGACCGTCGCGAGGAAGTCACGCACCATCGCCACGCGGCCGGCCCGGACCTCGAGCACCTCGGCGTACGCCGGGGCGGCCGTGGTGAAGACCGACATGTCGAGGCCGTCCTCCTCGGTGCCGGCGTCCAGCTGGCCGAGGGGGTGGAACGGCTGTTCGATCTGCAGGATCGCCCGGCCCAGCCACATGTCCGTGGCCAGGACCAGGTGCCGCAACGTCTGGGCGAACGACCACTCCCCGCCCACCGACACGTCAACCGTGCCGGCCGGCATCGCCGCGACGCGGGCAAGCGTGGCCGCCCAGGTGCGTTCGAGCATCGCCCAGGCTCTGCGCAGGCCGTCCGGATCTGCGGCACGCCGATCGGCGCGGCCCGGAAAGCGGCGGTTCAGCTCGGTCTCCACGAGCGGTAGCACGTCCACGCCGTTGACGAGCAAGACGTTCTCTTGCTCGAAGAGCCACGGTGAGTCGATCTCGGCCCGTTGCAGTTCGACGCCACGCATCACGACCCCGGAGAGGTCAGTGTCGACGAACCGGGCGCCACGCAGGTCCACGCCGACGAACTGCGCGGCCCGCAGATCGTCGGACCGGCCGAAGGTTGCCATGTTTTCTCCCCGTCGTGAGTACTCTCAAGCAGAGCCCATCAATACTTACCCCACGCGAGGCAGTGTGCGGTTCGCAAACACGGGCAGCTGGCAGATGAACATCAAGGCGGGCGAGGCAACGCTCGTCTTCGCGCTGTGGCTGCGCGACAGCGAAGCGTTCGAGGTGCCGCGCTCGCCGCTGGTGCCCGGGCCGCTCGACATGGGCGACCTGCCGCCGGGGCTCGGCGAAGCCCATGGTCCCGGGCTCGGCGAGGAGTGGCTGGCCTGGTGGATCTCGCTCGTGGACCGTCGTCCGCGGCCGCCGCTGCGGCCGCTGGACGAGAAGGCGGAGCCGGCGTTGGACACTCCGGACCCGCTCGGCCTGGCTCGGCTGCCGGTGCTGCACGGCCTCGTGACCCGGCGCTGGACCGAGTTTCTGCACTGGCGCACCGCCTACCACCGGGCGCATGGCACATTCACCAGCCGCCGACCGGTCGGGGATCTCCGCGAAACCAACACCGTGCGGGAGGTCGAGGCCGCGCTCGGTCGCAAAGCCGCGCCATTCAGCCTGACGTTCCGGCTGCTGCCGGTGCGCGACGACCGCATCCGGCTGGTCGAGCCAGGGCAATATCTGGTGCCGGAACGGGTCTACTTGGGGGCCGGCTGGGCGGCCTGGCTGCGCGCCGTGGTCGCAGAGGTGGCGTAAGAGGTCGTACCGTTGCGCCCATGATCCAGTTCGTCGGCCGGGCCTTCGACCTCGAGGCGGATCGGGTCTGGGCGACCGGACAGGCCGGCAGTGCTCACCGTCTGCATCGCCTTCGCGGCCGGCGGTCGCTTCGTCCGCCGGCGGGTGCAACGGCGCTCAGGGAGTGGCCTGGATGCGTCGGGCGATATTCGGCTCGAGCGGGTAGATCCGTTGCGGCGGCAGATGCCGCTGAGCCTTGGCGGCGTTGCCGCCCCGGACGAACGCGGCGATCTTATGCACGGTGGGGGTGAGGTCGCTGAGGCCGACGACCCAGTCTTGGGCGTAGGTGCGAATCAGCGCACGGCCGATGCCGACCTGGATGCTGTAGTGGTTCAGCGCGGCGCCGTGAATCGACCGTTCCGGATCCCACTGGACGTGCACGGCGGCGGTGGCGATTGCCGCGCTTGAGGTGAGGACCGCCTGGGCGAGAGCCTCCTCCCAGCCGGCGCGGGTGAGGCGCACACCGAGGATGCGTTCCTGGCCGGGCTTGGTGGCCCAGTTGCTGCGGTGCATGAGCCACAGCAGCGACGGTTTAATCCAGGTCATCCGCGTGAAGGAGAATGGCGCGACGAACCGGCCGGCGGCCAGCGCCGCGTCCGCGATCGCCGGCCCGAATGCCTGGTAAACGACGATCGTGTCGCGGTCGAAGTCGGCCCGGATCTGGCGCAGCAACGGCATCGGCTCACCCTGTCGCCCGGCTGACGTTTGATGTGGTCGATGCGACCATGCCACGCCGGGCACCGTTCGACGAACCGTTTTCTGGGCAATGTGACGCACGATTCCCATGTGCCCTTGCCCGCACCGGGACTCCACGATAGCCGGCTATCCGGTCACGGCGACGGCGTCGGCGAGCTGTCGTGCAAATGGTCCTCCAACCGGGGCGTTCCACCGTGTCCCGTTGATGCCACTACATGAATGGCATGGTGCGTAACAGGGTCAACGCGTGCGACGCCCGTTAGTCCACGGCGCCGGACGTGGCTGCGACGTCCGGCGCCGGCAGGCGGGCCAGTTCAGTTGTCGGCCGTGGAGCGGGCGGTCCAGGCGGTGGCGGCCAGGATTCCGAGGCCAGGTCAGCTGACGAAGATGTCCTCCGGCAGGAACGCCGAAACCAGGAAGCTCGGCACGTCAACCACCTGGCTGACCTTGAGGTCGACGGCCACGCTGCAGATCGCGTAGGCCTGCTGACGGGTCCAGCCGCGGTACTGGAGGTGGTCGATCATGTTCAGCAGGGCGTTGCGGGCGGCTAACGTCGCGTCTTCCGCATGTACCTCGCCTTCCCGGTTCACGCACATGCCGGTGGTCGCGTAGAACCGGCGGGGCGCCGCGTACTCGGGGGCCACCCAGTAGTCGCTGCGCGCGAACTCCGGGTCACGGATGCCCCGGTCCCGGGCCGCTCCGCTGTGCACGGCGAACCGCACCCGCAGGGTCGCGGACATCTCGATCGCGGTGCCGCAGGTCTCGCAGTCGCCCTGGGCGAAGTGGGCGTCGCCGGCTGAGAACAGGGCACCGGGCGTGTCCACCGGGATGAACAGCCGCGTGCCGGCGCTGAGCTGCTTGATGTCGACATTGCCGGCCTGCTCGCGAGGCGGGATCGTGCGCAGCGCCTCTCCGGCGATCGCCGGATCCGCCGGTACCGCCGAATCGGCCAACGGCGGCAGGACGGCTCCGCCGCGGTCCAGCGCCGCCTGCTCGCGCGCGATGGTCCGCCGCAGCCCCTCGTGCCCGGGGGAGAGGCCGATGGTGCCCATGAACGGCGCACCAGGTATCCGTACCCCCGGAAGGTCTTCCGAGGTCGCCCAATCGCCGTCGATCGACCAGCGCACCATGAACGGCTCGGGGAACACGTCGCGGAGGAATCCGAACCCCGGAACCTGCACCGTGTAGCCGTAGCTGTCGGGGATGACCTCGAGGATCTCCACCTCCAGCAGGTCGCCGGGCTCGGCGCCGGCCACGTGGACCGGGCCGGTCAGCGGGTGGACGACGTCCAGGTTGGGCGCCGCCACGGTCTCCAGCGTGGCGTCCGGACCCATCTGGCCGTCGAACGCGTCGCGGGTCTCCAGGATCACCTCGTCGCCGGCCTCGCAGCGCACGATCGGAGCAATGTCCGGATGCCACCGGTTGTGCCCGGTTGACGGCTCTTCAGTCAGCGTCTTCGAACGATCGATGCGTACCTCGTGAACGGCCATAGACCGCATTCTCGGCCGGTGGCCAGTTGATGTCCACGGCTTGATGTCCACGGCCAGCACGACTCATCCTGAGCCGCCGGTCGACGATGCGGCACCCTTCTCGCGGTATCGCATCAAGCAGGCGAACCTTGGCGACGGTCAGGTCGAGCGGGAACGTATCCGGCGCCGGTCGCGATCGCTATGGAAGACGTCACGGTCGCCGACGTCAGTTGGGACGACCGCCGGTTCACCGAAGCGGCGCGGTTGATCGGGCGGATGGCCGTGCGGCTCACCCGGGCCGCGGTAGCCGCCGGTGGCCGAGGACGACCAGCGGGGCCGTGGGTGCGGGCGGCCACCGCCGAATCGGAGTAAGTTCCCTGAGAGAATCCATACGATGGGGGCATGACGATGCCGTTCCCGTCGCCGACGATTCCCGCAGCCGGGGCTAAGGATGTGTTCGCGCGATACCTCGACTACTTCCGCGAGACGGTGGTGTCGAAGGTGTCGGCGCTATCCGACGACGAGCTACGCCGGAGCCGGCTTCCGTCCGGGTGGACGCCGCTCGAGCTGGTCAAGCACCTGCGCTACGTCGAGCTTCGGTGGATCGAGTGGGGATTCCAGGGCCAGCCGGTCCCCGAGCCGTGGGGCGACCGGCGCGACGACAAGTGGCACGTGGCGCCCGAGGAGACTCGCGACGAGCTGGTGGCCGCGCTCAGGGCGCAGGGCGCGCACACCGCGGCCGTCATCGCCGGCAACGACCTCACCGCGATCGGGGCGCCCGGCCCGCGCTGGGGCGGGGCCGAGCCGCCTTCGCTGGAGCGGGTGCTGTTTCACCTCGTACAGGAGTATGCCCGTCACGTCGGGCATCTGGACATCGTCGCCGAGCTGTTCGGCGGCCCGGTCGGCGAGTAGGAACGAGCGCTGCAGCGCGGTCCCGCGCCGCCCGGGTGGGCGGCGCAGGACCATCGATCATTCGGGTGTGTAGGCGAGCAGTTGGGTGTTGGCGGTGGTGGCCGGTTCGGTCAGGTGGGTTTTGATGGTGTGGTCGGGGTTGAGCAGGGTGAGTTGGTGGGCGTTTTTGGTGGTGGTGCGGACGAGGATGTCGCCGTTGGGTTGGAAGAGGATGGTGGTGATGGTGCCGGTGACGGGCAGGGACACGGTGGCGCCGGTGCGGGTGTCGATGATGGTGTTGGCGGTCAGGTTGCGGGCGATGTCGCCGTCGGGTTGGTCGCCGGTGTGCTGGTTGACGGCGATGTAGCGGCCGTTGGGGGAGATGCTGGTCGGGTCGCAGCTGCGCCGCTTCTGGGGGTTGGTGCTGCTGTTGAGCTCGCCGAAGACGGGTACGAGGTGGGGGTTGGCGCCGTCGGCGTCGGCGGTGCCGAGTTGGCAGGTGCCGGTCGCGTAGCCGAGGTGGTTGCCGTCGGCTGACCAGAGCGGGTGGATGGCGTCGTTGAGTTGGTGGGGCAGTGGGGTGAAGGTGGCTGTGTCGAGGGTGATGACGCCGAGGTTGACCCGGCCGCTGCCCAGGTTTTTGGCGGTCAGGATGCGGCGGGAGTCGGGGGACCAGGCGGGTTCCCAGCCGGCGCCGATGCTGCCCTTCAGCACGGTGTGGTGGTGCTGGCCGTCGCGGTCGGCGACCACGACGTTGGCGTTGGCGTCGAGGTAGGCGATGCTGGCCCCGTTGGGGGAGACGGTGGCGGTGAACCCGCCGCTGGTCAACACGGTCTGGGTGCCCGACCCGGTCAACCGCAGCAGCCGGTCACCATCGGTGTAGTACAACCAGCCCGGCAGTCCAGCCACCGAACCGGCCGGCGGCGGGCTCGACGTCACGCTGGACGGCGAGGACGACACGGACGGCGAGGGCGTCACGGACGGGGTCGCCGACTGCCCGACGGCTGGCGACGGTTGATTCGTTCGGGGCCGGCCGACCTGCCACGCGATCCCGCCGGTCAGGGCGAGCACGAGGACCACGGCGGTGCTCGTGATCATTGCTCGGTTGCGGCCGATCCGCTTCGACCGGGCGAGCGACCGGTCGAGGAACTCCACCGGCGTGGCCTGGTCGCCGATCTGCGCGAGGCTGTCCCGCAGGAGGTCTTCGTCGTTCATCTTCCGGTCTCCTCTGCGGTCCGGAATTCCTTGAGCTCCGGCACGAGCTTCCGCAGACGCTCGAGGGCCCGCATCGTCTGAGTCTTGATGGTGCCGACCGACACGCCCAGCATGTCGGCCGCCTCGACCTCGGAGCGGTCCTCGAAGTAGCGCAACACCACGACGGCGCGTTGTCTCGGGCTGAGCGAGCGCAGCGCCCGCTCGACGGTCATCCGGCGGACGATCACCCCGGAGTCCTCGAGGTTGGGGCGGTGCGCCGACTCGGGGAGATCGCCGGGCAGCACCTCGGCCACCTTGCGCCGCCGCCACACCGAGACCTGCATGTGGTACATGATGCGGCGCGCGTATGCCTCGGCGTTACCGGTCTCGTGCAGCCGAAACCACGCCCGGTGGGTGCGGGCGAGCGCCTCCTGGACCAGGTCCTCGGCCAGGTGCTGATCGCCGGTGAGGAGATAGGCCGACCGGAGTAGGGCCTGGCTCCGGGCCCTTACGAACGAGGCGTACTCGTCCTCGCGGGTTCCCATGCCAGATCCGATCGACGAAGTGTCGGCTCTGGAGTCTAGCGGCCGCGCCGCCGGGTAGGCGGCGCGGGCAAGATCGATCATTCGGGTGTGTAGGCGAGCAGTTGGGTGTTGGCGGTGGTGGCCGGTTCGGTCAGGTGGGTTTTGATGGTGTGGTCGGGGTTGAGCAGGGTGAGTTGGTGGGCGTTTTTGGTGG
>Ga0207661_10003452_pt1 | contig 10972 bp, 9 predicted proteins | sample KBSC713LmetaG_FD_184337 | JGI IMG/M metagenome (GOLD analysis project Ga0207661, IMG submission 184337) | Corn rhizosphere microbial communities from Kellogg Biological Station, Michigan, USA - KBS C7.1-3L metaG (SPAdes) (version 2) | ecosystem: Host-associated > Plants > Roots > Rhizosphere ... | reverse complement strand
GTCGGAGAGCGTCTGCTCGTCGATCGTCAGGGCCCACGGCGTGCCGATCTCGTCCTGCCGCCGATAGCGCCGGCCGATCTGGCCACCGTCGTCGTACTCGACGCTCAGGTGGCGGCGCAGCTCGTCGCGGAGCGCCTGCGCCTTCTCGACCATCGCGCTGTTCTTCGTGATCAGCGGCAGCACTGCCGCGGTGACGGGCGCGAGCCGCGGGTGGAGCCGCAGGACGGTGCGCTCGCGCTCGGCTACGACCTCCTCGTCGTACGCGTCGCAGAGGAACGCGAGCATCGCGCGGTTCACCCCCGCCGCGGGCTCGATCACGGCCGGCACGTACCGCTCACCCGTGCCCGCGTCGACCCACTCGAGCGTCGTGCCCGACGCGTTCGTGTGCTGGGTCAGATCGAAGGTGCCCCGGTTCGCGACGCCCTCGAGCTCGGACCAGCCGATCGGGTAGAGGAACTCGATGTCGCTGGTGGCGCTCGAGTAGTGGGACAGCTCCTCTGCGTCGTGCGGGCGCACGCGCAGGCTCTCGGGGCGGATGCCGTAGCGGTCGTACCAGCCGACGCGCTCCTCGACCCAGTACCGGAACCACTCGTCCGCCTCCGACGGCGGGACGAAGAACTCCATCTCCATCTGCTCGAACTCGAGCGTGCGGAAGATGAAGTTGCCCGGCGTGATCTCGTTGCGAAACGACTTCCCGATCTGAGCGATCCCGAACGGCGGCTTCCGCCGTGCGAGCTGCGCGACGTTCTTGAAGTTGACGAAGATGCCCTGCGCGGTCTCGGGCCGGAGGTACACCGACTGGCCGGTCTCCTCCACCGGGCCGATCCGCGTCTCGAACATGAGGTTGAAGTGCCGGGCCTCGGTGAGGTCGCAGTCGGGCGTCTCGCCCGGGTGCTTGCTCGGCTTGCGCCCGCAGTGCTCCTCGTCCAGCTTGTCGGCGCGAAACCGCAGCTTGCAGGTGCGGCAGTCGACGAGCGGGTCGGTGAAGCCCGAGACGTGCCCCGACGCCTCCCACACCTTCGGGTGGAGGATGATCGACGAGTCGAGCGCGACGATGTCGTCCCGCTCGCGCACCATCGCCTCGAGCCAGCGGGCCTTCACGTTGTCCTTCAGCAGGACGCCGTAGTGCCCGTAGTCGTACGACGAGCCGAGGCCGCCGTAGATCTCCGACGACGGGAACACGAAGCCACGCCGGCGCGCGAGGGAGACGATCTTGTCCATCGTGACCTCGGCAGCCATGGGGCGACAACGCTACCCGGTACCGATCATCTAGCCTCCCGGCCGTGACCGACCAGGTCCCCGTCGAGCTCCACATCCTCTCGGACTCGACCGGCGAGACGGCGGCGCGACTCGTCCTGGCGCTCGAGGCGCAGTTCCCCGACCTCGCTTTCGAGGAGGTCCGGCACCCGCGCGTCGAGTCGGTCGAGGACCTCGCGCTCGCCGTGCAGCGGGCGCGGGGACGGCCCGCAGTGATGGTTTACACGCTCGTCGAGCCGGGTTACCGCGAGTCGATGCGGCAGCTCTGCCGGCGTGCCCGCGTCCACTACTGCGACCTGCTCGGTCACCCGATCGACTCGATCTCCCGCGTCGCGGGCGTGGCCGCGCGGATGGAGCCGGGCGCGCGAGCTCCGCTCGACCAGACGTACTTCAAGCGGATCGAGGCGATGGAGTTCGCCGTGCGCTACGACGACGGCGTCGGCAGCGGCCTCGACGAGGCGGACATCGTGCTCGTCGGCGTGTCGCGCACGTCGAAGACGCCGCTGTCGATCTTCCTCGGCTACCTCGGCCACAAGGCGGCGAACGTGCCGATCGTCAAGGGCGTGGAGCCTCCGTCGGCGCTGTTCGAGATCGATCGCACCAAGATCGTCGGCCTGACGATCGATCCTGAGCGCCTCGCCGACATCCGCGAGGAGCGTGTCCGCTCGATGGGCGCCCCGCGCCGCCGCTATGCCGACCTGGAGGCGGTGTTCGAGGAGCTCGAGACCGCGTCCCGCGTGCACCGGCGCCTTCGCTGCCCCGTCATCGACGTGTCGGAGCTGTCGGTGGAGGAGACCGCGATGCGGATCGTGCGCCTCGTCAGCGAACGGGGTCACCGCCACGCGGGCGTGCCCGCGTGAGCGACCGCAACGCCCGCTACGGGCTGCTCGCCCGCGGGATCGAGCGCGATCTGGGGGAGAAGGGCTGGGTTCCGGTGCGCTACTGGATCATCTGGTGGAGCGCGCTGGGAACGGCGATGGTCGTCTTCTACGTCGTGCTCACCCCTCTGTGGCTCGGGCTGCGCGCGGCGGCCTGGGTTGCCGAGCTCAGCGCGCGGGCGCGCGGCCGTGTGGAAGGCCGCCGGTAGCGGCCGCGACGCACTCTCGTCGCGCGCATAGGATCGGCCCCATGGAGTTCGTCTTTGCGTTCGACGAGCAGGCGCCCGGGGGCCGCGAGCTCCTCGGCGGCAAGGGGATCGGCCTCGCGGAGATGACCGCGCTCGGCGTGCCCGTTCCCGCCGGCTTCACGGTGACGACCGACGCCTGCCGCGAGGTGATGCGGTCGGGTGAGGTACCCGGCGATCTGTGGCGTCAGGTCGACGCGCACATCGCGGGGCTCGAGGGCGCCTCGGGAAAGCGTTTCGGCGATCCGCAGGATCCGCTTCTCGTCTCGGTCCGCTCCGGCGCCGCGATCTCGATGCCCGGGATGATGGACACGATCCTCAACCTCGGTCTCAACGACGTCGCGGTCGAGGGCCTGGCCACGGCGACCGGGAATCCGCGGTTCGCGTTCGACTCCTATAGACGCTTGATCCAGATGTACGGCGAGGTCGTCGACGGGATCGACGGGCATCTGTTCGAAGGGGAGCTCCAGGAGCTGAAGGAGCGGCGCGGCGTCAAGCTCGACGTCGACCTCGAGGCCGACGACCTCCGCGGCCTGACCGGGACGTTCCAGGGCATCTACGAGCGGGAGGTCGGAACGCCGTTTCCGGCGGATGCCGCCGAGCAGCTCCGTCGCGCGGTGCGCGCCGTGTTCGACTCGTGGGACTCTCCTCGTGCCAGGGTTTACCGTCGCACCTACGACATCCCGGACGACCTCGGCACCGCGGTCAACGTCGTGCAGATGGTCTTCGGCAACAAGGGCGACAGCTCCGGCACCGGCGTCTGCTTCACGCGCGACCCGTCGACGGGCGAGCGGAAGCTGTTCGGCGAGTTCCTCGTCGACGCACAGGGCGAGGACGTCGTCGCCGGCATCCGCACGCCGGAGCCGATCGAGGCGATGCTCGACCGCCTGCCCGAGGCATACCGGCAGCTCGTGGAGACCCTCGACCGGCTCGAGGAGCACTACCGCGAGATGCAGGACATCGAGTTCACCGTCGAGGAGGGCGCGCTCTACCTGCTCCAGACGCGCACCGGCAAGCGGACGGCCCGGGCGGCGCTGCGGATCGCGGTCGAGATGACCGACGAGGGCCTGATCTCGCGCGAGGAGGCAGTGGCGCGGATCGACCCCGGGCAGCTCGACCAGCTGCTGCATCCGATGATCGACCCGAACGCGCAGCTCGACGTCGTCGCGACCGGCCTCAACGCCTCCCCCGGCGCCGCCTCCGGCGCCATCGTGCTCGAGGCCGACCTCGCGGAGGAGCGCGGACGAGCCGGGGAAGACGTGCTGCTCGTCCGCTGGGAGACGACGCCCGACGACATCCACGGCCTGATCCAGGCGCGCGGGGTGCTCACCGCCCACGGCGGGATGACCTCGCACGCGGCGGTCGTCGCGCGCGGCATGGGCAAGCCGTGCGTCGCCGGCTGCGAGTCGCTGTCGATCGATCTCGAGGCGCGGACGATCACGATCGGCGACCACGAGCTCGTCGAGGGCGACCACCTGACGATCGACGGCGGCACGGGTCGCGTGATCGTCGGAGCCGTCCCGCTCGTGCCGCCGGAGATCGACGAGCGCTTCGGCACGATCCTCGGCTGGGCGGACGAGCTTCGCCGGCTGCGGGTGCGGGCGAACGCCGACACACCGGAGGACGCCGCGAAGGCGCGGGAGTTCGGCGCCGAGGGCATCGGCCTCTGCCGCACGGAGCACATGTTCATGGCCGCCGACCGGCTGCCGATCGTGCAGGAGATGATCCTCGCGTCGGACGAGCAGGCCCGTCGCGCGGCGCTCGACCGGCTGCTGCCCGTCCAGCAGTCCGACTTCGAGGGCATCTTCGAGGCGATGGCGGGACTGCCCGTCACGATCCGCCTGCTCGACCCGCCCCTCCACGAGTTCCTCCCCTCGGCCGACGAGGCGACCTCCGAGACGATGCGCCGCCGGATCGAGCAGCTCCGCGAGGCGAACCCGATGCTCGGCACGCGCGGCTGCCGGCTCGGGCTCCAGTACCCCGAGATCTACGAGATGCAGGTGCGCGCGATCGTCCGGGCCGCCGCAGCGGTGCGGGAACGCACGGGCGAGGCTCCCCTGGTCGAGATCATGCACCCGCTCGTCGGCTTCGGCGAGGAGCTCCGGCGGCTGCGCGACCTGACGGAGCGCGTCGCCGCGGAGGAGCAGGCCGGCGAGCACCTCGTGGGGACGATGATCGAGCTGCCCCGCGCCTGCATGCGCGCCGACGAGATCGCCGAGCTCGCGGACTTCTTCTCGTTCGGGACGAACGACCTCACGCAGACCGCGCTCGGGTTCTCACGCGACGACGCGGAAGGCAAGTTCCTCACCTTCTACCTCGAGCACGGCATCCTCGAGAAAAACCCGTTCGAGGTGCTCGACGTCGAGGGCGTCGGCGAGCTGATGCGGATCGCCGTCGAGCGCGGACGAGGCGCGAAGCCCGGGATCAAGCTCGGGATCTGCGGCGAGCACGGCGGCGAGCCGCGCTCGGTGGCCTTCTGCCACTCACTCGGGCTCGACTACGTGTCGTGCTCGCCGTACCGGGTGCCGCTCGCGCGGCTCGCGGCCGCCCAGGCGTCGCTCGCGGAGAGCGGCGTCACCGCGGTCGCCGTCGGCGGCTAGCCTGGATCCACCGAGATCCGTGACCGCGGGGCGCGTCCGGCTGGGCCGTCAGGACGTGGCGTGGTGAGGAGGGGCGGGCCGAGGCCCGGGCGCCCTCACTGCGACACGGAGCGCACCGGCCGGGCGGAGGCCAGTCGGGCCGTAGCCCGGACGGGGAGCGTCCTGGCGAGTCCAGACGGACGCACCGCCCCGCGCAGATCGGTGGATCCAGGCGCTGCCTGCCCTCCGTAGTCGTAGTTCTCGACCCGCACCGACGCGACGAGGAGGCTGACGACGGCGATGCCGACGACGAGCGCAGGCCCGATCCAGCGCTGCCGTGTGTGGCGGAACTGGACGAGTGCGAACGTCGCGAGCACACCGCCGACGAGGCCGCCGAGATGGCCTCCGACCGAGATGTTCGGGATCGTGAGCGTCAGCGCCAGGTTGAGCACGATGAGCGCCATCGCCTGGCCCGCGAACGTCCCCGTGGCCACGTACTCGAGGATGAGCAGCGAGCCCATGATCCCGAAGATCGCCCCGGACGCCCCGACGGTCACCGCGAACGGGCCCGTGAGCAGGAGCGCTCCCGCGGAGCCCGCGAGCCCGGAGACGAAGTACACGAGGAGAAACCGCCACGTGCCGAGGGCCTGCTCGACGATCGTGCCGAGCCAGTACAGCGCGAGCATGTTGAACGCGATGTGGAGGATCCCCGCATGCAGGAACATCGCTGTCACGAGCCGGTACCACTCGCCGTTCAGGTCGATGGCTGCGCCGATCAGCGCGCCGTCCTCGAACACCTTCCCGCCGGGCGCGTTGAGTCCGGCGCCCTGGTAGACGGTCACGAGATAGACGAGGACGTTCACGGCGACGAGCCCGATCGTCGCCGGCGCCTCGAGCCCCGCCATCGTCCCCCGCGCCTGCCGCACCGTCCGCGTCCGCTGTGGCGCGCGGACGCGCGACTGCTTCACGGCAGCGTGCTCGGGGCACTTGATCCCGACCGGCCCGAAGTTCATGCACTCCTCGCAGATCGGGCGTCCGCACTCCGAGCACGAGACGAGCGTCTCGCGGTCCGGATGGCGATAGCAGCGGGGAGCCGGGGCGGTGGCCACAGGGACGGCTAGCGTACCCGCGTGCGCGTTCACGTCGCGTTCACCCCCGACGAGGCGGCGGCCGCTCCGACGGGCCTCGTGATCGACGTGATCCGGGCCACCTCGACCATCTGTCAGGCGCTCGACGCCGGCTACGAGCGCGTCCTCTGCGCGGCCGAGGTCGAGGACGCGCGTGCCCTCGGCAGTGACGAGGTGACCCTCGGCGGTGAGCGTCTCGGCGTGCGGATCGAGGGGTTCGACCTCGGCAACTCGCCCCGGGAGTACCTCGAGCCGCGCACACCCGGTCTCGCGCTCTCGACGACGAACGGGACCCGCGCGATCGTGACGGCCGCCGCGCGTTGCGACCGCGTGCTGATCGCGTCGCTCCTCAACCTCGGCGCCGTCACCGAGGCGGCGGCGGCGCATGGGGAGGACGTCGCGGTGTTCTGCGCGGGGGTGAAGGGCGCGTTCGCGCTCGACGACGCGTACGTCGCGGGCCGCGTGGCCGAGAAGATCGGCGGCGAGCGGAGCGACGCGGCCGAGGCGGCGGTGCGCCTGGCGCGGTCGTACTCCTCTGCCGAGGAGGCGTTCCGCGCGTCCCGCTCGGGCCGCGACCTGATCGAGCACGGCCCGGTCCTCGAGGCGGACATCGGCTGGTGCGCGCGGGAGAGCGTCCTCGACGTCGTTCCGCGTCACGTGGGCATGCAGGGCGCCGCCGCGCAGCTCGAGCCGTAGTCTCCCGAGCGTGACCGAGAGCGAGGAGCTGGGGCGGGACGGGCGGCTGCGTGGCAGCGCCGCCGGCGAGCTCGTGGCGGCGGCCTACGCGGCCGAGAGCGCCCACGGCCCGCGCCTCGCGCATGGGTTGTCGCTGGCGGATCTCGCGCACGCCGTCGCGCTCGTCGAGGGCGGCGACCTCGCGGGCGAGGACGCGAGGGCGCTCCTCCGAGGGCTCCTGGAGCTCCACGCGATCCCCGGCGATGAGTTCCCCTGGGACGCGGCGCTCGGCGACGCGTTCAACGCGCGCGAGGCCGAGCTCGAGCGCCGTGTGGGACGAGCTGCAGCCGGCTGGCTGAGCGCCGGACGTCCGCGGCGCGAGGCGTTTCGCGTCGCCCTTCGGCTGACCGCCCGCACGGGCGTGCGGGAGCTCCACGAGGCGCTCGTCGGCCAGGTCGCGGCTTTGCTCCGGCATGCGGACGCGGCGCGCGCCGAGCTCGCGACCGACTACACGTACCTCCAGCCCGCGCAGCCGACGACGGTGGGGCACCTGCTCCTCGCGTACGGGTACCCGGCGGTCCGCGACGCCGAGCGGGCGCGCGCCTCGCACGCGGCGCTCGGCAGGAGCGTCGCCGGGGCGGGGGGGAGCGCCGGCTCCCGCTGGTCGCTCGATCGCGCGCGTCTCGCGGAGCTGCTCGGCTGCGACGGGCTCGTCGAGCACGCGAAGGACGCCGCCTGGCAGGCCGACGTCTACCTCGAGCTCCTCGCTGCGCTGGCGATCGCCGCAACGCACCAGAGCCAGCTCGGCCAGGACCTGGAGATCTACGCGAGCCAGGAGTTCGCTCTCGTCGAGCTCGCGGACGCCCACAGTCGCGCGAGCGCGCTCATGCCGCAGAAGAAGAACCCGTACGCGCTTGCCGCGATCCGCACGCAGGCGGGTCAGGCGGCCGGCGACGTCGCGGGCGCGCTCGTCGCACTGCACACCGGATCGGCGCGCACCGACCATTTCCACCTGCTCAACGGCACCGTCCCGCGCGCGCTCGACGAGGCGGTCGCGATCGCCCGCCTGACCGCGTCGGTGCTGGAAGGGATCGAGCTGCGCACCGAGCGCTTCGCCGAGATCGCACGACAGGGCTTCGTCACGGCCGCCGACGTCGCCGACGTTCTCGCGCTGACCGGAGAGGTCGACTACCGCAGCGCTCACGCGATCGTCGGGCGCGCGGTGCGCGAGCTCGTCGACGAGGGCGAGCCCCCGTCGCAGCTGACGCCGCACCGCCTGGCCGCGGCTGCCGAGGCCGCGATCGGGAGGCCGGTGGAGATCGACGAGGGGATCCTCCGGGACGCGCTCGATCCCGCCGCGTGCGCAGCTGCCCGTCGCCAGGTGGGCTCGTCGTCCGCGACCGCCATGGAGGAGATGCTCGACGGCCTCAGTGCGACCCTCGCCGAGCACGAGCGCTGGGGTGAGACCGCCCGCGAGCGCGAGGCCGCCGCGGAGACGGCGCTCCTCGCCCGCGCGCGCGAGCTCGACTGAGCCACCTCCGCGACCGTCTCTCCAGCGCTGCCAAACGCTCGTTTGACATGCAAAGAAACATTTGCAAAGATCTCTTTGCATGGAGCGCCAGATCGAGCTCTCGGACCCCGCGGCGCTGCGCGGGCTCGCGCACCCCGTGCGCCTCCGCCTCGTCGCCCTCCTGCGCCGCGAGGGGCCGCTGACCGCCTCCGAGGCGGGCCGAAGACTCGGAGAGAGCTCGGGCAGCACGAGCTACCACCTCCGCCAGCTCGAGCGCTTCGGGCTCGTCGAGGAAGCAGGCGAGCGCCGCGGCCGGCAGCGGCCCTGGCGCGCGACCGCGCTCTACACATCGTGGCCGAGCGTGCCCGAGGGCGAGGAGCTGGCCGAGGCCTCGCTCGTGCTCGACCGCTTCGTGGTCAATCGCTATGCAGAGCGTCTGGGGGAGTGGATCGAGCGGCGCAGGGACGAGCCGCGCGAATGGGTCGAGGCGGCCTCCTACGGCGACAGCCTGCTGTACCTGGACAGAGAGGAGCTCGCGGCGCTTCGCGACGCTCTCCAAGCCCTCGCGGAGCCGTACCTCGAGCGCATCGCCGATCCGGCGCTCCGGCCGGAGGGAGCGCGGCCGGTGGCATTCCTCCAGATCGCGTTCCCGGTCGACGAGCTGTGATCGTCGACTCTCGTACCGCCCCGCGGAGGGCGCGGCGTGGTGTGCCCCGCCTGCTACGCGAGAGCGGCGTCTTCAGCCGCTATTGGGGCGCGCACACGATCTCGCTCTTCGGCGACCAGGTGTCGATGCTCGCGCTCCCGCTCGTCGCAGTCCTGACGCTCGACGCGAGCCCCGCCGAGATGGGGTACCTCGGGGCGGCCGCCCTCGCGCCGAACCTCCTGTTCGCGTTGCACGCCGGCGCCTGGGTCGACCGGCGCGGGAACCGGCGGCAGGCGATGATCGCCGCGGACGTCGGTCGCGCGGCATTACTGCTGAGCGTTCCCGTCGCATACGCGTTCCACGCGCTCACGTTCGCACAGCTGTACGCGGTGGCGTTCGGCGCGGGGGCGCTGTCGGTGCTGTTCACGGTGGCGGACTCGTCGCTCTTCCAGACGATCGTCCCGCGCGAGCGCTTCGTCGAGGCGAGCTCCCTGCTCAACGGGAGCCGCGCGTTCTCTTTCGTCGCAGGCCCGTCCGTCGCGGGATTCCTCGTCCACGCCGTCACCGCGCCGGGGGCGCTCGTCCTGGACTCATTGTCGTTCCTCGCCTCGGGCGCCTTTCTCCGCCGGATCCGTCCGGAGGAGCCGCCGGCCGACGCCGACGGCGGAGGAGTCACGTTCGGCCTCAGGTGGATCGCCGGATCGCCCGTGATCCGCGCCTCTCTGCTCGCGACGGCCACGATCAACTTCTTCAACTTCGTCTTCGCGGCGCTGTTCGTGCTCTACGCGACCCGCACGCTCGACATCTCTCCGGGGACTCTCGGCCTCGTGCTCGGCGTGGGCGCCCTGGGCGGGATCGTAGGATCGATCGTCGCCGGGCCCACCACCCGCCGGATCGGTGTCGGGCCGACGTTCGTCGTCGGCTGCGTGCTGTTTCCCGCGCCGCTCCTGCTCGTGCCGCTCGCAGGGGGCTCGCAGCACCTCGTCCTCGCCTGTCTCTTCCTCGCGGAGTTCGGGTGCGGATTCGGCGTGATGCTGCTCGACATCAGCGCGGGCGCGATCATGGCGGCGGTGATCCCGCGGCGCCTCCGCTCGCGTATCTCCGGCGCCTACACGTTCATCAACTACGGGGTGCGGGTCGTCGGCTCGCTCGCGGGCGGTCTGCTCGGGGCGACGATCGGAATGCGTCCCACTCTCTGGATCGGCACGGCTGGGGCGCTTCTCGGCGTCTTGTTCCTCCTGCCCTCGCCCGTGCCCCGGATGCGCGAGCTGCCCGAGCCCGACGAGTAGGCTCGGAGTGATGCGGGCGGAACGCGCAGCGTCGTTCGCCAGGGTGGCGGACGCGTACGAGCGGGCGCGGCCCGGGTATCCGGCCGACGCAGTGCTCTGGCTCGCGGGCGAGACCCCGTGCGACGTCGTCGACCTCGGCGCCGGCACAGGCAAGCTCACGCGCTCGCTCGCCGCGCTGGGTCACCACGTCATCGCGGTGGAGCCGCTCGCCGAGATGCTCGAGCAGCTGCGCGCGGCCGTTCCCGGCGTCACCGGAGTCGTCGGCACCGCGGAGTCGTTGCCGCTGCCCGACGGCTCGGCGGACGTCGTCGCGTGCGCGCAGGCGTTCCACTGGTTCGATCAGGAGCCGGCTGTCGTGGAGATCGCGCGCGTCCTTCGGCCGGGCGGGCGGATCGCTCTCGTGTGGAACGTACGGGACGAGCGCGTCCCGTGGGTCACCGAGCTGAGCGACGCGATGGTGGGCCGCACCGGCGTCGACCGAGGCGCCGCGGGGCCGATCGAGCGGAGCGGCCTCTACGGCGAGGTCGAGCGCGCGCGGTTCGAGCACACCCAGGACGTCGACCGCGAGGCGCTGCGGGAGCTCGTGCTCTCGCGGAGCTACTGCGCGGTGCTGCCCGACGAGGAGCGCGCTCCGATCCTCGGCCGGGTCGATCGGCTCTTCGACGAGCACGCGCGCGACGGCCTGCTGACGCTTCCGTACGTCGTCGAGTGCTTCCGAGCCGAGAGGCTGTAGCGGCCGCTTGACAGGCGAACAGGTGTTCGATAG
>Ga0207661_10003451_pt1 | contig 10973 bp, 12 predicted proteins | sample KBSC713LmetaG_FD_184337 | JGI IMG/M metagenome (GOLD analysis project Ga0207661, IMG submission 184337) | Corn rhizosphere microbial communities from Kellogg Biological Station, Michigan, USA - KBS C7.1-3L metaG (SPAdes) (version 2) | ecosystem: Host-associated > Plants > Roots > Rhizosphere ... | reverse complement strand
ATACGCATCGCTGGCAAAAAACAAGAATGCAACCTCGGAAGAGAAGAAGCGTTTTCCGTTACTCGGCGCATATGATCTGTGTCTGAAGTGCTCCCATTTCTTCAATATTCTTGACGCCCGCGGGGCCATTTCAGTGACGGAACGAGTCGGTGTGATTGCGCGGGTGCGAGCCTTGGCGGTTGGGATCGCGAAAGCATGGGTGGACCAACAAAGTTCCGAGAAACAGCTAAACGAAATCGATGCAGGCGAAGCTGATGACCCTGCACCGGTGGCAAAGAAACATCAGCGGAAGCCGCATCCAGCGCCCGTGGCCTAAGAATCGCCGGTCTGGTGATGCCCATCACATTCAAGATTCAGTCACTTTGGGAAGATAGATTGATAGCCTGATGCCAGATTTTCTGCTCGAAATCGGAACCGAAGAAATCCCCGCACGAATGATCGATGCAGCGTCACGCGAACTGAAACAACGCGTGACCGATTTGCTGAAACGAGAGCGATTGACTTCCGGTGAGGTCGTCGCCTTCGATACACCTCGGCGTTTGTCCGTTCTCGCCTCGGGAATTTCGGTTTCCCAGCCCGACTTGACGGAGCGGGTGAACGGGCCTTCCGCCAACATCGCTTACAAAGACGGGCAGCCCACACCTGCCGCGCACGCATTTGCAAAAAAGGCTGGCGTTGAAGTTTCCAAGCTTGAAACTGTCGCGACCCCCAAGGGCGAATACCTCGCCGCAACCATTACAAAGAAGGGTCGCGCCTCCCGCGAGATTCTTGCGGACCTGTTGCCGAAGGAAATCAATTCCATTTATTGGCCCAAGAACATGTATTGGCGGAAGCCGAACGAAAAGTTCGTCCGTCCGGTACGTTGGATCGTTGCCTTGCTGGACGAGGAGATTGTTCCGCTAGAGTTTGATGGAATCCATGCCGGGAACTCTTCTCGCGGTCACAGGATTTTGAATGATGCTCCTGTTCGAGTGCCTCGGGCTGGCGCCGAGTATGTAAGGGTGCTCGAGTCCGCAAAAGTGCTTGGAAGGGAAGAGCGAGAAAAACAGATTCGAAAATCTCTTGATGCCGCGACCAGGGCAATCCCCGGTGCGCGTTGGCGGGAAGACAAAGAACTTCTCGATACAGTCGTGAATTTGACCGAATACCCGTCAGCGATTCTCGGCAGTTTTGATATCGAATTCCTGACACTCCCCGAAAAAGTCTTGGTCACGGTGATGCGGGACCATCAGAAATATTTTGCAGTTGAAGATTCCAACGGCAAGTTGGCAGCACACTTCCTTGCGGTGCTGAACACTGACGGCGATCGAGACGGCATCATCCGGCACGGGAACGAGCGCGTTCTCCGTGCGCGTTTCAATGACGCTCGGTTTTTCTGGCAGACCGATCAGAAAAAACCGTTGCGCGAGCGCTTGGAATTGCTACGGCACGTAACTTTTCAGAAGGACCTTGGCAGCTATTACGACAAGACGATTCGCGTGCAGAGGTTGGCGAGTTGGCTGTCGGAAATTGTGAAGCAAAGTGGGATGGCCGTGCGTCCTGGCATCGTGCACAAGGCAGCGTGCTTGGCGAAAACGGATCTCACAACCGAACTAGTCAAGGAATTCACCGAGTTGCAGGGCATCGTTGGCGGCCTCTATGCCCGCGTGCAGGAACTCGACGAACATCTGAGTGATGATGTGCGCCAAGGAATCTCCACCGCGATTTACGACCACTACAAACCCGAATCAATGGATGATTCCGTGCCGCGTACCGTCGAGGGCGCCGTGCTTTCCATTGCTGACAAGGCGGATTCCATTGCCGGCATGTTCGCGTTGGGTTTGATCCCCAGTGGCTCAAAAGATCCGTTCGCTCTCCGTCGACAGGCCAACGGTATCGTCAAGACGATTGCCGAACATAAGCTGCCATTCCGGTTGCAGGAGCTTATGACAGACGCCCGCGCCCGTTATGCTGGGTCACCGGCGGAAGGTAAGTTCGTCGCAACAGTCGATTACCCAAATGCTATCAATGGCTTCTTCCGCGAACGGCTCGAATTCTACTTAAAAGATTCCCGCGGCTATGCGTACGACGTTGTGAATGCGGTCTTGGCCGCTGGTTCGGGCGACATCGTTGATGATCTGGCCAGAGCCGAAGCAGTCACCAAGGTCCGCTCCTCTGGGGATTTCGCTTCGATCTCGGTGGCATTCAAAAGAATGAAGAACATTCTGCGTCAGGCCCGGGAGTCGGGGAAGATTCCATCGAGTCGCATCGAGCAGGCCGCTCTGATAGAGGACGCCGAACGAGAACTGGCAGCATTGATTCCCCCCACGGCGGAGAGGGTCCGCACTCTTCGCGCTGAGCGAAACTACGACCAGGCCCTGTTGGAGATTGCCAAGCTGCGGCCTGCCGTCGACAAGTTTTTCGATAAGGTGATGGTCATGGTCGACGACGAACGGGTCCGTGCCAATCGGCTCGCTCTTCTTGAGACCTTGGTGAAGGAATTTTCAACGATCGCAGATTTCTCTGAGATCGTGACGGAAGGCAAATAGAACTCCATTCCTGCTTTCAGGGATGCATGCAAGGTTTACTGCAATTCAGGAAATCTGAACGATAAAGGACTCATAATTATGGCTACGCAAACTCTCGCGGAAAGTGATGTGGAAGTGATGGAATCGAAAGCTGGCGGTACGAAATACGTCTACTCCTTTGGCGGTGGCAAGGCTGACGGCAACGGCAAGATGAAGGATGATCTCGGCGGAAAGGGCGCCGGTCTGGCCGAAATGACAAACGCGGGCCTGCCAGTGCCTCCGGGATTCACCATCCAAACCGAGGCGTGTCGAGAGTACATGCGGAAAGGCACCGCCTCGGGCGAAGTCGATCGGCAGATGGAAGACGCGCTTCGCAAGTTAGAAAGTCTGCAAGGACAGAGTCTGGGTCGCGGTGACAATCCACTGCTCGTCAGTGTGCGTTCGGGCGCCAAATTTTCCATGCCCGGCATGATGGATACCATCCTGAATCTCGGCTTGAACGATAACAGCGTGGAGGCGCTGGCGAAGCGCACCAACAACCCGCGCTTTGCATACGACTCCTACAGACGCCTGATCCAGATGTTTGGCAACGTAGTTCTCGAAATCGACAAGAGCGAGTTCGAGCATGTCTTTGACGGAAAGAAGAAACAGAAGAAGGCCAAGCTGGATACCGATCTCGATGCCAAAGCCTTAAAAGAGGTGATCGAAGATTACAAGAAAGTCGTTAAGAAACACACCAAGCACGATTTCCCTCAAGATCCGAAAGAACAACTGGTGATGGCGCGCGACGCTGTGTTCCGTTCATGGCAGAACGATCGCGCCAAGCATTATCGCCGCATCAACAATATTTCGGATGAGCTCGGCACGGCGGTCAATGTGCAGGCGATGGTCTATGGGAACCTCGGCGAGACCAGCGGAACCGGTGTTGGTTTTACCCGCGACCCGGCAATCGGTGACAAGACGTTTTACGGTGAGTTCCTGCTCAACGCGCAAGGCGAAGATGTCGTTTCCGGCGTTCGCACTCCGGCCCACATCACCGAGTTGGAACGAATTATGCCGGATGTTTACAACCAGCTGCGCGACATTACCACGCGCCTGGAAAAACACTACCGCGACGTGCAGGACTTCGAATTCACCATCCAAGACGGAAAGCTCTACATGCTTCAAACACGCAACGCCAAGCGTACCGGCCTGGCTGCCGTGCGCGTTGCGCTACAGATGGTCGAGGAAGGCTTGATCACGAAGGAGGAGGCGATCTTCCGCGTCGATCCGAACCAGCTCTATGACTTCCTGGTCCCGCGCTTAAAAGAAAAGGGTGTGAAGGTCGAAGTGTTGGCTAAGGGCCTTCCGGCATCGCCCGGCGCCGCGGTCGGCCAAATCGTTTTCACCGCAGATGAAGCTGTCGCGAAAGCCGGCCACGGCGGCAAGAATCCCGTGATCCTTGTTCGCGCTGAAACCACTCCTGAGGACATCCACGGGATGGAAGTGGCCAAAGGCATTCTCACTTCGCGTGGTGGAATGACGAGTCATGCCGCCGTTGTGACACGAGGAATGGGCAAGTGCTGTGTGGCGGGCGCGGGCGACATTGAAGTCAACGAGAAGTCTCGTGTGATGAGAGTCAAAGGCCAAGAGTTCAAAGAGGGTGACTGGATCTCACTTGACGGCACCACCGGCCGCGTGATCAAGGGAAAACTCGAAACAATCCCGCCCAAGGCTGACGATCCGGAACTGCTCACCTTCATGAAGTGGGCCGAGCCCTTCCGAAAGCTCGGCGTTCGCGCCAACGCCGACATTCCGCGTGATGCCGAGCAGGCACGAGCATTTGGTGCAGAAGGCATCGGTCTGTGTCGTACAGAGCACATGTTCTTCGGCGAAAAGAAACTTCCACACATGCGCGCGATGATTCTCGCCAATACCGAGAAGGATCGACGCGCGGCGCTCAAAAAGCTGTTGCCTCTTCAGCGCTCCGACTTTGCGGGTGTGTTTCGCGCGATGGATGGATTCCCTGTGACCATTCGTACGCTCGATCCGCCGCTCCACGAGTTCCTGCCGCGCCGCGAAGACTTAATGGTTGAAATCGCAGTCCTGGAGGCGACGAAACCGAAAGCGTCCAAGCTGAAAGAGCTGCGAACTCTCCTTCGTCGCGTGGAAGAACTGCACGAGTTCAACCCAATGCTCGGACATCGCGGCTGCCGCCTTGGCATCACCTATCCAGAAATTACCGAGATGCAGGCTCGCGCCATTTTTGAAGCGGCGTGCGATGTTGCGAAAGCCGGCGTCAAAGTGCTTCCCGAAGTCATGATTCCTCTGACAGCGACTCTGAAGGAAATGGCGAACCAGGCGGCAATCGTAAATCGTGTCGCGGAGGAAGTATTCAAGGAGAAGGGTCGCAAGGTCGACTACCTGGTCGGCACCATGATTGAACTGCCGCGGGCAGCGTTGGTGGCTGACGAGATCGCGAAAGAAGCACAATTCTTCTCATTCGGTACGAACGATCTGACCCAAACAACTTTTGGCTTTTCACGCGACGACGTCAACAAGGTTCTTCCTACTTACATTGCGGAAGGAATTCTGAAGCAAGATCCGTTCGCAGTGCTTGATCAAGAGGGGGTGGGCCAGCTTGTGAAGATGGCGACCGAGCGCGGACGGAAGACACGTCCGACGCTGAAGGTCGGAATCTGCGGCGAGCATGGTGGCGAACCATCGTCGGTTGAGTTCTGCCACAAGGTAGGCCTCAACTACGTCTCGTGCTCTCCGTTCCGTGTGCTTACTGCCCGCTTGGCAGCAGCGCAGGCGGCGGCCAGTGACAAGCTGAAGGTCGAGGGCGGCAGAACGAAATAGTCTGCATTCGCTTGCGAATCTGGCGTGACGCATCATGCCAAGTTCATGATGCGTCACGTCGAAAGCCTTGATTATTGAATCCGCTGCAGGCGAGAGATTAGCTTCTGTGCGAGGTTGTCTTCGGAGTCAGACCACAAGAGTCGTCCGGTGGCGCCGGTATTTTTCTCTACCTTGATTGTGAACTCCACCAGCCTTTGTACATTGATCCGTATTCGGTCCTCGCCTTCTAGCGTGAGAGATTCGGTTTCCAGCAAGAACGGCGCATCCAGTCCCATATCCACTTGAACATGCCCGGTTTCCACGGCTGTCTGTTCTCCGAATTCAACTCCCTGCAAGATGAATTGAACCGCGGTCGGCTGCATCGACCACTGACGTTGGTTTGGGTCCAAAATCCAAAGGTCCCAGTACGCTTCAAAGATGTAAGCGTAGTCCTCGTGCAGAAGCTCGCTGGCGACAGTGGCCGCCTCCTCAGGGGTGATGCCCGGCGTGAACCGGCGCTCGAGCACCGTGGCTTCGTTCCATGAGACCGGATGGACAGACAGATACGTAATACCAGGCCGCTGCTGAGAAAAAGGAAACTGCTTCATGACCGAAATCACGCGCGGCAGCATATCTGCCTCGTCAAAGTTCGGAAACCAGACACTAAAATAGAGTGGATCCGCCATGAGACTCCTCTCGACAATTGTAAATCTCAGGGCGGCACGGTGAACGAGGCAGCGCGTTTATATGACCACGTTGTTTGGATGAAAGCCTTGCTTTGACAGTGCGAAAACCAGCTTGTTACTATAGATGTTTGCCTGCGGTATGCCTGCCTTTATAGAGACGTCCCCGTCGTCTAGCCCGGCCTAGGACATCGCCCTTTCACGGCGGTAACACGGGTTCGAATCCCGTCGGGGACGCCAAAATCCTTTCAATCATTTGCAGCGGCACCGCCCTCCAATACCTTTATCTCGGTAACGCCAGGGTAACAAGGAATGGCAAAAGTCCCGTCCAGCGTAGCCACTGCGCTGGCTAGGAACGAGGGCGAGAGATGCTGGTAGCGGGCAGCCATCCGCAAGTCCTTGTGGCCGAGAAGTTGGGCGACCGTGTGAATGTCCGCGCCTTTCATCCTGAGCCAGCTTGCTGCCGTGTGGCGAAGATCGTGAAAGCGAAAATCCGAGATGCCAACACGTCGGCACGCTCGCTGGAATGCCATGCTCACTTGCTCGCCAGTAAGTTTCCTGAAAAGCAAGTCACTTGAACGCATAACTTGTTCGAAGGCTAGTGATCGGATGGTGGCCTTCGCAGTTTCGTTCAGGTACACAACCCGCCCTTCGCCGTTCTTTGTTCGAGACAGCATGATGCGACCATTCATTAGGTCAACGTTGAGCCAGTGCAATCCTAGCAATTCTGACCGGCGCATGCCTGTGCTGGCGGCTAAGGCAACAACTGGGCGAAGCCATGCTGGAGATGCTTCCAAGACTGCCCGCAATTCACCCGGTTGCAAATAGCGAACCCGACCGGCAGGGACGCGAGGACACTTCACCCCGTGTGCGACATTGAATGGGACAATTTCCCATTCCACAGCCAAACGTAGCAGGTGCTTGCAGACATTCAACTCCTTCAGGACAGAATGCGCAGAAACCTCGTTAGCACGCTTGGTGACATATCGCTGAACGTCCACGCGGCGAACGGAGGCCACTGGACCCGCGAAGAAGTTGCACAAATGCTCATTTACAATTCCCGTCTCGCGTTTGTAGGCCTTGGGAGTAAGCCGCGCTTTCTGATGCGCTAGAAAACGTGTGGCGATTTCAGTGAATGTCTCATCGCCCGGAGCTGCAAAGCCCAGAACCTTGCTTTGCTCTACTCGTACAAGTTCGGCGGCACGCGCCTTCCGCGCTTGTGAGAGCGTGCTGACGTTTAGTTTTCGCCACCTGCGTCGACCTTGGGCATTTGTCCAATGCATCCAGTAACCGGCCCGATCTTTGCGAGTGTAGATGCCATCTGCATTACTCATGTTCTCTCCTCGACACGTTCTCACTTTGCATGGTCATTTCAAGTTATTGCTTCTCTGAACGCGCGGAAGCATTATTTTTGATTCTCTAGACCTCCCCTTTGCTTTTCGATAGCGAGCTTGCCGTTCACGACTGGCACAACGGAAGCCACAAAACCTCTGATCCTGCTTAGTGCGGAAATACACTTGTCCACACCGCTCGCAGTAGGCGACCGACGCTGATTCTTCCATTTGAAGCATTAGCTGAAGGAGAAGTGCACTCGTGAAATCTGCGGCATGAACACCTAATCGCAAAGCTTCACCCCGAGTTGCCATCGGTTTTCCACCCCGGTTTGACATCCACACGCAAAGTCGGCCGAGATGGCAAAGCGCGTTAAGGTGCGGTAATGCCCATCCCAGCAAACCGGGCCAGCCGCGAGCATCAAAGTGCTCCCGCAATACGGCCTCGAATTCTGAGCCCGCCCCTGCCCGTACAAAAGCAAGGTGCTGCTTCAGTTTCTCAGGGTCTCTTAGCCGCACCGCATCAATCAGTTTTGATACGGCAACGATCTGAGCAATGCCAGACTTGGGTATCCGTCCGAACTTCTTCTCCAGTTCGCGTAGCGCTGCACGGTCGAAGCCCGCTACGGCTGAACTTGCCCGCGATGGCAATATGAAAGCGGGCACAGCCCTTCCCGTGTCTCGTGACTCACACCCAGGCGCTGTGCATTCGACAGACTCAGGGCTGAGCATCCAGGTATAGAAAATGGCGTCTGGCTTGTAGTGGTGCCGTAGCCTTGTCCGGAGTTCGACGAGTACAGGAAATGTTACGGTAGAGTTACGGTTATGTGAGCTGATTGTTGACGTAACCATTCCGCGCGACTATATACACAATAGTTTTGATTTGCAATGTTTTTCGGGAGCCAGCATGGAATTAGATGTGTTGATGTCGGTGGAGCAGGCAGCCATCCGCCTTGGTGGTGTGAGCAAGTGGACCATTTATGCGTGGTTGAGTCAGGGCAAACTAAGGCGCACTAAAGTCGGCGGTCGAACGATGATTCGCGAGTCTGAACTATCAAAGGTCATTCAGGATGGCGGGAAATCACGTTCGCCCAAGAACCAGTTTTAGGGAGCGCTCACGGAAGGCACCTCATGCAACTATGCCCGCTGGCGTCATGAAAGTCGAAGCTCGTGCCCTCAGCCCGCAAAAATCGCGACCTATGGCGATACCACAGCCACCTGTGTGGGAACAGGATGACTACCCTCGAGTTGATTGCGGACGGCGCATGGTTCGAGCGCACAAAATTCAGGGTCCTGAGTGGGTACGTGGCTTTTCCCGCTGGTCACTCCGCATCGAGTTTCACCTAATGGACGAACCCGGCACGGTTAGCTTGTTTGTCAACTTGGGGAATGATCGCGAGAAGCCAACCGTCCCCGGACGTAAATCGAGGTTTTACCGATATTGGACGATGGCGAACGGTGGCCCACCGCGTAAACACGAAGTCATGAACTACGACATTTTCATGGACAAGTGCTTTTGGGCACGTATCGAAGATTGCGCCAAGGATAGCGAAGGTCGTCTAAAGTCGGATGGAGAGAGATATTCGAGGATTGTGGACTTGGAGGAACTCATAGCGCACTGATCCCCCACACGCCCAATCAGAAATCAAATAATCATGAATCAGAAATCATGCAATCAAGCAATCAGGAATCAACCAATCAAGGTAGCCATAGTACGAGTTCCGCCTTTTGCCGGGCGAGGTTAATGCAAAAGCAAAGCGAAACCAAAGGGCGGGGCTGCTATAAAACGCCCCGCTCAGGCCAATCAAGGTCAGGACTGATATGTGGACCATCAGCCTAAGCATCGGCCCGCTGTGCTAAGCGGTACACGCGTCGAGGCCTATCGGACGTCCTTTCCCAAACGGGCAGAGTGGCAATCCAAGTGGCCGATCGCGGAAGCTATTTACGCTCTTTCGGGGCCGGGAGCTAGCTGGATAGCATGCACGCCCTCATGGAGTCCGGAATCTCCTCGAACAAAATGTATCGAGGTACAAGCTCAAGTTAAATATGCAAATCAATTTTGTAGTGCTGGAGAAGACAATGGTGAGTAATCCATCGCGAGTTGACGTTGAATCAGAAAATCCATGTGCAAAATTCCTGATGCAGTTTACCGCCGAAGAGCAAACGACGCTGATGGGTTGGATCGAACAGCTGGTGGCGGCAAGACACCTTGAGGTCGATGCAACCCACCCGCTTAGCGCTGCCTTTGATCTGCTGGCGAAATACATCAGCGGAAAAATCGATACATTTCCCTCCGGTGAACACTGTCACTAACCCCTGAGCAATCGGATGATTCGACGAGGAGGTTCGAAGCAGTCCATGACTTTCTCGTTTCTCGTCGCTCCTCCGGTGGTCGCCCAAGACCCGCTCGTGTACCTTGGCGAACCTGTGCAGATCTGGCTGTGTTGACGGAACGACTGCTGCTAACTGGTCACCAATCAATAATTTGACCTGTCAGCAAGGGTAGTGCAGGGCAGGCAGTGATAGAGAAAATATGGACATTACAGAATTCGCAACGCGACAAAGATTGAAAGGCATTCTGGACGATGGTGAACGGGTCATCAAAGGGAAGTCAGGCCAGATATACGAACACAGCGAGGGTGAACTCGGCGTCATCTACATCACATCAGCCACAAAGGCACCGCGCATCCGCAGATGGCGGCAGATGTCTTCGGCGTGTCTGGCCGCTGGGATGACTTTACAGCAGATGGGCGATGCTGAAGGGTGCCTAAGCTTTAATCCGACCAACCCAGAACACGTCCAACTGGCAATCAAGTTGGCTGGAGTCAAACGGAAACGTCAGGTGTCACCAGAACACTTGGCAAAGCTTGCGAGTGTCGGTTTTAAGGCTATGAAGCACACTGTAGAACGCGCTTCAGCGGTCTAGAAACGCGAGATAGTGCCGCGGTGGCACTTTAGCCCTCCGGAGAAAGACAAGGTCGCTTGAACGAGATCAATGAGTGAAATGGCGATTTTTCGCCAATTGACATCATGGAATCCTCACGCTTTTCATAAACGGGCTGACCCACATACTGGTATCAGTGAACTTCACGAACCCTACTGCGAGAAGGCCTTGGCGCGACCTGCAAGCGTTGAGCGGGGTTGCGTCCATGCCGCCGTCGTGGCTGAATCCACCCGAATCAATCAAACCCTGTGAGGAATTGTAAGTGTCAACGACGGTGTACTTTTTCCCTTTCGCCACCAAACACGCAAGCACAAAGCTCGCGATTTGCTTATCTGAGATGTTTTTCACGACAAGGGATGATCCGCCTGAGGCAACAGCTCTGATGGGGCACCCTTCTTGCTCCAAAAACGACTTATCGGAGTGTGGAACCTTACCCGTTTGCGACAGGGTACAGGCGAGCAGAGAAGCCACCACAAGCGTTTGCACGAATAACGATCGGAGCGTCAGCATTTTGACTAACCTGTCTCGGAAATCATAAATGTTGAAAACAGGCGATTTCACTCATTGACCCTGACTCGGGCGGCTTGGCAAGTCAATGAGTGACATGGCGATGTTAAGCCAACCATCGGGCGGCTCAGCACGCCGCGAGGCTCGGAAACGGCAGATTGGTGTCAGCGACGTCTGCTCG
>Ga0207661_10003446_pt1 | contig 10979 bp, 11 predicted proteins | sample KBSC713LmetaG_FD_184337 | JGI IMG/M metagenome (GOLD analysis project Ga0207661, IMG submission 184337) | Corn rhizosphere microbial communities from Kellogg Biological Station, Michigan, USA - KBS C7.1-3L metaG (SPAdes) (version 2) | ecosystem: Host-associated > Plants > Roots > Rhizosphere ... | reverse complement strand
ACGAAGAGCGAGACGGTCCCGGGCATGGAAGAGCTCGATCACGGCGCCGTCGTCGTCGCGGCGATCACCAGCTGCACCAACACCTCGAACCCCAGCGTGATGATCGGCGCCGGTCTCCTCGCGCGCAACGCCGCGCGCCGTGGGCTCAAGACGAAGCCGTGGGTGAAGCCGAGCCTCGCGCCCGGCTCGCTGGTCGTGACCGAGTACCTGCGCGCCGCCAACCTGCTCGAGCCGCTCGCCGAGCTCGGCTTCAACCTCGTCGGCTACGGCTGCACGACCTGCATCGGCAACAGCGGCCCGCTGCCCGAGCCGGTCTCGTCGATCGTCAGGGACAGGAACCTCGTTGTCGCCTCCGTCCTCTCTGGCAACCGCAACTTCGAGGGGCGCATCCAGTCGCAGGTGCGCGCCAACTACCTCGCGTCGCCGCCGCTCGTCGTCGCCTACGCGCTTGCCGGGCGGATGCAGATCGATCTCACCTCCGAGCCGCTCGGCACGGGGTCGGACGGCCAGCCGGTGATGCTGCGCGACATCTGGCCGAGCGAGCGCGAGATCCAGGAAACGATGCTGTCTGCCGTCCGCCGCGACATGTTCAAGTCGAAGTACGCCGACGTGTTCGAGGGTGACCACCGCTGGCGGTCGCTCGACGTACCGCGGGGCGAGCGGTTCAACTGGGATCAGGACTCGACCTACATCCGCAACCCTCCGTTCTTCGAGGGGCTCACGCTGCAGCCGCCGCCGCAGTCAGACCTGCGCGGCGCGCGCCTGCTCGCGCTGCTCGGCGACAGCGTGACCACGGATCACATCTCGCCGGCCGGCTCGATCCCGGCCGACAGCCCGGCGGGGAAATGGCTCATCGCTCACGGCGTTTCGCCGCGCGACTTCAACTCCTACGGCGCCCGCCGCGGCAATCACGAAGTGATGATGCGCGGCACCTTCGCCAACATCCGCCTGCGCAACCAGCTCGCTCCCGGCACCGAAGGCGGCTGGACAACGCTGCTGCCTCAGGGCGACGTGATGACGATCTACGACGCCTCGGTGCAGTACCGCGAGGCCGGCGTGCCGCTGATGATCATCGCGGGCAAGGAATACGGATCCGGCTCTTCGCGCGACTGGGCCGCCAAGGGCACGCTGCTGCTCGGCGTCAAGGCGGTGATCGCGGAGAGCTTCGAGCGCATCCACCGGAGCAACCTGGTGAACATGGGCGTGCTGCCGCTGGAGTTCGCGGCCGGCCAGACCGCCGCGTCGCTCAAGCTCACCGGCCGCGAGTCGTTCGACATCGTCGGCATGGCGGAGACGCTGAAACCCGCGGCGCAGGTCACGGTCCGCGCGACCGCCGCCGACGGTGCCGTCACCGAGTTCACCGCGGTCGCGCGCATCGACACGCCCGAGGAGCTGGTCGCCTACCGCAACGGCGGCATCCTGCCGTACGTGCTGAGACAGCTGGTGCAGTAGCGCGGGATGCGGACCGCGGGGCGCGGGGCGCCGGGGCTGAGCGACGACACGGCCCCTCGGCGGTGCGGCGGCCCTTTCCCCGGCCCTCAGCCCAAAGTCCTTACTTCTGGTACCCCGGCCGCGCCTTGACGTCGGCACGGCGGCCTTTCACGCGCAGCTCGATGCGGTGCCAGCCGGGGGTGTCGACACCGCGCGGAGAGTAGGTCAGCACGTAGCGGGTGCGGAACTCGCGCAGGATCTCGTCGAACACCGGCGGCAGCTTGTCGAGCGTGTCAGCCTTCAGGACGCGGCCGCCCGTCGCGTCAGCGACGGCGTCGAGGAAGTCCATCTGTCCCTTGGCGTAATAGGGCAGCTCGGTCGTGAAAGTGGAGCGGTCGGCGTTCACTCTATTGACCCTCATCGTGGCCGCCGCCACGGCGACGCCGTAGATCACCGCATTGGCCCTGCGAGCGGCGCTGCGCACGACGTCGGCGGTCAGCCAGCTCGAGTTGTCGAAGCCGTCCGTGCACACGACGAGCAGCGGCCGCGCGTCGAGGACGTCGCTGAGCGCGAGGCCGGCGTAGACGGCGTCGTGCAGCGCCGTGCCGCCCCCCGCTTCCGTGCTCGACAGCACCGCGCGCAGCCGGGCGAAGTCGGACGACAGCGGCGTCCGCACCCAGACGCGCTGCGAGAAGGTGACGAGCGCGGCCCGGTCCTCACCGCGCAGATCGCTGAGGACGAGATCGACCGCCGCGTTGAAGTTCCGCATCTTCTGGCCGGAGACGCTGCCGCTGACGTCGAGGACGAAGATTACCGAGAGCGGCAGCGATTCGATCTGCGCGGCATCCAGCGCCTGCGTGACGCCGTTGTCGCGGAGCTCGAAATCCGCGGCGGTCAGGCCGGCCATCGGCTTGTGGCCGTCGGTGACGAGCGCGTCCACGCGGACCAGATCGACGCCGCTCCTGAACGTCTGTTGGGCCCCGCCGGCGAGCGGCAAGGCGAGCGCGAGGCAGGCCGCACCGACGAGGCTGCGTCTCATGCGCGCCTCTGTTGCCGTATCGCGTCGAGCAGGATCTCGGTCCGCCAGTATTCGCCGAAAACGTAGGTCCACCAGGGATCGAAGGTATTGGCCTCGCCCGACGACGCGGCGAGCACGTCCGCGGCGGCCTGACGATCGCCGCGACGATGGCGAAGCTCGCTGGCAGCCAGCCGCGCCGTCTGCGCCGAGGGCGCGCGGGCGGCGGCGCGGTCGTACAGCGTTTCGGCCGACGCCGCATGGCCCTCCTCATCCTCGATGCCGCCCAGGAACAACGAGGCGAGATAGGCCACCCGATCGTCGGCCGCCGCCGTCAGCGGCACGAGGAGGGGGCGGGCGTCCGCGCCCTTGCCGAGTTGCTGCAGCACGCGGGCGAGGCGCAGGCGAGCCTCGACGCGATCCGGCGCCGCCGTGGCGACCGCGCGGTACTGCTGCGCCGCCTGCGTGAGCGCGCGGCGGCGTTCGCCAGCGCTGCTGTCGACCACGCGCGGCGAGCCGTGCATCTCCTGCGCGATTCCGGCCAGCATGTGAATGTCGGGGTTGTCCGGATAGAAGGCCAGCGCATGTGCCAGATACCTGTCGGCCAACGGCAGCCGCGCGGTGCCTTCGAGCCAATTGATCACGGTGCAGTACCAGAGGCGCCGGAAGTCGTCCGGCACAGGCTGGGCGAACTGCGGACGGATCATGCGCAGCGTGTTCGTCTTCGCCCCGGGAGGCTCACCGAACTCGACGATGGCGGTCGCGGCGCGGAGGTGGTAGTCCACCGGCGCGCCGCTGCCTCGCCGCAGCGCCGCTTCCGTGTGCATCGCGGCCGCGCCCGTCAGGATCTGGCGGGATCGTGTCGTATCGAACGCCTCGATGCCGGCATCCATCTCGCCGTACGAGAGGCGGGCGAGCTTCGCCAGGGCGGCGTCGGCGTCGCCGCTGAGGTACTGCAGCAGGATCGCCGCGTACTGGTCCTGGGCATGCGCCCCCGCCGGCAGCGTGAGCACGAGCGCCAGGATCGCCACGAGGCGTCGCATGCGCTCCTTATAATCGATCTGTGACGTCCGCGGAAATCAAGGCGCGCGCTGCCGAGCTGGGCTTCGATGTATGTGGTATTGCCCCGGTCGAGCCGTTCAGGGAACTGGGCTTCCTTCGCGCGTGGCTCGATCGCGGGTTTGCCGGCGACATGCACTACCTGGAGCGTTCCGCCGCGAAGCGGGAGGACGTGCGCGCCGTCATGCCGTCGGCGCGGTCGGTGATTTGTCTCGGCACGGTGTACAACACCGACCGGCCGTATTCGACCGAAGTCCGCGACCCCGGCGCGGCCATCATCGCGCGCTACGCGTGGGGCGAGGACTACCACGAGGTCATTCTGCAGCGGATGAACGCCTTGACCGAGTGGATGCGCGAGCGCGCGGGGCCGGAGCTGGAGACCCGCGCCTATGTCGATACCGGGCCGGTGCAGGAGCGTGTCTATGCCCAATACGCGGGGATCGGCTGGATTGGACGCAACACCTGCGTGATCAACGCGGAGCTGGGCTCGTGGCTGTTTCTGTCCGAGATCATCTGCAGCCTTCCGCTCGAGCCCGACGCGCCCGCGCTCGATCAGTGCGGTACGTGCCGGCTGTGTCTGGATTCCTGCCCGACAGGCGCCATCGTGGATCCATACGTGGTCGATGCCACGCGGTGCCTCTCCTATCTGACGATCGAGCTCAAGGGAGACATCCCGATGGCCGACCGCGAGTCGCTGGGACGCCACGTCTACGGCTGCGACATCTGCCAGGAAGTGTGTCCGTGGAACGCGCAGCCGGCGGAGCCGGACGCCGCCGGCAGCCCGTGGCTGCCGCGTGCTGTGTTCAACCAGCCATCGCTGGCGACGCTGTGGCGGACGCCCGATCCGGCCCTGCGCCAGGCCCTGAAAGGAAGCGCGATGACGCGGGCCGGCGTGCGGCGGCTGCGCCGGAACGTCGCGGTGTGCGCCGGCGCGACGGGTGACGCCGACGCGCTGGCCGCGCTTCGCGACGTGCGGGAGCCCACCTGCGACGATCCGATGGTTGCCGAACACGTGCATTGGGCACTGGAGCTGCACGATGAGTAAGCGGGCGCGAGGCGCGAGGAGCGAGCCGCGGCCTGCGGGCGGCGACGGGCCGCCGGTGTCCGATCTCCTGCCGCAGCGGCTCAGCCTCGGCCGCGTGCGGGAAGCGGCGGCAGGCTGCCGCGCCTGCGACCTCTACAAGCGCGGCACGCAGACGGTGTTCGGCGAAGGACCGTCGAAAGCGGAAGTGATGATGGTCGGCGAGCAGCCCGGCGACGCCGAGGATCTCGCCGGACATCCGTTCGTCGGCCCGGCGGGGAAGCTGCTCGACCGCGCGCTCGTCGAGGCCGGCATCGAACGCCGCCGCGTCTACGTCACCAACGTGGTCAAGCATTTCAAATGGGAGCCGCGCGGCAAGCGTCGCATTCACGCCAAGCCCAACAGCGCCGAGATCGCCGCCTGCCGTCCGTGGCTGGAGACGGAGATCGCGCTCGTGAAGCCGCGCGTGCTGGTGTGCCTGGGCGCGACCGCGGCGCAGGCGCTGCTGGGCCGGACGTTCAAGGTGTCACAGCGGCGGGGACAGTTCGTCGACTCGCCGCTCGCGCCTCGCGTGACCGCCACCGTTCACCCCTCTTCCATTCTTCGCGCGCCGGACGAGGAGAGCCGGCATGCGGAGATGAAGCAATTCGTCGCCGATCTCGCGCGCGTGGCGCGGGAACTGTCGCGCAAGGAGACATGATGCGGGATGCATTCAAGACGGGACTGCTGTTGTCGATGCCGCAGCTGCAGGACCCGAACTTCGCCAGGACGGTGGTGCTGCTGTGCGAGTACAACCCGGACGGCGCGTTCGGGCTCGTGCTCAACCGCCCCACCACCGCGGCGGCCACCGAAATGGTGCGGCTCGATCCGCCGGTGGTCGGCGGCAACGACATGCCGCTGTGGATCGGCGGTCCGGTCGAGCCGCAGCGCGGCTGGATCCTCCTCGGAGAGGAGCCGGCGGACGATTTCAAGTGCATCCGCGACGGCTTGTACCTGTCGACGTCGATGACGCTGCTGCGCGACGTGCTGCAGGCTCACCCGGCGCCGCGCGCGCGTGTCCTGGCGGGCTATGCCGGCTGGGGTCCCGGTCAACTCGACGAGGAGCTCGCCCAATCGGCGTGGCTCGTCTCCGATGTCGATCTCGACATCGTCTTCGACGTTTCGGCGGATGCGATGTGGGAAACGGCGATCCGGCGCCTCGGCGCCGATCCGTCCTCGCTGACGACGAGCCACGGCGTTCACTGACGCGCTGGTCCGGCGCTTGCACTCGACGTGGTGAACGAAGTGAGTGCAGGAGGATACATGGCCGAGGACATGAACCCGATCGAAGAAATGCTTGCGGATCAGCTGAAGGACTTGTTCAGCGCCGAGAACCAGATCATCAAGGCTCTGCCGAAGATGGCGAAGAACGCCACCAACGAGCAGCTGCGTGTCGCCTTCGAGCGTCATCTCGAGGAAACCCGTAATCACGTCGCGCGTCTCGAGCAGATCGCCGAGGAGATGGGCATCACGCTGCGCGGCAAGAAGTGCAAGGGGATGGAGGGACTCCTCGAGGAAGGCAAGGAAGTGATGAGCGAGTTCGAGGACGAGGTCCTCGACGCGGCGATGATCGGCGCCGCGCAGAAGGTCGAGCACTACGAGATCGCCGCCTACGGCACCGCGCGCACGCATGCGCAGATGCTCGGCATGACCAAGGCGGCGCGGCTGCTGCAGCAGACGCTCGACGAAGAGGGCAGGACCGACAAGAAGCTCACCGACCTCGCCGAGCGCGTGGTCAACATGGAGGCCTTGCAGCAGCAGGAGTAGCGGAGCGTCCGGCGTGCAGATCGGTAGGGCGGGTCCTGTGGACCCGCCTTCCTTATTTGCCGAGGATCTCAGCGAAGAAATCGAGCGCCCGTTGATCCTTCGACTGGCCGAGCCAGAACATCGCCTGCTTGCGCACGGCGGGGTTCTGGTTCGTCTTCGCCACCTTGATCAGCAGCGGCACGCCTTCGTCCCTGGGCAGCTGGCTGAGCGCGAACACCGCGCGCTTCTTGACGTCCGTGTCCGGATCGTTGTCGATCGCCGCGGTGATGTCGCCGGCGACCTTGCGCCCGGCGCTCTGCGCCAGCCAGAACAGCGCGTCGCCGCGCACTCTGGCGTTCGGGTCCTGCCGCGCCAGCGACAGCAGCGCCGGGACGGCCACCTCGTCGCGATGCATCGCCAGCGCCGCCAGCGCGCCGCTGCGGACGCGGTCGCCGCCCGAGACGAGCGAGGTCAGCAGCTTGACCGAATCGCCGGCGCTGACCCCGTCCAGCCAGTGCACGGCGCGTCCGCCGGCGTCGAGCTCGCAGTCCGACGAGAAGATGCGGACCCGCTGCACCGCTTTGTCTTCCACCCGGAACAGCACGAGCATGGTGTCGGGACCTTCGAGATGAATCGGGCCCTGGTTCACGACGGGCTGTCCTTGTGAGGTCCGCGCCGCCGCGTCGCCGGGCTCGAGGCCGCAGGTCGCGAGCCGTCCGTTGCTGATGACGACGTCGCCGTTGACCCAGGTGTCGCCGTAACAGCACGCCTGGCGGTTGTCGCCGGTCTGCGTCGGCACGGTGTAGCCGACCCACGCCGGCTCGGTCTGCGCCGCGACCACGCGCGCGAACGTCGCCGCCAGTGTGCCGGCCGCCTGGGTGTCCAGGCGGCCGTTGAGGATCCTCGGCCCTTGCGCCGCCGCCGGAGCGGCGGCGGTCAGACAGGTCAACGCGAAGACTGCGAGGCGCATGCGGTCCTACTTGTTCAGGATCTCGAGCAGGTAGTCGGTAGCGGCCTTCGAGCGCATGTTCGACAGCTTCGAGACCATGTCCTTCTTCAGCGACGGGTCCTGCTCCTTGCGCGCGAGCGCCACGAGCTGGTCGGCATTGCCGCCCACGAACAGGCCGTTGATCACCGCCCGCTTGACCTCCGGATCCTTGTCGTTGGCGTAGATCTCGGCGAGCGTGTCGGCGCTGCGCTTGCTGCCCATCACGCCGAGGTTGCGTACCGCGAGCAGGCGCAGCTCGGGGCTGCTGTCGGTCTTGGCGATCTCGGTCAGCCGGGTGACGTTGCCGCCGACGAACAGGGCGCGGATGATGTTCTTCTTGACGTCGAGCGTCGACTCCTTCTGGTACATCGACCACAGCTCGTCGCTCGCGCCCATCACCCCGAGCTGCTGCACCGCGGCGGCGCGGAGGTCGGCGTTCTGCTCGCTCTGCGCGGCCTGCAGCAGCCGGTCCTTGTCACCGGCCACCATGAAGGCGTTGAGGATGCGCTTCTTGAGATCGACATCCGCGGAAGACGCGTAGACCTCGGCGAGCGCGGCGCGGTTCTCCTTGCCGCCGTGGACGCCGAGGTACTGCACGGCTTTCATCTGCAGATCCGGGTTGGAGCCGCCCTTGGCGATGCCGATCAGGACCTCGCGCGCTTTCGGCGAGTTGCTCTGCGCGAGCACGAACAGCGCGCGCGCCTTGACGCGGGGCGAGCTGGTCCCCTGCAGCAGCTTCTGCAGCACCGGAATCGCCTCGTCGCTGTTCTGCAGCGAATTGAGCGCGTAGAGCTTCAGCTCCTCGTCGCTCTCGCTCTTCGGATCGACGCCCTGGCCGGAGTTCGACTTGACCTCGACCTCGAGCGCCTTGGCGTCGTTGAGGTAGCGGCTCTTCGGGTAGTCGCGCGTCAGCGACGACAGCGTGGTCAGCGCTTCGGCGCGCTGCCCGAGCTTGTTCTGCGCGTAGGCCTTCCAGTAGAGCGCGGCGTCGGCGCGCGTCCCTTTCTGCTCGATGACGCGATCGAAGCTGCTGACGGCGCGGTCCCAGTGGCCGGAGTCGAGGGCGTTCTGCCCCTGCTCGTAGTAGCCGCCTTCGCGCTCGCGGTCGCGCTGCGCCCGCTCCTTCTCGCGCACCGCGTCCTCGGCGGCACGCTGCGCGCTGGTGTCGCGCTCGCGATACGTCGGCCCCTGCCAGGCGAAGACTCCGGCGGCGTCGACGGCCGCGGCCGCGCGCTGTGCCGCCGCCACCGCGTCGGCGATCTGCGGCGAGCTCGCGATGTCGGCCGCCGCGGCGGCGCGTTCCTGGGCGATCTGCGCGGCGCGGTCGACCGACTGCGCCGAGGCCGTGCCGGCGGCAATGAGCGCGGCGGCCAGAGTGAAGCTGATGGTCTGTTTCGTCATGTGCGTATCTCTCATTCGGCGGGCCTGAGGCCCTGCTCTACGAACCTACGGTTGACTGCGAATTGCGAACCTGCACGGCCTCGCGCTGGCGCGCGCGCACCTGCGAGGCCATGACCCGGACCTTGAACAGGAGCTCCTTCGACTCGATGCGGCGCCGCACCGCGTCGAGGTCCTCCTGTGTCATCTCTTTCGGGCTCGCCGCGATGTCGACGAGCACGCGCTCGAGATCGTCGAGCAGCGAGGCGATCGCGGCGTCGCCCGTCGCCGCCGCCGTCTGGCGATAGAGGCGGTTGGCCGCGACCAGCTGCTCGGCGCGCGACTGCTCGACTGACATGTCGACCGGCCCGGTGCTGTCGTCGGCGGTCGCCATCTCGATGAGCATCCGCTGCGAGCGATCGAGGTGCTCGCCGAGGTCGACGAGCAGCACCCCCTGCTTGACCTGCTCCGCCGTGCGCGCGGCCGTCACCGTGGCCGGGACCGGCCGCGGCATCAGCCGTCCCGCCATGAATGCCGCCGCCACCAGCAGCACCACGCCGGCGGCGAACACCAGCCGCGCGGGGGAGAACACGAACCACGACAGCCAGGACCGCTCCGCCCGGGGCAGCGCCGGCTCGAGCCGCGCCCAGGCGATCCGTTCGAACCCCTCCGCCGCGTCGACTGCCGGCGCGCTGTCGACGATGGCCATCACGCGCTGCAGCCGCGCGTAGCTGCCCTGGCAGCCGCCGCACGCCGAGAGATGCGTTTCGGCGCGCGCCTCCTCGGCTGCCGGCATTTCGCCGTAGTAGTGGAGGACGAGATCGTCGTCGGTGAGGTGGTTCTGCTCGTTCATGGCTAACTTTCGACAAACGGTTCGAGCGCGAGGCGCATCTTGCGCACGGCCCGGAAGATGCTGTGTTTGGCGGCGTTCGCCTTCAGCCCCAGCGACCGGCTGATTTCCTCGATCGACTGCCCTTCGAAATGGCGCAGGACGAACGCCGCCCGCTCCATCGCCGTCAGCGCGTTCATCGCGCGGTTCACTTTCTCCTGCACTTCGGTGCTCAACATGAGGCGCTCCGGCGAAGGGTCGACGCGGTCGTCGTCGCGCGCGCTGTCGAGCAGGTCGAGATCCGCTGCGTCATGGCCCGTCTCCTGGTGCTTGCGGCTTCGAATCAAATCGATCGAGCAGTTGACCGCGATCCGGTGCAGCCACGTGCCGAAGTTGGCCCGCGACTCGAACCGTCCCAGCTGCCGGTACGCCTTGAGGAAGGTCTCCTGGACGACATCCTCCGCGTCCTGCGGATTGCCGGTCATGCGATGCGCCAGCCGGTAGACGGCGCGCGAGTGGCGCTCGACCAGCCCCCGGAAGGCGTCGCTGTCTCCGTCCCTGGCCAGGGCCACGGCGGCAGTGTCCGTAAGCGGCATCCGAATGATTAGACGGGCTTTGCGGCCGGCGGTTAGGTCTGTTCGGGGTCTTCGTCCGGCTCGGGGGGGACCGGAACGCTCGCCGACGCCGAGTGTTCGAGGACATTACGCAGGCGGGCGATTTCGGCCGCCAGCGCGTCCAGGCACATCTGCTGATTTTCGTGCGGGGTCTCGCTGATTACCCCGCAGAACGGGCACACGGGCATCGGGACGGAGACCTTCGATGGCATCCTTCGCAGGGAGCACCCGGGAAAGTGCAACGGGCGTTCCCGTCTATGGAAGAGCCGCCAGCGTGCGCTCGAGCCCGTCCGTAAGCGCCGTCTGCCGCAGGCCGAGGTCGCGCTCGGCGGCCGCTGAATCGAGCGGCCAGTCGTGACGGAAGATCTCGACCACGCCGCGGGTAAGGAGCGGCGGGCGGCGTGTGAGCGCGCTCCACGCCTCGCTCGCCATCGCGCCCGCTGTCGCGATCGCATACGGCAGCCGTGGCGGGATCGCACGGCCGCGGCGCTCGCGCACGAACTCGTAGATCGCGCCCTGGGGCGCGTTCGTGCCGCCGAGCGCATATTCGCGCTGCGGGTGCGCGTGCACGACGGCGGCAGCGTGCGCGTCGGCCACGTCATCCACGTACGCGAACGACCAGATGCGCTCGGGACCGATCACGCCGGGCAATCGTCCGGCGATGTGATCGCGCATCAGGCGTCCGACCAGGTTGCCTTCCGTCGCCGGCCCCGGGCCGTAGATCACGCCGGGGTACAGCGTCACCACCGGCAGGCCGTCCGCCGCCGCCCGCCGCGCGACGTCGCGCGCGGCGACCTTCGTGCGCTGGTAGTGGTTCGCGGTCAGCGCCTGCGGCTGCCCGGCCGGGGGCAGAGCCAGAA
>Ga0207661_10003444_pt1 | contig 10982 bp, 9 predicted proteins | sample KBSC713LmetaG_FD_184337 | JGI IMG/M metagenome (GOLD analysis project Ga0207661, IMG submission 184337) | Corn rhizosphere microbial communities from Kellogg Biological Station, Michigan, USA - KBS C7.1-3L metaG (SPAdes) (version 2) | ecosystem: Host-associated > Plants > Roots > Rhizosphere ... | reverse complement strand
CCGTGCCGCCGGGCACGACCTCGACGGTCACCTCGGCCGGCACCTGAGCCTCGTGCACCAGGCGGATGCGGCGGATGGCCTCCTCCAGCGCGGCGCGCACGTCCGGGTCGAGCTCGCCGACCGCCCGGAGCAGCGCCGCCGGCGGGACCCGCAGGTCGGTCAGCTCCACGCCGTCGTGCTGCCGGGTCGCCGCCCGGACCGCGGCCGCGCCGTCCCGGCGGACCGCTTCGACGGTGGGCCGGACCAGACGGGTGGCGGACTCGACGTCGACCGCGGCGCGGGGCAGCACGCCGGCCAGCCCGCCCGCGCCGGAGACCGGCCGGTCGGTGAGGTCGAGGCGGGTCAGCACGCCACAAGTATCCCTGCCTCCGCTCGGGCCTGGTCAGTAGCCTGGCGACGTGGCCGAACCACTCCCGCTGTTCCCCCTCGGTCACACCGTTCTGTTCCCCGGCATGGTGCTCCCGCTGCACGTTTTCGAGGAGCGCTACCAGGAGCTGGTGCGGACCCTGGTGGAGCTGCCCGAGGGTGCCCGGCGGCGGTTCGGGGTGGTCGCGATCCGACAGGGCTGGGAGGTCGGCGAGGACGCCGTCTCTGCGCTGCACGACGTGGGCTGCGCGGCGGAGCTGCGCCGGGTCTCCCGCTACCCGGACGGCCGGTACGACATCGTCACGGTCGGCACCGACCGGTTCCGGCTGCGGTCGGTGGACCGGGAGTCCCGGCCCTACCTGGTCGGCCTGGTCGAGTGGCTGCCGGCCGAACCGCCGCCGGGGCCGCCCGAGCCGCCAGCCGGATCGGCCGAACGACCGCCGGGGGCAGCCGAACCGCCGGCGGGGTCACCCGGACGGTCGGGGCCGGCTGGGCAGTCGGGGCCGGCCGGGCAGTCGGGGCCGGCCGGGCAGTCGGGACCGGCCGGGCAGTCGGGACCGGCCGGGCAGTCCGGGCAGTCGGGACCGGCCGGGCAGTCCGGGCCGGCCGGGCAGTCCGGGCCGGCCGGGCCGGCCGGGCAGTCCGGGCTGGCCGACGCCGTCGCCACGCTGTTCGCCGAGTACGTCGACGCGGTGGCCGGGCTGCAGGGCCGGCCGAGCGAGGACACCGAGCTGCCGGACGACCCGGTCCAGCTGGCGTACGCGGTCGCGGCCGCGGCGGTGCTCACGCTGGAGGACCGGCAGGCGCTGCTGGAGGCGGACACGACCCGGGCCCGGCTGGGGGCGGAGCTGCGGCTGCTCAAGCGGGAGACCACGATGGTGCGCCGGCTGCGGGCGCTGCCGGTGCCGATCGGCGAGCTGCAGGTCAGCCAGAGCCTGAGCTAGTGCCCCGGTTCTGGCCGAGGTCGTTGCGGGCGGCGAAGCCGACGCCCAGCAGGTAGGCGAGCACGGCGGCGACCGGCTCGACCACGAGCGCCGACTTGGCCCGCAGCGTCAGCGGCTGGTAGACGATCCTGCCGACGTGCTGCAGGTCCGCCGGCTGGTAGCCGGTGCCGATGCGCATCCCCAGCCGCCAGGTGATCACCGCGCCGAGCAGGCCGCCGACGGCCAGCGCCAGCAGCACCAGCGGGCCGCGGCTGCGCCGGACCAGCCAGCAGGCGAGCCCGGCGAGCAGGCCGACGACCAGCGTGATGAACACGAACCGGCCGTCGGCGCCGATGTACTCCTCCGCCTCCGGGATGACCGGCAGTGCCCGGCCCGGCTGGTCGACCCGGAAGGCCAGGCGGGGGGCCAGGTGCACCCACAGCGGGGCCACCGCCGCGCCGACCACCGCGAGCGCGCCGATCACCACCGCCGCGGTCACCCACTCGGCCTTCCGCGGCGGCCAGACCCGCTGCCGCGGCTCGCGCCGTTCGTACGTCACCGGGACGCCGAACCCGCCGGCCGGAGCCGGGTACGGGCCGGCCGCGGCGCCGGGGGTCCCGAACAGGCCGTCGCCGCCGTCGGGCCGGAACCGGGCGTCCGCCGGAGCCGTCGGCTGGCCGGGCGCCGCGCCCGGGCTGGTCTCCGGTGGCCCGCTCACGAATCCAGTGTGTCAGGCGCTCCCTCGGGCGGTTCCACGAGCCGCCCGTCGCAGACCACCGCCCGGGGCACCCGCCACACGCCCGGCTCGACCAGCGGGTCGCCGTTGAGCAGCACGGCGGCGGCCGGCTTGCCCTGCTCCAGCCGGCCGGTGCGCAGCCGCATGCCCGCCACCCCGGCCGCCCGGTCGGTGGCCGCCCGCAGCGCGCCGAACCGGCCGAGGCCGGCGTCGGCGAGCCGGTCGAGCTCGCGCGGGTCGACGCCGGTGCGGGTGCCGGCGTTGCCGAGGTCGGTGCCGTAGACCAGCGGGACGCCGGCCCGGTGCAGCGCGGCCGCGTTGGCCGCGGCGGCCCGGCCGGAGCCGGTGGAGAAGAACGTCTGCAGGGTGGAGATGACCGTCACCCCGGCCGCGGCGATCCGGTCGACGAGCGCCTCCGGCAGCGGCTCGACCGGCGTGTGGGCGAGCTCGTCCACCCCGGCGTCGATCACCCGGCCGACCGCCTCGACGGTGAGCGCGTGTGCGACGACCTTGAGCCCGGCGCCGTGCGCGGCCTCGACCACCGCCCGCAGCACCGCGGTCGACGGCACCGGCAGGGCGCCGTCCGGGCCGCGCTCGACCGCGACCTTGACCACGTCGACGCCGTCGCCGGCGAGCCCGCGGACGGCCAGCCGGGCCTGCGCGGGAGTGGCGAGGAACGAGGCGAACCCGTTGGCGCCCCAGGACCGGGACGGGTAGCCGTTGGTCGCGGTGAGGATCGGACCGGCGACTCCGATGTACGGGGTGCGCGCCGGCGGGCGGCGGTGGCCGGTGCGCAGGCGCAGCGCGTCCCGCCGCGGCGAGCCGAGGTCGCGCACGCCGACCACGCCGCCGCACAGCGCCTCCTCGGCCGAGCCGAACGCGAGGTGCACGTGCGCGTCGATGATCCCCGGGCCGACCCAGTTGTGCCCGGCACCGATGACCCGGACGCCGACCGGGATCGGGATCCACCCCGGCGGGCCGATCCGGTCGACGGTGCCATCCGGGGCGATGAGCACCACGCCGTCGTACGGCTCGGTGCCGCCGCCGGCCCAGACGGTGCCGCGCAGGGCGAGCCCGCGGCCGAGACCGCCCTCGACCGGGCGGTCGTCCCGGCGGGGCCCGCGCGTGGAGACCGCGACACCGGCGGCCCTCATCAGCCGGCCGGCCGCCCGCACCACCCGCGGCCCGGTCATCGGCACATGATGCTCCGCTGACCGCTCCGCACGCCTCGACCCGCCCGGATGAGATGATCAGTTCCCCCCGCGGCGAAGTGCCGGACGGCGCCGGCGAGGCGGGTCAGCGGGGGGTGGGGGCCTCGTCCAGTACGCGCAGGGCGCGGTCGAGCTGGGCCCGCGGCAGCACCCGGTCGATCTCGATGTCGCGCAGCCGCGATCGGGCGGTGCGGCGGGAGTCGGACGAGCCGAGCCGGACCACCGACCGGGTCAGCGCCAGCCCGGAGGTCGGCATGCCGACCCGGCGCATCTCGCCGCGCAGGTTCGCCTTGCCGGCCTCGACCGCGGCCCGCAGCTCGTCCTCGACCGGCCGGTAGCGGCGCGGCAGCGTACGCCGGGAGATCATCCGGACCGCGACGATGCGGCCGACGATCAGCAGGACGCCCAGCACGATCACGGCCAGCCCGATCCAGCGCGGCCGCACGACCAGCAGGACCAGCCCGACCACCGGCAGCGCGAACGCCCACCGGCTCAGCGACCGGACGTGGTCGATGGCGAGCACGCCGAGCAGGTAGCGCAGGATCACCGTGGTCCGCCGGCCCCCGTCGGCGCCCGGCACCACGTCCCGCACCCGCCACGTCCCGGTGTTCCCCGGGTCGAACGCGCCCGTGAGCCGCGCATCCCCCGGCACCGGCTCCCCCGGCTGCCGTTCCGGAAGGGGCACCGGCCCGTCCCGCGGCGGCACCGGCTCCCCCACCTGCCGATCCGGAAGGGGCACCCATCCGTCCCGCGGCGGCACCGGCTCCCCCAGCTGCCGATCCGGAAGGGGCACCCGCCCGTCCCGCGGCGGCACCGGCTCCCCCGGCTGCCGATCCGGAAGGGGCACCCACCCGTCCCGCGGTGGCGGCACCGGACCACGCTCCGGCTCACCCGGCTCACCCGGCTCACCCGGCGCGCGGGCGCCCGTCGGCCCGCCCGCGCCGGTCCCCGCTCCGTACGCGTCGATCCGGATCCCGTACGCATCGGTCCGCGGCCCGTCCGAGTCGCCGCCGACGCCCCCGGCGGGAGCGGGTCCGTCGGTGTCTGGACGGGTGGCGCCGGGCCGGGCGGAGTCGGGATCCTGGCCGTGCGTCGTGGGCGGCGGACCGTCGAAGGACGGGCGCGGCCAGCTGGTGCCGGACGGGGACTCGGTGAACGCGTCGGCGAACGGCCGGCGGGCGGCCGCCTCGGCCGCCTCCTGCGCCCGCCTCCGCTCGGCCCGGGTCGCGCCGGGCGCCGGCGGCAGCGGCTGCGGAGCGTCGTCGCCCTCGCCGTCGGGCGACCACCGGGGGTGGTCGGGCCGCCCGGTCGCCGGGTCCTCGTCGCGCCGCGTCGTCACGGACGCATCATTCCCCTGTCTGCCGGGCGATCATCAACCGGCCAGGCAGGTGGGCCCCAGCAGCGCCTTCAAATCGCCCATCAGGGCCGGTGTCGCGGCGACCCGGAAGCCGTCCGCCACCCGAAGCGCGGTCCGCCGGTCGCCGTTGACCAGTTGCAGCTGCACCTCGGTCGTCCCGGGATGGGTGGCCAGCACCTCCTTGAGCCGCTCCACCACCGGCGGCGTGCACCTGGCCGCCTGCAGCGACACCACGACCGGCCCGCGCGGCCCCTCGGACAGGTCCGGCACCGACAGGTCGGACGCGATCAGCTTGGCCACGTCCTCCCGCCGGTCGACCCGCCCCTTGACCACGACGATCGCGTCCTCGGCGACGTTGACCGCCACCTGCGCGTAGGTCTGCGGGAAGAACAGCACCTCGACCGAGCCTTCGAGGTCTTCCAGCACCGCGGACGCCCACGGCACGCCGGCCTTGTTGACCCGGCGCAGCACCGAGGACAGGATCCCGGCCAGCACGATCTGCTGCCCGTCGCCAACCTGCTCGGTGTGCAACGCGCCGACGGTGCTCTCCGCGTGCGCGGCCAGCACGTGCTCGACGCCGAGCAGCGGGTGGTCGGACACGTAGAGCCCGAGCATCTCCCGCTCGAAGGCGAGCTTGCCCATCTTGTCCCACTCGCCGTCCGGCACGGCCACCGCGAACACGGCGTCGAGCACCTCGTCCCCGCCGGACGAGGAGTCGCCGAACAGGTCGAACTGCCCGGTCGCCTCGACCTTCTTCGCGGCCAGGAAGCTCTCGACGGCCTGGTCGAACACGGCCATGAGCCCGCGCCGGGTGTGCCCGAGCGAGTCGAACGCGCCGGCCTTGATCAGCGACTCGACGACCTTCTTGTTGCAGGCGACCGGGTCGACCTTCTTGAGGAAGTCGGAGAAGTCCGCGAACGCGCCCTTGGCCTTGCGGGTGGCGACGATCGAGGCGACCACGTTGGCCCCGACGTTGCGGACCGCGGTGAGCCCGAACCGGATGTCGGTGCCGACGGTGGTGAAGTTGGCGTCGGAGGAGTTGACGTCCGGCGGGAGGACCTTGATCCCCATCTTCCGGCACTCGTTCAGGTAGACCGCGCTCTTGTCCTTGTCGTCCTTGACCGAGGTGAGCAGCGCGGCCATGTATTCGGCCGGGTAGTTGGCCTTGAGGTATGCCGTCCAGTAGGCCACCAGGCCGTAGCCCGCGGTGTGCGCCCGGTTGAACGCGTAGTCGGAGAACGGGACGAGGATGTCCCACAGCGTCTTGATCGCGCCGTCGGAGTAGCCGTTCTCCTTCATGCCTTCGGAGAACGGCACGTATTCCTTGTCGAGGATCTCCTTCTTCTTCTTGCCCATCGCCCGGCGCAGCAGGTCGGCCTTGCCGAGCGAGTAGCCCGCGACCTTCTGCGCGATCGCCATGACCTGCTCCTGGTAGACGATCAGTCCGAAGGTCTCGTCCAGGATCTCGGCCAGCGGCTCGGCCAGCTCGGGGTGGATCGGCACGACCGGCTTGCGACCGTTCTTGCGGTCCGCGTATTCGTTGTGGGCGTTGGCGCCCATCGGCCCGGGCCGGTAGAGCGCGAGCACCGCGGAGATGTCCTCGAACGAGGTCGGCCGCATCGAGCGCAGCAGCGCCCGCATCGGCCCGCCGTCGAGCTGGAACACCCCGAGCGTGTCGCCGCGGGCCAGCAGCTCGTACGCCGACGGGTCGTCGAGTGGCACCCGCTCCAGCACGACGTCCTCGCCCCGGCTGGCGCTGATGTTGGCCAGGCAGTCGTCGAGGATCGTCAGGTTGCGCAGGCCGAGGAAGTCCATCTTCAGCAGGCCGAGCGACTCGCAGGCGCCCATGTCGAACTGCGTGATGATGGCGCCGTCCTGTTCCCGGCGCTGGATCGGGATGACGTCGAGCAGCGGCTCCCGGGACAGGATCACGCCGGCGGCGTGCACGCCCCACTGCCGCTTGAGCCCCTCCAGCCCGCGGGCGGTGTCGACGACCCGCTTGACCTCGGCGTCGGCCTCGTAGAGAGCGCGGAACTCGGTCGCTTCCTTGTAGCGGGCGTGCTCGGGGTCGAAGATCCCGGCCAGCGGGATGTCCTTGCCCATCACCGGCGGTGGCATCACCTTGGTGATCCGGTCACCGGTGGAGAACGGGTAGCCGAGCACCCGGGACGAGTCCTTGACCGCCTGCTTGGCCTTGATCGTGCCGTACGTGATGATCTGCGAGACGCGGTCCTCGCCGTATTTCTCCGTCGCGTAGCGGATCATGTCGCCGCGCCGGCGCTCGTCGAAGTCCAGGTCGATGTCGGGCATCGAGACGCGCTCGGGGTTGAGGAAGCGCTCGAACAGCAGCCGGTGCTCGACCGGGTCGAGCTCGGTGATGCCCAACGCGTAGGCCACCAGCGAGCCGGCGGCCGAGCCTCGACCGGGACCGACCCGGATGCCGGCCTCCCGCGCGTGCCGGCAGAGGTCGCCGACGACCAGGAAGTAGCCCGGGAAGCCCATCTGGATGATGACGCCCAGCTCGTACTCCGCCTGCTTGCGGTGGGTGTCCGGCACTCCGCCCGGGAACCGGCGGGCGAGGCCGCGCTCGACCTCCTGGGTCAGGAAGCTCGCCTCGGTCATCCCGTCCGGGACCTCGAAGCGCGGCATCAGGTCCTGGAAGGCGAGCGCGCCGCCGTAGCCGGTCACCCGCTCGGCGAGGGCCAGCGTGTTGTCGCAGGCCTCCGGCAGCTCCTGCCAGACCCGGCGCATCTCGTCCGGGGACTTGAGGAAGTAGTCGTGGCCGTCGAGCTTGAACCGCTTGGGGTCGGCCATCGTCTTGCCGGACTGCACGCACAGCAGCACCTCGTGGGCGGCCGCGTCCTCCGCGTAGGTGTAGTGCAGGTCGTTGGTGGCCAGCGGCGGCAGCCGCAGGTCGTCGCGCAGCCGCAGCAGCTGCTCGCGGTAGGTCCGCTCGACCTCGAGCCCGTGGTCCATCAGCTCGAGGTAGAAGTTGTCCGGCCCGAAGATGTCCCGGAACTCGGCCGCCGACGCGCGGGCCCGCTGGTAGTCGCCGATCCGCAGCCAGGTCGGCACCTCGCCGCCGGGGCAGCCGGTGGTGCCGACCAGGCCGGTCGCGTACCGCGAGAGCAGCTCCCGGTCGATGCGCGGCTTGTAGAAGAAGCCCTCCATCGAGGCCAGGCTGGCCAGCCGGAACAGGTTGTGCAGGCCCACCTCGTCGACCGCCAGCAGCGTCATGTGCGTGTAGGCACCGCCGCCGGACACGTCGGCCTCGCCGCCCTCGGCCCAGCGCACCCTGGTCCGGTCGAACCGGGACGTGCCGGGTGTGACGTAGGCCTCCATGCCGATGATCGGCTTCACGCCGGCCGCGGTCGCCTGCTTGACGAAGTCGTACGCCCCGAAGACGTTGCCGTGGTCGGTCATCGCCAGCGCCGGCATGCCCATCCGGGCCGTCTCGGCGAACAGGTCCTTCAGCCGGGCCGCGCCGTCCAGCATCGAGTATTCGGTGTGCACGTGCAGGTGCACGAAGGAATCGCTGGAGGCCCGGGACACGGCGCGAGTTTAGGCCGCCGCACCGACAGAATCCGGCGGCCGGACAGACCCGCAGGAACCCCGGGCGTGTCGGCCTCCAGGTGTCCGAATGCCGCTGCCACAGGGCGTGTCGGCCCTGGTCACCGAGCGCGTCGAGACCGTCGGGACGCCGCCCTTGCCGGCTTCGTGACCGCCCTCCGGCCGAGCCGGTCAGCTGAGCCGGAGGACCTCCGGGACGGCGCACGAAGATCGCGCCGTTGCCGTCGCCACGGTCGGCCGGTGCCGTCAGCGGGCCAGGCGGCCGTGCAGGACCAGGGCCCAGGTCAGGCACCCGAACGACACCGTGCAGGCGAGCGTCCGGACCGCGTTCCAGCGCACCCAGGCCGCCTCGAACTGCGCCCGCACCGCGTGCAGGTCGCCGATCCGGTCCGGGTCGCCGGCCGCGTCGAGCCGGTCGTTGAGCGGCACGTTGGCCGCGACGGTCACCACCAGCACGACCAGGTACAGCACCGCACCGGCGACGATCCACGGCAGCACCGCCCGCCGCTCGGCGCCGGCGTGCAGGATCGCCGCGACGACCGAGAACACCAGCGCGCCGGCGAAGCACAGCCCGAACCAGCCGTTGAGGATCGCCACGTTGATCCGCTGCATGCCCTCGACGAAGGCGAGGTCGCTCGCCCGCGCGAGCCCGGGCATGATCGCGTACCAGAACGCCGCGAACAGGCCCGCCATCAGCCCGGTGGTCAGCGTCGCGGCCACCAGCGTCGCGCTCGTCCAGAAACCCACTGCCGTCTCCCTCCTCGCGCGCAACGCCGTCACCGTGACCGCCACTCGGTCGCCGCGACCGGCAGGCACCGCACCGGGCGGTCGAGTGGGCGCAGCCGGTGCGCCACCCGCCGGCCGGTCTTGCCGTTCCCGCCGAGAACCAGGGTCAGGTCCGTGTGTGTCATGGCTCCAGTCCATCCGGCCGGGGCGAGACGATCCATCGTTCACAGGCGCGGAAACATGTGCGATCGTCTACGGCCGTGGATGCGCTCGGTGGCCTGCTGGACGGACCGCGGGCCCGCGGCGCGTTCCTGCTGCGGGCGGTGTTCGCGCCGCCCTGGTCGATGCGGATCGAGGACGAGGCGCCGCTCACGCTGATGGCCGTGCTCGCCGGCGAGGCCTGGGTGCAGCCGGCCGGTGGTGACTGGGTCCGGCTCGGGCCGGGCGACACGGCGGTCGCGGTCGGCCCCGACCCCTACGTGGTCGCCGACGACCCTGGCACCCCGCCGGAGGTGCGGATCCTGCCGGGCCAGGTCTGCGTGACCCCGGACGGTGAGGAGCACCCGGACTGGCTCGGCACCCGGACCTGGGGCAACGACGCCGGCGGGTCGACCACGCTGCTGGTCGGGACGTACGAGGGCGACGGCGAGGTCGGCGGCCGGCTGCTGCGGGCGTTGCCCCGGCTGCTGGTGCTGCCGGCCGGGCAGCTGGACTCCCCGCTGGTGCCGCTGCTCGGCACGGAGATCGGCAAGGACGAGCCGGGCCAGGAGGCGGTCCTCGACCGGCTGCTCGACCTGCTGCTCATCGCGGTGCTGCGGGCCTGGTTCGCCCGGCCGGACGCGACCGCCCCGGGCTGGTATGCGGCCTCCGCCGACCCGGTCGTCGGCCCGGCGCTGCGGCTGCTGCACCACGAGCCGGCCCGGCCGTGGACGGTGGCGGCGCTGGCCGCGGAGACCGGCGTGTCCCGGGCCGCGCTCGCCCGCCGGTTCACCGAACTGGTCGGCGAGCCACCGATGGCCTTCCTCGCCGGCTGGCGGCTGGCGCTGGCCGCCGACCTGCTGCGCGACCGGCAGACCACGCTGGCCGCGGTCGCCCGCCAGGTCGGCTACGGCAGCCCGTACGCGCTGAGCACCGCGTTCAAGCGGGTCCGCGGGGTGAGTCCGCGCGAGCACCGGGCGGCGGTCGCGGGCTGAACGTCCGGGCCGGACCGGAGGCCCGGTGCCGAGGCGTGCGGACCGACAGCACCAGCAGCCGCAGGTCGATCAGCGCGTGGTAGAGCACCGGCAGCAGCAGGCTGCCGGTGCCGAGGAACAGCACACCGAACCCGGCGCCGAGCACGCCGGCGGTGAGCATCCCGGTCACGCCCTGGTAGGTGTGCGCGACCGCGAACGCCAGCGCGCTGACCAGCACCAGCCGCCACGGCCCGAGCTCCGGCGCCTCGGCGACCACCACCGCGAGCAGGAAGCCGCGGTAGAGCAACTCCTCGCAGAACCCCGCGGTCAGCGCCAGCCGGGCGAAGCCGCGCCGCTCGGCCGCCGTCCGCGGCAGCAGCGCGCCGACCTCCGCCGCCGCGACCACCCGGGCGCCGTGGTCGACCCGCCGCCGCAGACCGGCCAGCAGCGCCACGCTGAGCACCAGCCCGAGCGCGCCGACCAGGGTGTACGCCGAGGCCCGCGGCCAGTGGAAGCCGAGGTCGCCGAGGTCGAGCCCGGGTGCGGCCAGCACCAGCGCGACCGCCGCCGCGGCCAGCACCCACTCCAGCACGGTGGTCCGGACGTAGCGCCGGCGGCGGGCGCCAGGGCGCCGGTCGAGGCGCTGCCGGCGGGCACTCCACCAGCCCACCACCGGCTGGCCCACCACCAGGTACGCGGCCAGCAGCAGGGCCAGCAGCCGCACGCCGCCGGCCAGCGAAGCGCCCTCCGCGACCGCCCTCACGGCACCCTGGCCGCCCCGCCGCTACTCGGAGACGAGCGCGAGCGCCCGCGCCAGGTCGTCCGGGTACGGGCTGGTGAACTCGACCCACGTCCCGGTCGCCGGGTGCTCGAAGCCGAGCCGGGCCGCGTGCAGCCACTGCCGGTGCAGCCCGAGCCGCT
>Ga0207661_10003443_pt1 | contig 10983 bp, 11 predicted proteins | sample KBSC713LmetaG_FD_184337 | JGI IMG/M metagenome (GOLD analysis project Ga0207661, IMG submission 184337) | Corn rhizosphere microbial communities from Kellogg Biological Station, Michigan, USA - KBS C7.1-3L metaG (SPAdes) (version 2) | ecosystem: Host-associated > Plants > Roots > Rhizosphere ... | reverse complement strand
GTGGCGCAGGCAGCGACCGCGGTCGTCCGCGGCGCGTCCGATGCCTGCTAGACGCGTAGTTCCACGGACTCGACGCGTGGATGCGCGGTCTGGCGTGTCGTGGCCGCTACCGGGCCGTCTCGACCTGAAGAGCAGTCGGGACGGCCCGCGGCCGCCCACGAGCGGCCGGCCCGTGCCCCACGGGAGCCGATCCCGTGGAACTACTCATCTAGAGCGCAGGCGTCACGCCGGGTTGCGCGCGGCGGCGTTCGTCGCAGCGACGACCCGCCGCAGGCTCACGAGCCCGACGACGAGGCCCGAGTCGTCGAGCACCGGCAGGTGCCGGAAGTTGTGCTCGAGCATGATCTGAGCGGCCTCTTCCACACCCAGCTCCGCGGACGCGGTGATCGGGTCCTCGGTCATCCACTGGCGCACGCGCGCCTCGCTCGTATGCACGCGCGCAGCCATCGCCTTCAGCATGTCCCGTTCGGTGAGGATCCCGATGAGGCGGCCGTAATCCTTCACGATCACCGCGCCGACGTTGACTGCGCTCATCCGCTCGGCGACCTCGCCGAGGGTGTCCTCCGGAGCGACGTCGATCACCTCGCTGCGCATGACGTCTGAGAGCGTGGGCACGACCGGAGTCTACCCACCCACCTTTGAATAAGCAGCGCTAATCTCGGTGATAAATCGACGTCCGGAAGTCCGGTAGCATGCCTGGGTGTCCCACGCCGCCTCCTTCGACGTGCTCGTGATCGGCAGCGGCGCCGCGGGGCTCGCCGCCGCAGTCTCGGCGGAGCGCTCCGGCGCCCGTGTCGGCCTCGCGACGAAGACGACCTTGCAGGCGAACAACTCGTCGAAGGCGCAGGGTGGGATCCAGGCGGCGTTCGGCAACGACGACTCCCCGGCGCAGCACGCCGAGGACGTGCTCCGCTCCTCCCACGGCACCGCCGACCCCGCGCTCGTCGAGGTGCTGACGTCAGAGGCTCGGTCGGCGATCGCGTGGCTCGAGGAGCTGGGCTGCGGGTTCACGAGGGAGAACGGCGGCTACCGGCTCGCCCGCTGCGGCGGCGCGTCGCGCAAGCGATTGCTCCAGGTCGGCGACAGGACCGGCCACGCGATCACGAAGGCGCTTCGCGAGCAGCACGCGGCCGGCGAGGCCGAGACGCTTGCGCACCACAGGCTCGAGTCGCTGGAACGCGACGGTGTCGGTTGGCGCGCGACCTTCACGACGCCCGAGAAGACCGACACGATCTCCGCGGACGCGGTCGTGCTCGCCTCCGGTGGGCGCTGCTACGCCGAGGCGGGAAGGCGCGGCGAGCTCTCCACGAACCACCCGAACGCGACGGGCGAGACGACGCGGATCGCGCTCGACGCCGGCGCGGAGGGGCGCGACCTGGACGCGCTCCAGTATCACCCGAACGGTGGTGCCTGGCCCACGACGATGCAGGGCTACTCGATTCCCGAGACGACCCGGGCCTACGGCGCCGTGCTGCTGAACGCCGACGGCGAGGAGTTCACGGACTCGCTCGGCCCGCGGGACGAGGTCTCCCAGGCGATCTTCGACGAGGTCGACGCCGGTCGCGGCGTGCTGACCGAGGACGGGCGCCCCGCTGTGTGGCTCGACACCACCCGGATTCCGCCCGCCGACGCGGACGTTTCGCTGCCGTACATGCTGCGGCGCTACCGTGGCGCGGGCATCGACCCGCTGGCCGAGCGGATCCTCACCTACCCCGTGCTCCACTACCAGAACGGCGGCCTCGTGATCGACACGCAGGCCGAGACGACGCTCGAGGGTGTCTTCGCCTGCGGCGAGATCGCGGGTGGCGCGCACGGGCGGAACCGCATGATGGGCAACAGCCTGCTCGAATGCGTCGTCTTCGGACGCCGCGCCGGGAAGGCCGCAGCAGAGAAGGCGAGCAGCTGACGAGCCATGTCGACCACGGTCGTTGACCTCGACGAGGCCGTCCTCGAGGCGGCCGCCCACCTCTACGTGTGGGCCCTCAAGGACATTCCACAGGACCTGCGCGATGCGCTCGCGGCCGCGAAGGACCGCGAGACGTCGGTGACGGGCATCCGCGTCCTCGAGACGATCCACCGGAACGTCGAGATCGCGGACGAGCAGAGCAATCTGGTCTGCCAGGACACCGGCATCGCGGTCTACTACTGCCGCGTCGGCGAGTACTTCCCGCTCCATCCCGCGCGGATCTACGCGGCGCTCAAGGCCGGCACCGAGCGTGCGACCGTCGAGCATCCCCTGCGCTCGAACACCGTCCACACCCTGACACGCGAGAACGCGGGCGCGAACGTCGGGTACCGCGTGCCGATCGTCCACTGGGACTTCGTCCCGGGCTGGGACGGGCTCGACGTCAAGTGCGTGCCGAAGGGATCGGGCTCGGAGAACATGACGTTCCTGAAGATGCTCGTTCCGGCTGACGGAGTCGCCGGGATCAAGCGCTTCGTGCTCGACGCGATCGTCGACGCGGGCGGCAAGCCGTGCCCACCCGGGATCGTCGGGATCGGGCTCGGCGGCTCGGCCGACTACGCCATGCACCTCGCGAAGGAGGCGATCGCGCGCCCGGTCGGCTCGCGCAATCCCGACCCGCTCGTCGCGCAACTCGAGGACGAGCTCTTCGAGCTCCTCAACGAGACGGGCATCGGCCCGATGGGGCTCGGCGGCGACGTGACCGTGCTCCAGTGCCACATCGAGCACGCCGACACGCACATGACCTTGAACCCGGTCGCGGTGAACTACCAATGCTGGGCGGCGCGGCGCGCGTCGGCGCACGTCACCGCGGACGGCTCCGTCGAGTACGACCGGGAGGCGTGACATGACCGCGCTCCGGCCCGCGCAGCCGCCTGTGGGCGAGATGTTTCCGAATCGGCACAGAACCCGGCGGGCGGCGGACGTAGTATCGCCGTCGAGGGCGGCGGGAGGCTTCCCCACCCTGGGTGGGGGTGTGCGTGCACGCACCGGCCAGGACATGGCCCGGAGAGCTGCCTCGGCGCCGCGTGGCGCCGGCGGTGCGGGCGAGGGAGGCGGCTGATGGCGACCCACGAGGTCACGTTCCCGATCACCGACCCCGCCGAGATCGAGCAGCTGCGCGCCGGCGACGAGGTGATCGTGCAGGGGCACGTCATCGGGATCCGCGACCGCACCCAGATCCGGATCTTCGACCAGGGCGTGGAGCCGCCGATGGATCTCACCGGCGCGTTCCTCCTGCACACGGCGCCGAACGTCCGCAAGGTCGGCCCCGGTCGCTACGAGAAGATCTGCATCGGCACGACGACGAGCGCGCGAATGGTGCGCTTCACCGAGGGGCTGGGCGCGCAGTACGGCGTCCGCGCGATCTGCGGCAAGGGCGGCTTCCCCGACGAGGCGATCGAGCCGATGCAGCGGCTCGGGATGGTCTACTTCGCCATCGTCGGCGGCGCCGCGGCGCTCGAGACGACGCAGATCGAGGAGATCGAGGAGGTCGCCTGGGAGGAGCTCATGCCCGAGTGCCTCTGGAAGTTCCGTGTGAAGGACTTCGGCCCGCTGATCGTGGGAATCGACGCCCACGGCGGCTCGCTCTACCGCGAGGTGCAGGACCGGGCCCGGAAGAAGCTGGAGGAGCTCTATGCCCGAATTCAATGACGGCTTCCTCGGCGTCCCCGCACGCCCGGGGAAGCCGCGCGAGGTCGGAATCACGCATGTGATCGACAAGGGCCTCAATCTCCGCGACATCGAGGGGCTCTTCGACACCGGGGGGCAGTTCGTCGACATCGTGAAGTTCGGCTGGGGCACCAGCTACGTCACGAACAACCTCGAGAAGAAGATCGCCCTGTACCGTTCGTTCGAGACGCCGGTCGTCTGCGGCGGAACCCTCTTCGAGGCGGTCTACGGGCGCGACCGGATCGACGACTTCAAGCGCTGGCTGACCGAGCACCGGTTCTCGCACGTGGAGATCTCGGACGGGACGCTCGAGATCCCGCGCGACCGCAAGCTCGAGCTGATCGAGGACTTCGCCCGCGACTTCACGGTGCTCTCGGAGGTCGGCTCGAAGGACTCGGAGGTCGTCTACGCGCCCTATCAGTGGGTCGCGTGGATCAAGGAGGAGCTCGCCGCCGGCGCCTGGAAGGTCATCACCGAGGGCCGCGAGGGCGGGACCTCCGGCATCTTCCGCTCCGACGGCGACATGCGGACGGGCCTGATCGACGAGATCGCGCACGAGGTCGCGATCGACGACGTCCTCTTCGAGGCGCCCACGAAATCGTCCCAGGCCTGGTTCGTGAAGCATTTCGGCCCCAATGTCAACCTGGGCAACATCCCGCCCGACGAGGTGATCGCGGTGGAGACGCTCCGCCTCGGCCTCAGGGGCGACACGCTCGTCGAGGTGCTGCTCGCCTCGGAACCCGCACCCGAGGGCGACCCGGCACCGCGCCCGTAGCCGTCCATGGAGTGGAAGCTCTCCCTCGCGGGGCTGCTGATCGGCCTCCTCGTCGGCGTCACGGGGATGGGTGGCGGCTCGCTGATGACCCCGCTGCTCGTCCTGGTATTCGGCTTCAAGCCGTCGATCGCGATCGGCACGGACATCGTCCACGGCGCGATCTTCAAGTCGTTCGGCGCCGCGCAGCACCGCCGGATGGGGCACGTTCACGCCCGCCTGACGGCGTGGATGCTGCTCGGCTCGGCGCCGTTCTCGCTGATGGGCGTTTCCGTCTCCTGGTGGTTGAAGAAGGAGTACGGCGAGGGCTACGAGGACACGGCGAAGGCAATCCTCGGCATCGCGCTCGTGGCCTGCGGGATCGCGTTCCTCGTGAAGGCTTACCTCCACTCGAATCCGGAGGACAAGCCCTTCATCCTCACGCGGCGAGACCGGATCATCGCGGTCGTGACCGGGGTCGTCGGAGGGTTCGTCGTCGGCCTCACCTCGGTGGGGAGCGGCACGCTGTTCGGCCTCGTGATGCTGATCGCGTTCCCGCTCACGGCGGTCAAGATCGTCGGTACGGACATCTTCCATGCGGCCGTGCTGCTCGCCGTCGCCGGCGCGGGGCAGCTGATCGCGGGCCACGTCGACCTCGGCGCGACCGGCTGGCTCCTGATCGGCTCGGTCCCCGGCGTCCTCATCGGCGGCCGGCTCACACTGCGGCTCCCGGATCGCGCCCTTCGTATCGCGCTCGCGGCGACGCTCACGCTCTCCGGGGTGAAGCTCCTGAATCCACCGGGATCGGACGCGATCGTGATGGCGGGGGCGGCACTCGCTGCGATCGTCGCCGTCGTGCAGGCCGGGCGCTGGCTTGTCGGTCGCAGCGCGGCGTCGGCGCCCGACGTTTCCTAGGCAGGCCCAGGCGGCAGAGGGCAGGAGACGAACCTGCGGCCCGTGAGGCGGTAGCCGACCTTGTAAGCGGTGCAGCCGGCGCAGAATCCCGTCGCCGCGGCGAGCAGGGCGAGTGCCGCGACGAGGGCGCCGAGCGCCGTCCCGAGCAGGTCGAGCTCGGCGAGCGAGGCGAGCGTCGCGGCGGTGAGCACGCCGAGGCCGACCATGTTCGCGAAGCGCGGCGGCCGGGCGTCCTCGAGCCGTCCCTCTCCGAGCCGCGGCTGGATCAGCTCGAAGTAGGCGACGCACGCCAGGCACCAGCGGCGGCCGAGGGTCAGACCCAGGGCGAGCTGGAGCGCTAGGAGCGCGTAGAGCCACCACCAGCCGGTCGCGACGCCGAGGAGTGCGACCGCTCCGACCACGGCCTGATTGAGACGCGGGGCGCGCTCGTCGATGATCTGCGTGTCCCGATACGGGTCTGCGCGTCGTTCGCTCCGCTTCATTTCGGAAAGTATCGCGGACCCTAGACTGCGCCGATGCCGGGAACCGGGCCGCCCGTGATCGTCCTGGGCGTCCGGCGTTCCGGCACGACGCTCCTCCGCGTGATGCTCGACCGCAACCCGGAGCTGGCGGTCCCGGACGAGTCGTACTTCGTCCCCCAGCTGGCACGGCGGCACCGGACGCCGGTCGATCCCGGGGCGTTCGTCGACGACCTGCGGCGACTGCCGACGCTCGTCGAGTGGGGCCTCTCGACCGCCTCGGTGCAAGCGCGCCTCCGGCCGGGGATGACGACGGGCGAGGCGATCGCCGAGGTCTTCGCCGCGTACGCGGCCGACCGAGGCAAGCCGCGCTGGGGTGACAAGACGCCGCTCTACATGCAGCACCTGACCGTGCTCGAGCGTCTTTTTCCCGACGCCCGGTACGTCCATCTGGTCCGGGACGGCCGCGACGCCGCGCTCTCGTTCCTCTCGGTCCCCGTGGGTCTGATGACAGAGGGCTGGGGACATCCGCGAGACGCCGCCGGGTTCGCGTGCCAGTGGGCGACCGAGGTCGCGGCCGCCCGCGCGCTCGGCGCGCGCATCGGCCCGGCTCGCTATCACGAGCTCCGCTACGAGTCCCTGGTCGCCGAGCCGGAAGCGGAGCTACGGGCCGTCTGCGCATTCGCGGAGCTCGAGTTCGAGCCCGCGATGCTCGACTATGTCGGGCGGAACGACTCGGCTCGAAAGGCGCACCAGCAGCGGCTCAACGAGCCGCCGCGCACCGGCGTCCGCGACTGGCGGACGGAGATGGCCGAGAGTGACCGTCACGGGTTCGAGGAGGTCGCCGGCGCGCTCCTCGCCGACCTCGGCTACGACGTCGAGACCCGCGGAACCGGACGGAGGAAGCTCGCCGCCTACCGGCTCGAGACGGGTGCCTGGCGCGGTGTCGGCGCCCTCGTCCAGCGCTCGCCGCTCTGGTCGCGCCGCCACCCGCCGCTGCAGTGACGGGTCAGGCCGGTTGTGACGCGGCGTGGTCGAACACCGTTACTTCCGGGGGGCGGGCGGCCTGGCCTGCGTGGGCTCCGCCGGCGTCGTCTGCTTCGGCGGGGAGCCCGACTGCGCGCGTGCGGGGCGTGGCCCGTCCTTGCCGCGGAACGCGACGAGCATGCCGTTCAGCGAGAAGTAGTACGCGCGCTCGGTCGCGATCCCCGGCGAGTACTTCCCGAGCCCGTAGTGCCAGACGATCTTCCCGTCCGAGACGCGTGCGGCGTACGTCTCCGTCTCGAGGGTCGAGAAGAACACGAGGTCGCCCACGACGACCGGCGGCCCGAGGATGCGGCCACCGACATGCGCGCGCCAGAGGAGCTGGCCGTTCGTCTTCCGGTAGGCGCGGAGGCCCCCGTTGAAGTCCCCGACGAAGATCCGGTCGGTGCCGACGGCGGGCGTCGAGTACCCCAGGGAGTCGACGCTGTCGGTCCAGATGACGTGCCCGTCGGTGGCGTCGAGCGTGACGATCTTCCCGGAGCGGGCGATGGTGTAGAGCCGCTGCCCGTCGGTCGACGGGCTCGCGTAGAAGCTCTCGTAGCGGAACGCGTCGCGCTTCACGTACGTGCTCCAGAGCTTCTCGCCGTTCTTCTGACGCAGGCAGAAGATCGAGCCCGCGTAGGTCGTGATGCAGATGCGGCCTTCGGCGAGTGACGGGCTCGCGTTGATCCGCCCGCCGGTGTCGAACGCCCAGCGCACGTGGCCCGTGTCGACATCGACCGCGAAGAGGCGCCCATCCGTGGCGCCGAAGTACGCGACGTTGCCGGCGACGGCCGCCGACGACTCGACCTTCGCGTGCGTCTCGAGCTGCCAGACGACCTTGCCGCTCTTGCGGGTCAGGGCCGTCACGGTCCCGTCCTTCGACGAGACGATCAGCTTGTCTCCGGCGATCGCCGGGGTCGAGGGCTTCGGCGCGTTGCTGAGCTTCCGCCAGAGGACGTTGCCGGTCGCCGCCTCGATCGCCCAGGTGTCGCCCTTGAACGTGTTCACGTAGAGCACGCCGTCGCAGTAGCTCGGCGGGTACTCGATGTATGCCTTCAGACCGCGTGCCCAGATCGGCTTCTTCTCCGGGATGCCGAGCTGGATCGTGGGGCGCGCGAGCGTGCGTCGTGGCCCGCCCCCGAACATCGGCCAGCACCGTTTGTCGACCGGCTCGGTCTGCGGCGGCTTCGGCGTCGGCGTCGGCGTCGGCGGCGGCGCGGTCGTCGTCACGGGCGCCGAGGGCGTCACGACGGTCACGTCCGTGACGTTCGTCTCGAGCGTGCCGCCCGGGGGATGCCGAGTCAGCAGCACGGCAATCCCGGTGCCGAGCACGACGAGGACCAGAGCGGCGAGGATGAGCAGGAGTCGGCGGCGCATGCGTGGTCGGCTCCTCCAGGGCCGGCCTCCAGTGTGCCTGCGAGCCCGGAGCGGTGACCGTGCGTCTCTACAATCGCGCCGGTGGCCAGCCGCCTTGCCCCCGCGGCGCTCGTCGCGGCCCTGCTCGTGGCGACGTCGGCCGCCTTCGTCGTCACGGAGAAGCTGAAGCTCACCCGGAACCCGATCGTCGGGCCCCGCGTCGCCAAGCTCTTCTCGCCGGTCTGCGACTGCGGAACGGACACCGCGTCGATCTCGTTCCGGCTCCGCAAGCCGGACCGCGTGACCGTCGACGTGATCGACTCGAAGGGCGACGTCGTTCGCGAGCTGGCGCGTCGGCGTCCGCAGGGGCGCGCCGCCGTCTCGTACGTCTGGGACGGCCGCGACGCGGGCGGACACGTGGTCGACGAGGGCGCGTACCGGCCCCGCGTCCATCTCGAGCGGGCGCGGCGCACGATCGTGATGCCGAACCCGATTCGCGTCGACGTGACGCCGCCGAAGGTCGTCAGCTTCACCGCGCGTCCGCTCGTGATCTCGCCCGACGGAGACGGGCGTTCCGACTACGCCAGGATCCGCTACCGGCTCAGCGAGAAGGCCGTCGTCGAGCTCTACGTCGACGGGACGCGCGCGATTCGCAAGCTCGGCACGAGGCCGCGCGGGACGATGAGCTGGACGGGCACGGCCGGCGGGGAGCAGCTGCCGGAAGGGGTCTACACGCTCCGGCTCGTCGCGCGGGACATCGCGGGGAACCTGGGCCCGCGCTCGGGCTCGCGCACCGTGCGGATCCGCTTCCTGGACCTCGGGCGAGACCGGATCGTGACGTCTCCCGTCGCGCGATTCGCGATCCTCGTGCTAACCCAGGCGCGCAGGGTCGAGTGGCGCCTCGGCGCCCGGTCCGGCACCGCCCGTCCGGGAACGCTCCGGCTGCGAGCCCCCGTCCTGCCCGGTCGCTACACACTTCGCGTCGAGGCGAACGGCCACGTGCAGCGCGCCGCTGTCGTCGTGCGCCAGGCGGCGTCTCCATGAGCGCCGCCGCACAGCTGGCAGCGGTCGTCGGCGCGGCCGGGCTCGTGGTGCTCTTGCTGGCGCAGGACCGCTGGCAGCGCCTCGCGGGATTGTGCGCATGGGGCGCCGGCCTGGGCGTGCTCGGCATCTACCTGCTGCCCGACCTGAGCACCTCGCGGCTCGTCGCAGGCGCGATCGGCGGGCTCGTCGCGGCGTTCGTCTTCGCCTGGGCGCTCGACCGCTGGCCGTACCTGCTCGCGTTCGCGACCCTCGCCTGCATCCCGCTGCGAATCCCGGTGGACATCGGCTCCGACACGGTCAACTTGCTCCTGCCGCTCTACGCCGTGATCGGCGGTCTCGCGCTCGCGATCGCCTGGTCGCTGGTCAAGGGCGACACGCGCTCGCGCGAGCTTGGCCCCGTCGCCGTGCCGCTCGCCGCGTTCGTGGGCTGGACGGGCCTCTCGATGCTCTGGACGGGCGACGTCCGGCGCGGCGCGATCTTCCTCGCCGCCTTCGTGCTCCCGTTCGGGCTCGTCGCGATCGGGTTCGCGCGGCTGCCCTGGCGGGGCCGCTGGCTGACGTGGCTCTGGGGCGGGCTCGTCGCGACCGCGCTCCTCTACGCCCTCGTCGGCGGCTACCAGTGGCTCACCCGCGACGTCTTCTGGAACCCGAGCGTCAAGGTCTTCAACGCCTACGCGCCGTTCTTCCGGGTGAACTCGGTGTTCTGGGACCCGTCGGTGTACGGGCGCTACCTCACCGTCGCGGTGCTCGCGTCGCTCGCGGGGATCCTTCTCGGCGGGGTGCGCGGCTGGCGGGTCGCAGGGCTGTACGCCGTCGTCGTCGCGACGTGGCTCGGTCTGCTCATCTCGTTCTCGCAGTCGAGCTTCGTGGCGCTCTCGGTGGGGGTCGTCGCTGCGGCCTCCGTCGTCTGGGGGCGTCGCGCGCTGGTCGCGCTCCTCGCCCTGGGTCTCGTCACGTGCGCCGTGCTGTTCGCCGTCCCACAGCTACGTGACGATCTCGTCGGCAAGTCGCGCTCGGGAGCCAACCGCGTCACGTCGGGTCGCGCGAACCTCGTCGGTCAGGGGATCCGGATCGCGCTCGACCATCCCGTGATCGGCGTCGGCGCGGGCGGGTTCTCGCGCGAGTACGCGCACCGTCGCGGGATCACGGGCAAGGACCCGAAGCGCGTCGCCTCGCACACGACGCCGGTGACGGTCGCGGCAGAGGGAGGGATCGTCGGTCTCGCGCTGCTCGTCTGGCTGGTCGTCGCGGCGCTCCTCGCGACGCTCATGGGCCTCGGCAAGGGCTTCACCTCTCGGGTCGCGCTCGCCACGGGGATCGTGCTGCTCGCGATCGCCGTGCACAGCCTGTTCTACGCGGCGTTCTTCGAGGACCCGATGACGTGGGCGCTGCTCGGGCTCGTCGGCCTGAGCTCACGGGTGCCGAAGAAGCCTCCGTCGCCGCAGGCCGCCACAGCCTCACCGCCAGCGCCACCCGTTCCCGAAGCCGCGCCCACGAGTCTCTAGACTCGCGCCGTGCTCGCAGGCTTCGAACGCGCGCTCGTCCTCGCGCCTCACACCGACGACGGCGAGTTCGGCTGCGGCGGCACCACGGCGCGGCTGGTCGAGTCGGGCTGCGACGTGCGCTACGTCGCGTTCTCGATCGCGACGCGATCGCTCCCGCCCGGGTTCGCGCCCGACACGCTCGCCCGCGAGGTGCGGGAGGCGACGGCGGAGCTCGGCATCCCGGAGGCGAATCTCACCGTGCACGACTTCGACGTGCGGACCTTCCCGTCGCGGCGCCAGGAGCTCCTCGAGCTC
>Ga0207661_10003442_pt1 | contig 10986 bp, 7 predicted proteins | sample KBSC713LmetaG_FD_184337 | JGI IMG/M metagenome (GOLD analysis project Ga0207661, IMG submission 184337) | Corn rhizosphere microbial communities from Kellogg Biological Station, Michigan, USA - KBS C7.1-3L metaG (SPAdes) (version 2) | ecosystem: Host-associated > Plants > Roots > Rhizosphere ... | reverse complement strand
GTCGCGAGGCGAAGTGCGCCAGGTCCAGCAGGCGCTGAATAAGGATGGCTTCAAGCCTGGCCCGAAGGACGGACGCTGGGGCAACGAAACTGAGAACGCCGTGAAGCAGTTCCAGCAGAGCAAGCAGCTGCACGCGACGGGACAGCTTGATCAGCAAACCGTTGCCGACCTCGGCTTGGATGCGTCCAAATTCTCGCAACCGCAAAGCCAGCAGAAGTAGCAGCACAAACGACGCCCGTATCAAAGCCGAGGCTGCGCGGATCCGTATCAGCGCAGCTTCGGCTTTTGCGGGCGGTCAGATGTACTTCAGGCGGAAGCGCCGGTGATGATCACGGTGCGGGAAGGATGCTTCAAGCGACGCACCGGACACTATGCACGGACGAGCTCATGCGTTCGGATCGGCTCCACGTCGATTACTGTCCCATGGCTATTCATCCGGCGATCTTCGCGCGGCATCTGCGCCACGACCGGCAATTGCAGCACGGTTGCTCGCTGTCCCGGGCGAAGATCGGTGAGCAGGACGATCTCGCCGTCCGAAAACTCGATGGCGTCGTGGTGCGTCGCCGCGTGCTGCATGTTCACCTGCCGGAAACGCGCGAGCCGTCCGCAGGGCCGCCTTTTCTGGAAGAGACCAAAAAACGGCCGACGCCACTCGACCTCGTTTTCAAACGCAAGCTCGGTGCCTGGTAGCAGGCAAACCGCCATTGCCGGGTTATCTACCGCAGCGAAGCCGCGGGTGGTGGTGCCGGGAAAGGTCGCCGATACCAGATTGTCGCCAGCCTTGGCGGAACGCGACGAGACGGAGTGAAGGCTGTAGTCACACATGAAGGCCTCTTTGGGATGATCATACCCCCTGCTGCAATCGCCTAACTTCGCGTCCGTGCTCGTTGTTCCTAAGGAAGTTTCGTGCCCTCGACTCCGAACAATCTGCCGGTCCAGCGCGTTTTGCCCAATGTTCCCCAGATTCAAGTGCGGTTGAGCTATTGTAATGATCCGTTCGGCCATTGTCAGAGTCGTTGCCGCCTGCGCTCGATTTCACTGGGCTGTGATCATTGCCGGAGTCGTATTGATGGTGGCAGCGGCCGTCTTCGACGTGACGCGCTTCTCGATCAACACGGACGTGGAAAGACTGATCTCTCAGAATCTGCCATGGCATGCGCGCCAGGTCGCCCTCACCAAGGAATTTCCGCAGAAGGGTATTTCAGCGGTCGTAACCGCGCCAACCCCCGAAAACGCCGAGCGGGCCACAGAGGAGCTTGCGCAAGCGCTGAAAAAGAATCCCAGTCTCTTTCCAAAGGTCGCGCAGCCGTACAGCGGGGACTTCTTCGATCGCAACCAGCTCCTGCTCGCCACGATCTCCGACGTCAGACGAACCATCGCCGGGCTGACCCAATCGGAACCGATCCTGCGCCAGCTCTCGCACGATCCCAGCCTTCGCGGTGTCATGAACGTTCTATCGTTCGCAGCCGACCAGGTACGGCAGGGGCGGCTCAAGCTCGAACAATTGAACTGGCCGCTAACGCTTGCCAACGAAACCCTGAATGACGTGCTGTCCGGCAAAACGGCGGCCTTTTCCTGGAAGGATCTGCTTCAGGGACATCATTCAGCTTCGGAAGGCCGGCGGCATTTCCTGGAGATAGAGCCGCACCTCGACTTCACCAAGTTGCAGCCTGGATCGGCTGCGGATCAGGGGATTCATCAGGCAGCGGCGCAATTGGAGCTGCAGCAGAGGTTCGGCGCAACCGTCAGTCTGACCGGCCGGGTTCCCATGGATGACCAACAGTTCTCGGTCATCCGAGACAGCGCCTTGCGTGACACGCTCACGGCCGCGCTCGGTGTCCTGATCGCGCTATGGCTGGCGCTACGGTCGTGGAAGATCATCGCCGCGGTCTTCTTCAGTCTGGTGGTGGGGCTTGCGACGACCGCGGCGCTGGGCCTCATCATGGTCGGTTCGTTCAATCTGATTTCGATCGCCTTCTTCGTGCTCTTCGTCGGCCTCGGCGTCGACTTTGGTATTCAATTCAGCGTGCGATACCGCGCCGAACGTTACGACCAGGGCAAGTTGCATCCGGCGCTGGAGAGCGCTGCGAGGAAGGTCGGCAGCCCCCTCGCTCTCGCCGCGGCGGCAACTGCCGTCGGCTTCTTTGCCTTCTTGCCCACGAGCTATAGCGGCCTTTCGGAGCTCGGGCTGATCGCCGGCTGCGGCATGTTGATCGCGTTTGCCTGCAGCATCACGCTGGTGCCGGCGATGCTGGCGCTGCTCAATGCACCGGGCGAACCGGCGCCGGTCGGCTTCAAGTTTCTTGGACCGCTGGATGACCTTCTCCAGCGCCACCGCATCGCCATTGTGATCGCAACCATCGGCCTGGTCGTTGCAGCCTCTCCGCTGCTGCTGCACCTGCCATTCGACTTCAATCCGATCGATCTGCAGAACCCGAACTCGCCGGCGGTGATGACGTATCATCAACTGCAGAAAGATCCTGAGACCAGCGGCAGCGACGCGGAGGTGTTGGCGCCGTCCATCGAGCAGGCCGATGCAATAGCCAAGCGCCTGGACGGGCTCCCGCAGGTGTCACGCACCATCACCGTGAACAACTATATTCCCGGCGATCAAGAGGCGAAAATCCGGGAATTGAAGTCGGCGTCTGCCAGACTTCGCGCTGTGCTCGGGTCCCGCAAGCACGCCGCACCGACCGACGCGCAGACCGTGGCTTCGATCAGGAACGCGGCAAAGGCCTTGTCCGAAGCCGCCGGCTCCCAACAAGGCTCAGCCGCGGATGCCGCAAGGAACGTATCAGCCCTGCTGATGCGGCTCGCCGACGCGGATGCCGGCGTGCGGCAGAAGGCGGAAGCCGCGGTGATCTCACCACTGCTTTATGACCTCGACCAATTGCGTCAGAGTCTGTCGCCGCAGCAGGTCAGCATCAAGACTCTTCCGCCCGACCTGCTCCGCGACTGGGTGCTGCCCGATGGCAGGGCACGCGTTCAGGCGCTGCCCAAGGGTGACCCAAGCGACTCCCATGTTCTGCAGGAGTTTGCCGCCGCCGTCCTCAAGGCCGTGCCCACGGCCTCGGGCGCGGCCATTACCTATTACGAAGGCGGAAGGACCGTCACAACAGCCTTCATCGAAGCAGGCGTCTTTGCGCTCGTCGCGATTGCGATCCTGCTCTTTATCACCCTGCGACGGATGGTCGACGTACTGCTCACGCTCGTTCCGCTATTGCTCGCCGGCGCAGTGACGCTAGAAATCTGCGTTCTGGCCGGACTCGCGCTGAACTTCGCCAACATCATCGCCCTTCCCATGTTGCTGGGTGTCGGTGTCGCCTTCAAGATCTACTACATCATGGCCTGGCGAGGCGGAAAGACCGGCCTGCTGCAATCGGCCTTGACGCGCGCCGTCGTATTCAGCGCCATGACGAACGCCATCGCATTTGGAAGCATGTGGGCATCGAATTATCCCGGCATGTCCAGCATGGGAAAGTTGATGGCGCTGGCGCTGTTGTGCACGATGGGCGCCGCAGTGCTGTTCCAGCCGGTCCTGATGGGTCCGCCTCGTCAGATCAGCGAGTTCGAGGAGAAGAGCGCAGACCTTTCTCAGGCGGCCGAGTGATTGCCGAGAATCAACGTCCCCGGGACGTACCGGCGCCTTACCGAGCCAAGCTCCTTCGGCGCCAGCAGTCAGCGGCCGTTCTGCTCGTCGCCGAGCAGCTTCGCAAAGCAGCTTTACGAAGACCCGGGATGGTTCAGCCCTCGCGAGGAACGCCAGCTCGACACCAACACCAGAATGGCACAGGAGCGGAACGATTCCAAAAGGTGACGTTGAATAGCCCGCTGCGTATGAGCATGGGTCCGCAGGCCGTGCGGTCTCATGGCCCCGGAACCGGGGCTGGCAAAGCGTCGCGCTCCTCCGCCTGCCGGGAATGATCGGCGCCGATCAAGAGATAGACGGCCGGGACCACGAACAGGGTGAACAGCGTTCCGATCGCAAGCCCGCTCGCAATCACCAGCCCCATGTTGAAACGCGACACGGCGCCGGCACCGGTCGCAAGAATCAGCGGAACCACGCCCAGCACCATTGCAGCCGTTGTCATTAGAATGGGACGCAGCCGGATTCCGGCGGCCCGCTCGATGGCCTCGCGCTTCGTCACGCCGCTGCGCTGCAAATCATTTGCAAATTCGACGATCAGGATCGCGTGCTTGCTGATCAACCCCATCAATGTCACGAGTCCGACATCGGTGTAGATGTTCAGCGAGGCCCCGCCGACGCCGACACTGACGAAAATCAGCGCGCCTGCAATCGACATCGGCACCGAGACCAGGATGATGCAGGGGTCGCGGAAGCTTTCGAACAGGGCCGCGAGCGAAAGGAAGATGATGACGAGCGCAAATCCGAAGGTTTCGACGAAGCCGCTGGATTCCTGGATATATTGCCGTGACAGCCCGCTATAGTCGACGGTGTAGCCTGCCGGCAGCGTCCTCTCGGCAAGATTATTGAGAAAATCGAGCGCATCGGCCTGCGCGACGCCGGGCGCCGCCACTCCCTGTATCGTTGCGCTGTTGACCTGCTGAAAGTGATTGAGCGTTTCCGGCACCGTCTTGGTGGTGATCCGCGCGATCGTCGACAGCGGAACGGGAACGCCGGAAACGCTGGCCACGTAGTAGTTCAACAATTGATCCGCATTCAGGCGATAGCGGTGCTGCACCTGAGGGATCACCTTGTAGGAGCGCTGGTCGAGGCTGAAGTAGTTCACATAGCCGCCGCCCAACATGGATGTCAGGGCGCTGCCGACATCGCTCATCTTGAGCCCGAGCTGCGCCGCTTTGTCACGGTCGATCTCCACGACCGACTCGGGGTTGTCGATCTTGAGGTCGGTGTCGAGAAAGATGAACATTCCGCTGTCGATCGCCGCCTTGAGAAATTTCTGGGCGACATCGTCGAGCTGGTTGAAGGAATCGGTCGTCTTGATCACGAACTGCACCGGCAGGCCCTGGCTGCCCGGCAATGGAGGCAGCTGAAAGGCGGCGATACGCGCACCGGCCACGTCGTTGAGCTTCTGCTGCACGATCGGCTGAAGCTGATTGCTGGTCCGCGAGCGTTCGTCCCACGGCTTGAGCACCATTCCCGCGACCACCCTACTCGGAGAGTTGATCTGGAACACATGGGCGGTTTCCGGAAATTGCTTCATGGTCTGGAAAACCTGCCTTGCGTACAGCACCTTCTGCTGCAATGTCGCGTCCGGCGCGAGCGTCGATGAAGTGACCACCACCCCCTGGTCCTCCTGCGGCGCGAGCTCGCTCTTGGCGCCCGTATAAAGGAAGTAGATGCTCGACAGCACGATCAGCGCAAAAACGGTCGTCACGGGCAGATAGTCGAGACTGTTGTGCAGCCGCCTCAGATAGAAGCGGCGCATGGCCTCGAAGGTGCGATCGATCAGCGTGGAAAGCCTTTCCTGCCAGCCATGTGTTGCACCCGGCGGCTTCAACAGGCGCGAGGCCATCATCGGCGACAGCGTCAGGGCGACGATCGCCGATATGGTGACCGTTCCGACCAGCGTGAAGGCGAACTCGGTAAACAGGGCGCCGGTCAGGCCGCCTTGAAACGCGATCGGCACGTAAACCGCGATCAGTACGACGGTCATGGCGATGATCGGACGGCCAAGCTCGCCCGCGGCCGCCATTGCCGCGGCAACCGGCGGCTTGCCTTGCTCGAGATGACGGTTGACGTTTTCGACGACGATGATGGCGTCATCGACCACGAGCCCGATCGCGAGCACCAACGCCAGCAGGGTCAGGAGATTGATCGAAAATCCCAGCGCCAGCATCATCGTAAACGCGCCGATCAGAGACAGCGGGATTGCAACCATCGGAATGGCGACCGATCGCAGCGAGCCCAGAAACAGGAATACGACGAGGTTGACGATCACCAGGGCTTCGATGAGGGTTCGCGCCACGTCGTAGATTGCTGCATGCACGAAATCCGTCGAATCGTACACGATCTGGCCGTGCAGGCCGTTCGGCAGCGCTGCATGGATGGCGGGGAAGATCTTGTGTATGCCCGCGATCACGTCGAGCAGGTTGGCGGTTGGCGCCACCTGGATGCCGATATAGACCGCGGGCTTGCCGTCAAAGGCGACCTCCGTCTCGTAGCTATCCGCCCCGAGCGAAACGTCGGCGACGTCCTTCAGCCGCACGATCGCCCCGCCCGCCTGTTTCATGATCAGATTGGCGAATTCCTTTTCGGTGTGCAGGCCGGTCGATGCGGTCAGATTGACCTGGACCATCTGGCCCTTGGTGGTTCCAAGCCCCGAAATATAGTTGTTTTGCGCCAGCGCGGTCGAAACATCGGTGGCCGTGAGGCCATATGCGGCGAGCTTCTTCGGATCGAGCCATGCCTGCAGCGCGAAGTTCTGCACGCCGAGGATTTCGGCGGTCTGCACCCCCGGGACCGCCTGCAGCTTGGGCTGAACGACGCGGGTGAGATAGTCGGAGATCTGATTGCGCGCGAGCACATCGCTGTCGAAGCCGAGATACATGGCGTCGATGGTCTGACCAATCTGCACGGTCAGCACCGGTTGCTGCGAGCCTGAGGGAAGCTGGTTGAGCACCGAAGAGACCTTGGTGTTGATCTCGGTCAGCGCCTTGTCCGCATCATAGTTCAGGCGGAGATAGACGGTGATCGTGCTGACGCCGCTCGCGCTTTGCGAGCTCATGTAGTCGATGCCGTTCGCTTGCGCGATTGCGGTCTCCAGTGGCGTGGTAATGAAACCCGCGATCACGTCCGGATCGGCGCCGTAATAGGTCGTGGTCACCGTCACGACCGCGTTCTGCGTGCGCGGATATTGCAGGACCGGCAGCGAGCTCATGGCACGCAAGCCCAGGGCCAGGATCATCAGGTTGACGACGGTCGCGAGCACTGGTCTTCGAATGAAGAGATCGGTGAACCTCATGATGCGGGCTTCATTCCTCGGAGACCTGCGGATTGGCGCTGAAGGGAACCTTGACGTCGTTGTTGATCCGGACGGGTGAACCGTTGTGCAGCTTGTTCTGCCCCGCGCTCACCACGACGTCGCCGGGCTCGATCCCGCTCACGACCGCGACCTGGTCGCCTCTGGTTTCGCCGGTTTTGACGAAAACCTGCTGCGCGACGTACTGCTTCTCCCCGCCCGGCTCTCCGCCCTTCTCTCCGTTCCCGGCTTTGACCACATAAGCGATGTCGCCATAGGAATTGTAGTAGATCGCCGTCTTCGGCAGCGTGACGTAGTGCTGCGGCGCACTGACGTCGATGTCGACGGTCGCAAACATGCCGGGCAGCAGCTTCTCGTCGGGATTGGCGAACGTCGCCCGGACCTGGACGTTGCGGCTCGCCACGTTGACCTGCGGATTGATCGCGAGGATCTTTCCGGAGAATTTCTGATCTGGATAGGTGTCGACCGTGGCTGTGACCGCCTGCCCGGTCTTGATCTGCGCGAGCGCCTGCTGCGGCAAGTAGAAATCGACGAAAATGGGATCGAGCTGCTGCAGCGTCACGATCGGCGTGCCCGGCGCGATGTATTGGCCGAGGTCGACCTGTCGGATACCGAGCCGGCCCGAGAATGGCGCCGTGACCGATTTGTATCCGACCAGCGCCTGCTGCTGCGCGACCTGCGCCTGATTGCTTTTCAATGTCGCAAGGTCGGTGTCGGCCGTCTGCTGACTGATCGCGTTGGTCTTCACCAATTTGGTGTCACGATCGTAGTTGAGCTGCGCGAGTGCTTCGGTCGCCTTGAGTGCCTGCAGATGCGCGATATCGTCCGCCGCCTCGAGCTCGACCAGCAGCGTTCCCTTCTCGACCTCGGCGCCGGATCGGAAGTGTATCGCCTTGACGATGCCGGAAACCTGCGCACTGAGGTCGGCTCCCTTCTCCGCCCTTGCGCTGCCAACTGCCTCCAACCGCGTCTGCCAGGGTTGCGTGGCGGCCGTGACGGTAGAGACCGTTTGCGGAGGGTTACGGAGGCCGGCAATCGCCTCCTGAATCATGCGAGCCTTGAAGGCTTCGAAGCCAAAGATCGCCGCAAACGCCAGGGCGACCAGCACCAGCATGATGGCCATTCGTCGAAACATTCGGAAGTCTCGGGCAGTGCGAGGGACATACGACAACGCACTTGCGAGCCAGCTGGTCCTCACGCTCGCGCGGAGTTGTTCCCGCCCAGAGGCGGTCAGGGAACCCGCCGGATCGCCCGAGACGATCGCGCCACTATCCTTTGGTAGCACCCATCGGCAGGAACCGAGAGCTTCGCATCCTGCGGGTCAGCACGCGATCGCAGCAACCCGCGGGCTTGCGTCGCCGGCGGGGCTCGGCTGTGGTTTGCTTACCGGGCCCTATACCTCGCAAATAGCCGAAATACCTCGCAATAGCCGAAGGCCTTGGGAACGCTGCGAAGCGGGAAGCGTTGCATCAGTATAGGCAGGGGCGTTCGAAACGCGACGCGCGGAGTGGCACGCACACGTAGCTGCCCGCCAGGCCTTCCCGCCAGGGATCACCTCCGGCGAACTCGCCTTCCGCGAAAATCGACAGACATCGTCGCGCCTCAAAAAGGAGGTTTACATGTCCACTATCACCACTTCCGAGAATACATTCCAGGAAGCCGCAACTTATGGCGGCTTGGTCGACGCCATCGGCGGCGTCGCGACCGTGGTCCTGGCAATCGTAGCCTTGGCGGGCATCAACCAGCTCGTGCTGGCTGCGATCGCGACGATCGTGTTCGGTGCCGCCCTGCTGATCCAGGGAGGAACGATGCTCACAGAATATACCAAGCTCGTTTTCCCTGCCGGTACGCTTGAGCCGGTCGAGGAAGGAATGGGAGGAGCCGGACTTTCGGCCTTGTTCCTCGTAGGCAGCGCCGGGATCGTGCTCGGTGTGCTGGCCCTCGTCGGTATCGAAGCGCAAACGCTCATTGCCGTCGCCATCATTGCGTTCGGCGGAGCGCTGCTGTTGAGTAGCAACTCGGTCTGGCATCTCTACCGAGCGAAACAGGTGTGGCACCGGGTCGGTGTTGCGCGGACCCTTTCAGGCACCGAGATTCTCGCCGGCGAAATGGCGTCCGGATCTGCGGCGATTCAATGCCTGTCGGGCATCGCCGCCATCGTGCTCGGCATCCTCGCGGTGACGGGAACTCGACCGGAGAGCCTCACGCTGGTGGGACTTCTCGTGCTCGGAGCAACGGTGCTTCTGACCGGCACCACCCTGAGCGGAGCGGCGATGAGCTTCATGAAGCCCACCGCAACGCCTCGAGCCGCCAGCTGGTCGCAGTCGACTGGCGCGGCGGAATAGCGAGACCAGATACTGCCAACCACCTGAAGCAGCGCAGCGCGCTGCTTCGGGGTTTTCATTCGTCTCGGTCGATCCGCTTCGGGTCGGCTGGATGAGCACCATTCCGAGCAAGCGTAGGCCGCCCAGATGCAGCCTCTTTTCATTGGTGGCTTAGGACATACGAGGCTGGGAACGATCTCTCTTCCGGGAGCTCGGCCGAGCGCAGGTAAGGCGGGAGGAAAATGGGATGTCAGCCTGGTTTAGAGATGACGGACCGCCGATGCTCGCGGAGGATTCGGCCAAAATCGCAATCGATTTTCTCGAACGAGCAGGAGAGATCGACGACCTCGACGAAGCCAGCCAATTTCTCTTCAACAAGGTCGCCTTCATGATCGCGCAAGGACAGCGCAACAGATTGCTGTTGGCCAATCGCGCCATCGCCGCCTATCGACGTTACCGCGAATCACGAACCGTCGAATTGTCGCTGTTCTCCGGCGACCGCCAAAATGGGACGCGCCGATAGGGACGCGGTCAATCCTCGCCGGCTTTGCACGTCCCCTCTTTATGCAACCCGCCGCGACGCCTTCCAAAAGCGTGGTTACCGGATGCATGTACGCGCGATCGAGAAAAATTGGATGCTGATCGTGGATCACCAGAGCTGCCGCGTGGTTACGATCATTCCGGCGGTCGCGTGAGGCGGGCGTTTCTGTCGCACCGCAATATTATCGGGTGTTATTTTCGGCCTTGAGCACGTTGCTAGTCTGCAATCTCGGACATCTGCGCCAGGAGGGGTAAGCATGGCAAAGCTGGACGAGCGGACGAGAGCCAACATGGAGGTCGCCCTCGATGAGGCTTGCCGCGTGCTACCGCATGGCGGCGACCACAACTTGAGAAAGAAAGTTGCGCAGAAGCTGCTGCAAAGCGCCCGCAAAGGCAACACCACCTTGAGCGGCCTTTCAGCCGTCGCGCGTACGGCGCTGATGGAGGCCACGAAGAAGAAATCGGCCTAGAGCGCGATGGCGATTCATCCTGATCCCATCGCGCTCCGGATTCTTGGTTGAGCATGATCCCCCGGGCCAAGCCCAAGGGCATGCTTTTCGGAAAAGCGCTTCACACCCCGCATCAAGTGCGGGGCAGGCTTTTCCGGATCATGCTCTACCGGAAGCGAGGCACGACTTCCTGGCAGAGCAAGCGCAAGGCATTCATCACGAGCGCATGCGGAACGAGGCTGCCGGGGTTGAGCTCGGCCAGGATGCCGTCAAGTCCAATCTCCTGGCGGAGGCGCCGCAGTTTTTCGGTCACCTGATCGGGCGTGCCGACGATCATCTTGTCACGCAGCGCCTCCTGATAGCTGACGGTCTGTAGCCGCTGGCCTCGCTCGGCACGCTGCTCGACGGCGCGTGCTCCCGACAGGCTTGCAGAGGCCTCGAGCTGCCCACCGATGGAGCGGAAGAGATGCATGACGCTCTCTTCCGGCTCGCGCCGCGCCCGCTCCTCGGTCTCGGCGACATAGACCGGCACGCGCAGATAGACCTCGCCTTCGCCGGGATGGCCGGCGGCGCGATAGGCCTCGCGATAGCTGCGCACCAGTGGCGCCAGCTCGGACAGCGTGCCAAGGCGCGCGGCGATGAAGATGGCGTGACCCAGCGCGCCGATCGCGGCATACGTATCGATGCTGGTCGCGGCGATGCGGATCG
>Ga0207661_10003439_pt1 | contig 10989 bp, 9 predicted proteins | sample KBSC713LmetaG_FD_184337 | JGI IMG/M metagenome (GOLD analysis project Ga0207661, IMG submission 184337) | Corn rhizosphere microbial communities from Kellogg Biological Station, Michigan, USA - KBS C7.1-3L metaG (SPAdes) (version 2) | ecosystem: Host-associated > Plants > Roots > Rhizosphere ... | reverse complement strand
AGGCGGCGGTGGCCGCGGCGGCGCGACAGGCGGCGGTGGCCGCGGCGGCTTCACCGGCACCGGCGGCATGGCTGCCGGTGGACGCGGTGGCTTCACGGGCACCGGCGGCATGGCCGCTGGCGGACGTGGCGGCCGCAACGGTGGCCGCGGCGGCATGACCGGTGGTGCAGGCACGGCTGGCGCTGGAGGAGCAGCGGCCGCTCTCGAGTTCGACGAGACGGACGCGCCCGCTGAAGAAGAACAGCCGGCGCCGCCCGCTGACGAAGCGCCCGCCGAGTAGCGCGCGCAGCACGATGGCCAGCCGCTCGGCCCTCGAGCGGCCAGCCCTCATGACTAGCTGATTGGCACAGCAGCGGGTTCGGAGCTCGAGTCCTGCTCGGGCTCCGATTCCTGCATCATGTCCCGCAGCTCCTGGCCGGAGATCGTCTCCTTCGCGAGCAGCAGCTGAGCGGCCCGCACCAGGACCTGGCGTCGGTGCGACAGGATCTCGGCGACGCGCTCGCGCTGCTCGTCGATGATTCGCCGGACCTCGTCGTCGACGGCACGGGCGGTCTGCTCGCTGTACTCGACGCGCGCGACCGGCTCGATCGGCGACGGCAGCATGAGGGCGCGACGATCCTTTTCCAGGCTGACCTGGCCCAGACGCGGGCTCATTCCGAACGTCTTCACCATGCTGCGCGCGATGTCGGTCGCCTTGCTGAGGTCGTCGTGCGCGCCGGTCGAGACCTCGTCGAAGATCAGCTCCTCGGCGGCACGGCCGCCCAGCAGCGTCGCGACCTTGTTCTCGAGCTCGCTCTCGGTCATCAGGAAGCGATCCTCGGTCGGCAGCTGCATCGTGTAGCCGAGCGCCGCGATGCCGCGCGGGATGATCGAGATCTTGTGGACGTTGTCGTTGCCCGGCAGCGCCGTCGCCACCAGCGCGTGACCCAGCTCGTGGTACGCGACGCGTTTCTTCTCCTCGGGTGACAGGACGCGGTTCTTCTTCTCCAGGCCCGCGACGACGCGCTCGACCGCCTCCTGCAGCTCGGCGAGACCGACCTTGTCCTTGTTCTGGCGCACACCCAGCAGCGCGGCCTCGTTGATGATGTTCGCCAGGTCGGCGCCGACGAACCCGGCGGTCATCGCCGCGATGACGTCCAGATCCGCGGTCGATTCGATCGACACCTTGCGCGCGTGCAGCTTCAAGATCTCCAGCCGCGCGGGCTTGTCAGGCCGGTCGACCAGCACGTGACGATCGAAGCGGCCGGCGCGCAGCAGCGCCTGGTCGAGGATCTCCGGCCGGTTGGTCGCCGCCATCAGGATCACGCCGACGCGCGCGTCGAAGCCGTCCAGCTCGACGAGCAGCTGGTTCAGCGTCTGCTCGCGCTCCTCGTGCGCGACCGGTCCCATGCCGCGCGCCTTGCCCAGCGCGTCCAGCTCGTCGATGAAGATGATGCAGGGCGCTTTCTGCTTGGCCTGTTCGAACAGGTCGCGGACGCGCGCCGCGCCGACGCCGACGAACATCTCGACGAAGTCAGAGCCGCTGATCGAGAAGAACGGGACCCCGGCCTCGCCCGCGATGGCCCGCGCCAGCAGCGTCTTGCCCGTGCCGGGCGGCCCGACGAGCAGCACGCCCTTGGGCAGCTTGGCGCCGAGGCGGCCGAAGCGCGCCGGCGTCTTCAGGAAATCGATCACCTCGCGCAGCTCCTCCTTGGCCTCGTCGACGCCGGCCACGTCAGTGAACCGGACGTTGACATCCTTCTCCATGTAGACCTTCGCCTTGCTGCGGCCGAGCGTCATGAAGCCGTTCTGTCCCGCCTGGCCGAGGCGCCTGATCATCAACATCCAGAACGCGCCGATGAGCGCGATCGGGATCAGCCAGCCGAGGGCGTCGCGCCAGAAGGTGCTCTCCACGACGCCGGTCGCCTTCACGCCGTGCGCGGCGAGATCCTTCAGCAGATCGGGATCGTCGATGCGGACGGTCTCGAACGCGGTTCGGCTCCGGCTCATGCTGTCGGTCGTCGTCGGCGCGGCCGGCTTCGGCGGCTGTTGCTGTTGCTGATCGGTCTTCGGCTGCGCCTGCTGCGAACCTTGCTGCTGTTGGGCGGGCACGGCGGCGGCCGCGTCCGGTTCCTTCATCCGGCCCTGGATGACGGTCTTCCCGATCGCCGTTTCCTCGACCTTGTTCTGCGCGACCGCGACCTTGAAGTCGCTGTACGAGATCCGATTCGGTCGGAGGTATGCGCTCAGCACCTGCTGGACAAGCAGGACGGCCCATAGACCCAGGATGAGGTAGCCGAACGATAGCCTGAGCTTCTTCTTCTCGCCGTCCATCACAGCCAAACTAAGACGCATTTCCGATGCCGGAGATCCCGCCGTGTTGTTACCGGGGCTGGCGACCGCGTCACGTCAGCGTAACCGCGGGGCCCAGGACTCGACGGCGGCAGCCACAAAACGTGGCACGCAACGTGAAAGAGAAGTGCTGGGGCTCATGCTGTTTGACAGGTTGATGCGGCGTCGCAGCGCGGACGGTCGGTTCGGTCGGATGCGGAACGGCGTCGTCACGCTCGGCCGGTACGAGCTGCTTCACCCGCTGGGTGTCGGCGGGATGGCCCAGGTGTTCAAGGCGCGCGCGATCGGTCCCGGCGGATTCAAGCGCGACGTCGTCGTGAAGCGGATCCTCCCCGAGTACGGCCGCGACTCGGAGTTCATCCGGATGTTCGTCGACGAGGCCAAGATCCTCGGGCTGCTCCACCACCCGAACGTGGTGCAGGTCTACGAGTTCGGCGAGGACGACGGCACGTTGTTCCTCGCGCTCGAGTACGTCGAAGGGCCGTCGCTCTCGCGGGTGCTGCGCACGCTGCGCGGCGCCAACAAGCGGATGCCGCCGGCGATCGCGGCGTTCGTCGCGCGCGAGATCTGCCGCGCGCTCGAGTGCGTGCACGATCTGCGTGACGAGCAGGACCGGCCCCTGGGCGCGATCCATCGAGACGTGACGCCGTCGAACGTCATCCTGACGCCCGCCGGTGAGGTGAAGCTCCTCGACTTCGGCGTGGCGACGTTCAAGAACGCGCTGCAAGGAACGAAGTCAGGCACGGTAAAGGGAAAGCCCGCCTACCTCGCGCCCGAGCAGCTGGAGGGCAAGGCGATCGACGGACGCGTCGACCTGTTTGCGCTCGGCATCGTCATGCACGAGATGCTGACGCTGCAGCACCTGTTCGCGGGCGACAGCGATCTCGGCACGGTGAAGCAGATCATGGAACGCGAGATCCCGCGTCCGTCGGCGAGCCGCGATGACGTGCCCGAGACGCTGGAGCGCACGGTGATGCGCGCGCTCGAACGCGACCGCGGGCGGCGCTTCGCCTCGGCGGCGGAGATGGGCGCGACGCTGGACGACTTCGTGATCGCGTCGAAGCTGCACGTCAGCGAGGTGGTGAGCTTCGTGCGCGCGATCGCGTCGGAGGCGGGGCCGATCCCGATGCTGGTGAAGCCCGGCGTCGTGCGCGGCGGACGGCGCGCGCGCGTCCAGCGCTTCGAAGGAGAGAACGCGCCGGTTCGTCGTCGGCGATCAGCGTCGCCGGTGCCGCAGCGCCGTCGCGTGCGCGTGCCGACGTCGGCGCGCACGCGCGCGGTCGTGGCGCTCGGGCTCGCGCTGGCGATGCTCGGGGTGGGAACGGCGGTGGGCCTGCGCTCGCGCGTGGCGAGCGGCAAGGACGCGCCCGCGCAGAAAGCGGCGGCCGCGCCGCCGGATCCGCTGCCTGCGGGCCTGATCGATCGCTAGTGCTGCGCTAGTTCAGCGCGAGCGGCGAGCAGGTGTGGCTGGACATGATCTGCTCGTACAGCTTCTTGTAGCGCGGCTCCAGCGGTCGATCGGGGGTCCGTTCGCGCTTGCCGGGGTCGTGAATCGTGATGCGCCCCGTGTCCAGCTCTGGTGCGGGCGTGTTCATCACCGTCGCGAAGGCGTGATCCAGCACGGCGACACGGTGCGGGTAGTGGCGCGCGTAGCCCTTGTCGATGTAGCGCGGGCCGTGGTTGTAGTGCGCCCACCAGCCGTGCGTCTTGTGCTGACAGGGAACGTCCTTGGTGACCTGGTAGCGGTGACCCGAGGCATCCAGCTTCGTGAGCGTGGTGCGGGTGACGCCGCCGCCTTCGCGCCAGTGCGCGAGCTCGCGCGCGCCCAGCTCGATGTTCGTCGTGGGGGTCATCAGATCTTTCCACGCGACGCCGCGAACGTTTCCGTTCGTGCAGCGGTCCTTGTCGTCGAGCATGCAGCGGATTGCCATCAATCCGCCGTCCTTCGCGTAGATCTTTCCGTTGCGCGTGTACGTGCGCGCGGCCTTCTCGTTCATGTCGCTCTCGTTCACCATCACCGCGAGCAGCAGCGACGGCGAGAGATCGTGGCGCTTCGCCGATGCGTTGACAGCGTCGGCGATCTTGCGGCATTGCGATGGCGTCCACGCCGGGGTCTGCCAGCGGATCCGTTCTTTGACGGCGCAGATGGTCTGCGCGAGGCAGCTCTCGGCGACGACGGTCGGAACGGGCGTCGGGGCCGTGATCGCCGGCGAATCGGTCGTTGCCGCAGTGTCCGCGGCCGTCGCGTGAGAGGTTGCTCCGAGGCCACCACCGAGCAGAGCTGCAGCAGCAAGCGACAAAGATAACTTTGGCTTATCGGCCAGCACGTCGACCCCCTTGCTTTTTGAATGGGCAGCGCCGAGTCGTGAAGTCGGCGTTACAGGGTGTTCTTAAACGGGCGCGGTCTTCCGCGGTCCGGGGGTCAAAGATTTGATCCACCTCGGCCCTAAGGCAAGAGGGTTATCAAATTATTTGACAGATCGGCTATTGGCATACGCAATGCAAATTGCAAAAGTATCAGCAGAATATGAGAGGTTTTTCGCGCATAAAATCACGCGCGATGAATCGCCCGCCGCACAGCCCGCTCGCCACGCCGACGATCGACGAGATCTGGCGGCGCGCGGCCGCGCAGATCGGCTTCACGCTCGCGCGCACGCGGGATGCGTACGCGACCAGCGACGGCCGCGGCGGCATCTCGATCGGCGCGAGCGAAACGCTCGACGCGGACGACGCGCTGGCGCAGCTCGTGTTCCACGAGCTGTGTCACGCGATCACCGAGGGTGACCGGGCGCTGCGCCAGCCCGACTGGGGCCTCGACAACGTGCCCGAGCACGTCGCGCGCGAGCATGCCTGCCTGCGCGTGCAGGCGCGGCTGTCCGATCGCTTCGGGCTGCGCGCGGTCATGGCGCCGACGACGCCGTATCGCGCGTACTACGCGGCGCTGCCCGCCGATCCGATCAACCTTGTCGTCGCTGTTGACGCCGGCGCGCCGGGCGAGGCGGAGGCGCTGGCACGCGCGAGCGCGGCGTGCGCGCGCTTCGACGCATCGGAATGGCGCGCGCCGATCGAGCAGGCGCTGGCGGCGACCGCGGCGGCGCTCGGCGTGAGCGTCGCCGGCGCGCGCGACCTGCATCCGCTGGGCTTCGCGCTGGGCCCGACGGCAGAGAGCTGCGGCACGTGCGCGTGGGCGTATGACGGGGGCCGCGGCATCGCGGTCACCCGCTGCCGTCAGACCGCGCCGGTCAACGGCGATGGCGCGCGGACGGCGCGCAGCCATCCCGCGTGCGCGCATTGGGAGCCGATCGTCGACTGCCAGACCTGCGGCGCGTGCTGCCGCGAGGCGTACCATTCGGTCACCGTGTCGATGCGCGATCCCGTCGTCTGGAAGGAGCCCGATCTGATCGTGCGGCACGGCCCGCGCTTCGAGATCCGCCGCGACGGGGAGCGGTGCGCGGCGCTCGACGTGCGCGCCGGCGAAGCCCGCAGCTACGCGTGCACGATCTACGAGAACCGCCCGCGGCCGTGCCGCGAGTTCGCGGCCGGCGGCCGGCACTGTCTGGATGCGCGCCGCCGCGTCGGCCTCAGCCCGAAGCCGGCCGCCCGCGCGAGCTGACCGACGCGACATGGCCGAGACCGTCGATCTCTTCGTGCCGCTGGGCGAGCTGGACGATCCGCTCGGGCCGCGCCTCGAGCGCGCGCTCGGCTGGTCGCGCGGCCAGGCGGGGCCGCTCCGCGTGCTGCGCCGGTCGCTGGACGCGCGAAAGGGACGCCCGCTGGGCCAGCGACTTCGCGTGCTGGTCGCGCGCAAGGGCGAAGCGCTCGAGCCTGCCGCGGGCGCGCCGCCGCAGCCGGGCTGGCCGGCGGGCCGCGAGCCGCCGCGGGTCGTCGTCGTCGGCGCCGGACCGGCCGGTTCGTGGGCGGCGTTGCGGCTCGCCGAGGCCGGGGTTCCCGTCACGATCGTCGAGCAGGGGAAGCCGGTGCAGCCGCGGCGCCGCGACCTCGCGCTGATCACGCGCGGTCAGCTCACCGAGAGCTCGAACTACTGCTTCGGCGAGGGCGGGGCAGGGACGTACTCCGACGGCAAGCTGTACACGCGCGCGAAGGACCGCGAGGGCGTCGCGGAGGTGATCGCGGATCTCGTTCGCTTCGGCGCGCCCGACGACATCGCGATCGACTCGCGGCCGCACGTGGGCTCGAACCGGCTCCCGCGCGTGCTGGAGGCGCTGCGCGCGCACCTCATCGAGCTGGGCGTCGCGTACCGCTTCGAGACGGCGGTCGCGGGCCTGCGCACGGCTGGCGGGCGCGTGCGCGCCGTCCGTCTGGCGGGCGGCGACGAGCTGCCCGCCGACGTCGTCGTGCTCGCGGTCGGCCATTCGGCGCGGCCGGTGTACGCGTGGGCGGCGGCCGACGGCGTCGCCCTCGAGCGCAAGGCGATCGCGATCGGCGTGCGTATCGAGCACCCGCAGCGCCTCATCGACGAGATCCAGTACGGCGACGCGGCCGGCCACCCGAAGCTGCCGCCGGCGTTCTACGAGCTGACCAGCGGCGACGACGATCGCGGCGTCTACAGCTTCTGCATGTGCCCGGGCGGCTGGATCGTGCCAGCGGCGACGGAGGCCGATGGCGTCGTGGTCAACGGCATGAGCCTGTCGCGGCGCGACTCACCTTTCGCGAACGCGGGCATCGTGGTGACGGTGGGCGCGGACGACTTCGGCCCCGCGGCGGCAGGCCCGCTGGCCGGCGTGGCGCTGCAAAGGTCCACCGAGCAGGCGGCGTTTCGCGCGGGCGGCGGGCTGTTCCGCGCGCCGGCCCAGCGGCTGGGGGATTTCCTGGACGGGCGCGCGAGCACGTCGGTCGGCGCGTCCAGCTACCGCCCCGGGCTCGCGCCCACCGATCTGCGGGAGGTGCTGCCGGACTTCGTCGCCCAGGCGCTGCGCGCGGGGTTGCGCCGGATGGGCACGCGGCTGCCTGGCTTCCTGTTCGCCGACGCGGTGCTGGTCGGCGTCGAGACGCGCACCAGCGCACCCGTTCGGCTGCTGCGCGACCCGAAGACCTTGGAGTCACCGTCGCTGGCCGGCCTGTTCCCCTGCGGTGAAGGCGCGGGCTACGCGGGCGGCATCGTCAGCGCCGCGCTCGACGGCGCGCGGGTCGCGGCGCGCGTGCTCGCGGGTTAGTCGCCGCGCGCGATCGTCAGGCGGACGGGCCGATCTCGCGCAGCACGCTGCGCAGCCAGCCGCGCTGCTCTTCGGTGATGACCTCGAAGCGAACGCCGGCCGCGTGCGCGTTGCCGTCGACGGGCCGCGCCCACATGACACGCGCCTTCACCCACAGCGGCGGCGTGTCCGCCTCGACGTCGTCGAGGACCAGGAACAGCCCGACGGTGATCTCCTCGCCCTCGTCCAGCGGGCGATCGCAGTTGAGGCCGGCACCGCCTTCCGACAGATCGCGCGTCGTCGCGGTGAACACCGTCTTCGTGGTTCGCACCTCGGCCGACATGCGCAGATCGCGTCGTTCGTGCTGGCGGCGGGGGCCGGGAGGAGACGGTGCGTTCGGTGGCATCTGATCCTATCTATAACGCCGCGCGGCCTACGCGGCGAACGGGTCGTCGGGATCGGCGGCCCGCGTTTCTTCCTCACCCGAGAACGTGTCGCCGTCCGGCGCCAGCGTGCCGTCGAGGAATCCGACGAACATGTTCAGGTAGCGCGCCCGATCGTCGTCGACCTTCACGAACTTCACGCCGATCTGATACGCGCCGAAAAGCGCCGTGCACCAGGCGACGCGACCGATCATCTTCAGTGGCTCGGAGGTCCCGGATTCGCCGAACGTCAGCACCAGCTCCAGGCTGATCTCGGTGTCGGGAGGGATCGGCTGCTCGCCAATCAGGCACACCCCGGCCTTCGACATGTCGCGCGTGCGCGCCGCGAACTTGGCGTCGGCGACCGTCACGCCGACCTGGATGTCGACGTTGAAGCGGGGATGTTCGCGGCGCTTTTGGTATTGGCTCATGGGTCCGTGAGCCCCGCGCCGCCCTCGTGCCTCCGCGACAGCCTCGTGAACGCGCCGCCGGTCAGCGCGTCAAGCTCCGCTTCGATCTCGGCGACGCGTAACTGCAATCTCACGCCCGAGAGAGGCATGCCCGTAGCTGTCGCATCGGCAGCGCTCAACTCCGCCTTGAGGCGACGTCGGTCAAAATACAGTCTGATCACGAGCGATTCGATCTCCCGGCGCGCGTCCGCCGTCCGGAGGGCCTGGAACTGCGCGCCTATCTCGTCGGGGTTGAAGACAAGCCTGGATAGGTCCCAGGTCGCTCTCAACTCGTAACGCACGTCGTTATCCGTGTCAATTCCGACGGGTGCAAGCGGGGTCGCGGCCGACGATCCCAGGTCGACCGACTCCGAGCGCGCGAAGTGCCGATCCACGCGCCCGCGAACCTCCGGAAGCCAGCCCGCCAGGCGGGCGCGGACGACCAGCGAATGCGCGCGGTCGGGTTCGGTCAGGGCGAGGGCGCTGGCGGCCGCGCGCAGGGCGTCCACCGGGGGATCGGTGGCCGCGAGCGCGCGCAGGATCGCGGGATCGATGCGCCGATCCCGTCCGCGACTGCCGGCCGCATCGCCCGCCTGGCGCGGCTCGCGTGTGTCTGCGTCGGGCAAGGGCGCGTCGAATTGCGCCAGCAGCAACGTCAGCAACGTGAAGCAACGTGGATCGATCATCGGAGCGCCTCTCTCTCTTGTCGCAGCGCGCGCAGGCGCGCCGGGCGGGATGGGTCGTCGCGGGCGGGAACGGCGAGCTGCAGTTCCTGCGCGGCCAGCTCGGCGTCCCGACGCGCCAGCTCGGCTGCCAGTTGACGTCGGTCGGCGGTGGAGATTGTTGCGCGGCCCAGGCGAAATCCGACCAGCACCAGGACCGACCAGCCGTCGCGCACCGGCGTGCGCTGGCCCGCGAACACCACCGTCAGCTGCGGCCACGGGAAGATTGGCGCGGTGAGCCGCGAGGTCACGAGCGGTGGCAGGGGAGGAGGAGGAGGTCGGGCAGGCGAGCTGACGGCCGGCGGGCGGGAGGCGGGGGCCGGTGCCGTCCCCTCGAGCGGGACCACCGCATCGTCGACGGCGACCCAGATGTGGCCCGCGACCGCGGCGGCAGCGCCCACCGATTGTCCTGGCCATGCCCGTTGCTCGCGCCACGTGGCGCCGTCGAGCGATGTGTACACGGCGTCCCCGGTGGCGATGAAGCGCGCGCCACCATCGTCGCCGCACGCCAGCGTGCGCGCGAACGGTCGATCGCCCACGCGCTGCGGCTCCGATCCACCGGTCCATGTCCAGACGCCGTCGCCCGCGAACGCCATCGCGACGCCGCCGCAAACCGCGAGCGCGTCGCCACCACGATCGAGGACGGCGCGCGTGACCCCGTACGGACCGACCTCGAGGATCGCGTCGTCCGTCGCGACCAGCGTGTCCTGCTCTTCGAGGATCGCCAGCGCGCGCGGCCGCGCGGCCATCCCCGCGGCGACGCGAAACGCGCCCTCGCCGTCGGAACGCCACAGCAGCTGCTCGCTCGCGACGGCGACCGCCCCGGGCGCCGCCGCGACGGCGATCGCATCCCGCCTCGGCAGCGCGACGCGCGCGCACACGCCGGCGCGCCCGCGAAACAGGCCGCCCGACGTCGCGATCCAGACGTCGTCGGTCGTCGGCGCGGCGGCCAGGCTGTGCGCGACGATCGCCTCGTCGGGCGCCGGACGCGTCCGGCGCGCCCGCGTGAAGCCTTCGTCGTCGAGGACATCCTCCGCCTCGGTCGAATCCATGTCGTCGTCCGGCAGGCCGGCGAGCCGCAGCGTCTCCGCTGCATCACCGGCGCTCATCGTGTGCCGCGCGCCCCGCGCCGGCGCCGGCGTCTGGAAGCGCGCGCAGCGTGCGAGCTCCCGACCCGCGCCGTCGAACGCGACGACCGTGTTCGATCGCAAGGCGAACAACGTGTTCGCACCTCCGGCGATCGCGGTGATGCGGTCCCCGGATCCGGCGGCGCGCGCGAACGCCGCCCCGGCCAGCAGCGCGCCGGCGCCAACCAACGCAGCCAGGATGGGACGAAGCGACATGCGCGCGGGTTCAGCAACGGCTATGCCGCATCGATTTCACGCGCGCGGCGCGGCGACGTCCTCCCGCTGGCCGCCGCGCAGCCGCCAGCCGGACGCCCGCGCCGGAAATCGTCCGCCGTGTCGTGCTAGGGTGCGCCGCGATGGCCGCAACGATCCTGGACGGAAAGGCGCTGGCCGCGCGCGTGCGCGGCGAACTGAAGCTGGAGGTCGATCGCCTGTCCGCGCAAGGGGTCACGCCGGGCCTGGCCGTCGTCCTGGTCGGTGAGGATCCGGCGTCGCAGATCTACGTGCGCAACAAGACGACCGCATGCGCGCAGGCCGGCATAAAGACGTTCGATCACCGGCTGCCCACCACCACCTCCACGGACGAACTGCTGAAGCTGGTCGCGTCCCTGAACGCGGACAGCCGCGTGGACGGCATCCTCATCCAGTTGCCGTTACCGGCGGGCATCGACGCGCGTCGCGTGCTGTTCTCCGTCGACCCGCGCAAGGACGTCGACGGCATCCATCCCGAGAACGTCGGACGCCTGCTGATGGGCGAGCCCCGCTTCGTCGCCTGCACGCCGTTC
>Ga0207661_10003437_pt1 | contig 10990 bp, 11 predicted proteins | sample KBSC713LmetaG_FD_184337 | JGI IMG/M metagenome (GOLD analysis project Ga0207661, IMG submission 184337) | Corn rhizosphere microbial communities from Kellogg Biological Station, Michigan, USA - KBS C7.1-3L metaG (SPAdes) (version 2) | ecosystem: Host-associated > Plants > Roots > Rhizosphere ... | reverse complement strand
GACCGGAGCTTCGAGGGACTCCTCCCATGAGCGGAGCGCGGCGGGGCCGTCGATGCGGTCGCCGAGCTCGCCGATCGCCTTGCGGACCCCCACGTCCTTGTCGGCGAGCGGGCCTCCGCGGGCGCCTCGGGAACGCGGGGGTGCCCCGGTGGTGTCGACGCCCCGGAGCGCCCGGATGAACGCGGCGAGGTCGACGGCGGTCTGCTCATCGGCGCCATCAGCGGATGCGCTCGTGCCCGGCAGCCACTCGTAGACCGACCAGTCGAACGGGTAGCCGAGCGCCGCGCGGCCCATGGCCAGCTGGACCGGCACGGCGAGCGGCAGGTGCGGGGCCAGCCTGGGCAGCCAGCGCCTCTCCAGCTCGGCCTGCGCGGTCGCCCAGCCGATGCGGGGCAGCCGAGCGGCCAGGTGCTCGCCGATGCGGTAAATGTCGTGGTCCGTGCCGTAGGAGTCGACCGGGCTGATCGGGAGCCCGGCCCACTGCGGGAACTGCTCGGCGATCAGCCGCCCAACCAGTGCCTCGTCGGTGTCGACCTCGCCGGCGTGCATCCTCGCAGAACCCATCGGGGCCATCCTCGTAACGTCCCGGACGAGTCGCAACCGGATTGCCCGGCTCACCAGACCGAGGTGACGGCGCCCACGGTGTCGGCTCCGCCGGTGACCGGCAGCGTCGCGAACGGCTCGAGCCACTCCTTCTCCACCCCCAATCGCGCGAGCGCGGACACCAGCACCGGGCGCAGCGGCCGCATCGCACCGTCGTCTATCTTGATCACGACCGCGCCGAGCTCGGGCGCCGCCATGGCCATGAGCCCCTCGGCGCCGCTCTTGGCGATGAGCCCCGGCACGGCCCGCATCAGGTGCGTGTCGACCCCGTCGGCGTCCGTGCCCGACACCATCTCCGGATGCACCCGCATGGCATCGGCGACCGCCCGCTCATCCGTTTCCGGCTCGGCGTCGACCAGCCGCAGGAACGCGGTGGCCAGCCCGGTCAGCGACGCCGCGAACACCGGGGCGCCGCAGCCGTCGACCCCGGTGCGGGCGACCGGCTCGCCCACGAGGTCGGCGAACGTGGCCGCCAGCCCCTGCTGGAGTGGATGGTCCGCGGCCAGGTATCCGGCCGTCGGCCAGCCGTTGTGCACGCACGTGACGAGCATCCCCGCGTGCTTGCCCGAACAGTTCATGTAGACGGGGGATCGGCTGGCTCCGGCCCGGACGACATCGAAACGCGCCTCCTCGGACAACGGGTAGTCCGGGTAGCAGCCGAGCGCGTCGACGCCGAGCCCGCCGCTCGCGAGCATCGCCTGCACGGCGTCGATGTGGAAGGGTTGCCCGCGGTGGCTGCCGCAGACGAGCGCGAGGTGGTCGGGGCCGAAGGCCAGCCCGGCCCGGCGCAGGCCGACCGCCTGCAACGGCTTGTTGGACGACCGGCCGTAGATCGGGCCCTCGATGTCCCCGACCGACTCGACGACCGTGCCGTCCGGGCCGAGCAGCACGACCGAACCGCGGTGGCGCGACTCGACCAGCCCGTTGCGCTCGACCTCGGCGAGCGGCTCGCCGCCCGCGTAGAACCCGCCCACCGGCTCAGCCCATCGTCTTGGCGCCGTCGATGGCCTCGCGGATGATGTCCGCGTGTCCGGCGTGCTGCGCCGTCTCGGCGATGATGTGCAGGAACACGCGCCGGGCCGAATAGCGTGCGCCCGGCGGATTCCACGGCGCCTCCGGCAGCGGGTGCGAGGCGTCGAGGTCGGGCAGCGTGCGGACGAGGTCGTCGGTGCGGGCGGCGACCTTCTCATAATCGGCCAGCAGCCCGGCCAGTGTCTCGCCGGGCAGCATCCGGAAGCTGTTGGCGTGCGCCTCGTAGGCCGCCGCATCGGGCGGGCCCTGGGTGGCCGGTCCGTCGACGATGAACTGCGCCCAGCCGTCCTCGGTTTTGGCAACGTGCTTGATCAGGCCGCCGACGCACAACTCGCTGACGGTTGTGCGCGCGGCGGCCTGCTCGTCGCTCAGGTCCCGAGCGGTGTGGCGCAGGAAGTGCCGGTGCTTGGCGAGGGTCTCCAGCAGATCGGCCCGCTCGCCGGTGATCGTCGTGCTCGTCATGGGGGAACCTTACGGCCACCCACTGACATTTCTAGGGATTCGCGCTCTCCCGCTGGGCGCTCAGCTGCCGGTTGCCGTTGGGCACCGGTGCCGTCTCGCTGCTGCTGTTGGAGTCGACGGTCCGCAGGCCGTTACGCAGCGCGTCCAGAACCGAGATTCCTTGCGCGGCGATCGACGCCACCGCGCTGTTGAGGCCGTCGGCCCCGTCCAGCACGGTCAGGTTGGCGCCCTGCAGCCCCTGCGCGGCGGCGCGCACGAGCTCCGGCAGCTGCTCGATGATCCGCTGGTCGAGGGCGATGCGGCCCTGGGCGGCGGCCGCCTCCGCGGACAGCTTCGTGGCGTCGGCCTGGGCCTGGGCCAGCGTCCGGATCCGCTCGGCCTCGGCCTCGGCGGGGCGGACCACCTCGGCGATCAATTGCGCCTGGCGCAGCTCGGCGTTCTTTTGGGCGACGAGTGCCTGCTCGACGAGAACGTGCTGCTGAGCCTGGGCAGCGGCGAGCGGGCCGGCCTGGGCGGCGGTCTGCTGGGCCTGATCGATTTCGGCCTGGTAGCGGGCCCGCGCGATGGCCGTCTCCCGCGCGTATTCGGCCTGGTGCCGAAGGCTGTCCTGCTGCGCCATGGCGGCCGCCTGATCGGCCCCCGCCTGGGCAACCTTGGCGTCCTGGTTGACCTTGGCCTGGTGGACCGCGGCGAGCGCGGCGATGTAGCCGATACCTTTGTCGTGGATGCTGCTGATCTGCAGCGAGTCGATCGCGAGGCCGATGCGGGCCATCTCGGTCTTACTCGCCTCAATCGTCGCGTCGGCCAGCGCCTGCTGCTCGCGGATGATGGCCTCGATGGTCATGCTGCCGACGATGCTGCGCAGATGCCCGCTGAAGATGCGGCCGACCAGCGTCGGCATCAGGCTCTGATCGCCCTGGAAGCGGCGGGCCGCCGCGGCGATGGACTCGTGGTCGTCGCCCACCTTGAAGGCGATGACGGCCTGGACCGTCACGGTCAGGCCCTGGTTGGTGTAACAGTCCTCGACGACCTCGGCCTCCTGCATGGCCAGGGTCAGGTGGGTGGCCTTGGAGAAAATCGGCATCACGAAGACGCCGTGGCCAGTGACGATCTTGAACGGGAGTGCGTCAGCGCCGCGCTGCTTGCGTCCACTTACCAGCAGCGCCTCGTTTGGCCTGGGCACTCGGTATCCGAACATTACGGAGACCCTTCTGCGTCGCCGGTCGCGTCACCGACGGCCGGGAGTTTGGGCCATGGCTCGACATCGACCTGTTGGTGGCCACGGCTGTTGATGATGATCACGTCGGCTCCGGCCGGAACCTCCACCGCGGCATAGGCGATGTAGTAGTGAGGCATCCCCTCGACCACGACCCGCACCTCACCCGGCCGGCTGCCGCCGCGTACCGGGTGGATCACGGTGCCGATCTTGCCGACCAGCGACTGTCTCGCCACTGTGCTCCCTTGGCTCACCCGCGATTCCGCGGTGGTACCCATCATGATGAACCTGCCGCGCACCCCCGCGCTGTCCAGGGGCGGCGTGGCTACCTGTTCCCTGCGTCACTCGGCGTTGCTGGCAGGATGACCATTGTGACGGTTGATGCTGCGCTGGTCGATGACGCCGCCGAACGGCTGGCCGGAGTCGTGGCGACCACGCCCCTGGAGCCCAACGCCCGGCTGTCCGAACTGCTCGGCGCCCAGGTCTGGCTCAAGCGCGAGGACCTGCAGACGGTGCGGTCCTACAAGGTACGCGGCGCGTACAACTTCATTGCCCAAATGGACGAGGAGGCGCGCTCCCGTGGGGTGGTCGCGGCCAGCGCCGGCAACCACGCCCAGGGCCTCGCCTTCGCCTGTGCCGCGCTGGGCGTGCACGGCCGGGTCTACCTGCCACGGACCACGCCGCGCCAGAAGCGGGACCGCATCGCCTACCTGGGCGGCAAGGTCGTCGAGATCATCGTCGGCGGCGACACGTACGACGACGCTTCGGCCGCGGCCTCGGCCGATGCGGCGGCGACCGGGGCGACGCTCGTGCCGGCCTTCGACGACCCGCGCACCATCGCCGGCCAGGGCACCGTGGCACGGGAGGTGGTGGCCCAGCTCGGCCGTACGCCCGATCTGCTGGTCCTGCCGGTCGGCGGGGGAGGCCTGCTGGCCGGGGCGGTGACCTGGCTGGACGAGCGGCACGGCGACGTGCGTGTCGTCGGGGTCGAGCCGGCCGGAGCCGCGTGCGTGGCCGCCGCGGTCGCCGCCGGCGAACCGGTCACGCTGGCCGACCTGGACACATTCGTCGACGGCGCGGCCGTGCGGCGGGCCGGCAGCGTCACGTACCCGTTGATCGCCAAATCCTCGGCCGAGCTGCGGGTCGTGGCCGAAGGCCAGGTGTGCAGCGAGATGCTCGCGCTGTACCAGTCGGATGGCATCATCGCCGAACCAGCCGGTGCGCTCGCCACGGCCGCCCTGCGCGAGATGGCCGTCCCGCCCGGCGCCACCGTCGTGTGCGTGCTGTCCGGCGGCAACAACGACGTGAGCCGGTATGCCGAGGTGGTCGAGCGGGCGCTCATCCACGAGGGGCGCAAGCACTATTTCCTCGTGGAGTTCCCGCAGGAGCCGGGCGCGCTGCGCCGCTTCCTCGACGAGGTGCTCGGGCCGGACGACGACATCACGCTGTTCGAGTACACGAAGCGGAACAACCGGGAGACCGGGCCGGCGCTGGTCGGCATCGAGCTGTCCCGGCCGGAGGATCTGGAGCCGCTGCTCGCGCGCATGCAGGCGGCACCGCCGTCCATCGAGCGCGTGGAGCCGACGAGCGCGCTGTTCCGATTCCTGCTGTAGCTTTTCATGACTCGGGTCCGTCGGGCGCCCGACCGCCGCACTCCCGCCAGGCACCGCTCAGGCGCTGGGCGCCTTCGCTGCCATGCCCGCGTTCGGTTGCGCCGTCGTGTGTCTACTCTGGACGCTGCTGCCCGACGCGTCCGTCGATGCGCTTGCGCAGGACGTCGCCATGTGGCCGGCATCCGGATGCGGAACCACGCCTGCTCGACGCCAGGCCATCTGACCACGCGAACCGTCGCTGAACCGTCGCCGTGCCAGCACGGTAACGTGAGCTCGTGCGAGGGGCGGCGTGCGTGATCCGGGAGGGGTCGCCGGTCTTTTCGGGGGGTTCGACCGGTACCCGTTTCCAGATCGCATCGGTGAGCAAGCAGTTCGCCGCCGTGTCCGCGCTGATGCTCGTTGGCCGGGGCGTGCTGCGACTCGACGAACCGATCACACACTGGTTCCCGAACGCGCCGGACACGTGGCGACCCATCACGCTGCACCACCTGCTGACCCATACGTCGGGGATCGGGCACTGGGCCGACATTCCCGGCTTCGTGCCGTCCGAGGCGATGGACGTAAATCAGCGGCTTGCCCTGTTCGAGCGGGCGCCGCTGATGAGCACGCCGGGTGCCGAATTCCACTACAGCAGCCCGGGCTACCTGCTCGTCGGGGACATCGTCGGCCGGGCCGGCGGCCGCCCGTACACGTCGTTCTTAGAGACGGAGATCTTCGAGCGGCTCGGGCTGTCGTCGACGAACACCGGGCCGCCGCCTCTGTCGGCGGATGTGGCGCACGGGCACCGGGACGGTTCACCGGTGCCGCCGTGGGATCTGGCATCGATGGCCGGTACCGGTGACATCTGGTCGACCGCCGGGGACGTCGCTCGGTTCACGTGGGCGCTGCACACCGGCGGCCTGCTACCTTCCGAGCTGTACCGGTTGATGATCACCCCGTCGTCGGTGGCGCCGTACGGGTATGGCATGTACGTCGGCCAATACGCTGGGCGACCGGCGCGGTACCACACCGGCGACAACCCGGGATTCGTGTCGCTGGCCGCCTGGTTTCCGGAGGAGTCGGTTGCGCTGGCCGTGCTGAGTAACGATGAGGTCACCGATCTGGACCAGAGGGCGCGCGAGGTGTTGTCGTGAGCTTTCCGTCGCCGGTGTGCTCGTGGTGGTGCTGATCGGAGGGCTGGTCCGGCGGTTCCCTCACCGTCGCGTGTAGCGCAACCGGATCGCGGGCACTACTGCATCATGGCCTCCTACACGCTGAACAAGGCGGCGGTGGAGCACTGCCGCAAGCTGATCGATTCGCGGCAGTACGTGCTGAACAGCGACTGGGGACAGGTCCAGCCCAACGCCGAGGCGGGAAACAAGTACCTGAAGTCGCACTCCTGGGAGGAGTACGCGCTCTGGCACCTCGGCCTGACGGAAGGTGCGAGCGACGACACGAAGGCGCGGTACGCCTTCGTGTGCGGAGACTTCCGGCGCATCCACCGGACCGGCCTCATCGCCTGTGTGTACCGGGCGTCGGAGTGGCGGCACAAGGCGGTTGAGCTGGCCGCCCATGATCTGCTGCAACACCTCGACCAGGTGAGCGGGTATGCCTAGCACCTACGCCGCCTCGTCGTCGAAACGCCGCCGGTCCTCAATGGTGACCTGCCCGAGCGGGCTGATCCACTTGAACACCCCGGGCTCCATGACGATGTAGCGCCAACCGCCTTCGTCCTTGGCCCGGTGGTGCTTCCGGCAGAGCGGGTAGAGGTTGGGGATCTCCGTGATCCCGCCGTCGAACTGACGGATCCGGTGGTCGAGATCGCAGCGCGACGCCGGCCGTGTACAACGCGGGAAAATGCACCGGTTGTAGTGGGCACGCACCGTGGCCGCCATCGCCGCCGGTGGCCGTCGCGATGTCGTGCCGTTGGCCACGATCGTGCCCTCGTCGTCGTGGACGGTGAACCGCACCGTGGGCCGTTGCTTCTCGCGGCTCAGCATCTGCTCCGAGGTCTTCCGCGCCAGGTCCGCGCACAGCGGGCCCCAGCCGGCCAGCTCGCCGGGCAGGTCCTGCAGTCCCATCAGTGTGGTCAGCGGCACCGTCAGCTCGATAACACCGACGCGGTGCACCGGCTCGGGCCCGGCCCAGGTTCCGGCCAGGAGTCCCACCATCGCATCGGCCCGCAGCTGGCGCAGTGTGCGCGGATCGCCGGCTCGGCGCGCGGCCAGCGCGAACGCGTCGAGCCGCTCGATCGCCGCCGCGGCCTCCTCCATAGGCAGCCCGGATCCGGAGATGACCGCTGTTCCGTCCCCCCGATCGCGATAATTCACGCGCCGCTGCACCCGCGCCCGCTCCGAACGGCGCGCGGCCGCCTTCGGATCGTGCTTGTTGACCCGGTAGGTCAGCCGGGCCGCGACGTTCTTCGCCACCAGCTTGGGAGCCGCCGGCAGCACCTCACTCACAATCTGCCGAACAATCTTCGGGTCCGCCACCGGCCGCGTCTTGGTGACGAACTTCTTCGCTTTGGGTTCGTCGATCCGCCCTTCCAGCATGGCGTCGAGCACCTCCGGCATCCGCTGCACCAGATCCGTGGCCAGCGCGAGCTGACCCTTGGCCTCCTCATCGGTGCACACCAGCGCCGTACCGATCTCCGAAACCGCCGCGAACGCCATATCCGGTGGGTATCGCCGCGCGATGTCGGCCATGGTCCGAAACGCGCGAGCGCGGAACCGGCAGACCACCCGATGCTCGGCCGCGAGCAGCGCCGCCAGCTCGTCGCCGGCAAGCGTGGCCCGGTCGAGGCTCTCGATCAGCGCCACCAGCTCCACCCCGACGGGCAGGCTCTCCAACCGTGTCACCAACGCATCCCCGTTCATGCGCCCGACCGTACGATCCGGGTACGACAAATTTCGCACGCACGAATCGACAGTCCACAAGGGAGAGACGATATGCTGCAGCGAACGCCGACCGGCATCGCCTACGACGTGGCCGGCCACGGACCGGCGGTCCTGCTCCTTCACGCCGGGATCGCCGACCATCGCATGTGGGACGAGGTCGCCGACCTTCTCGTCGCAACCCACACCGTCGTCCGGCCGGACTTCCGAGGCTTCGGCGCGTCGGCGGTGCCCGACCGGCCGTTCCGGCACGTCGACGACGTCCGCGAGGTGCTCGACGCGGCGGGGGTGACAAGCGCGACCGTGGCCGGCAACTCGTTCGGCGGCCGCGTCGCACTGGCGCTGGCCGGCGCTCATCCGTCCCGCGTTGAACGCCTCGTCGTGCTGGCCGCGTCGATCGACGACTGGGACTGGTCGGCCGAGGCGGCCGAGGCCGACGCCGCCGAGGAGCGCGCGCTGGCCGGCGGCGACCTCGCCACCGCGATACGTATCAACGAAGACATCTGGCTCCGCGGTCCGCGCCGTGAATGGTCCGACCAGCTGCGCGCGATCGCCGACCGGCTGGCCGGGCCGCTGCGCACCGCGCTGGTCAACATGGCCGAAACCAGTCAATTCGCGGAGCCAGATCATCCATTGGTACTTGCCGAGCTCTCGACATCCACCACAGTCGGCGTGGGGCTGCTCGACCTGCCCGACTTCGTCGGCATGGCCCACGAGCTGGCCCGACGGATTCTCGGGGCGACGCTCGTCGAGTTCGCGGAAGCTGCGCATCTGCTGCCCCTCGAGGAACCCGCACGGGTTGCTGCGCTGATTGTGTGAAGGTTCGGTGCAGCCCCACGGAATTGTCGTACGGCGCACCTACCCTTCGGAGCCATGAAGTTCGCGAAGCTCGGTATGGTGCTCGGCACGCTGCCATGGCTGGTGCTGGTGTTCATCCCGACGTCCGCACCGACCCGGCTGCGGCCGGTCCCGCTGCGTGACCTCGTCGAGGTGCTGCGCGGCGACCCCCGTGCCGCACTCGTCCAGGTGGTTGGCAATCTGCTCGTGCTGGCCGCGTTCGGGTTCTTCGCCGCCCGTTGCTGGCCGACGAGGTTCTGGCCGGTGATCGCAATCGCCGCGGCGGTGGCCGTGAGCATCGAGACGCTGCAATACGCGCTCGATCTCGGCCGGGTCGCGTCCAGCGACGACCTGCTGCTCAACACGGCCGGCGCCGCGCTGGCGTTCGCGATCGGTCGCCGGATCTGGTCTGGCAGACTGGCCCGATGGCGCTGGTGCGATGTGACTTCTTCTCCGACGTCCTCGGCTTCTCCACGTCGATGACCGTCATCCTGCCGCAGACCACGACCGGCCAGATCGGCATGACCGGCCGGACGAGCGGCGGTGCGTTCCCTACGCTCTATCTGCTGCACGGCCTCAGCGACGACGACACGATCTGGCTGCGCCGCACGTCGATCGAGCGATACGTCGCCGAGCTCGGCCTGGCCGTGGTGATGCCGGCCGCGCACCGCAGCTTCTACACCGACGAATACTACGGCCGTCCATATTGGACCTTTCTCACCGAGGAGCTGCCGCAGGTCGCCGGCCGTTTCTTCCGGCTGTCCGACCGGCGTGCCGACACGTTCGTCGCGGGGCTGTCCATGGGCGGCTACGGTGCATTCAAGTGGGCGCTTCGCCACCCCGAGCGGTTCGCGGCCGCCGCCAGCCTGTCCGGCGCGCTCGACGTGGCCTCGCGCCTCTATCAACCGCCGAATACGGCAGACCCGCGGATGTGGCAGCGCATCCTCGGCGGCCAGCCGATCGCCGACACGCCCAACGACCTGTTCCACCTCATTGCGCAGGCGAAGGAGCCGCCACCGCTATACCTGTGCTGCGGCACGGACGACGTCGTCTACGACGACAACGTCCGGTTCGTCGAGGCCTGCCGCCGGCATGGCGTGACGCTCGAATCGCAACTCGGTCCGGGAGCCCACGAGTGGGGCTACTGGGATGCCAAGATCCAGGACGTGCTCGCATGGCTACCGCTGAGCGGCTAGCCGTCTCAACCGGCGACGACCGGGACGCTCGTATAGCCGCGGATGCTCAGGCTGTCCCGGCGGACCGGCGGCCCGTCCAGTGCCAGCCGCGGAAACCGCGCGACCAGTTTCGGCAGCGCCACCTGGGCCTCGAGGCGGGCCAGCGGCGCGCCGAGGCAATAGTGGATACCGCCGCCGAAGGACAGCGGTGCGACATTGGTGCGGTCCAGCCGCAGCCGCTCCGGCTCGGCGAACCGTTCCGGATCGTGATTGCCGGCCCCGAGATAGGCGACCACCCGTTCGCCGGCCTCGATCGGCAGCCCGCCGAGCTCGATGTCGTCGAACACCAGGCGGCTGACGATCTGCACTGGGCTGTCGAAGCGGAGCAACTCCTCGATCGCGTTGGGCGCGCCGATCAGCGGCAGTTGATCGGGATTCCGCGTCAACGCCACGATGCTGTTGGCCAGCAAATTGGTCGTGGTCTCGAAGCCGGCCGCGAAGAGCAGGGCGGCCATCGTGAGCAACTCGTCCTCGGTGAGCTTGTCGCCCTGCTCCTCGGCCGCGACGAGCGCGCTGATCAGGTCCTCTTGTGGGGCGCGCCGCCGCTCGGCGACCAGGCCGGCGAGATAGTCGCGGATCGTCGCGGCCGCCGGATCGGCCGCCTTGAGCACGTCGAACGTGGTGTATTCGATGATCTGCGTCCAGTCGCGCACCAGCGTCTGGAACTGGGCACGGTCCGGCTCCGGCACGCCGAGCAACTCGCCGATGACGTTGACCGGCAATGGAAACGCGAAGGCCTGCACGAAATCGACCGAACCGTCCATCCGGTCCAGCAGCCCGTCGACCATCTCCTCGATCGCCGGCCGCAGCGCCTGCACCCGGCGCGCCGTGAAGGTCGAGCTGACGAGCCGCCGCAGCCGCGTGTGGTCCGGCGGATTGATCGTCAGCATGCTGGTGAAGAGCATCCGCAGCGCCGGATGATCCGCCCAGTCGGCCAGGCCGATGAAGGCCAGCGCGTCGGCCGGAATGTGCCCGAGTCGCGGGTCGCGCACCAACGCCGCGCACTCCGCATACCGCGTGACCACCAGCGCACCGTCGTCCGCCCGCAGCACCGGGGAGATCTCCCGCAGCCGCGCGTACCGCGGATAAGGATCCTCCCGGCCGGTCATCCGGGTGATC
>Ga0207661_10003436_pt1 | contig 10993 bp, 11 predicted proteins | sample KBSC713LmetaG_FD_184337 | JGI IMG/M metagenome (GOLD analysis project Ga0207661, IMG submission 184337) | Corn rhizosphere microbial communities from Kellogg Biological Station, Michigan, USA - KBS C7.1-3L metaG (SPAdes) (version 2) | ecosystem: Host-associated > Plants > Roots > Rhizosphere ... | reverse complement strand
GTGCGGTCCGCGTCCACCCCGGCCATGAGCTCCTCGAGCTGCAGGGCCAGCAGCCGGCCGTCGGTGCCCAGCTCCACCACGTACCCGGCGATCTCGTCGGCGATCCGGCGCACCATCTCCAGCCGCTGCACAACGGCCAGCGCGTCCCGTACCGTCACCAGATCCTCGATCTCGAGCGCGGACAGCGCCCCGGAGACCTCGTCCAGCCGCAGCTTGTACCGCTCGAGAGTGGCCAGCGCCTGGTTGGCGCGGGACAGGATGGCGCCGGAGTCGTCCAGGACGTGACGTTGGCCGGCGACGTAGAGGCCGATGATGTGCATGGACTGGCTGACCGAGATCACCGGGTACCCGGTCTGCTTGGCGACCCGCTCGGCGGTGCGATGCCGGGTGCCGGTCTCCTCGGACGGGATCGACGAGTCGGGCATGAGGTGCACGCCGGCGCGCACGATGCGGGTGCCGTCACTGGACAGCACCACGGCACCGTCCATCTTGCACAGTTCGCGCAGCCGGGTGGAGGAGAACTCGACGTCCAGCACGAAGCCGCCCGTACAGATGGACTCCACGGTGCGGTCGTAGCCGAGCACGATGAGCGCGCCGGTGCGGCCGCGCAGGATCCGCTCGAGTCCGTCACGGAGCGCCGTGCCCGGCGCCATGAGAGCGAGGTTGGCGCGCAACGGGTCGGTGCTCGCGCCGGCTCCGAACAACGGGGTCATGCCGCTGCTACCTGGGCGCAACGACAGTCCGGCACCGGCCCGGGTGGGCCCGGCGCTGTTGATCCGGGTGACGTCGCGATCGATCGGCACCCGCACATTCTACGGATCGATATCCACCCCGTGACGCTCCGGTGCGGTTCACGACTGGTTCTCGCCTTCTGCGGAGATTTTGGCGGCCCACCGGACGGCACCGCTGAGGTCGTCGACCTCGCGTACCACCATGTCGACCGGTGCTGGACCGCTCGCGGCCGGGCCGCAACCCGACGGAACCAGCGCATATCGGAAGCCGAGCCGGGCCGCCTCGGAGAGCCGGCGGGCGACCGCGCCGACCCGGCGTACCTCACCGGTCAGGCCGATCTCGCCGATCGCCAGCAGGTCGCTGGCGAAGGGTACCTGGTGTAACGCCGAGACGACCGCGAGTGCTACGGCGAGGTCGGCGGCCGGCTCGATGACCCGGATGCCGCCGACCGTGGCCCCGTAGACCTCGCGGTCGTGCAGGCTCAGGCCGATGGTGTTCTGCAGCACGGCGAGGATCATGGCCAGCCTGGCCGAGTCCAGGCCCGACACCGTGCGCCGCGGCGAACCGGCAACGGACCCGCCGATCAGCGCCTGTACCTCGGTCACCAGCGCCCGACGTCCCTCCATCGTGACGGTGAGGCAGGCGCCGGGGCGGGGCTGCGCGAACCGGGTGATGAACAGCCCGCTCGGGTCGGGCAGGCTGGTGATGCCGCCCTCGTGCATCTCGAAGCAGCCGACCTCGTCGGCCGGGCCGTACCGGTTCTTCAGCCCGCGCACCATCCGCAGCGAGGAGTGCCGGTCGCCTTCGAAGTGAAGCACCACGTCGACGAGGTGTTCGAGGACCCGCGGCCCGGCGACCTGACCGTCCTTGGTGACGTGGCCGACCAGTACCGTGGCGATGCCGCGCTCCTTGGCGACCGCGACGAGTGCGGCGGTCACCGCGCGGACCTGGTTGACGCCGCCCGGCACGCCGTCGAGGCCGGGCGCGGAGATGGTCTGCACCGAGTCGACCACGAGCAGCCCCGGCCGGACCGCGTCGAGGTGCCCGAGGACGCCCTCGAGGTCGGTCTCGGAGGCGAGATAGAGCCGCTCGTGCAGGGCGCCGAGCCGCTCGGCGCGCAGCCGCACCTGGCTGGTCGACTCCTCGCCGGAGATGACCAGGGCCGGACCCACCGGCCCCGACCTGGCCCCGCCGCCGGTGTCGGCGCCTCGGAGCGCGTCGGCCATGGCCGAGCCCAGCGCCCACTGCTGGGCCACGTCCAGCAGCAGGGTCGACTTGCCCACGCCGGGCTCGCCGGCCAGCAGCACCACCGCGCCGGGCACCAGTCCGCCGCCGAGCACCCGATCCAGCTCGGCCACGCCGGTCGGCCGGAACCGGGCCGGCTCGGCGCTGATCGTGGCGATCGGCAGGGCCGGCTGCAGCGGCGCCCGGGCCGCCACGGCCCGCAGGCCGGCCGGTGTGGCCGCGCCGCCGGTCGAGTCCACAATGGAGCCCCACTCGCCGCACTCGGGGCACCGACCGACCCACTTCGGCGGGCGGTGCCCGCAGGCGTCGCACTCGTAGGCTGCCCGGGTCCGCGGGCGGGCCGCCGATCGTGCCGTCGCTCTCTCGCTCACGCGGGAAAGCTAGCCGACGGGTACGACGAAACGGCGGTTACTCGCCGGCGCCGCCCGGAACCTGGGCCGGTGCCCTGGAGCCGGGCGAGGACGGCACGTCGACCGGAACGGCGAGCGAGGAACTGTCCTGCGGGATCGTGTACTGCGCGCCGCCGGTCTGGAAGGTGAACCGCAGGGGCAGCGTCATGCCGGAGCCGACCGCGTGCGCCAGCTGGGTCACCTGGAGGAACTGGGCGGCGTCCCGGTTGAGCGTGACGCAGCCGAACGCCTTGATCTTCAGGTTGATGTTCGTCGACCCGGCCGGGGCAGCCGACGGCGACGGCGACGGCGACGCCGACGCGGATCCGGACGGCGCCGCCGAACCGGTGGGCGGTGCCGAGGCGTGGCCCGAGGGGGTAACGGTCGGCTCGGCCGGGCTCACGTTCCCGGAGGCACCGGGGGAGGGCTTCACCCCGGCGGTCGGCGCGCCGGTCGCCGGGTTCACATCGAGCGGCCGCTGCGAGCTGAGGCACGCGCTCACCGCCCCGCTGTGCGTACCCGGAAGGATCTTCACGGTCCCGAGGTCGCTGTGCACGTCGGTCAGCGTGATGTCCTGCTCGGTGTTGTTGAAGATCCACAGCGTCAACGGCGCGGTGTCGCCCGGCCGGTAGCCGTTCGTGCCCGGGTAGTCCACGGTCGCGTTGGAAATCTGGATCGTCTGCGGGTTGCTTCCCGGCTTCACGGCCACGTCCACGGCGGCCTGCGCACCGGGCACCGAGGGTGTCACGAGGGAGGTGGCCGCCAGTTGGCCGGCGCTACATGCCGCGAGGAGGCCGGTCGCCACGGCCAGGGCTGCGGCCACGGCCGGTGCGGCCAGGCGCCGCCGATGCGAGCGGGTCACGCGGTCCTCCTCGAAAGACAGGCAACTCCGCACAGCGTAGTGGTCATGGTTTCCGGCCGGACGAGCGACCCTTGGGCCTCATGCTGTAGAACGCAACCGCGCCGCTCCGACGGGCTACGCGCCGGCCGTGCCGGAGAACAGCAGCAGGACGACGTCGGCGAGCGCGACCAGCATCACCGAGCGGAACGCCATGCGAGGGCCGAACCGGCGCGAGAGCAGCCAACCGCTCGGCATCGCCACCACCGCCACGGCGAGGATCCCCAGCCCGGCGATCGACGGTCCTCCGGCCGGCGCGAAGACCAGAATGGCCGTGGCGGCCAGCAGGAGGCCGCCACCGGCCAGCCAGGAGCCGGTCGCGCCGAGCAGCTGGGGCAGCCCGCGCACGCCGGTACGGGCGTCGCCAGCCAGGTCGGGCAGCACGTTGAGGAAGTGGGCACCGCCGCCGAGGAGGCCCGCCGCCACGATGAGCCACGAGTGACGGGTACCGGCGGTGAACGCCGCCAGCGAGGCGAACGCGAGCAGGTACGGCACCACGGACGCGACCGTGAACTTCAGCGGCCAGTCGTAGGCCAGGCCCAGCAGCATGCCGGTGATGCCGAACACGCCCGGTACCGGCCCGGACAGCAGCGACAGCGGCACGTTGGCGACGGCGGCGACCACGGCGGCGACGAGTACCGCGCGGCGGGACACCTCGCCGGTCGCCAGCGGCTTGTCCCGCCGGTCGGTCTCGGTGTCCCGGTCCGCGTCAAGCCAGTCGTTCCACCAGCCGACCGCGAGCTGGCTGGCCAGTACCGCGAGGGTGATCGTCACGCTGTCCACCGGCCGCCGGCCGGCCGCGATCGTGAGCAGGCAGGCGACCACGGTAACGGCGGCGGCGGGCTCCGGATGACAGGCCCGGATGAGTCCGCGTACCGGCACGGAGCTCCTCTCCCGAACACCAGTCAGACAGCGTAAGTCTGTTGGATCGACGCGATCCATGCCACGCTTGCTGGGATGCGGCGAAATGATCTGGCGCAGTATGACGCCCTCGCTGGCGAATGGTGGCGCCCGACCGGCGTCTTCGGGATGCTGCACTGGCTGGCCGCCGCGCGTGCCCGGCTGGTACCCCCGGCGGACCGGCCCGGCGAGATCCTGGTCGATCTGGGCTGCGGCGCCGGCCTGCTCGCCCCGCACGTGGCCACCAAGGGGTACCGGCATGTCGGCGTCGACCTGGTCGCCTCGGCCCTGGCGCAGGCCGCCGAGCACCGGGTGGAGCCGATCCGCGCGGACGTCGCCCGGCTACCGCTGCGGGACGGCTGCGCGGCCGTGGTCAGCGCCGGTGAGCTGCTGGAACACGTGACGGACCTGCCCGGTACGGTCGCCGAGGCGTGCCGGATCCTGCGGCCCGGCGGCACGCTCGTGCTCGACACGCTGAACGCGACCCGGCTCGCCCGGCTGCTCGCGGTCGACATCGGCGAGCGAATCGTGGGCGTGCGGGGCATCCACGACCCCGCTCTGTTCGTTGACCCCGGCGTGCTCATGAGTGAGTGTGCCGGCCATGGGGTAGAGCTGAGCGTCAGAGGGGTGCGGCCCGCGACGGGCGGCCTGCTGCGCTGGCTGTTCACCCGGCGCGGCGAGGTGGCGATCGTACCGAGCTGGTCCGTTGCCGTGCTCTATCAAGGTCGGGGAGTGAAGCATGGGTGAGGCGCTGGGTACCGCGCGGCGGTTGGCACCGCGGTTCGCCGGCCGTGCGACGGCGCACGACCGGGACGGCACCTTCCCGGTCGACGACTTCGCCGACCTGCGCGCCGCGGGGATGTTCGGGCTCATGGTGCCGGAGCGGCTGGGCGGCATGGGCGCCGGCTTCGCCGACTATGCGGCGGTCGCCTACGAATTGGCGCGGGGCAACGGCGCGACCGCGCTGGTGTTCAACATGCACGCGTCGGTCACCGGCGCGCTGGCTGGGATCCCCGAGGCGATGGCGGGTGCCCTGGGCGTACCGGACGAGTTCTTCGCCGCCCGCGACGAGATCCTGCGTACCGCCGCGGGGGGCGCGTTCTTCGCGGTGGCGATGAGCGAACGCGGCGCCGGCTCGCGGCTGTCTCAACTGTCCACTGTGTACTCACAGGAGGACGGTGGGTACCGCGTCAAGGGCAGCAAGTCGTTCGTCTCCGGCTCGGGCAACGCCGACGCCTACCTGGTGGCCGCGCGCAGCGCCGACGAACCGCAGACGGTCTCGCAGTTCCTGGTACCGGCGGACACCCCCGGCCTGTCCGTGGAGGAGACCTGGGACGCGCTGGGCATGCGCGCCACCTGCTCGCACGACCTGCACCTGGACGTGGTGGTACCGGCCGGCACGCTGCTCGGTGGCGTCGAGGGGCTCGCGCTGTGGTTCGCACAGCTGATGCCGCACTGGCTCGTGGCCAGCTACGCGGCCGTGTACGTCGGGGTCGCACAGTCCTGTGTGGACGCTTGTGTGTCCCATGTGGCCGGTCGCGGCGTCGCGCAGCTGCCGTGGGTACGGGCGAGGCTCGGTCGGGCCGACGCGGCCGTGGCCGCTGCCCGGCTCGCGGTCGAGGAGGCGGCGCGGCACGTCGACAACGCCCCTGGAGATGCGGAGACCAACCGCTGGGTGTGGCGCGCCAAGCTGCTCGCCGGTACCACGGCGGCCGAGGTCGCCGCGTCCATGCTGGAGGCGGCCGGTACCGCGGCCACCCGGCGCGGCAACCCGTTGGAGCGCCTGTACCGCGACGCGCGCTGCGGCTCGCTCCAGCCGGCCACCTCGGACGTGTGCGCGGACTGGCTCGGCATCGCCGCGCTGGGCGGGGACCCGGACGCCGACGGGTCGGCTCCCCGGTGGTAGTCCTCGCCGCGACGGCCATCGCGCACCCCGGACCGGTCAGCCAGGACGAGCTGTGGCGCGGCTACTTCTCCACGCACTACTCGGGCGTCCAGCGGGCCCTGGCCTCGCGGCTGTTCAGCAATTCGGGCGTACGGCAGCGGCATGCCGCGGTGAACCCGACGATCGAGGACGTGTCCCGCTGGTCGACCGCGCAGCGGATGCAGCGGTACCTCACCGAGGCGATGCCGCTGGGCAAGTCCGCGGTGGCCGACGCGCTGGACGCCGCCGGGGTACGGGCGGCCGACATCGGCCTGTTCGCGGTCTGCTCGTGTACCGGCTACGTGACGCCGGGCCTGGACATCCTGCTCGCCCGCGATCTCGGCATGGCGCCGGACACCCACCGCCTGTTCATCGGCCACATGGGCTGTTACGCCGCCCTGCCCGGGATCGGCGCGGTCACCGACTTCGTGCAGGCCCACGGGCGGCCCGCGGTGCTGTTGTGCCTGGAGCTGACCAGCCTGCACGTGCAGCCGCCGACGGCCGATCCGGAGCAGATCATCGCGCACGCGCTGTTCTCCGACGCCGCCGCGGCCGCGGTGGTGCTGCCCTCCGGGCCGGGTTACGAGGTACTGGAGGTGGCCGCGGTGACGGATGTGACCACGGCCGACATGATGACCTGGGACGTCACCGATCTGGGCTTCCGGATGGGGCTGTCCCAGCACGTACCGGACGTCCTCGACGGGTACGTGGCGGACCTGGTGGACGGGCTGCTCGTCAGGCAGGGGATGAGCCGGGCGGAGGTCGACGGCTGGGCGGTGCACCCCGGCGGGCCGCGGATCCTCGACGTGGTGCGCGACCGGCTGGAACTGTCCGCCGAGGCGCTGGCCCCGTCCCGTCAGGTGCTCGCCGAGCACGGCAACTGCTCGTCCCCGACGGTACTCATGATTGTGGATTCGATGCGGGCGGCCCGGCCGCGGCACGTCCTGGCCATGGCGTTCGGCCCGGGCCTGACCCTCTACGCCACCCTGCTGCGCGCCGGCGGATGAGTCAGTTGAGCTCGCCCACGTCGGCCCGGATCTGGTCGAAGCTGGTGATGACCGGCGCGGCCTGGATCTCGCCGTCCTTGCGGACCAGCAACGCGACCGCGGTGCCGGGCGGGTTGGTGGTGGACCGGAAGGTGCTCAGCAGCACCCCGGCGGGATCGGCCAGGGCGCGCACCCGGGTGGCGGGCGGCGCGGACGCCCGGCCGGCCGAGTCGGCGGGCGGCGACTGCGCCGGCACGGCGGGCGCGGCATGAGCGACCGCCATCACCGTCACGGTGGCCGGTGTCCCGGAGGAGACCGCGGAGATCAGGCGACCGCAGTCGCACCCGTCCACCAGCAGGATGACCGCGGGCAGGGTCTCGCGCAGCCGGACCGGCTTGGCCTGGGTGTCGTAGAGCGTGACGTCGGCGAGGGTGGCCGCCGTGGTCGCCGCCGACGGCTGGGTGCCCGTGCGGCGGACCGGATGGTTGGGCCACACCAGGGCGAACAGGCTGGTCAACGTCGCAACGATCGCGATGGACATGATGAGGAGGGGGAGTGCCAGGGAGCTTCCCGAGTGGCCGCCGATCTTCACCGGAGTAAGACCGAGACGTTGTCGCCATCGGTTGATCCGCGCCGCCCGGCGCCATTCGCGGCGCAGCGCACTAGCCTCGTCGTCCAACTCGGCGGCGTCGTCGGGGATGACGATCACGCCCCACTCCGGAGGCAGGTCCGGCACGCCGCCACCCTCCGGCGGTCGCTCGCCGCCGTTGTCTCCGCGCAGGGTGCCCATGGTGTCTCCTCGGCCCTACCGCCTACTGTCCCGCATCCCCCCGACGCTGCGCCAGAGTGCGTCGCTGACTTTTCCTACCCAGGCCGGCGGCCAGTTACTCGCTGCGATGTTTCCGACATGTCCGGATCACCGTTCGCCCTGGTCACAGGGCCCTCACCCTCCGTGAAGATGCACGGAAGGACCTCCTTGTCAAGCCCGAGAAAGGGGTGTCACACGGGTCCTGAGCAGCGCTAATGCTCCTCCTGGGACTGGGCTGAGAGGTCCGCTCGTGTTACCCTGGACACAGCGAAAGGGGTTTCGAACCTATGGTTTTCAGTGTCGGCGAGACCGTTGTTTACCCCCACCACGGGGCCGCACTCATCGAGGCAATCGAGACTCGGGTCATCAGGGGCGAGGAGAAGCTGTATCTCGTCCTGAGAGTTGCACAGGGTGACCTGACGGTGCGTGTCCCAGCCGAGAACGCCGAGATCGTCGGTGTCCGTGAGGTCGTGGGCGAGGAGGGCCTGACCAAGGTCTTCGACGTCCTGCGTGCCCCGCACACGGAGGAACCGACCAACTGGTCGCGGCGCTACAAGGCGAATCTCGAGAAGCTCGCGTCCGGTAACCCGCTGAAGGTGGCCGAGGTCGTGCGGGACCTCTGGCGGCGGGAGCGGGAGCGTGGCCTCTCCGCGGGCGAGAAGCGGATGCTCGCCAAGGCCCGCGACATATTGGTCGGCGAGGTGGCGCTTGCCGAGAAGAGCACCAAGGACGAGGCGGAGATGCTCCTCGACAAGGTGCTCACCGAAGCCTGATCCCCCGGAATCCATCTGCGAAGGACCGCGACGTGACCGCGCGCCCACAACTGCGCGGTGACGTCGCGGTCCTTGTTCCGGCGGCGGGTCTGGGCGTACGGCTCGGGCCCGGCGGACCCAAGGCGCTGCGGCTGCTGGGCGGAGAGCCCCTCCTGGTACACGCGGTCCGTCGGGTGGCCTTGGCTGGAGCGGACTGCATCGTCGTCGCCGCGCCACCGGACGAGGTGGACGCGGTGCGGCGGCTGCTCGACCCGGTCGCGCCGGCCGTCGTCGTACCCGGCGGGCAGACCCGCCAGGAGTCGGTATCGCTGGCGTTGGCCGCGGTACCGGACGAGTTCGAGATCATCCTGGTGCACGACGCGGCGCGCGCCATGGCGCCTCCGTCGCTCGCGATCGCGGTGGCCGAGGCGGTACGGGCGGGGCACGACGCCGTCATCCCGGTGCTGCCGGTGGTGGACACCATCAAGGAGGTCACCGCCTCCGGGCAGGTCGTGGGTACCGTCGACCGCGGCGTGCTGCGCGCGGTGCAGACGCCGCAAGGGTTCCGGCGCGGCGTGCTGGCGGCCGCCCACGCGGGCGCCGTCGATCAGCACACCGACGACGCCGGGATGGTGGAGAAGCTCGGGGTACCGGTGTTCTGCGTACCCGGCGACGAGGCCGCCATGAAGATCACCCGACCGGTGGACCTGCTGATCGCCGAGGCCCTGTTGGGTACCCTCTCGTCGTGACGTTTCCCCTCGTGGGCGTGGGTACCGATGTGCACGCCTTCGCGGCCGGACGGCCCTGCTGGGTGGCGGGCCTGGAGTGGCCCGGGGTGACCGGGCTCGCCGGGCACTCGGACGGCGACGTGGCCGCGCACGCCGCCTGCGACGCGCTGCTGTCGGCGGCCGGCCTCGGCGACCTCGGCGCCAACTACGGCACGGACCGACCGGAATGGGCGGGCGCCTCCGGTGTGGCGCTGCTGACCGAGACGGCGAGCCGGGTACGCGGCGCGGGCTTCGAGATCGGCAACGTGTCGATTCAGGTGATCGGCGTGGCGCCCCGGATCGGTACCCGGCGGGAAGAGGCGCAACTGGTGCTCGGCGAGGCGGTCGGCGCACCGGTGAGCGTCTCCGGTACGACGTCCGACGGGCTCGGCCTGACCGGCCGGGGCGAGGGGCTGGCGGCCGTCGCGGTGGCCCTCATCATGCCTCGATAGGATTCCGGGCATGGGTGTACCACTGTCCGACACCGCCCGCCGCCTGGTGGACGAGAAGACCTACGTCGTTGTGACGACCGTCAATCCCGACGGGAGTCCACACTCGACGGTCCTGTGGATCAAGCGGGACGGCGACGATCTCATCTTCTCCACCATCACCAGCCGGCGCAAGGCGCGCAATCTGCGGCGCGATCCGCGTGCCAGCGTGTCGTTCTACGACCCGGCCGAGCCGTACACCTATGCGACGGTCAACGGGACGGTGACGATGACGACCGAGGGCGGCCGGGAACTCATCGAGGAGTTGTCGATGAAGTACAACGGCCGGCCGTACCCGGAGGAGCCGCCGGAGCACATCCGGGTGGTGTGCCGCCTCACCCCGACGTCGGTCCTGGGTCGCTGACGCCGACGCTTGCGGAGCCGTCTCCAGCCAGCGTTCGACTGAGCGACCGGCCTCCGGCCCACGTCCAGGCGTAGCCACTGTCCTCACAGGACAGTGCCGGCTCGCAGAGATCCAGCGGCCGGAAGGTGTCCACCATGACGGCGAGCTCGTCGAAGTACTCCACGCCGATCGCGCGCTCCGCCGCGCCCGGCTGCGGCCCGTGGGTGAACCCGCCGGGGTGCAACGAGATCGAGCCCTGCTCGATGCCGGAGCCGCGCCGCGCCTCGTAGTTGCCGCCGGTGTAGAACAGCATCTCGTCCGAGTCGACGTTGTGGTGGTTGTACGGCACCGGGATCGCCAGCGGGTGGTAGTCCACCTTGCGGGGTACGAACGAGCAGATGACGAAGTTCGGCCCCTCGAACGTCTGGTGTACCGGCGGCGGCTGGTGCACCCGGCCGGTGATCGGCTCGAAGTCGTGGATGGACAGGGCCCACGGGTACAGGCAGCCGTCCCAGCCGACCACGTCGAACGGGTGGTTCGCGTAGACGTAGCGGGTCCAGCCGCGCCGGTGCTGCACGTACACCTCGACGTCGGTACCGTCCACAGTGGACGGTTCCGCCGGGCCACGCAGGTCACGCTCGCAGTACGGCGACGCCTCCAGGAACTGGCCGCGCACCGACAGGTACCGCCGGGGTGGGCCGATGTGTCCGGTCGCCTCGATGGACAGGATGCGGGCGACGCCGTCCGGCACCACGCGGTAG
>Ga0207661_10003433_pt1 | contig 10996 bp, 13 predicted proteins | sample KBSC713LmetaG_FD_184337 | JGI IMG/M metagenome (GOLD analysis project Ga0207661, IMG submission 184337) | Corn rhizosphere microbial communities from Kellogg Biological Station, Michigan, USA - KBS C7.1-3L metaG (SPAdes) (version 2) | ecosystem: Host-associated > Plants > Roots > Rhizosphere ... | reverse complement strand
GGGGAAGCCGAGCGGCTTCGCGGTCAGCGAGTGCATGTGGATCGGGTTGCGGTCGCCGGAGACGCCGGCGTAGCGGCGGCCGAGGTCGCCGGGCAGCTTCCACTCGGCGCTGGCCGGCGCGTCGGCGGGGAGCGACTCGAAGCCCTTCTCCTGCTTCGGCGCGTCGCCGTTCGGCTTGCCGCGGCGCAGCATCGTGCTGACGCTCTCCCAGACGATCTTGCCGTCGACCAGGACCTCGGTCTCCAGCGAGAAGGTCTTGCCCTTCGGGTGCGACTGCAGCTTCGTCGGCCGCACCCGGATCGTCATCTCCTCGTGGATCCCGATCGGCCGCTTCTGCGCGATCGAGTTCTCGACGTGGACGAGGCCGACCGCGCCGAACGGAAAGGAGCCGTCGCTCATGATCGCCATGTGCAGCGGGAAGGCGAGCATGTGCGGATAGGTCGGCGGCAGGGTGTCGCGGAGGGCGAAGCCGCAGACCTTGGCGTAGGCGGCGACGTCCTCCGGCTCGGCGACGACCCCCGCCAGCTCGAGGTCGAGCCCGTCGGGGATCTCGCCGCCGCCGCCCGGGACGAACGGGAGCAGCGAGGCCCCGGGGATCATCGGCAGCGCCGCCCGCGCGTAGAGCGGGAGGATGCTGGGGGAGCTGTCGAGGGCCTTCGCCATGCGTTACGCCCCCAGCAGGCTCTGGCCGCAGACGCGGACGGTATTGCCGTTGACGCCGGTCGAGGCGGGGCTGGCGAACCAGGCGATCGTCTCGGCGACGTCGACCGGGAGTCCGCCCTGCGAGAGGCTGGAGAGCCGGCGGCCGGCTTCGCGCGGCCCAATCGGCATCGCCGCGGTCATCTGCGTCTCGATGAAGCCGGGGGCGACGGCGTTGATCGTCGCTTTGCGTTTCGCCAGCTCCGGGGCCATCGCTTCGACCATCCCGATCACCCCGGCCTTCGAGGAGGCGTAGTTGGTCTGGCCGTTGTTGCCGGCGATCCCGGCCATCGAGGAGACGCCGACGATCCGCCCGTTGCCGTTCAGCAGTTTCTTGCCGAGCAGGGCGTCGTTGATCCGCTCCTCCGAGGAGAGGTTGATCTCCATCAGCTGCGCCCAGCGCTCCTCCGGCATCTTCGCGATCGTCCGGTCTTTGGTCACGCCGGCGTTGTGGACGACGACGTCGACCCCGCCGGAGAGCTCAGACGCGATCACCTCGGGCGCCTCGTCGGCGGTGATGTCGATCTCGATCGAGCGGCCGCCGATCGCCTCGGTGACCGCCTTGAGGTCGGCCGACATCTGGGGGATGTCGAGGCCGACGACCTCGGCCCCGTCGCGGGCGAGGGTGTTGGCGATCGCGGCGCCGATCCCGCGCGAGGCGCCGGTGACCAGGGCCACCTTGCCGGCGAGCGGCTGCTCCCAGTCGATCTTCGGGCTCGCGGCGACGCCCTTGCCGACCCGGATCACCTGGCCGGAGACGTAGGCCGATTTCGGCGAGAGGAGGAAGCGCAAGGTCGACTCCAGCTGGTCCTCGGCGCCCGGCTCGACGTAGACGAGCTGAGCGGTCGAGCCGCGGCCGCCGATCTCCTTGCCGAGCGAGCGGGTGAAGCCCTCCAGCGCCCGCTGGGCGATATGGGCGGGGATCGAGCCGGCTTCCTCGGGCGGGGTGGCGAGGATGACGACGCGGCCGCTGCGCTGCAGGCGGCCGACCGCCGGGTAGAAGAAGCGCTGCAGCTCGACCAGCTCGGTCGAGTCGGCGATTCCGGTCGCGTCAAAGACCAGCGCCTTCGCCTTGCCCTCGGCGCCGGCCCGTTCGGCCTTGATGCTGTCGAGGATGCCGGCGATCGCTTTGCCGAGGCGCCCTGCGGGGGCGCCGTCGTAGAGGACCGGGCCGGAGACGACGGGCTGGCCCTCCTGGTAGCGGTCGAGCGAGACCGGCTGCGGCAGCCCGAGCTGCTTGGCGATCGTGCCGACGAGCGGCGCGTTGACAACCTGTGAGTAGCGGTCAGCCATCGTTACTTGGCACCTCCCGGGGCCTCGAGGATCGCGACGACACCCTGGCCGGCGGCGGCGCAGATGCTGATCACGCCGCGGCCTTTGCCGTCTTCGTTCAGTTGCTTGGCGAGGCTGGCGACGATCCGGCCGCCGGTCGCGGCGAACGGGTGGGCGGCCGCCAGCGAGCCGCCGTTGACGTTGAGCTTGGCGCGGTCGATCGGCCCGAGCGGTTTGCTGCGGCCGAGCTTCTCGCTGCAGAACTCCTTGTCTTCCCAGGCCTTCAGGGTGCAGAGCACCTGCGCGGCGAAGGCCTCGTGGATCTCGTAGTAGTCGAAGTCCTGCAGTTTCAACCCGGCGCGGTCGAGCATCCGCGGCATCGCATAGGCCGGCGCCATCAGCAGGCCTTCGCGCTTGTGGACGTGGTCGACGGCGGCGGTCTGCGCCTCGGTGACGTAGGCAAGGATCGGCAGGCCGCGCTCTTTCGCCCACTCCTCGGAGGCGAGCAGCACGGTCGAGGCGCCGTCCGACAGTGGAGTCGAGTTGGCTGCGGTCATCGTCCCCTCGGGGCCGCCGAAGACCGGCTTCAGCTTCGCCAGCTTCTCCATGCTCGAGTCCGGCCGCAGGTTCTGGTCGCGGTCGAGCCCGATGTAGGGGGTGATCATGTCCTCGAAGAAGCCGCGGTCGTAGGCGGCGGCGAGGTTCTTGTGGCTCTTCACCGCGAGCTCGTCCTGCTCCTCGCGGCCGATCTCCCATTCGGTGGCCATGATCGCGCAGTGCTCGCCCATCGAGAGGCCGGTGCGGGGCTCCTCGTTGCGGGGGATCGCCGGGACGATGTGGCCGGGGCGGACCTTGGTCAGCGTCTTCAGCTTGCCGACCGTCGAGCGCTCGCGGTTGGCCTCGAGCAGGGTCTCGCGCAGGTCCTCGTTGAGGGCGATCGGCGCGTCGGAAGTGGTATCTGCGCCGCAGGCGATCCCGGAGTCGATCTGCCCGAGGGCGATCTTGTTGGCGACGAGGATCGTCGTCTCCAGCCCGGTGCCGCAGGCCTGCTGGACGTCGTAGGCGGGGGTCTCGGGGGCGAGGCGGGTGCTGAGCACGCTCTCGCGGGTGAGGTCGCGGTCGCGCGAGTGCTTGAGGACGGCGCCGCCGGCGACCTCGCCGAGGGTCTCGCCCTGGAGGCCGTAGCGGTCGATCAGGCCGTCGAGCGCGGCGGTCAGCATGTCCTGGTTGCTGGCGTGCGAGTAGACGCTGTTGGAGCGCGCGAAGGGGATCCGGTTGCCGCCGACGACGGCGACTTTGCGGGTTTTGGCGTTCATTTGGGGGAGGGTCCTCCTTGGGGTGAGTTGGAAGTGGGGGTGGGGGTCGAGCGGCCGCGGAGGCCGGGCTCGACGGTGGAGACGAGGAGGGCGGCGGCGTCCTCGGCGGTGATCGCCTCGGTTCGCAGCCACCAGCGGGCGAGCGCCTCGGAGGCGCCGAGCAGGGCGGTGGAGAGGGCCTCGACTTCGACCTTGGCCCCTTCGCGACGATGCATCGGCAACTGCGCCAGCAGCGAGGCGGAGACCAAGTCGAGGATCTGGCCGCGGTAGGCCGCGACCCGGTCGAAGACCTCGCCGGCCTGGGGGAGGGTCTCGTCGAAGAGCACCGCCCAGGCGGAGCGGTCTGAGTCGAGGAACGAGAAGAAGGCGCGGACGCCGGCCCCGAGCGCGTCGCCGGGATTTTCGGTCTCCCGCACCGCCTCGGCGATCGTCGCGATCAATGCGTCCCCGGCCCGCTCCATGCAGGCGATGTAGAGCCGCTCCTTGTTGCCGAAGTAGTTGTAGAGCAGCGGCTTCGTGACCCCGATCGCAGCCGCGATCTCCTCCATCGTCACCGCCGCGTAGCCGCGTTCCGCAAACAACGCGTGCGCCGCCTCCAGCGTCTGCTCCATGCGGTCGTCCCGCGAGAGCCGAGTGCGAACCGATGCATCCATCGGTGCAGACGTTACCGGACTATAAATTTATATGGGCGTAACGTGACGGATCCCACGCATATCCCTTCTCTGTAGAAGCGATTTCCGCCCAGCCCCACGCCTACCTTCCTGCGCCACAACTAAAGAGCGGCCGGGGCACCGCCGAAACGGCCCCCGGCCTGGCACAGGAAGGTGGTGCTTCCCATGCAGGACAAGGCTAAGTCAGCGGGGGCCGCTGGCGAAGATCGCAGCATCGAGCGGGCGGTTCTGACCCATGTAGTCGCGACCTACCCGACGACGCTCGCGCTGTCGGATCTACTTCGTGAAATGGCCGATCCGGGCGACTTCTCAGAGCGAGACGGGATCGAACGGGCGGTGCGGGAGCTGGTTAGGGGCGGGCTGCTGTTTCGCGCTGACGGGGCGGTGCTGCCCACCAGGACGGCGCTCTACCTCTCGGAACTGGAATTGAGTTGACGACGACCCCTGCAGGCGTAGAGCGGCAGCTTCAGCGGGCATTGCTGGCGCTGCTGCTCTACGAGTTCCCCCGGAAGCTGAAGCGCGAAGACCTCGAACGGCGCTACAACTTCGGCGGGCCGGTGGACGTGCCGATCCACGAACTCCACGCAGCGGGTCTGGTCTGGTGCGAGGGCGACTACGTGATGCCCACGCTGCCCGCTCGGCACATGGACTGGCTGGACCTTCCTTGAGGCCTACAGCGCAGACAGGAACTCTCAGAAAATAACGTCGGGTGCCCGGTCTATTCTGGAGGGTGCCATGAGTCCGCTCACTGCCTATAGCAACGCCGAAGAGGCGGCCGAGCGTGTCCGCAAAGAGTTCTGGGGCGATGCCGTTCCGGTCGATCCGGCTCAGGTTGCGGAAGCGCTTGGGCTGCAGGTTCTAGCTGCCCAGCTTGGCCCCCAACTGGCGGGTGCGCTCGTCAAGGAGCCGGGTAAAGATCCGCAGATCTTCCTCAATGGCGCCGATAGCTCAAACCGGAAACGCTTCACCTGCGCCCACGAGATCGGCCACTTCGTTAAACGAGCCGACGCTGATAGCGACTACGAGTATTACGACTTCAGGGACAGCTTCTCTGGGACCGGCGTCGATCCCGAGGAGCGCTATGCCAACGCCTTCGCTGCTGCCCTTTTGATGCCGAAGGAGCGGGTCAAGCAGATGAAGAAGGAGGGGCTCAAAGACATCGAAATGGCTGCTCGACTCGGCGTCTCCCGAGAAGCCATGATCTACCGGCTCAAAGCCCTAAACCTCTTTTAGGAACATGACGGAAGAGGCTGGAGAATCGCGCGAAGGGGAGGAGCATTCGCCCGAAGAGCTACAGCCGGAGGAGCGCGACCGGCGCGCGCGCGAGGAAGTCCATCAAGCTCTTCTCGCGGGCAACATCCATCGCGTACATAAATTGCCGCCTACGAAGGAGGAGCTTGAGCGCTACCACCTTCAGCAAGACCTCGAACTCAAGGAGAGGTACGGCAATCGCCTTCTCCGGCTGGTGACGATCCAGCTCGTCATCGCTGACATCGTCTTTGTTCTCTACTTCATCGTGGGCGTGCATTGGGATCTCCCCGAAGGGGTGATTTACGTTTGGCTTGTCACTACGCTGGTTGAGCTAGTCGGAGTCGCGACCGTGGTTACGCGGTACCTGTTCCCACGGCGAGACTCCGTCGTCTCGCAGTCCGATTAGCTGATGGCCAAACGCCGCAAGGAGAAAACGCCCAAAGGGCTCGAGGTTCCGGTGCCGACCAAAGGCGAGTTCGACGCGGCTATGAGGAAGGTCGCGCCGCCAGTAGGTCGTAAACGCCCTGACGAGAAAGACCGGCCTCCGCAGCGATCCGAGTGATCGGTACGCCCGCCGCCTGAGCTTCGCGGCAGGACTCCCGCAGTTGCTCGGTCGCCTCTCGTTTCGCCTCGTCAGCCTTCTGCCGCTTGCGGACTGCGGACTGGATGCGGCGGATCGCGGTCGCCTCGCTCATTGCCGCGCCGCTTCCCTGACGAGGGCATGGAACATCGAGCGCTGGCCGTGGTAGCGCTGGTTGTGCCGCCAGGCGTACTCGTCCAAGTAGGGCTGGAGCCATTTGCGCGAGACCTTCTTGTAGGTGCCGCGCATCCCGGTTTTGAGGTTGCCGAAGAAGCCCTCGATGGTGTTCGTGTAGATGTCGCCCTCGACGTAAGAGCCAGCGGAGTGGTTGATCACCCGGTGCCCTGCGTACTCGCGCTTCAGCGGCCGGTAGGACATCCAATCGTCGGTGTAGAGGATGGATTCCGGGTTGACGTTCGCCCGCACGGCGTCACTTAAGGGTTCGCCGTGCCGCGACGGGATCACCCGCACGCGGACGCGCCCGCCGCGCTCGACCATTCCCAGCACGGTGGGCTTGGCTTCGCGGAAGGCGATCGACTCCTGGCGGGTCTTGAACTTGCGCCGGGGCTTGCCTCCCCAAGAGGTCTCGTCAACCTCGACCTCGCCGCGCAGGCTAGGCGGCAGCTCGCCTTCGGTCATCAGCTCTGAGCGGATTTTGTTGAACATCCTCCATGCGGTCTTGTAGTGGACACCCAGCTCGCGCTCTAGCTGTTTGGCGGAGATTCCGCAGCGAGTGCTAGTGATCAGGTGCATCGCGTAGAACCACAGCCGCAGAGAGGTCGAGGAGCGGTGGAAGATCGTGCCGGCCGTGGGATGCAGATGGTGGCCACAGGCCGTGCAGGTCCACGACTGCCGCTGCTGCTTGGTCGCGTAGCGCTTGAAGACCTTTACGTCCCCGCACTTCGGGCAGTCGGCGTGTTCGCCATCGGGCGCGTGGCGGGTGCGCCACAGATATTCGAGGCAGGCGTTGTCGTCAGGGAACTCGGCCAGGAACTCATGGATCGAGTACTCCGACTTCGAGGACTTCGCCCGGATCGGCTGGTGGCGGTTGGCCGGTGGCATGTGTCAACGATACTTGACACTGCGGAGGTTGTCAAGTTCGCTTGACAGATAGGACGAGAGCGTAATAGCGTTGCGGTCTATGGAGGGGCCAGTCCTGCTAGGGGAAGACAGTGACGAGCCGCTGGGCTTTGATGAGTTCACGTCGGAGACCGCAGGTGATGCTCCGCTAGAGCATCCGATCTGGCCTATCACGGCCAAGATCGCACGGGCGGACTACCACTTGAACGTCCTGGGGGAGAAAGTCCGGGCCTTCCTCGACCGAGAACCCAACATTTACGGGCATGAGCGCGACGACGAGGCGGGGGAGTATGTCTGGCGAGTCTTCGTGCGCGAGCTTCCAGACCCCCGGTGGGGGCTGCTCATCAGCGAGATCGCCCATCACCTCAACAGCGCCCTCGATCACTTGGTCTGGCTTGTTGCAGCGAGCTACGCCGACGGCAGACCGCCCAGAGACACCGGCTTCCCCATCGCGAAGGGGGTGGCCGATTTTCGTCGGATGTGGACCCGCTCCAGCGGCTACTACCGCATCCGTGCATTGCCGCCCCACGCTCAGGCCATCATCGAGGACGAACAGCCGTATCACCGAGGGAACGCTTTCGAAGGTCACCCGCTCTGGGTCCTCCGGCGACTCGCAAACGCCGACAAGCACGAGACCTTGGTGACGGTGGGCGGCGCCTCGGGCAAGGGCAGCGCTGAGGTCTCCCAGGAAGGCGGGAAAGTCCCGGTCGCACCAGTCAAGTTCATTAACGGACCGGTGGAAGACGGCGACGTAGTAGCGCGATGGCCACTCCCCCCGCCAGGCCCGGAGGGCATGAAAATACATCTCGATGTGCGCTTCTCCAGCTACGTAGCGTTCCCCAAGGCGAGTCCAGTCAAAGGCCGGGAGGTCATGCGGACCCTGCTGGAATTGCGGAACCGCGTCAATACCGTCCGGAACCGACTCGCCCCATTCATCAGCGGCACCGAGTAGCGGCGCTCTCTGCTTCTCACCCACGGCCTACCCCGCTCTGAAGCGGCTGGCCGCTTCTACATAGAAGGGATATGCGTGACGGATCCCACAGGTCAAGCTGCCGGGCAAGGCTGGATATCAGATGAGAGCTACCCATCGACCGCATGACTTGGCGGCCTCTCCAGTTGTTCCTGCCCGACAGCAAGTCGTGAGGAGGACGGGGGACTCGAACCCCATCCGAAGGGCTACTCCGGACTCGCGGTTATCAACCGTTCGCGGCGCCTCGCCGCTTCATCCTCCAGACCTATAAGGGCGCGGCGACTAAAACTCTCCCCCCTCTTGACGGGAATGGGGCTGAGAGCTAGCCTCGCCCTCGGTTATCAACCGTTCCGGGGGTAGCTCCCCCGCACGAAGAGACCCGCTTCGGCGGGTCTTCGTGGTTCAGGAAGCGGGATAGGCCTACGAGAGCTCGGTGCCGTCGTAGAGCTTCTTGACGTGCACGGTGCCCGGGGGGCTGGCTTCGATGCAGAGGCGGCAGAGGACGCACTCGTCGACGTTGGGGTCGACGATCTCGACGGTCCCGTCGGCGTCCTTGAAGATGTCGACGGGGCAGACTTCCTCGAGCTTGGCGGCGATCGCGGCGTCGTTCTTGATGCTGTCCGCGACGGAGATGTCGATGAAGACCTTGTTCAGGGTTTCGGCCATCAGGCGGTCGCTCCCAGTTTTTCCTTGACGACGTCGGGGATCTCGTCGATGCGCTCGACGACGCGGATGCCGGCGGCTTCGAGGCGGGCGATCTTCTCGGTCGCGGTGTCCTCTTTGCCCTCGACGATCGTGCCGGCGTGGCCGAAGGACATGCCTTTCATCTCCTCGTCGTCCATGAATTTGCCGGCCATGAAGGCGACGATGGGGAGGCGCGAGTTGTTGTCCTTGACCCATTCGGCCAGCTGAGCCTCCATGCGGCCGCCCGGCTCGGTGTAGATGACGATCGCCTCGGTCTGCTCGTCGGCCTCGAAGTAGGGCATCAGCTCGGCGTAGGCGGAGCCGATGATCGCGTCGCCGCCGATCGAGACGGCGGTGGAGACGCCGAGGCCGGCGGCGGTCAGCGAGGAGGAGATCTCGGTGGTCATCCCGCCCGAGCGGCTCATCACGCCGACGCGGCCGGGCTGGTAGGCCTTGGCGGCGTCTTTGGCCGGGCCGCCGATGCCGCCCATCTTGCAGACCTCGGGGACGATCAGCCCGAGGCAGTTGGGGCCGATGATGCGGGCGCCGCGCATGTCGGCCAGCTCGACCATCTCGGCGACGTCGCCGCGCGGGATCCGCTCGGTGACGATGACGATCAGCTTGATCCCGTTCTCGATCGCCTCCAGCACGGCGTCCTTGGTGAAGGCGGGGGGGACGGTGACCACGGAGCCGTCGATCGGGCCGCCGTGGTGCTCGACCGCTTGGGCGACGGTGTCGAAGACCGGGACGCCGTGGACCTCGCGGCCCTTGCGGCCGGGGGTGACGCCGCCGACGATCTTGGAGCCGTAGTCGAGGCACTCGCGGGTCAGGTTGACGGCCTCGCGGCCGGTGATCCCCTGGACGATGAAGGTCGTGTCCTTGTTGAGGAGGATCGACATTAGGCGGGCGCCCCCTGGATCTTGGCGACGGCGCGGCCGGCGGCCTCCCACATCGAGACCGAGCGGTCGCAGTACTCGACCCCGTACTTCTCGAGGATCTTGAAGCCCTCGTCCTCCCAGGCACCGGGGATGCGGAAGATCGCGATCGTCTCGCCGGGGTCCTTGCCGAGCTCCAGGCAGGCCTTGATGACGCCGCGGGCGACGATGTCGACGCGGGTGTTGGAGACGATCGACATCATCACCGCGATCTTCTCGACGCCGTCCTTTTCGAGGACCTCCTTGGCGAGGCCGCAGGCCTTGGCGACCGAGGGGTTGCCGCCGATCTCCGAGTAGTTGGCCGGCTGGCCGCCCTGGTTGCGGACCGCGTCGGTGAGGGTCAGCGAGCCGCCGCCGGCGCCGATCACGAGGCCGAGGTTGCCGGTGAAGCCGTGGTCCTTGCCCTGGATCACGCCGCGGTGGTCGGCGGCGTCGATCGCGCTGACGTTCTTCTCGAAGTCGGAGGGCTCGTAGGTCTCGCGCGTGTCGTCCTCGGCGATCCCCAGCTCCTTGCGGAGCAGCTTCTTCTGCCGGCCGACCGCCTCGTTCTCCATCTCCATGTGGGCGTCGAGGGCGACGAAGCTGCCGTCGGTCAGCTCGGCCAACGGGTTGATCTCGGCCAGGGTCATGTCGTTGTCGCGGAAGAGGCGGGCGAGGCGGGCGAGGACCGGGGTCGCGCGGTTCAGCTGCGAGCCGGTGACGCCGGTGGCGGCGACGACCTGCTTGGCCTCGAAGTCGGAGACGGGGAGGAGGTTGGAGACGTGGCCTTTGCCGACGTGGTCGGGATGGGTCTCTGCGACCTCCTCGATGTCGATCCCGCCCATGTCGCTGAACAGCATCAGCGGCTTCTTCGCGGTGCCGTCCCAGACGACGCTCGCGTAGTACTCCTGCTTGACCTCGGCTTTGGGGTCGACGAGTACGCCGCGCGGCATGTGCCCGTTGATTTCGAGCTTGAGGATCTCCTCGGCGTGCTGGGCGGCCTCGTCGGGCGTGTCGGCGAACTTGACTCCGCCGGCCTTCATCCGGCCGCCGGTCAGCACCTGGCTCTTGATCACGACCGGCCCACCGATTTCCTCGGCAACCTTCCGCGCCTCGTCCGCAGACGTGCAGAACCCGTACTTGGTGACGGGAATCCCCGCCAGCTCGACAATTTTGCGTGCCTCGTACTCGTAGAACCTCATCGGGCGCGGAACCCTATCCAACGCTGGCGGACTAACACTGCGAGACCGCAAAATCCCTTCTCCAGGAAGGGTTTTTGCGGTCTCGCGAACCAGCTCCACCTCAAACGACGCCGGAGGGATCAAGGGCGGGGTCGGGTGGGGGTCGCTGGGTACTCAGCATGGAGCCGGGCCAAAACCTTGGAGGCGCCAGCCGGGGGCGCCCCTCCCGGCGGAGGTGCTCCCAGCGACCCCCACCCGACCCCGCCTGCCCCGCCTCCGCGTCAGACCTCCTTGCTTTACTGCCGCGGGTGCTCCCCGTCTCCACCGGGCGGAAGATCCGCTTGCGGCTCTCCGTTTCCCTAGTGCTGATGCTGGTTC
>Ga0207661_10003431_pt1 | contig 11000 bp, 11 predicted proteins | sample KBSC713LmetaG_FD_184337 | JGI IMG/M metagenome (GOLD analysis project Ga0207661, IMG submission 184337) | Corn rhizosphere microbial communities from Kellogg Biological Station, Michigan, USA - KBS C7.1-3L metaG (SPAdes) (version 2) | ecosystem: Host-associated > Plants > Roots > Rhizosphere ... | reverse complement strand
CTTAGAGCCGTGCCGTCAGCGCGTTCAGCCGCGCCCGCACGCTGCCGTCGTAGACGTCGCTGCCGACTTTTATGCGGATGCCGCCGATGAGCGCCGGGTCCTCCACGAACGTGGTCTCGACGTCGTGGTAGACGCGAGCGACGCCGCGGCGCAGCGCGCCGCGCAGGTCGTCGTCCAGCGGCGCGGCACTCTCGACCAGCGCCGTGTGGCGATCGCGGTCGAGCCGCACCAGCCGCTGAAACGCGGCGAGCAGCGCGATGGCGCCGCGCCGGCGTGAGGCGCCGAGATGCCGTGCCACCGTCCGCACCCGCGTCGCGTCGAGCCCCCCGTTGACGACGCACAGCCGATACAGCTGGCGTGCGCCCCGCGTGGTCCGCTTGTTCGCCCGCATGGTCCTACATCACCGCGAGACGGCTGGCGGTTTCCTCGGCCAGCCGCTTGTGGTCCTGGGCGGTGAGAATCTTGCCGGTGACCGACGCCGTGGTCTGGATGACCAGGCGTCCGATTTCGTGGCGAGCGGCCGCGAGCATCGCGTCGCGCTCGTGCGCCGCCGCCTCGCGCGCGCGAGTGACAATCTGTTCGGCCTCGCCCGTCGCCTTGCGGCGTTCCTCGGCGCCGACGCGGGCCGCGGCAACGCGCGCGTCTTCGATCAGCGTGCGCCCCTCGTCGCCGGCCTTCTCCAGGACCGTTAGCCGCTCCGCCGCGATGCGCGCCAGCTCCGCCTCGATCCGGTCGGCGTTGGCCAGCCCGGCGGCGATCTGCTGCCGCCGCGTCTCCAGCATCCGCAGGATCGGCCCGTAGGCCAGGCGGTAGAGGACGACGCACACGATGGAGAAGCTGATGCTCTGCGCCAACAGATGCGTCCAGTCGACGCCGAACGTCTGTGCGACCTGCTGGATCTGATCCATGGCCTTACTTCACGAGGAACAGCGCGTAGAACACGATGGCTTCGGCGAAGGCGATGGACAGGATCGCCTGCACCATGATCTTCGTCGAGGCGTTCGGGTTGCGGCCGACCGCCGACGAGGCCCCGAGGCCGATCAAACCGACGCCGATCGCGGCGCCGAGCGCCGCCAGACCGACGTGAATGCTCCCGTACAAGGCTCCGGTCATCTCAGTGTCCTTTCTCTGGTTCCTCGTGCTGACAGATCAGGAGCGTGAACACGGCGGTGAGCAGCATGAAGACCAACGCCTGCACCAGCCCGACCAGCAGCTCCATGAAGTAGAAGGGAATCGGCAGCAGCCACCCGAGGCCGGGCACCATGCGCGACATCGTTTCGAGCATGTTCTCGCCGGCGAACACGTTGCCGTAGAGACGGAAGCTCAGGGAAACGGGCCGGAAGAGGATCGAAATGATCTCGAGCAGCCCGGCGGCGAGGAAGATGACCGCCATGATCGGCTTCATGATCCCCGTCGTCTCCCCCTTGGCGCCGAACAGCTCCCTGGCCATGCCGCCCACGCCGACTTCCTGCAGCGCCCACACGATCCACAGGGCGAAGAAGATCAGCGCCATGGCCAGCGTCAGGTTCAGATCGGCGTTGGCGCCGCGCAGCAGCGGATGTTCGACGACGAAGCCGTGCTCCGTGTGGCGGCCCCAGCCGATAGTGCCGACGCCGGGGACCAGGCTGATCCAGTTGGCCGCGAGGATGAACAGGAAGAGCGTGGCGAAGAACCAGAAGGTCCTCTTCACCAGGTGCGGCCCGATGACGCTCTCGAGCAGGTTGTAGACGCCCTCGATCAGCCACTCGAGCAGGTTCTGCGCGCCGCCGGGCACCTGCGCCAGGTTGCGCGTCGCCGCCCGCGCGAAGACGAGCAGCCCCGCCGCGGTGATCCACGTGACCAGCATCGAATTGGTCAGCGGAAACCCGAGCGGGCGCGCGATCTCCAGCGCCTTCTCGGACAGGCCATGTTCGGCCGTTTCAGCGAGCGCGAGCACGAACGTGTCGAGCACGGGCGCCTCCGTCTACCGCCGGCGCCCGCCGCCCGAGCGCGCGCCGCCGCTACGTGCGGCGCCGCCGCCCGAGCGATAGCTGCCGGTGCTGCGGGTGCCGGTGCTGCCTTTGTAGGTGCCGTAATCGCGCGATCGGGTCGTTCCCTCGCTGCGGGCGCGCGAGTCGCGATTGAGTTGATCCACCGTGCCCCGATCGACCGTACCGGCCGACGGCTGCGTGCGCGTCGTGCCGGTGCTCGTGCCGGTGCCGGGCCGCGCCGTGCCGGCGGTCGCGCGATCGGCGCCGGCGCGGTTATTGGCCGGCGTCGGCCGATCGCCGGGCTGGTTCGGCGTGTTGTTCCAGCCGCCGTTGTCGTACTTCTGCCACGTGCCGCTGTTGTCCTTGCGATAGACGTTGCCGTCGCGGCCGGCGTAGACGTTGCCGCCCGATCCCGCCGCGACGCGGCCGCCGTTCTCACCCTTGCGGGTGATGGCATTGCCTTCGCTCGACTGGATCGTGCGCGTGGTGTTGCCGGTGCGGTTGTTCGTATAGCGGTTGGTCTTGGCCCAGTCGTCGCCGCGCTGAACGGCGGTCGATCCCCAGCTGCCGTAGACGTTCGAGCCTTGCCGCGTCTGGGCATACGTGCCGGTGCGCGGGTTGTAGGCCTGCGCCACGCCGCGGGCGCCATACGGACCGTAGGCCGCCGCGCCGCGCGCGTAGGTGCCGGTGCGCGGGTTGTAGCGCGCGCCGACGCCGGCGCCGCCGTAAGGACCATACACGCGCGCGCTGCGCCCGTAGGCGCCGGTCCAGGGGTTGTACCACGCGGAGTAGCCGTAGCTGTGGAAGCCGCCGTAGTAGTACGGATAGCCGCCGTACCAGCCGTAGTAGGGCGGGTAGTACCAGCCGCTGCCCCACACCATGCAGCCCCACGCCACCATCATCCCGGTGTAGCCCGCCGCCGCCGCGAACGTCACCCACTCGTCGTCATCGTCTTCGACCGTGACGTAGGTCACGTGATTGGCCGGGTTGCTCGGCGGGATCTTGTAGATCTCCTGCGGCACCGACGACGCGACCGTCCACGGGCCGGTGGCCGACGTGGCGCTCTCGAACCAGACGCCCTGGTAGCACATGTAGTACTTGCCGCCGATGAGGAACACGTCCTTGTCGGTGTTGACGGCACGCTGCACGGTCGTCTGCTCGATCGGCTTGAACTCGGGCTGGCCTCCCTGGAACGCCACCTCCGGCGCTTTCATCTGCTTCTTGTTCACGCGCGCGGTCTGCGGGATCTGCGCGAGCAGGATCGCTTCGGCGGCCTGATCGGTGCCGGGCACCGACGCCAGCACGCGCGAGCGCGGGTGCTCCAGCGGAATCTTCTTGAAGTCGGCCGGCAGATCGGGCGTGGCGAACGTCCACGGGCCGTTGAAGTCGGGCGCCGAGAACCACCGCCCGGCGACGAGATAGTAGACCGCGCCGGTCCGGCCGAGACGGAACAGATCGCTGTCCGAGTTGCTGACCCACAGCAGCTGCGTGCCCGTCACCGGCTCGTACTTCGGCTCGCCGGTCAGCAGGATCAGCTCGCCAGGCTTGAGCGTGACGAGGATCTTCGGCACCGCGCTCGCCGCGATCGGCTTTCCGGGCAACGCCGCCTTGACGTCCTTCCAGTTGTCGTCCGCCGGCAGCTTCTTGAAGCTGGCGGGCAGCTTGCCGGCCGGCGTCCACGGTCCCTTCAGGTCGGCCGCTTTCAGCCAGGCGCCGTCGTTGAGCAGGTAGTAGGTGCTCGAGGGCCCGTGCTGGAACAGGTCCCAGTTCGTGTTGACCGCGAACTTGAGATCGTTCTCCTTGATCGGGCTCATGATCGGATCGCCGTCGATGTTGACGATCACCGCCGGCGTCTTGCTGAAGAAGATCGGCGGCGGCTCCGCTTTCACGCCCTCGACGTTCTTGGCGATGACGCCGCTCTTGTCGAGATTGGCCAGGACGCGGTCGAGCGCGATCACGCGCTCGTCGTCGGGGATCGCCTTGTCGATCTGATCGGTGATCTGGCGGACCTTCTCCTTGTCCATCGAGCCGAAGCTGGCTTCGACGATCTTCATCGGCTGGAAGCGGACGAGGCGATCGGCGACCGCGACGCTGGTGTCGGATTCGAGTTTGATCGTGCCGAGCGCCGGCTTCTCCGCCGCCGTCGATCGGTAGGAGACGGCCGTGAAGGCGACGAGATGCTTCTGTTTGTCCCAGCTCGCGATCTGCGGCTGGTAGACGAGAATGCTGCCGCCCGACGGCAGCGCATAGGCGCGGGGCCATCCGCCGTCCAGGGGAGCTGGCGCCGGCGCCTTTGCTTGGGCGGGCTTGGGCGCGGCGGCCTGCGCGGTCGCCGCGGTTACGAGCGGCGCCAGCGGATTGACGAGCAGACTGATTGCCGCCATTGCCGCCACCGCCGGCCGTGGGCGTGTCACCTGATTCATGGGTGCAGACCTTTCTCGCCAACACGACACAGCAGGGCGCGTGCCGGGCGGGATCGGCGCGCGAACACGGGGAAGCGCCGCCGGCGCCGTTGCGCCACCCTCCGTGCGACCGGAGATCCTCCGGAATACCGGGTGAGGCGCGATCGCTCGATCTGGCGGTTTTCCCAGTCAATGCCGCGGTGCATCTGCACCGTCCGGCGCGGCGCGCTCGTTGCACTGTGCCCCGGCGAAAGGAATCCCCGTATGCAGAAGAGAGTGCTCGCAGGTCTCGTGACGCTGGTGCTGCTGCCGGTGCTCGCGATGGCACAGGACGTCACCTACGACTTCAACAAGTCGGCGAACTTCGGCGCGTTCAAGACCTACGCGATGAAGGACGGCACGCCGGTCGGACAGCAGCTGATCGACGACCGCATCGTGGCGGCGATCGACTCGGCCATGGCGGCGAAGGGCTTCACCAAGGCCACCGGCAATCCCGACGTCTTCGTCGTCTATCACGTGGCGTTCGACAAACAGAAGGACATCTCGACCTTCAGCTCCGGCTACGGCGGCGGCTACGGGCCGTACGGGTGGGGCTGGGGCGGCGGCTGGGGCGGTACGACCACCTCGACGCAGGTGCGCGACATCCTCGTCGGCACGCTGGTCATCGACATGGCCGACGCCAAGGCGGGACAGCTCGCGTGGCGCGGCATGGGCGTCAAGGAGATCGACACGAAGGCCAAGCCCGACAAGCGCGACAAGAGCATCAAGAAGGCCGTCGACAAGATCTTCAAGAACTATCCGCCGAAGCAGAAGTAACGGTCATGACGCGCCATCTGCTCGCCGCCGCGCTGGTCGCGATCGCCGCCGCTCCCGCGGCGGCGCAGGATCAGACCAGGACGTTGAACCTCAGCGCCTACGCCGAGCTGCTGCGCAGCGACGTGCGCGCGCAGAAGGTGGCGATCATCACCGAGGTGATGGGGTTCAGCGAGCAGGAAGACAAGTCCTTCTGGCCGATCTACAGGGACTACGACGCCGAGATGACCAGGCTCGGCGACGAGCGCGTGGCGCTCGTCGCCGACTACGCCAAGAGCTACGACCAGATGACCGACGCCCTGGCCGGAGAGCTCGCCGCCAAGGCGCTCGATCTCGAGGCCCGCCGGCAGGCGCTCAAGGCGAAGTTCTTCGACAAGGTGCGCGCCGCGCTTGGCGCGCGCACCGCGCTGCGCGCCCTGCAGGTCGAGCACCAGCTCCTGCTGCTGATCGACTTGCAGATCTCGGCGTCGCTGCCGATTGCGGCCCGTTGACGGAGTCGAACATGCGACGCGCCTGCTTGATCACGATCGTCCTGGCCCTGGCCGCCGGCGCCACGCTCTCGGCCGATCGGGTCCGACTGCGCTCCGGGAAGGTGGTCGAAGGCATGTTCATCGGCGCCGATAGCAAGGCCGTGCGCGTGCTGCTCGACAGCGGCCAGGTCGCGGAAGTGCCGATCGAGCAGACCCTCGCGGTGGAGTTCTCCGCGCGCAAGCCGGCGCCCCCGCCGCCGCCCAAGCCGTCGCCGGGTCCACCGGACATGGCCTCCAAGAATCCGCCGCGGAGCGCGCCGGCGCTGGTGGTGCCGCAGGGCACGACGATCAACGTCCGCCTCACGCAGGCCATCGACGTCGACGTCTCCGTCGCCGGCCAGTCGTTCAAGGCGGTCGTCGACGATCCGGTCACCCTCAACGGCACGATCGCGGTGCCGCGCGGCGCCGCCGCCACGCTGCAGGCCGTCGCCGTCAAGCAGTCGGGGACGATGAAGGGGAGCGACAGGATTTCGCTCAAGCTGCACTCGGTCTCGTTCGGCGGCAACGTCTACGAGGTGTCGAGCGGCTACGTCGAGAGCAAGGGCAAGGGTGAAGGCAAGCGCACCACACGCAAGGTGGCCGGCGGCGCCGGCCTCGGCGGCATCATCGGCGGCATCGCCGGCGGCGGTGAAGGGGCGGCGATCGGCGCGCTGGTCGGAGGGGCCGCGGGCGCGGCGGTCTCCGCGGGCGGCGAGGAGCACCTGAAGCTCGCCGCCGAAACGCGCCTGCAGTTCACGCTCGCCGCGTCGCTGGCGATTCGTCCCTAGGAGAGGGCGGCATGGTCATCGCATCGTTCCTGTCGCCCGAGATGGAAGACACGCTCGCGACGTGGATCGCGCTGTTCGTCATCTTCGTCGTCCCCGTCGTCCTCATCGCGCTCTTCTGGATGGTGCACATCCTGCCGGAGAAGATCGCGCACAAGCGCCACCATCCGCAGTTCGAGGCCATCCGCACGCTGTGCCTGCTGTCGCTGGTGTTCGGCGGACTGCTCTGGCCGATTGCCTGGCTGTGGGCCTACTCGAAGCCCGTGCTGCACAAGATGGCCTACGGCACCGACACGGCGTCGCACGAGGTGGAGGAGGAAGGCAGCGCCTGGGACGAGAAGCCGGCGCCGCCGGCGCCGCAGGGACTGCACGATCGGCTGGCGCGGCTCGAGGCGGCGGGACTGGGCGCTGACGACCTGAAGGCGGTTCGCGCCGACATCGAGGCGCTCGAAGCCAGGGCCGCCGGAGCGGGGCACGGAGCGGGGCACGGAGCGGCGTAATGGAAATCCTCCTCCTCGGCATCTACTCGTTCTTCGTCTGGCTGATCTTCATCAAGCTGAAATGGCTGCCGTGGACGACGCCGTGGAAGGTCGCGGTGTTCATCTTCCCGGTCGTCGCGATCGCCATCCTGCTGCTGCTGCTGAACATCATCGCCCCGACGACCACCGACGTCCGCGTCATCAAATACGTGGTGCCGGTCGTCTCGCAGGTGCGCGGCCGCGTCATCGAAGTGCCCGTCGAGAACAACCGGCCGGTGAAAAAGGGAGACCTGCTCTTCGCCGTCGATCCGACGCCGTATCAGGGCGAGGTGCACTCGCTCGAGGCCAAGCTGGCGTCCGACGAAGCGAAGGTGGGCTCCGACCGCGAGAAGCTCGCCGAGGCCGAGGCCAAGGTCACCGATACGCAGTCGACCGAGCCGCAGTTGAAAGAGCAGTTGAATGCGGCCGCGGGGCAGATCGCGGCGTTGACCGCGCAGCTCGAGCTGGCGCGCAAGCGCGTGACCCAGAACACCGAGCTCGTGGCCAGCGGCGCCGGCAACAGGTTCGACCTCGAGCAGGCGCAGACCACCGTCAACGACCTCACCGCCCAGATCGGGTCGGCGCGCGCACAGGAGCAGGAAGTGCGCGCCAAGCTGAGCGGCCGCGTCAAGGGTGACCTTGCCACCGTCGCGCAGGCGAAGGCGGCCGTCGCGTCGGCACGCGCGCAGGTCGCCGTGTCGCAGGCCGCCGCGTCCAATACGAGGGCGCAGCTCGAGAACGCGAAGTGGGACCTCTCGCAGACGCGGACCGTGTCGCCGGGCAACGGCACCATGGTGAACGTCTGGCTGCGTCCCGGCGCCTTCGTCGGCCAGGTCGCGCTCAGCGAGCAGATGACGTTCGTCGACAACGAGTACCAGATCTACGCGTTGTTCGCCCAGAATGAGCTGCACCAGGTCGAGAACGGCAACGAAGCCGAGATCACGCTGGACACTTACCCGGGCCGCGTCATCAAGGCGCACGTCGACTCCATCCTGTGGGCGCAGGCGCAGGGGCAGATGGATGCCAACGGCGACCTCCCGCAGACGACGTTCACGCCGCCGCCCGGCAAGTTCCCGGTGAAGCTGGTGGTGGGCGACAAGGACAAGTCGGTGTTCCTGGCGGCCGGCGCGCGCGGCTCCGCCGCGATCTACACGGACCACTTCGCGCCGATCCAGATCATCCGGAAGGTCCTGATGCGGGTGCAGTCGTATCTCGACTACATCATCATCAAGCACGGCATCAGTCTCGGCCACTGAGGGCGCGATGGCCAGCCGTCTTCCAACTGTCGTCGTTGCCTCGGGCGCGCTCCTCCTCGCCGCCTGCGCGCTGAACGATCCGCCGAAAGCCGGCGAGATCAAGTCGGAGTCGATGGCCAAGGTGGACGTGCCGGCCGCGTGGAAGGCCGTTCCTCCCGTCGCCGGCATCGTGCCCGACAACTGGCTGGCGACGTTCCAGGACGATCCGTTGACCGCCGTCGTCACCGAGGCGATCGCCAGCAACCCCGACATCCGTGTCGGCGCCGCGCGGGTCGAGCAGTCGCAGCTCTATGCGAAGCTGGCTGGCGCGAAGCTCTATCCCGCGGTGGATCTCATCGCCAAGGGCGGGGTCAAGGGTGGCGACAGCTCCGCGCTGCAGGGCGGATGGCTGCTGATGTCGTGGGAGCTCGACGTGTGGGGGCGCGTCCGCTACGGCCGCTCCGCCGCCGCCGCCGACGCGATGTCGGCGGCCGCCGACTACGAGTACGCACGGCAGTCCCTCGCCGCGCTGGTGGCCAAGAGCTGGTTCCTGGCCACGGAAGCGACGCTGCAGGCGGACCTGGCGCGCAAGACGATCGCCGATTCGCAGGCGCTGGTGCGCCTCGCCGAGTCGCGCGCGCAGGTCGGCGTCGGCAACGACGAGGACATCTACGTGGCGCGCGCCTCGGTGGCGACCTACCAGGACGCGCTGCGGCAGATCGAGCTGGCGCGAGAGAATGCCATCCGCGCACTCGAGTTGTTGGTGGGACACTACCCGGCCGCGGCGGCGCTGGTCGACACCAGGCTGCCGTCGCAGCCGCCGCCGGTGCCGACCGGGCTGCCGTCGGAGCTGCTCGAACGGCGGCCCGACGTCGTCGCCGCGGAGCGCCGCGTCGCGGCCGCGTTCAACCGCGTCGGCGAGGCCAAGGCGGCGCGGCTGCCCGCCATCGCGTTGACCGCCGGCGTCAGCGGCATTTCGAGCGACCTGGTGGTGCTCAAGGGCCACGACAACCCGGTGTGGAGCCTCGGCGCGAACCTGCTCGCGCCCATCTTTCATGGCGGCGCGCTCAAGACCAACGTCGAGATCAAGACAGCGGCGCAGAAACAGGCGATCGCCGAGTACGCGTCGATCGGCCTCCGTGCGTTCGGCGAGGTCGAGGCCGCGCTCGCCGGCGAGCTGGCGGCGTCCGACCGCGAGAAGATCCTGTCGCAGGCGCTGGCCGACAACCAGCGGGCATTCGATATCGTGCAGACCAAGTTCCGCGTCGGCAGCACCGACATGCGGTTCGTCACGCAGCGGGAGCTCGCGCTGAACGGCACGCAGGCGGCGCTCATCCGCACCCAGGCGGAGCAGCGGGTGCAGCGAGTCAACCTGCACCTCGCGCTCGGCGGCAGCTTCGCGGTGCGACCGGTCAACTCCACAACTCCGCAACTCCCAATTCCCAAGTAACGCCCAACTTCCAACGACCAAAACGCCGAAGTCAAGAAATTGAAGCGTCACACGCCTCCTTAGCCTGGGAGTTTTTGTGTGTTGGGCGTTGGGCGTTACTTGGGCGTTGCGAGTTGCGGAGTTGTGGAGTTGACGCTGCTCTCCACGTACAGAGTCTGCGTGGGAAACGCGATCCCGGTCCCCGCGGCTGAAACGATCCCGGTAATCTCCAGCAGCAGTTCTTCCTGGATTTCGAGATAGTGCGCCCAGTCGCGGGCGAAGACGTAGGCGAACACCTCGACGTCCATCGAGAACGCGCCGAGCCGCAGCAGGCGCACGCGCACGCTGCCGGCGTGGACGACCGCCTGCCGCGTCAGCATCTGCCGTATGCCGTCGAGCACGAGCTGCATCTGCGCCGTCGTCGTCTCGTAGCGCAGGCCGAGGATCGGGTGGAACCAGTACTTGTCGCGCGCCGACAGCGTCTCCAGGCTCATGTTGGCGATCTGGCTGTTGGGGACGCTGACCAGCGTGCGATCGAGGGTGCGGATGCGCGTCGAGCGCAGGCCGATGTGCTCGACGGTGCCCTCCAGCGTCCCGACCCGGAGGAAGTCGCCGACGCGCACGGCCTGGTCGAAGATGAGCGACGCGCCGGCGATGACGTTCTCCAGCGTCTTCTGTGCCGCCAGCGCCACCGCGATGCCGCCGACGCCGAGGCCGGCGAGCAGGGGCGTCGGATCCACCCCGAAGTGGCGCAGCATCGCCAGGATCCCGAAGAGCACGACGAAGACGTCGATCAGGCGGCGCCCGACCCGCAGCAGCGACACCGCGGCGGAATTGTTCGCGGCAGGGATGCGCCGGATCAGCAGACTCTCGGCGCTGCCGCCCAGGAGAACCAGCAGCCAGACCATCGCCGCAATGGTGACGACCGCGGCGGTGTTGACCAGCGACTGCCTGAGCAGCAGCGACAGCGGCAGGAACGATATCGCCCATCGCGCGCTGAGACTCAAGACGAGCAGTCGTCCCGGCAACGGCAGCGCGTGGCCGATCGATCCCTCGAGGCGCGGGAACAGGCGCCGCCCGAGCAGCCGCACGAGCGGCGTCAGCAGCCGGTCCAGCAGGATGGTGGCGATATAGAACGCCGGCAATCCGAGCAGCAGCGCCATCCATTCGAACAGCCGTGCTCCGCCGATCTGCCGTTCGCGAAGAAACCGCGGCACCCAGCGCGGCGCACGCTGCGCCTCGATCTCGTCGTAGATCCCCGGCACGACGGCCAGCGTTTCGCGGGAGAACAGCCACACCGGATCGGCTCCGCCCCGCCGCACGCGCTGCACGACAATCG
>Ga0207661_10003426_pt1 | contig 11005 bp, 9 predicted proteins | sample KBSC713LmetaG_FD_184337 | JGI IMG/M metagenome (GOLD analysis project Ga0207661, IMG submission 184337) | Corn rhizosphere microbial communities from Kellogg Biological Station, Michigan, USA - KBS C7.1-3L metaG (SPAdes) (version 2) | ecosystem: Host-associated > Plants > Roots > Rhizosphere ... | reverse complement strand
AGCCTTCCGGAAACCAACCTCCAAAGCCCAACCCCCAACCTCCCTCACCGATGTACGCCGGGTGCTTCGTGGCCGGTGCGGGCGACGTATTCCTCGTAGGTTCCCGGATAGGCGTGCGGCTGCGACTCGACGCCGGACTCGCCGCCGAGCTCCAGCACGCGGTTGCTGAGGCCTTTCAGAAATGCCCGGTCGTGCGACACGAAGAGCATCGTGCCCTGGAAGTCGTGCAGCGCCTCGAGGAGCATCTCCTTGGTCGCGAGATCGAGGTGGTTGGTGGGCTCGTCGAGAACGAGAAAGTTGGGCGGGTTGAGCAGCATGCGCGCCATGACGAGGCGCGTCTTCTCGCCGCCGGACAGCATGCGGATCTTCTTGTCCACGTCGTCGCCCGAGAACTGGAACGCGCCGGCGAGGTTGCGCAGCACGCCGATCGACTCGTGCGGGAAGTCCTTCTGCAGCTGCTCCTCGATCGTCAGATCGGGGTCGAGGATGTCGAGCGACTGCTGGGCGAAGTAGCCCATCGCCAGCGACGCGCCCAGCTTCACGGTGCCCTCGTCGGGGGGCAGCGCCCCGGCGACCATCTTCAGCAGCGTCGACTTGCCGGCGCCGTTCTTGCCCATCACGCACCAGCGCTCGCCGCGGCGGATCGCGAGGTTGACGTGGTCGTGCACTGTCCGCGCGCCGTAGCGCTTGGTCACTCCCTCGAGCGTGGCCACCTGCTCGCCTGAACGCGGCGGCTGGCGGAAATCGAACTTGACGACGCGGCGCTTCTTCGGCAGCTCGATCTTCTCGATCTTCTCGAGCGCCTTGACCCGGCTCTGCACCTGCGCCGCCTTGGCGGCGTGGGCGGCGAAGCGCTCGATGAAGCGCTGCTCCTTGGCCAGCATCGCCTGCTGCCGCGCGTAGGCCGCCTCGCGGTTGGCCTCGCGGATGGCGCGCTCGCGCTCGTAGAAGTCGTAGTTGCCGGAGTAGACGCTGATCTCGCCGCCGTCGATCTCGGCGATCTTCGAGACGATGCGGTTCATGAACTCGCGGTCGTGCGAGGTCATGAGCAGCGATCCGGGCAGCGACTTCAGGAAGGCTTCCAGCCAGATGATCGACTCGATGTCGAGGTGGTTCGTGGGCTCGTCCATCAGCAGGACGTCGGGCTTCATCAGCAGCACGCGCGCCATCGCCACGCGCATCTTCCAGCCGCCGGACAGGTGGCCGACGTCGCCGTCGACGCGCTCGTCGTCAAAGCCCAGCCCGTGGAGGACTTCCCGGGCCTGCGCCTCGAGCGCGTAGCCGCCGAGGTGCTCATATTCCTCCTGCACCTCGCCGAAGCGCTCGAGGATCCTGTCCATCTCGCCGGCGCGATCCGGATCGGCCATCGCGTGGTTGAGCGCTTCCAGCTCGTGGTGGAGCTGCCCGGCGCGCCCACTGCCCGCGATCGTCTCGTCGAGCACGGAGCGCCCCGCCATCTCCTCGACGTCCTGCTTGAAGTAGCCGATGGTGAGCTTCTTCGGGACCGAGACGTCCCCCTCGTCCGGCGCTTCCTCGCCGACGATCATGCGGAAGAGCGTCGTCTTGCCCGACCCGTTGGGCCCGACGAGACCGACCTTTTCACCCGGATTGAGCTGAAAGGACGCGTCGACGAAGAGTACTTGCTTGCCGTACTGTTTGCTGATTCTTGTGAAGGAAACCATTGGCGATTGCGGACTGCAGAGTGATGATTGGACGGAGTGGCGATTGACGGAGTGGTGATTGGATTGTCGAGTGTCGATTGATTGTCGACGGTCGATTGGTAATTGCCAAATCGTCGATTGGCAATCGGCGCTCGAATCGTCAGTCCTCAATCCAATCTTCAACCCCCAGTCGCCAATCCGTCAATCTTCAGTCTGCAATCTCCAGTCGCCAATGGCGGCGCCATCACCGAATAATCCACGATGGCGCCGCCAGCCAGTCGAGCGGCGTCTCGCCGATCGGCGCGCCTGGGGGCGCGTCGGGGGTCGACGGCGTCCGGATCGGCTCCATCGGGCGCTCGAGGAAGCGCTTGATGTCGGCGGCGAGGAGCGCGTTCATGGCGCCGTCGCCTGCTTCGCCGGCGTCGGCGGTGGCGGCGGTGATCGCGTGCGGCTGCCAGGTCGCGAGCGCCCGCGTCGCGATGGCGCGGACCTGCGGCATCGGCGCGCCGCCGGCGAGCCACATCAGCCGCTCGACCAGCGCGCGCGACGTGGCGCGGCGGATTTCGCGTTCGTACGGCGTCGCCACCGGCGCCTCGAAGGTGGCCTCGGTCAGCATGCCGATGACGTGGTCGAGGCCCGGCAGTGACGGGTCAACCGCGTGCTGCGCGACCATGCGCGCGGCGCGATCGGGCTGGAGCAGGAACCCGATCGTGACGTCGGCGGCGATCGACGCCGGCGAGATCGGATCGAACACGTCGCCGGTGTAGCGCGCGAACAGCTCGCGATGCATCCCCCAGCCGGACGGCCGCGGCGGAATCTTCTCGAGCGCGGTTGTCGGCAGCGCGAGCGCCGACGGCTTCAAGGTCGCCATCAGCGCGTCGAGCGCGGCGTTCTGCCGGTCGGCCGGCACCCACTGCGTCGGCTTGCGCCCGTCGCCGCGCATCGCGTAGGCGTAGTCCTGGCCACCGACCGCCGATGCGGCCGCTTCGACGGCGTAGCGGTGGTACATGTAGACGGGCACCAGCGCCTCTTCCATCGTCGCCATCGGCGCGTCCTTCTTGATCACCGTTTCGTCGAACCGATCGAGCGCCGCGCGGCGGACCTTCATCACCCGCGCCAGCTCGGCGCCCATGTCGAGGCCGCGGCCGTTGTTCCATTGGTCGGCGCGCGGGCTCGAGTCGATGTCCTGGTTGGTCAGGTAGACGAGGTCCTGTTTCCAGGCGTCTTCGAGGATTTTCTCGAGCGCCGCCTTTTCGTTCGTGCCGTTCGGGAACTGCGCGTAGCCGTAGGCGATGGCGACCTTGTCCCATTCGCCGATGCCGGCGGGGTACGCGCCGGACAGATCGATGCTGCCGTCGGCATTGAGCTTCTCGACGGGGTGCGGATAGTCCATGACCGAGATCCAGCCCTTCGAGCTGTTGTAGTACTCGTGGCCGAGCCCGAGCGTGTGGCCGACTTCGTGCGCGGCGAGCTGGCGGATGCGGGCCAGGGCCGTCTGGGTCAGCGCCGGCGGGTTCTCGGTGCCGTTCTTGTACGGCGCGAGCAGGCTCTCGAAGATCAGGTAGTCCTGGCGATCGCGCAGCGATCCCAGCGTCACGGTGGCCTTGATGATCTCGCCGGTGCGCGGATCGGCGATCGTCGCGCCCGAGCTCCAGCCGCGCGTCGATCGGTGCACCCAGTTGATCATGTTGTAGCGGATGTCCATCGGGTCGGCGCCTTGCGGCAGCAGGTCGACCTTGAACGCGTTGCGGAAGCCGGCGGCTTCGAACGCCTGGTTCCACCAGCGGGCGCCTTCGAGCAGCGCGGTGCGGATCGGCTCGGGCGTTCCGCGATCGACGTAGTACTGGATTGGCTTCTTGACGTCGCTGACGCGCGCGTTCGGATCGACCTTCTCGAGGCGGTGCCGGCGAATGAGGTGATCGACCATCGGCGTACCGAGCGGCGCGGCGTAATCCACGTACTGCATGCCGCCGTAGCCGGCGCGCGGATCGTCGTAGCGCGGGCGGTAGTCGGCGTCGGGCAGCTCGGCGAACGTGTGGTGCTCGCGCAGCGTGACCGAGTCGGCCGACGGCGTCACGCTCGCGACGCTGCCCGAGAACAGGCCGCCGCCGAAGCCGCCGCTGCCCCCGCCGGGCACCGGGCCGCCGACCGGCGGTGGGCCCTGCACCGGGCCGCCGCCACCGCCACGTCCGCCGCCGGCGGCGTCGTTGGCAAAGGTCAGGATCGTGTCGATCTCGGTGTTCTTCGGGAACCCCCTGGTCCCCGCCAGGTCGACGGTGCTTCGCGTCCGATCGACGCGGAACGTGCCGGGCCGCAGACGCGCGCCGGCGTTGATGACGTCGCGCACGAAGAAGTCGGTCGCGTCCACCAGCACGTGGCCGTTCGACTCGGCCGCCACGGTAAAGCCCCACAGAATCGACGTGGCGAACGCGTCCTCGACGGCGCGCCGCTCGTCGGGATTGTCGCTCCCGGCGCGGAAGGTGTAGTTCGGCTGCACCATCAGCACACGCGGGCCGACGCGCCGGAACGTCACGACGCGCCCCTGTCCGGACTGGCCGCGATCGAGCCCGATGTCGTTGCTGCCGAGACCGGCCGTCAGTCCCGTCGCGTAGAGCATCTCGCTGTCGAACCGGTCGATCTCCAGCCACAGCGATCCGGTGCGCTCGTCCCAGTAGAGCGACAGGTAGCCGTCGATTTTCTGGAATCCCGCGGTGCGGGATTCGATCGTCGGCGGCGGACCCGCGGGCGCTTGGCCGCCGCCGCGACCCTGCGCATACGCCGCCGGGCCGAGGAGCGTGAGAGCTGTGGCTAAGAGAGCGGTGATTCGCATCGGCGGATTCTATAGCGAGCCGGGTGTCATGGATCCTGGATCCCTGATCCCTCATCTCGGATCACTGATCAGGAATCCGGGATCCCTCATCCTCGATCCTGAATCGGTGACGACGGCATGCGAAGTGCTATGCGGAGGCGCATGGCACACAGGATCGATGAATTCCCAGGATTTCAGCACGCTCAGGAGTTCGTGAGCGCAGTTACTGCGATCCTGCAGCAGTCTTCCCTGCGCAGAAACTGCAAGACGTACGAGCAGATCGTCGAAGCGAACGATTCGATCCTGTCGAACATGGACGAAGGATTCGATCAGGAAAGTGATGACGCCTTTTCGAAGTACCTGTACTACTCGAAGGGTTCCGTCGCCGAAGTGATGCGGCGCTTGCGGCGCGTTGCGGCGAAAGGCTTCATCGACCGCGAAGCCGTCAGCCGCCTCGAGCCAAAGGCCGACAGCATCTGCCGCCAGATCGGGGGGCTGGTCAAGTATCTGAAGATCAGGGGCTTCAAGGATCGCGGCCGCTTCAAGGCCTCACAGTTGCGATCCGGGATCAAGGATTAGTGATCCCAGATTGACGATCAGAGATCCAGGATAAGCGATCAGGGATCCGGGATCCATGCACAGGCGCGTCAACTATTTCTCTTGCGCCGTCGGCAACACTTTCCCGGGATTCATCAGGTTGTGCGGATCGAGCGCCTGCTTGATGGCGCGCATCACGTCGAGCGCGTCGCGGCCGTGTTCCGCCTCGAGGAAGCGCATCTTGCCGATGCCGACGCCGTGCTCGCCGCTACAGGTGCCGCCCATCGCCAGGGCGCGGGCGACGAGCCGGTCGACGAGGTGCTCGGCGGCCGCCATCTCCGACGGCGACTCGGGGTTGACCGGCATGATCAGATGGAAGTTGCCGTCGCCGACGTGGCCGACGAGCGGGCCGACGAGCGGCGAGTCGGCGAGATCGCGCTTGGTGTCGTGGATGCACTCGGCGAGCCGCGAGATCGGCACGCAGACGTCGGTCGTCCAGCCGCGCGATCCGGGGCGCAGCGCCAGCGACGCGTAGTAGGCGTCGTGGCGGGCCTGCCACAGCCTGGCGCGATCCTCGGGCGAGGTGGCGCGCGCGTAGTCCTGGCCGTGGTGCTCGGCGACGATGTCGCCCACGGCCTGCGCCTGCTCGGCGACCGACGCCTCGCTCAGGCCATGGAACTCGAAGAAGAGCGTCGGCTTCTCCGGCCGATCCAGACGCGAGTGCTTGTTGACCGCCTCCATCTGCGTTTCGTCGAGCAGTTCGACGCGCGCGATCGGGATGCCGAGCTGGACGATCATGATCACCGCGTTGACCGCGTCGTCGATCGACTCGAACCACGCCGTCGCCGAGGCCAGCGCCTCGGGGCGGCCGAACAGGCGCAGCGTGACGTCGGTGATGATGCCCAGCGTGCCTTCGGCGCCCACGAACAGCCGCGTCAGGTCGTAGCCCGCCGACGACTTGCGCGCGCGCGTCCCGGTCTTGACGACCTTGCCGTCGGCGGTGACGACGGTGAGGCCGAGCACCGCGTCGCGCATCGTGCCGTAGCGGACCGCGGTCGTGCCCGACGCGCGCGTCGCCGCCATGCCGCCGATCGTGGCGTCGGCGCCGGGATCGAGCGGGAACCACAGGCCGGAGGACTGCAGGTGCTTGTCGAGCTGCTTGCGCGTCACGCCCGCTTCGACGGTGACGTCGAGGTCCTCGACGCTCAGGCGGAGGATGCGGTTCATGCGCGACAGGTCGACGGTGATGCCGGCGTGCAGCGGAATGACGTGTCCCTCGAGCGACGAGCCGGCGCCGAAGGCGGTCATCGGGCACCGCGCCTCCGCGCAGGCCTTGACGATCGCCTGGACCTCCGCGGTGGACGTAGGGAAGACGACCGCGTCGGGCAGCACGCCGTGGTGATGCGACTCGCCGCGGCTGTGATGCTCGCGGACGGCGTCACCGGTGGCGACGCGGTCGCCGAGCAGCGCGCGGAGCTGGTTGATCAGAGGGTCACGGGTCACTTGGCGCTCACAATTTTCTTGAAGAGATCCTGCGCCAGCGGCAGGCTCACGGTGCACGTCGGGTCGTCGACACGGCATTGGGCGAGCGTCAGCCCGCAGCCGCAGGTGCAGTGCTCGGAATTGAGCGCGGCGAGGACCTTGGCGCGCTTCTCCGGCGACAGCGCCGACAGGTCGATGCCGGGAATCTTGTTGGCCTGCGCGGCGCTGGCCACGCGCGCCTTGTCTTCGTCTTCCGCGTCCACGATCTGCAGGTCGGGGTTGGTGCCGGCGAGGGCCTGGGTCTCGAGCTCGGTCAGCGACGCGTTCAGCATCCCGACGTGCTTCTGCGCCAGCTTGCCGTCGCGATCGAGAAAGAACGACGTCGGCAGCGCCGACACCGGCGGAAAGAGCTTCTCGATGTCGGGGGTGCTCAGCAGGCTCGGATAGTTCATGCCATGCTCGGCGGCGAACTTCTTGACCTCCTCGGCCGAGCCGGAGTCCTGCGCGATGCCGACGATCTGCAGGGTGTCCTTGTGCCGCTTCTGCAGCGCGATGAGATCGGGGATCTCCTCACGGCAGGGCGGGCACCAGGTGGCCCAGAAGTTCACCAGCACGACCTTGCCGCGCAGCGACGCCGTGTTGACCGGGCGCCCGTCGAGATCGAGGCCGGTGAGCGGCGGGATCTCGGCGCGCTCCTTGAGCAGCCGCACGCTCGTTTTCGAGGCCGGCGCGGTCCGCAGTTTCGTCTCGACGCGCCTGGCGTAGCCGGCCATCAGCACGATCGCAGCCGCGGCCGCGACCGCGACGAGCAGGATCCCCACGGCCCGGCGCGCTGTCATATATTGCAATTATGACGTACGGGGCCTATCCCGCCCGGCGCGCGGTCGCCGAACGCGTGCGCGAGTGCTTCGCGCGCCACCTCGAGCTGGCCCCCGCGGCCGGTCCGGTCATCGCCGCCGCGCCGCTGCCCGACAGCCTCGCCATCGAGGCGCTGATCGACGTCGGCTTCTGGACCAGCCTGCGCCGCGAGGAAGGCTACGTGCCGATCGTGTCGCTGGCGCTGCTCGAGCCCGACGCGACGCCGCATCCGCTGCTGTTCGCGCAGCCGCTGCCGCTGGCCCCGGCGGCGCTGGCGAAGGTGGCGCCGGCCGTCGAGCGGCCCGGGATCCATCTCGGCGTCGCGCGCCAGGGAGACGACTTCGTAGTGTGGGGGGCGACGCGCGTGCTGCCGCCGTACGCGCTCGTCCTCGAGGTGGCCGGCCCGGGTCTCATCGTCGTCAAGCAGCGGCGCGGCACCGATCACACCAAGTTCGCCAACATCGCCGTGCTCGAGGCCGATCAGGTGAAGATCGTCGACGAGGACGCCTCGAGTCTTCCCGACTGCCCGTCGCTGCTCGCCTCGCTGCTCGGCTTCGACGCGCCGGCGTCGTGGTCCGACTCGGTGAACGTGCTGGTGCAGCTGGCGGTGTCGATGCGCGCGCACAAGCGCGGCGGCCTGCTGCTGGTCGTGCCGTCGGCCTCCGACAAGTGGCGCGAGAGCATCATCTCGCCGATCGCCTACGCGCTCGAGCCGCCGTTCGCCGTCCTGTCCGATCTGATGGCCGAGCACGCCACCGCGCGCGATCGCCTGTGGCAGGACGCGCTGGGGCGCGCGATCGAAGGCATCGCCGGCCTGACCGCCGTGGACGGCGCCACGGTCGTGACCGACCGGCACGAGCTGCTCGCCTTCGGCGCGAAGATCACGCGCCGCCGCGGATCGCCGCCGGTCGAGCAGACGACCGTCACCGAGCCGATCGAAGGGTTCGTCCCGAGCGTGGTGCATCCGTCTTCACTCGGCGGGACGCGCCACCTGTCGGCGGCGCAGTTCGTGCACGACCAGCGGGACGCCGTGGCGCTCGTCGCCTCCGTCGACGGCCGGTTCACGGTCTTTGCCTGGTCGCCGTGCGAGGATATGGTGCACGCGCATCGCGTCGAAGCGCTGCTGCTGTAACCCACATGGACATCGAGTCGCTGCGGCGCCACCTGCGCTGGTACGGACTGTCGCTGCTCATGGTCGCGGCCGCCGCCGGCGTCACCGCCCTCGTCCGGCCCTGGCTCGGCCCCGCCATCTCGCTGTTCTTCTTTCCCGCGGTGGTCACCGCGGCGATCTACGGCGGCTACGGCCCGGCGATCCTGGCCGGCATCACCTCCACGTTCATCGCCGCGCTGTTCGTCGTCCCGCCGCAGACCCGCATCGACGTCGGTACGGACGATCTGATCCGCTGGGCGGTCCTCACCGGCGTCGGTCTGACGATCGCCCGCCTCAGCGCGGCGCGGCGCGCCGCGCAGGAAGCCGAGCGCGCATCGCGCGCGGTGATCGCGCGCCAGGGACAGGAGCTGGCCGTGCGCGAGGAGCGCATCCGCGTGTCTCGCGACCTGCACGACGGCGTGCTGCAGGGGCTGACCGGCATCCGTCTGGAGATCCACGACATGGCGGAAGCCGCGGCGGCCGCCTCCGAGCTGCACGATCGTCTGCTGGCCACCGAGCGCGCGCTGGCGATCGAGCAGCGGGAGCTGCGGCGGCTGATCGAAAGCCTCAACCCGAAATCGCCGGCCGCCGACGGCGCCGACACGCTCGACGCCGCGCTGCGCCGCCGCGCCGCCCGCCTGTCGGAAGAATGGCAGACGCCCATCACGATTCACGTGATGCCGTCCGACCTGAGGCTGTCGGGGGAAATCGGCCAGGCCGTCGAGTTCATGTGCCGCGAGGCCACGATCAACGCGCTCAAGCACGCGCACCCGTCGCGCGTGTCGATCGCGGTCGCCGGGTTGGAGCGGGAGGTCCGGCTGACGGTGGTGGACGACGGGCGGGGCTTCCCGTTCACCGGCCGCCTGGACCACGATGCGCTGATCGCCCGCAACCTCGGCCCGGTGACGCTGCGCGATCGGGCCGCGTCGCTGCACGGCCGCCTGGCCATCGAGTCGGGCCGTCGCGGATCGCGGGTGGAGATCAGCCTGCCGACGGTGGCCTAGATCGGTCGATCGCCTCCTGTCTGTCTAGACCATCTTCAGCTCCTGCGCGAGCAGGAGCAACTCCATCCGGCCTTCGACGCCGAGCTTCTCGTAGATGTTGTGCAAGTGCACCTTGACGGTGTTCTCCGAGATCGACAACCGTTCGCCGATGTCGCGGTTGCGCAGGCCGGCGGCAATCATGCGGACGACTTCGCGCTCGCGGCCGGTGAGCGTGGTGGCGCGCTCGGCGGCGGGGCTGGCCGTCGCGGCCGCGGGCTCGAGCACGCGGGCGATGGCGTCGGGATCGAGCCAGCGCTCGCCGGCGTGGACGCGGCGCACGCATTCCACGAGCTGCTCGGGCGAGGACTCTTTCAGCACCAGTCCCATGGCGCCCTTCTTCAGCGCGTGCGCGACCTCTTCGTCCGAGATCGCGGCCGTCAGCACGACCGTGCGGATCGTCGACCGCTCGCGCTCGAGCGCATCGAGCACCGCCAGCCCGCCGCCGTCCGGCATGCGCAGATCGAGGACCAGCACGTCGGGCCGGGCGGAGCGTGCCGCGGCCAATCCGTCACTGACGCTGGCCCCGCATGCCGCGACTTCGATGTCGGGCTGCCGCGCAAACAGATGCTGCAGCCCCTGCAGCACGATCGGATGATCGTCGACGAGGACCACGCGGATACTCACGCCGCCTCCTGATAGGCCAAAGGTAGTAGCGCCATTAGAGGTAGCGCCGCTACACCCTTGCGCGTATTTACTCGCAACGCGCTTTTCCTCACACTTTCTTCAGTATGAACCGAGTCACCGCGGACGCGGCACAGTTTCTCTCGTCCGACGAAGTGATCGAGATCCTGCACCGCGATCCCGTGCTGCGCCGCGTCGCCCTCACGTGTGTGCTGAAAGCCACGCGGGTCGGCGACGCCTGGATGTTCAGCCGCGCGGAGCTCGAGGCCTGGATCGAACAGCAGAAACACTAGGTGCGGACGCGCCGCGCTCGTCGAGCGCGACGCACGATGGCCGCTCAATTCAGCCGGGCCCGCGCCGCGACGAGCTTCGCCGCCGCGTCCTTGATCGCCGCCTCGGTCGCCTCGCTCATCACCGCCACCTGATACTCGGACGCGCCGAGGTTCAGCGTCGTCCCGACGCCGGTCGCGTTGTGGGCGTCGACCTGCACGCTGCGGCGCTTGGCCACGCCGGCGCCCTTCGCGCTCGCCAGGATCTCGCCCGTCGACGTGTCGATGATGCGCGCAGTGATCGCGACCGAGCCTTTCCCTTCGTTGCGGCCGATGTTGCCGACCGGCAGCTTGATGCCGAAGGCCCCGCCGACCGACTTCGTGCTCTGCTCGAGGGAGAACTGGGTCACCGACCCGACGATCAGGTACTGGACGCCGAGCGCCTTGCCGATGCGCGCCATCAGCTTGGCGCTGGGATCGGTGCGGTCGCTGTTGGCGAAGTTCTGCTCGCTCAGAATCGCTTCGAGCCGCTTGCGCTCGATGACGCGGAACGTGCCGTCGTTGACCAGCTCGTC
>Ga0207661_10003421_pt1 | contig 11009 bp, 14 predicted proteins | sample KBSC713LmetaG_FD_184337 | JGI IMG/M metagenome (GOLD analysis project Ga0207661, IMG submission 184337) | Corn rhizosphere microbial communities from Kellogg Biological Station, Michigan, USA - KBS C7.1-3L metaG (SPAdes) (version 2) | ecosystem: Host-associated > Plants > Roots > Rhizosphere ... | reverse complement strand
CCCGTACCGGATCCGCCGGTAGGCCACGCGCGCGGCGACGAGTACGGCGATCACCGCGATCGGTGGCAGCGCGTGGGGCAGCCGTACCCGGAGCATGTCGAACAGCCGGTCCCACCCGGAGCTCGACCCGCCACCGAAGTGATCGAGCAGGTTGCGAGCCACATCGATGCGGTCCACATCGGACGGTACCCGGATCAGCGAGGTCTGGCCGCCGCCCGAATGGAGCGCGAGGACCTGCGGGACAACGCCGTGCGGACCCGCCGGGTCCGCGCTCGTCATGGCGAGCACGACCACGGCGTCGCCGCTGCTCTGCCAACCGAGCAGTGACGGCGAAGCGGCCCGGACCGGGTCGAGGCCGGCTCCCGTCACCGCGCCGGTCGTGATGTCCACAAAGGACAGCCGAAAGTCGGAGTACCCGGACGGGCAGGCGGGCTGGCAGTCGGTACTGCCCCAGATCGCCAGGCGACCGCCGGGGCTCCACGCACCCGGTCCGGCGAGCTTCTGCTGCCCGTCCAGCGCCGCGACCTCGCGTACGGCGAACGTGGCCACGTCGAATACCGTCAGCTCGCGGGCCAACTGCAGCGCGAGCTGACGGCCGTCGGGTGAGAACGCGACGGTGCCGCCGGCCACGCCGAGCGGCGTCACGTCTCCGGATTCGACGTCGACCAACCTGAGTAGCCCGGACGTCGCTCTGACGAGAAGGCGGTCGTCGGGCGACCAGGCGACCGCGGCCCCTTCGCGGTAGGTCCGCACGCGGCCGGTGGTGAGGTCCATGACGCCGACCGTCGACCGCCAGTCCGTGTCTGCCACCGAATGCTGCACGCCCTCGAGGTCCGCCGGCCCGACGACGTACCGGCCGTCGGGTGACAGCAACAGGTCGTCGCCCGCGTTCACGCTGTTGACGTCGCGGACGTACCGGTACCGGCCGTCCCGACCCACCACGATCGCACGGTCGTCGTAGCCGAACACGTCGCTGGCGCCGAAGCCGCCCGGACCCGTGAGGATCACCGAGGCGGGGCCGTTCGGCGCGTCCACCAGGTTGGGCTGCAACGGCACGGGTGGCAGCACCCGGGACGGAATCGACCTCGTACTCGCGGCCGGCGCGACCTGGTGCGGTCGCGGTGCCCACGGTCCTGGTATCCACGCCAACGGAACGGCCGCCAGGGCCACGAGCGCCACGACGCCGGCGACCACCGCGACCTGTCGCAGCCGCCGCCGTCGCCGTCCGCGTACCCACAGATCGGCGGGTACCCGGATCGACGGCGCGTCGGCGGAGATCTGGCGCAGCGCGGCGGACAGTGCCCACCCCTCGGTATTCACCTGTCCACCTCCGTCAACGCCGACAGCTCGGGCGCCAGTTCACGCAGGCGGGCCAGCCCGTCGCGCGCGTGGCTCTTGACGGTGCCGACGGAGATGCCCAGGATCTCGGCGGTACGCGTCTCGGTGAGGTCTTCGAAGTAACGCAGGATCAGCACGGCGCGCTGCCGGGGACCGAGCCGGACCAGCGCCTGCCGCACGGCGACCGCGGCCACGACGGCGTCGCCCGGGTCGGGTGTGGCCCGGTGCGGTACCTCGTGACGGGAGGTCAGCGGCTCGCGGCGCCTCCACCAGGAGACGTGCTGGTGGTACATGACGCGCCGCACGTACGCGTCGGGGTCGCCCCGGGCCACGAGCGCCGGCCAACGCCCGGCCACCCGCAGCAGCGCCTGCTGCACCAGGTCCTCGGCGAGGTGGTGGTCGCCGGTCAGCAGGTACGCGACGCGGGCCAGCGCACCGGTACGGGCGCGGACGAACTCCTCGAACGACTGCTGCGCATCCGCCACCCGGCCACCTCCCTCCACTGTCTACACGCTCACGGGCACGCCGGTGGAGGGGCGCTTCGACGGCTTCCGGTGAACTTGGCCGGCCTGGTCCCGTCCGGACTCAACGAGGGCGACGACGTGGCGCCCGCCGCCGACGGCACCGTTGTCGAGCCGTAACGGCTCTGATCCGGAGTTCCCCTCCGGCTCGGAGCCTTAAACGTCCATAGTGGACGGTTGGCGCCACCCGCTGTCCTCCGCATCCCGTTGGACGGTTCCAGGGCGATGCGGAAAGATCGGCGAGGTGATCAGAACGTGAGCGCCTGGCAGGTGGTGCTGACCGTCCTCGCCGGCCTCTGGGCCGGCACCATCAACACGGTCGTCGGGTCGGGGACGCTCGTCAGCTTTCCGGTACTGCTCGCCGTCGGCCTCTCACCGGTCATCGCCAACATCAGCAACACGGTGGGGCTCTTCCCGGGATCCCTCGTCGGCGCGTACGGCTACCGCCGCGAGCTGGCCGGCCAGGGGAGGCGCGCGATCCTGCTGAGTGTGGCGGCGGTACTCGGGGCGGTCGCCGGGGCACTCCTGCTGCTCGTCCTGCCGCACGCGGCGTTCGACGCCATCGTCCCCGTACTCATCGGCCTGGCCCTGGTTCTGGTCGTCTTCGGTAAACGCATCAACGCATGGCTGGCGGCCCGGGGCCGCCACGCCAGCGAGCACGTCACCGTCGGCCTGTGGATCGCCATGCTGCTGACGGGCGTGTACGGCGGGTACTTCGGCGCCGCGCAGGGCGTACTGCAGATGGGACTCTTCGGTGTCTTCCTCAAGGACGACATCCAGCGCCACAACGCGCTGAAGAATCTGCTCGCCGGTCTGATCAACCTGGTCGCCGCGGTGGTCTTCGTCGTGATCGGCGCGCGCGTCAACTGGGTGGCCGCCGGGCTCATCGCGGTCGGATCCATCGCGGGCGGGGTGCTCGGCGCGCGTATCGGGCGCCGGCTGCCGCCCAACGTCCTGCGCGGGGTCATCGTCGTCGTCGGCGTCGCGGCGATGGTCAAACTGCTGGTGTGACGGAGATGTGCGGGTACAGCGCGCGGAGAAAGCCCGGCGCGTCGAAGATCTCACCGGCGGAGGCGACCCCGGTGGTACTCGTCTGACCGCTGAGGATGCGGTGGACGGCTTCGACCGCGAGCGGCGCGCTGACGGCGTAGATGTCCTGGCCGCTGGCGACGATGCGTCGCTCCTTGCCCGCGCGGCGCACCACGACGTCGACGACGAAGGTCTGCGCGGAGCGCCCGCGTTCGTCGACCGCGACGGGTACGGGCGTGTCCGCGGCCGCGAGGTCCCCGGCCGCCTCGACGGTCATGTAGGTGCGCACCTCGGGTACGGACAGGTGGCTGGGGATCGTCACGACGTCGGCCATCGTGAACTCGCCGAGTACCTTGCGGGGGCCGGTCGGGGCGGGGAAGTCCCATTCGAGGGTCGGCAGGTCGGCGCCGTCGACGTAGTACTCAAGGCGGCCGCCGGTGTAGCGCACGCGCCGGCCGTCGCGCCGTTGCCGGGAGACCGTGCCCGAGGCGCGGGTTCCGGCGGTGGGGTACCAGCTGCTGAGGCCGTACGCGACGTGTACCTCGTCGGCCGTTGCCCAGTCGCCCATCGCGGCCGTGGTCAGCAGGTCGCCGAGGCCGCCGTAGAAGGCCATCGCGGGTACCACCGCGACGCGGGCCGCCCTGGCCCGCTCGGCGAAGTGCGTGAACGTGTCGAGGTTGGCCTCGATCTCGGCCGCCACGTCCACGTACGGGATGCCGGCGCGCAGTGCGGCCTCGACGACCGGGCCGGCGGTCGCGGCGAACGGTCCCGCGCAGTTGACGACCGCCGCCGTACCGCGCAGCGCGCCGTCGAGCGAGGCCGGGTCGTCGGCCGACGCCGCCCGGTACCCGAGCCCCGACCCGGTCGCCATCGCCTGGAGCTTGCCGGCGTCGCGGCCGACGAGCAGCGGGCGGTACCCGCGATCGCGCAACTCCGCCACCACGAACCGCCCGGTGTGCCCGTACGCGCCGAACACCGCCACTGTCTGCGTCATGGGAGAAGCCTGGCAGCGGGGGAGACCCCGAGCCAGTGTCGGGAACGCCGTCTCCCGTACAGTTTCGGACATGAACACGATCGCACTCGCCGCCACGGACGGGATGCTGCACTTCGAACTGGCCATGGCCTGTGAGGTCTTCGCCCGCGACCCTTCCGGCCTGGCCGATCCCTGGTACGACCTGGCGGTCTGCGGCCCGGGTCCGGTCCGGATCGGACGATTCAGGCTCGAACCGGATCATGGACTCGACCGGCTCGCCGGCGCCGACACCGTGATCGTCCCGGCCCTGGCCGACGTCGACGCCGACGTTCCCGCCGACCTTGTGGACGCCGTACGGGCGGCGCACGCGGCCGGCGCGCGGATGGTCTCGTTGTGCACGGGCGCCTTCGTACTGGCCGCCGCCGGGGTCCTCGACGGCTTGCGCGCGACCACGCACTGGGCCCACACCGAGGCGCTGGCTTCCCGGTACCCCCAGATCCAGGTCGAGCCGGACGCGCTCTACGTCGACAACGGCAGCGTGCTCGCCTCCGCCGGCAAGGCCGCCGCGATCGACCTGTGCCTGCACCTGATCCGCCGCGACCACGGTTCGACGGTGGCCAACGCCGTCGCCCGGCGCCTGGTCGTGCCGCCGCACCGGGCCGGCGGCCAGGCTCAGTTCGTCTCCACCCCGGTGCCGGCCAGCGACGACCATCCCCTCGCCCAGTTGCTGCCCTGGGCGATGCAACGGCTGGACCTTCCGCTGACCGTGGAGGACCTGGCCCAGCAGACGAACATGAGCTCGCGCAACCTGACCCGCCACTTCAGGTCGGTCACCGGCACCACCCCGCTGCAGTGGCTGCTGACCCAACGGATCCGCCGGGCCCAGGAACTGCTGGAGAACACCAACAGCGGCATCGACACCATCGCGCAGGCGGCCGGCATGGGTACCGCCACCACGCTGCGCCGCCACTTCCACCGTGCCGTCGGCGTGTCCCCGGACGCGTACCGTCGCACCTTCCGCGATCCCCGGCCCACCACATGAGTCCGCGCGCCGTCGCCGCCGCGTTCAACAACGCGGAATGGTGTGACCTCGTCTGCCGTACGCACGGCGCCGTCACCGCCTTCACCACGGGCGCCTGGGTATCGGAAGAGAGTCTCCGCCGGCGTACCCCGACGCCGTGACACTGCACCGCTCGGTGCCGACCGACGAACTGCTGGCGCGGATCGACACCTCCGCCGGTTGTTCGGTGAAGGACAGCTTCACGTCGCTGGACCTTTCCGGCCACGGCTTCCAGGTCCTGTTCGATGCCGAGTGGATCCATCGACCCGCCGATCACGCGGGACCACGGCCGGGAGCCGCCCTGGGGTGGAGGGTCGTCGAGGGCGTCGACGAACTGGAGGCCTGGGCGACCGCGCACGGAGACGGCCCGGTCTTTCGCCCGGAGCTCCTGGACGATCCGCGCGTGGCGGTCGTCTTCCTGCCGGGTGACGCGGACGGCGGCGTCGCGGCTGGGGGAGTCGGGAACCGCAGCGGTGACGTCGTCGGCCTGTCCAACGTGTTCGCGGTGTCCGCCGAGCCCGACGCGGTCTGGGCGGGTGCGTCGGCGGTGCTGTCCGCCAGGTTCCCCGGCCTGCCTCTGGTGGGCTACCAACGTGGCGCCGGCCTGGCCGCCGCGCACCGCGCCGGGTTCAGCAGTGTCGGTGCGCTACGAGTCTGGCTCAAGGCGTGACGCTCGGGGGATTGCCAACGGTCGTTGACGTAGCATCTGGCGAACCGGTACCCGGACCAGAGGAGCCATTCGTGATGCGCTCGGCGACGTTCCTGCTCGAGCGCATGCATAGGGCCGGGATGCACGATGTGGTCACGGTGGAGCCGGCGACCGGTGGGCTCGCCGCGCTCGCCGGCGTGGCCACCCGCCGGGACGCGCCGCCGGTATTCGTCAAGGCCTTCGACGAAGCCCCGGACGACGACGTCTTCGCCGCGGAGGCCGAAGGGCTGACCGCCCTGCGCGAGCTCGGCGGCGTGGCGACACCCGAGGTGGTCCTGGCGGACCGGGAACTGCTTGTGCTGTCGGTACTGCGGCCGAGGCCGCCCAGCGAAGCCTTCTGGGAACAGTTCGCGCACGCGCTCGCCCGCCTGCACCTGAGCACGACGCATCCCCGCTTCGGATGGCACCGCGACAACTGGTTGGGGCGCCGCCGGCAGGTCAATACCTGGGACGACAACGGCTTCGCGTTCTTCGCGCGGCATCGGCTGCTTCGGTGGCTCGGGCAGCCCCGCGTCGAGGCGGCACTCGACGCCGGCGACCGGGCGGCGCTGGAGCGGCTGTGTCACCGGCTGCCCGACCTGCTGCCGGACCGGCCGGCCTGCCTGACGCACGGCGACCTGTGGGCACAGAACGTCCTGTCCACCCCGGACGGCCAGCCGGCGCTCATCGACCCGGCCGTGTCGTACATGTGGGCCGAGGTCGACCTCGCCCACGTGTGGACCACCTCGCCTCCGCCCGAGGCGGAGCGGTTCTTCGAGGTCTACGCAGAGCTGACCTCCCTGGACGGCGACTGGCGGGCCCGCATGCCGATCATCCAGCTGCGACAGCACCTCGCCGTACTGGCCCAGTTCGACGACGACTGGGGCGCGGCCGACCAGATCCGCGCCACGCTGGCCCCGTTCCGTACCCGAACCTGACCGGAGGCGAGCACCCTCCGAAACCGAGTCCGCCGCTGTGCACGACGCGGTAGCTTCGGTGACATGGGCATCACCGGGGGGATAGCCTGCTGCGTTCTGATCGTCGCCATCGCGGCGCTCGTCGCGTTCTGGCAACTGCGGAACCGGCTCGGCGTGAAACAACCACCGCCGCCACCGCCGGACGACCCCACCGCGCCGCGGGAGCCGGGCCATCTGTGACGCGGCGGCCGACCGGTACGGCTATTCGAGGCCGTCCCGGTCAATCGGCGGCCCGATCCGGAAGTCCCGGAAGGTAGCTTCCAGCCCGGCGCGCTCCGGCGAGCAGCACATGACGCCGACCTCCACGGTGGCGGGAAGGTCCAGATAACCGGGGCGCAGCAACTGCCATGGGCGGTCGCCGCTGCGGCCACGGGTACCGCTGCGTCTTGCCTGCCGGTGTGGCCGGTCGCTAGACAGGAGGCATGACCGCTACCTACACCTTCGACGTCTTCTCCAGCCTCGACGGCTACGGCGCGGCCGGCGGCGACTGGACAGGCTACTGGGGCAAGCAGGGCCCCGAACTCCTCGACCACCGCCTCGCCCTGTACAACGAAGAACAGCGGATGGTCTTCGGGGCCAACACGTACCGGGCGTTCGTGGACATGGTGGCCTCGAGCACGGAGGAGTCCGACGTCCGTGACCCATGGGTGACCCGGATGCTGCACCTGCCGACAACGGTGGTGTCGACCACCCTCGAAGGACCCCTGGACTGGCCGGATGCGAACGTCGTGAGCGGGGACGCCGTCGATGTCGTCGCCCGGCTCAAGGCGGAGTCCAAGCTGCCGTTGCGCTCGCACGGCAGCCTGTCGATGAACCGGGCGCTGATGGCCGCCGGTCTGGTCGACATCGTCCAGGTGACGCTCTTCCCGGTGATCACCGGTCGGACCGGACTGGACCCGATCTTCCAGGGCGGGGCCGACTTCGACCTCGAACTGATCGAGAGCCGGACGCTCGACGGCCGCATCCAGGAGTTCCTCTACCGGCCCACCCTGCACCCCTGAGCCCGCGGCTAGCGCGGTTGGAGCACGCTCATCCGGCGGATGTACGGCTCCGGAGAGTCACCGGTCGCTGGCGCCGGGTAGCTGGCGAGGGTCGTCATCCGGTTGCGGGGCAGGTGCTCGCGTCCAGGGTCGCCGACGAGGACGTGCGCGCCGCGCGCCGCCACACGGCGTACGAAGGGCCACATCCGTTTCGCGATGGCGTGGCTGTAGAAGACGTCGCCCGCGAGTACCACGTCGGCGTCGCCGCCGTCCCCGTCGAGTACGTCGCCGGAGTGGGTCGACACCGTGACGCCGTTGGCCCTCGCGTTCAGGGCGATCGCGGCCAGGGCGTACGGGTCGATCTCGTTCGCCGTGACGGCCGACGCGCCCGCCAGCGCGGCGGCGATGGCGACCAGTCCCGACCCCGAGGCGATGTCGAGCACGCGCCGACCGGCGACCGTACCGGGGTGGTCCAGGATGTAGCGGGCCAACGCCTGGCCGCCCGGCCACGCGGTGGCCCAGAACGGAGCAGTCAGCACCCCGCCGGTCTGTGCCTCCATCCGGGCCCACCAGACGATGGCGTCCTCCGCGAGATGGAGGCGGACCTCGGGGGCGAGCGGCGCTTCGACCAGGCGAAGGCGGTCCAGCCCGCAGATGTCCGGTTCCATCAGGGCGCCCTCGAGGTAGGCGGTTGCGCCTGACCGACTCGTCACGGGAGCAAGCATGACCGATCCGTGACCGATTTGCGCGGCGAAACCCCGACGCGGTGTACCGACATGCGCAGCACGGAGGGTCGGTGGGTACTAGTGTCCTGTGATGTCGACCGATCACAGCATGAGGGAGAGATCGCATGCCGACAGGCACGGTGAAGTGGTTCAACTCGGAAAAGGGATTCGGATTCATCGCCCAGGACGGAGGCGGCCCGGACGTCTTCGTCCACTACTCCGCCATCGCCAGCAGCGGTTACCGGGAGCTCTCCGAGGGTCAGAAGGTCGAGTTCGACGTCACCCAGGGACAGAAGGGGCCGCAGGCGGAGAACGTGCAACCCCGCTAGCACCGGGCACGTTCAAAAAGGCTGAGCGGCGGCGGCCAGGGAAGTTCAGGTGGCTGCCGCCGCTGTGCCATGGAGTTTTACCGGCCAGGCGACAGCGTGGACCGGGATCTTCAGACGTCCACCGGGATCGGGTGCCGGTCGCACGGCATCTCCCGCCACCCCGGACGGCCGCCCCGCCAGGCGCCCGCCAGGATTTCCGACGACGCCTGACTGGGGCACTCCTGCACCTTCGACCGGCCGCTGTCGCCGCCGGCCTGTGCCTTGACTTCCCAGCGGTGACCGTCGGTGCGGATGTAGACGTCGCGACGCCCACCCGCGGTCCGGTCACCGTTCCACCAATGGCGCTCGACTCTCACCTGCTCAACCTATGGTGAGACCGCTGGCCAGGCAATAGTGGAACCCACCTCCGTGACGGCCGGTGAACCGGACCGGGGAGTACCGGTGGCGTCACGTGTCGCGACGGTTACGGATCGGAGCGCCCGCGTCGTGGAGGTGGCGCAGGGCCTGGCGGTAGGAGCCCGCGAGGCTGGCTTCGGCGTACGGAACGCCGATGCGGGCGCAGTAGTCCCGGACGATGAGCCGGGCGTGGCGCAGGTTCGGGGTGGGCATGTTCGGGAACAGGTGGTGCTCGATCTGGTAGTTCAGCCCGCCGAGCAGCATGGTGATGAAGTGACCGCCGCGCACGTTGCGCGAGGTGAGCACCTGACGGCGCAGGAAGTCCAGTGGCTCGTCGTCGTTGGTGAGCGTCTGCATCCCCTTGTGGTTCGGGGCGAACGTGCACGCCAGGTACACCCCGAACAGGCCCATGTGTACGGCCAGGAACGCCACGGCCTTGGCCGGTGAGAGCACCAGCAGCACCGCGGTGAGGTAGGCCGCGATGTGCAGGAACAGCAGTACCGCCTCCACCCGCCGGTGCCGCACCGCCGGCCCGGTCAGTGCCCGTACGCTGCTGACCTTCAACGAGACGCCCTGGAGCGTGGTCAACGGGAAGAACAGGTACGCCTGGCAGCGGCCCAGCAGGCGAGGAATGCCGGCGCTGGCGCGCGCCTGGCGGGTGGACCAGATCAGCACGTCGGGCAGCACATCCGGGTCACGCTCTTCGTGGTTGGGGTTGGCGTGGTGGCGGCTGTGCTTGTCCATCCACCAGCCGTAGCTCATGCCGATGCCGAGATTGCCGGCCAGCAGTCCGGCGATCTGGCTGGGCCGGCGGGTGCGGAAGACCTGCCGGTGCGCGATGTCGTGCGCCACGAGAGCCAGTTGCGTGAAGACGACCGCCATGAATGACGCCACGATCAGCTGGTACCAGGAGTCGCCGACCACGGCGAAGGTCACCCACCCGCCGATGTAGAGGCAGGTGACCAGTCCGATGCGGACGAGGTAGTAGCCCGGTCGGCGTCGCAGGAGGCCGGCTCTGGCGATCAGGTGCGACAGGGCGGCGAAGTCGCTGCCCCGGGTGGTCGGTGGGCTCAGTGTGGTGCTGGGCATCCTCGGCGGACCTCTCCTTAGGGACGGGGTGCCGCCGCGACGCGACGACAGTGCGTAGGCGCTGACTCTAGGCGCGCATCGGTGGGCACCGCTACCAACGACTATGGAACCGTCGCCGCGGCCGCGCGGCCCGAACGGCCGTTTCCGTTGCGCCCGTTACTCGCTTACTCTGCTTGCCTCGCGGGAACAATGTGGGGGCAGCAGGTGTTACCCGGGCGAACAAGCACCCGGGAGGATGATGTGGGGGATGGCCATCACCGACTATGACGCTCCACGACGCCCAGTCGTTGAGCTTGAAGATGACAGCCTGGAAGAGCTCAAGGCGCGCCGGACCGGTGCGCAGTCGTCGACGGTGGACGTCGACGAGCCGGACGGGGATTTCGAGTTGCCCGGGGCCGACCTGTCCGACGAGGAGTTGACGGTCTCGGTGATCCCGATGCGCGCGGACGAGTTCCGCTGCGACAGCTGTTTCCTGGTCCACCACCGGAGCCAGCTCGTCGTGCAGGGCTCGGGCCGCAGGTTGTGCCGGGACTGCGCCTGAGGACCGCCACGGCCGGTCCCGCCCGGGCCGGCCGGTGAGGCCGGGCCCGGGCGGCGAGCCTGCGTTTCGCGTGCCCGCCGGGCGACGGGTACAGTTGACGTCGCGGTCCGCACAGATGCCTGGGCCGCGTGAGATGTCGCCCGCCGTGCTGCTGCTCCACAACGGCTCGCGCCGGCCGGGGCGACCCCTTCCACGTTCGGAGATCTGATGGCGGCACGCCGCCCACAAAACACCTCATCCACGCCCGAACCGGCCACATTCGACGATTTGGGCGTGCCCGCCCCGCTGAGCGCGGTGCTGGCCGCCCGGGCCATCGTCACCCCTACGCCGATCCAGGCCGCGACGCTGCCCGACTCGCTGGCC
>Ga0207661_10003420_pt1 | contig 11011 bp, 8 predicted proteins | sample KBSC713LmetaG_FD_184337 | JGI IMG/M metagenome (GOLD analysis project Ga0207661, IMG submission 184337) | Corn rhizosphere microbial communities from Kellogg Biological Station, Michigan, USA - KBS C7.1-3L metaG (SPAdes) (version 2) | ecosystem: Host-associated > Plants > Roots > Rhizosphere ... | reverse complement strand
GGACATTGATGGGTTCGAGCCTTGTGCTCTACTGTTCGACATCGTCTATTCTCAGGTCGCGGCAGTAGAAGTGAATCATGTCGTGCTCGTAGTCCCAGACCTGCCAACACTTGCCCTCCCACTGTCTCGCTGAGATGTCGACGCAATCCAGTCCAATAAGCCGAGTCTCAATACCTCCCCACTCGGAGATGCGTCGTTCCGTAACACCTTCGGCGGGAAGCGTCACACGTCGGCTGGCAGACGCGTCATCAGACTCGATCGTCAGGCGAACAACATACTCACCGACTCCCGAGGTTGCTCGATCCACGTGTAACCGCTTGACCGTAGGAAAATCGGTCCAGAAGAAGGGGCCGAGCCGCCTGACGGCTTCCGTATAGCCAGCGATTTTGTGAACGCTCGTCTCATCGCTCATACCTGCCCTATCTCGCCTGTACTCCTTCGATGCGCAGGGGGCGTTCACGCGACGCGTCGTCGCTGTCGTCGTCGAAACGAGATGAACGCGACGGCGAATCCGACGAGGAATGCAATTCCGAGATAGCGCACGTCGCCGAATTGCACGGCACCGTCGCACGCGGCGGCGACCTCGCCGACGCATTGCGCCGACGCGGCCAGTCGTAGCATGGAAATGAGGAAGTCGACGGCAAAGACCGCGATGGCTAACAGGAAGCCGCCGAGCAGTCCGACGAGGGCCGGCCTCGAGTAGCGCATGGCTGATGCCTCCTGTCGCGACACCCACACGGTGCCGAGCAGGAACACGAAAGCTATCACGAAGTCGAATCCATCGAGCATGGCCGCGACACCAGCTCGACCCACTTACGCTGGGTTCGGTCGCGGTTCTTATTCTGCTCGTATCGGTCGGCGTCAGCATGCGGCCGGCTCTTCGCGTGGGCCGTGCCATCTGGCGCAGGTGTTGAGGTCGGAGTAACAGCCAATCAGGAAAATCCAGCAGGATCTCGCAGAATCGAAAGCGCCTCGCCGAGCGAGTTTCGCAGCGTCACGACGACTGTTGGCCGCGCGCGGCCGCGCGCCTCCGGGGCCACACACGTGAAAACGCGCCAGCACGGGATCGGCGTTTGCACACTCGCGCGCAGCCGCCTGTCGGACATCGGGACCAGTCAACGCACTGGGAGATGTTGGCAAGCAAGTTCCCTCTTTCGACACATTTCGTTCTCGACCGGAGGTGGCACCGTGACCAAAGTACTGCGTGCAATTGCGGCTGTCCTGCTGGTCGGGATGGCCGGGCTGACTTCGCCTTCACGTGCATACGCCGATTCGGTGACGATTACCTCAGGTGTTTTTAATTGGAGCATCAGTTCCGGTACGCCAATCAGCCTCAGGGGAACGGACGGCACGCGTTCGTTCTCCTTTGAGGGTCGCGCGGGTGACATGGCTCTTGGCGGGTTCTGCTGTGGCGGCAACGTTTTCAGCATCAGACTTTTCGCCTCGGGCCAGGATCTGTCGGGGCAAGTCACGTACGGCGGTCAGAGCTACGGAGTCAACACCGAGTTTCCCGAAGGGCTCTTCGGCAACATGCTGATTGAACTTCGAGGCAGCCGAACCTTTGACATGTTCGATCCGTTCGCGGTCACCACCCTGATCGTGCCTTTCCACACAGGGGAGGAGACCAGGTTTCGTCCGCCATTTTTGGGATCGTGGCTTCCAGGTGGACACCTCACTGGGTCGGGGCTCGCGTTTGTAAAGTTTGATGCTGGTCCCCGAAGTGCAGAGTTCCGATTCGGGCAGACAGCCACAACTCCTGAGCCTGCCACCGCATTACTGTTCGCGACGGGCGCGCTAGCCCTTGCCTCACGACGTCGGCGTCGCCAGTTTTAGTAATCCGGCTTCCTGTGGCTTCCGCCTTCAGGCGGAAGTCAGCGACAGCCTGCATCTCGTATCGGCAGGCGCTGACGTATGACGGAGCGTGCAATCTACTCCCTGGATCCGTGACCCATTTGCCATGAAGACTCTGGGTGAAGACGAAAACGCGGTGCTCAATTCGCGAACGGACGAACGCGGCGGCGGGCTCATGTTTCTGGCGAGACGACATCTCAGCATCGAGCAGGGCGGAGGTCAGTGGCTCATCTCCGGCGGTACGCTCGATGTTCGCCAGGGTGGTGGCGCCGCGCTGATTGCAAGAGAGGGGCACGTGTCGCAGGGCACCGTGGGCCTGCTGATCGCCGGCCGCGCGACGATTGCGCCGGGCGCTCGCGTCCTGCTTCGGGCGACACCGGCGGTCGCGCTTGCAGCCGTCGCCGGCTTTGCAGCCGGGTGGCTGTTTGGACAGCGTGGACGATCACGTTGACACGACTTCGTAGAGTAGTGCGGGCCTCTCCAGTCGTGATCGTAAGCGCAATCCTTGCTTTTGCCGTTGCGGCGACGGCGCAACACTCCAGCGCCCGAATCGATCGGGCGGCATTTGTTCCGATTGGTGGCATGGAGCAATGGATCAGCATTCGCGGCGACGATCGCGCGAATCCCGTGCTGCTGGTCGTCCATGGAGGCCCCGGCGAGGCGCAATGGCCGCAAGCCGAAATCTACAAGCCATGGGAGAAGGCCTTCACCGTGGTGCAATGGGACCAGAGAGGTGCCGGTCATACCTTCGGTCGCTACGGCACGAGCACGCCCGATGTCACGCTCGACCGCATCGCTAAGGATGGCGTAGAACTCGCCGACTATCTCTGCCGCGATCTCGGCAAGAAGAAGATCATTGTCCTCGGCCATTCCTGGGGCTCTATCGTCGCCACTCGGATGGTCCAGATACGCCCTATTCTGTTCGCTGCTTACGTGGGTACCGGCCAGGTGACGAGCTGGGCCGCGATGGTCAACACGCAATATGACTTGGTGCTTGCGAAAGCGCGCGCGAATGGCGACCAGAACACCATCAAACAAATCGAAGCCGATCGGCCCAACCCACGCAACGCGGGGCAGTATTTCAATTTCAGCAGCAAATATCAGGTGCGATCGCTTTGGCCGCAGTCTGACCAAGATTGGCTGCGGCACCTTCGCTCCCAATTACCTGAACTTCAGGCCAAAGAACCTGAACAATCCAAGTACCTTGAAGAAGGTTCGATGTTCCAAGGTGAGCACGTGCTGCCTGACCAGGTCGCCACCAACCTGCCGAAAACCGCCTGCAACCTCAACATTGCCTACTTCGTCATCCAGGGCCGCGACGACATCGTCACGCCCACACAGGCGGTTGTTCAGTACTTCACGTGCGTCAAGGCACCGAAAAAGGAATTGATCCTGATTGCCAATGCCGGTCACTTCGCCTTCATGACCGCGTCCAATAAATTCTTGCAGTCGCTCACTTCTCGAGTCCGCCCCACTGCAATAAATCGCGGCGCGTAAGGCGGCTGTTACTCGGCTCTCAGCGCGTCGACGACATCGACCCGCGAGGCGCGCGCCGCCGGCGTCACCGACGCGACGATCGCGGCGATGACCAGCACGATCGCCGCGCCCGCGATCGGCGCGAGTCCTGGCATCTGCACGTCGGGCACGAAACTGCCCACGATCCGTGACAGCAGCACGCCGCCGATCGCCCCGGCGACGATGCCGCCGATGCCGATCACCGCGCCTTCCCGCAGCACGCGCACGAGCAGGTGGGTCGGCGTCGATCCGATCGCCAGCCGCACGCCGAACTCGCGCGTCCGCGCGCTGACCGAGAACGCCAGCACGCCGGCCACGCCGACGACCGCGATCAGCAATGCCACGCCCGCGAATCCGCCGAACACCAGCGCGTTGACCCGCGTTGGCGCCAGCACCTCGGCGCGGATGTCGTCGAGCGTCGCCGCGCGCTCCACCGGCTGGTCGCTCGCCAGCTCGCGGATTACTTTCGTCACCGGCGGCACCAGCGCATACGGGTCCATCTTCGCGTGGATGAACAGCCGGCCGCCGCTCATCTCCTGCCCGATCGGGTGATACACCGTCATCGTCGGCTCCGCCACCAGGTGCTCGTCGTCCACGTCGGCCACGACGCCGACAATCCGGCGGGGCTCGGTGCTGACGCCGATGAACTTGGTGACCGGATCCGTCCACATCATCCGGCGGTTGACGGCGTCCATGCTCGGCAGCATCCGGCGCGCGAGGCTCTCGCTGATGATGACGACCTTGTCGCCGTCGGGGCGATCGCCGTCGTTGAAGTCGCGGCCGGCGATCAGCTTCACCCCAAGGGCGCTGAAGAAGCCAGGTGACACCGTGCGGAACTGCGCGCGCGGATCTTCTTCGCCGTTCGCCTTGCGGTAACCCTCGACCGTGAACTGCGCGGCGAAGAATCCTGGATCGCGCCAGGGCACGACCGTCCCGAGCGCCACCCGCTCGACGCCCGGCAGCTCCGAGATGCGGCGAATCGCTTCCTGATAGAAGCGGGCGACGTCCGCCGGCTTCCGCGTGTAGGACACGACGGGCACGTTCACCGCCAGCAGGTTGCCGCGGAAACCGGTCTGCTGACGCTGCAGCGCGAAGAGCGTGGTGATCAGCATGCCGGCGCCCGCGACCAGCACGAACGAGGCACCGATCTGCACGACCGCGAACACGCGCAGCCGGCGGTTGGTGGCCGACGTCAACCGGACACCGCGTCCCGTCAGCCCCATCCCGTTGGCGGCATCGGCGGAGGGCAGCCGCGGCACGAACGCCAGCAGCACCGCGGCGGCGATCGCGAGGGCGCCGCCGACCCAGAGCAGGCTCGAATCCACCGTGACGTCGTGCGCGCGCACCGAAAAGCGCGCGGCGTAGAGTGACAACACCGCGACCATCGGTCGCGCGATCGCCACGGCCAGCACCGCCCCGGTCGCGCAAAGGAGGACGCTCTCGGCAAGCAGCGTCCGCCGCAATGCGCCCGTGCCGGCGCCGAGCGCCGCGCGAATCGCGAGCTCGCCTTCACGTCGCACCGACCGCGCCAGGATCAGGTTCGCGACGTTCGAGCAGGCGACGATGAACACGAGTCCCGACGCTGCGAGCAGCACCAGCAGGATCGTCCGCGCCGGCGAGATGATCTCGTCGCGCAACCCCTGGGCGTCGATGCGGAAGTCGGCCTGCTTCTCGTAGGCTTCGGGATGCGCCTTCACCATCGCCGCGTGCGCGACGCGGAGTTCCGCGCGCGCCGCGTCAAGCGTCGCGCCCGGCGCCAGGCGTCCGAAGAGCTCCGTCATGCGGTGCACCCGCCCCTCGACCATCGTCGCGTCGAGATGATGCGGGCTGGTCACCACGTTGGCGATGATCTCGGTCTCCTGCGGATACGGCACGGACGGCTCGAGCACGCCGACGATCGTCGCCGGCCGATCGCTCAGCCGGACCTGTTTGCCAATGACGTTGGGATCGCTCTTGAACGCACTCGTCCAGAATCGGTACGTCAGCACCGCCGCGCCGTCCGCCTTCGGCCCATCGTCGGACGGCCCGAGCAGTCGGCCCATCACCGGCTTGAGGCCCATCACCTCGAAGTAGGAGCCGCCGACGACGCCCGCGCGAACGGTGCGCGGGTCGCCGAGGCCGATCATCGTGAACTCAATCGTCGAGAAATCGCCGAACGCGCTGAGCGATTTCACCGACTCCCGCAGATCCTTCAGTTCCGGGACCGAGAAGGCTACGTTCGCCACCCCGATGCCCGGCGCGCTCTGCCGGATGTAGATGAGCCGATCCGCCTCGCGGTTGACGAGCGGCCTCAGCAGCACGCCGCGCACGACGCTGAAAATCGCGGCATTGGCGCCAATCCCCAAGGCGAGCGTGACGACGACGGTGATGGCCAGGCCCTTTGCTCGGGCAAGCGACCGAAGGGCAAAACGAAGGTCGGTGATCCAGCTCATATGTTCAGTCGGGGCCGGATGATGGGCCCACTCACTCCCTCTCAGACAGTAGTCGAACCAGCGACGGAGATTTCGACAGCCTCCCGGCGTTTTCGCTCGATTCTTTCTTCCGAAATCTTACTCAAAGACAGGGAAGACGAAGCTTACTGATAGGGCTCCGGTTCGCGGCGAAGAGATCGAAACCCCTTGTTGATACCGCACTGAAACCTTTCGCCCAGCTCCGGCTGAATGCCTTGACCTTCGACCTATCGTATGTTACGAAAGGGTAGAAGCTTGAGGTATTGATGCCTTCCGCGCGATTTCCCATCCCCCAGGGCACGCTCGACATGCTGATCCTCCAGATCTTGTCGCTGGAGCCTGCGCACGGTTACGGCATCGCGCAGCGGCTGCTGCAGATCTCGAAATCGGTCATTCAAATCAATCAAGGATCCTTGTATCCAGCCCTCCACAGATTGGAACAAAAGAAATGGTTGAAGGCCGAGTGGAGGCAATCGGAAACGGGCCGCGAGGCGAAGTTCTATGCACTGACGGCTGCCGGCCGAAAGCAACTCGCAACCGAGCGAGATTATTGGGCTCGGCTTGCGGGGGCCGTCCAGGTGATTTTCGACGAGGGTAAGTGATGTTGAAGCAACTATTCAACTGGCTTCGGCTCCGACACCTGGAGCAGGACCTCGGCCGCGAATTGCAGTACCACATCGATCGGCGGATCGATGATTTGACGCATTCTGGTTTGTCAGAAGCCGAGGCCCGCAGGCAAGTCACGCTGGAAATCGGTGGCGTCACACAACTCCGCGAGGAAGTGCGGGATGTGTGGCTGACGCGATGGGTGCGGGACTTCGCCTACGATCTTCGCTTCTCGGCACGATCGTTTCGCCGGAGTCCGTTATTCACTGCAACGGCGGTACTGTCTTTCGCGCTCGGGATTGGCGCAACCACTGCCATCTACTCACTGGTCGATCAGGTCGTTCTGCATGCCCTTCCGGTACGCGAACCGCAACGTCTTGTCGTGTTCGACTGGAACGGCGTCACGGCGTCGGTGAACGCGTTCGGCACTTACAACCTCCTGTCCTATCCGCTCTGCCGAGACCTTCAACAACAGGAGCAATTCTTCGACGGCGCTTTCTGTCGTGCCGCGACGACAATCAGTCTCTCGACCGGTGGAGATCATGTCCCAACGGCCGCGGAAGTCGTCTCCGGCACGTACTTCCCGGTGCTGGGAATCCAGCCGACGATCGGCAGGCTGTTTACGAACGACGATGACAGCGTGCTCGGCGCCAGTCCGGTGGTCGTGCTCTCGTACGATTTCTGGAAAACCCAATTTGCCTCGGCTCCGGACGTCATCGGTCGCAAAGTGCTCGTGAACCGGCATCCGATGACGATCATCGGCGTCGCCGCGCCGGGATTCAGAGGCCTCGACGTCGGCGAGGTTCCTTCGCTCTGGATTCCGGCGGCGATGTCGGCCGTCGCCATTCCCGGCTTCGACCAGATGCTGAACCGCCGCGTGCGTTGGATGCAAGTGTTCGGTCGGCTGCGGCCAGACGTTACGCAGGTCGAGGCCCAGGCCGGGCTGCAGCCATGGTTCAAGGCGATGCTGGCCGACGACGAGCGGCGACCGGAATTCCCGAAGATCACGCCGGATCGCCGCCAGCGATATCTCGGGTCGGTGCTGGAGCTCGCTCCAGCGGCACAGGGGCACTCGCCGCTGCGACGCCGTCTGTCGCAGCCGCTCTGGGTGTTGTTTGGCGCAACTGGTGTGTTGCTGGCGCTGGCCTGTATGAATGTCGCCGGCCTTTTCCTCGCCCGCGGATCGGCGCGAAGCCGGGAGATCTTCACACGACTGGCGTTAGGTGCGTCGCGCGGCCGAATCGGGCGGCAGCTTCTGTCGGACAGCATTCTCGTCGCGCTCGCCGGTGGAGTGCTTGGCACCGTGCTCGCTCCGATCGTGATAGGAGCGCTCATCGCCTTTCTCCCGCGGGACATTGCCGCGACCGCTCTACGGTCCACGCTCAATCCGCGCCTGCTACTGTTTGCGGTCCTCGTAAGCCTCACCGCCGGAGTCCTGAGCGGTCTTGCGCCGGCCTTTCTGGCCGGCCGCCGATCGCTGATGGCCGCGCTCACCGAGCGCGCGGGCGCCGCCCCGGGCGGCTTGCGACTTCGAAGAACGATCGTCACGGCCCAAATTGCGGTAACGGTCATCCTGCTCGTCGGCGCCGCCTTGTTCGTTCGAACCCTCACCGCGCTGATGGCGAAAGGTCCTGGGTTTGATACGTCGAACCTGATCTCATTCAGTATCGATCCAGTCCGGAACGGGTATTCCCGCGAGAACGCCGATCGCCTCATTCGGGGTATTCACGAGGAGATCCGTGCACTGCCGAGCATTCAGTCGGCGGCGATTGCCAATAATCCGCTGCTGACTGGTGGAAGCTGGAACGGGCAAATGACGATTCAAGCCGACCAGCGAATCAGCACAGATCGCGAAGTCCACTTAAATGCCGTCAGTCCTGAGTTTTTTTCGACTCTCGGGGTGAAGATCGCTGCCGGACGAGACTTCGTTGATCGGGACACGCTGCCGGCGAGCGAAGGCGGATTGTGCGTCGCCATTGTGAACGACGCGTTTGCGAAGCGGTACTTCAACGGACGCAGTCCGCTCGGCGCGCACGTCGGCCTTGGGACGGGGCCCGACACCAAGGCCGCTGTGGAAATTGTCGGCGTCGCCTCGAACATCAGCTATCGCGGCGTCCGCGAAGAGTGGGAACAGGCCTTCTTTCCCCTGGTCAGCTGCGCGACGTCCGGTGGCACTTTTTACGTGAGGACGCGGGGATCCCGGGCGGCGGCTATCCAGTCCATTCGGAGGATCGTTCACGATGCAGATCCCACGTTGCCGCTCGGCGCTGTTCGAACGCTCGACGAACAGGTCAGCCGATCGCTGACCACGGAGCGGATGCTCGCGGCGCTCTCCGGCGGATTCGGCGTTCTGGCGCTGCTGCTCTCGCTCGTCGGTCTGTACGGCGTTATGTCTTTCACCGTGACGCAGCGGACGCGCGAGATCGGGGTGCGAGTGGCATTGGGGGCTACACGCCTTGCGACGATGTGGCTGCTGCTCCGCGATGCGCTGGTGATGACCACTCTGGGGATAGCGATTGCGCTGCCAAGCGTCTGGGCGCTGGGTCGCGTCATCGAGTCGCAGCTGTACGACGTCAAGCCGACCGACCCGACGACGATCGTCGCCGCGGCTGTGCTTTTGTGCTCGACGACGCTGCTCGCGGCGCTCATTCCGGCCCGCCGCGCCTCAACAGTGAGTCCTGTGGACGCGCTCCGGCTCGAGTAGATCTACGACAACCGGAGACTGGCTTTTTCAGGTCCGGCGCCTGTCGCGGAGCAACGGATCGCGACCGAACAGTCCACTTGACATTCTAGTGAAGGCTGTGAGAGCGTCTAGCTGTCATGCGGTTCATGACAGTCATTCGAAGTCTGGCGCTCAGGATCACGAACCTGTTCCGATCGACGGCCGCGGATCGCGAGCTGGAGCGGGAACTCGCATCACATCTGGCGCTGCTCGAAGACGAGTATCACCATCGCGGCCTGTCCGCCGACGACGCGAGACTCGCGGCGCGACGCAGCCTGGGCCAGCTGGATTCCGTACGACAGACGCACCGCGAGGCGCGGTCGCTCATGTGGGTTACGGATGTCGGTCGCGATCTTCAGTACGCAAGCCGAACGCTAATCAAAACGCCCGGCTTCACGCTTCCCGCGGTCCTGACACTTGGCGCTGCAATCGGCGGCGCAACCGCCGTGTTCAGCCTGGTTGACGCTGTGCTGCTGCGGCCGTTGCCGTTTGCCGCAGCGGATCGCCTTGTGCTCCTCTTCGAAGAGAATGCCCGGGCCGGCTTCGCCCGGGACGCGGTCCGACCGCGAACTTACGCCGCGTGGAATGCCGACAACGACGTTCTCGAGTCCGTCGCCGCGGTCGCAGATCAAAGCGCGGTCCTTCGTTGGCAGGGTCAGCCGCTGCGGATTACGGCTCGACGCGTGACCGCATCATTCTTCCACGTGCTGCAGGCTCAGCCGGTCCTTGGTCGCGTCTTCAGCGCCGACGAAGACCGGCCCGGCGGCGGGCGGGTCGCGATCATCAGCCACGTGTTTTGGCAGCAACGGTTTGGCGGTGACCCAACCGTCATCGGGCGGCAACTGATTCTGGACGATGTGCCACATGTGATCGTCGGCATAATGGCTCCCGACTTCCAATTTCTCCAGAGTTACGTCAGCGCGTGGGTTCCAGCAGCGCTCGGTCCGGAGGAAATCGCGCACGGCGGGCGGTATCTCACCGTTGTCGCGCGGATGAAGCCTGACGTCGATCCCATGCGTGTCACGGCAAACCTCGACACCATCGCTGCTCGTCAAGCGCAGCTCTTTCCGGCGGACGAGCGCTGGCGCACGCTTCGATCTGTCGTCTGGCCGCTATCCCAGGAGCTGTCTGGCGCGGTCCGGCGTCCATTCACGATCCTCGTCGCGGCCATTGCGGCGGTGTTATTGATTGCGTGTGCGAACCTGGCTAGCTTGCTGTTGGCGCGGGCCGCCGCGCGGCGGCAGGAGATGGCGGTCCGTAGCGCGCTTGGCGCATCGCGCGCCCGGGTCGTGCGTCAGGTCCTCACAGAAAGTCTGGCATTGGCGGCCATGGGGCTCGCGTTGGGAGTCGTACTCGCAAGCTGGGCGCTGGTGTTCCTCGAGCAGCTCGTGCCTCCGAGCATGGTGCTCTTCGCACGCTTGCAGCTCGATACGCGTGCATTTACATCTGCGGCGCTGATTGCCGTCGGTGCGGCACTGCTCTTCGGCCTCGCCCCGGCGCTTCGCACGAGTGCCGCCAGCAGCGGCGACTCGCTCAAGTCAGGTGGGCGCGTGACCGGCAGCGATCGCGGCCGCCGCGCGCTCGTCGTCGCGCAGGTCGCGATGACGCTCGTTCTCCTCACTGGCGCGGGACTCCTACTCCAGAGCTTCTACGAGATGCGCTATGCGAACCTCGGGCTCCTGCCCGCGCGCGTGCTCACGCTTCGCACGGTGCTGCCGCTCGACCGCTACGGCGAGCCAGGTCGTCGCGCCGGGTTCTACGACCGCGTGCTCGATCGCCTGGCCCAGGAACCAGGGGTCGAGGCCGCCGGATTTACCACGTCGGTCCCGCTCGAGTGGAAGGGCGGGACGAGCGCACTGGCGATCGA
>Ga0207661_10003416_pt1 | contig 11022 bp, 11 predicted proteins | sample KBSC713LmetaG_FD_184337 | JGI IMG/M metagenome (GOLD analysis project Ga0207661, IMG submission 184337) | Corn rhizosphere microbial communities from Kellogg Biological Station, Michigan, USA - KBS C7.1-3L metaG (SPAdes) (version 2) | ecosystem: Host-associated > Plants > Roots > Rhizosphere ... | reverse complement strand
CCAGACGTACCGTAGCGTATCCGGAGAATTGTTCGTGTACCTGATCACTACATCCCCGGAGATGCTGCGCGCCGCGGTGTCGAGCACCGCGTTAATGCGGTAGTCCGCGCGCTGCTGCCAATAGTCGGGACCGGGCGATCCATCCGAGGACCGAAACCGGCTCGGTCCCGGAAAGTCAACGCGGTCCATAGTGTAAAACGGGTCGTCCGTGGAACGAATGATCGTGTCACGTACACTGGTCCGATCTGCAATCGATATGGCCGCACCCGGAACCTCCATCTGCACCGTCGGAAGCAGCACTGGCCCGCGACGCACACACGCCGTCAAAAGGATGGCTGCCGCTGCGAGTTTTTTCATTCGCTAAACTTGGACAGATGAACTCAGCGAGCGATAGCGGCGCAGGACCTCAAGCGAAGTCCGGGAGATACCGAAATCCGTGGCCGGGGATCAAAGCACACGGCTTCCTCGATTTCTTGCGATGGACAATCGAGCGGCGGAGGAAGTCCCGGCGCCCGGACGCTGCCGGCGAAGCGCTGTCTCGGATGCAGCCGGCCTTCGTACTCCCTCGTGCAGACGCGTCCACTCTCACGATCACGTGGATCGGGCACACGACCACGCTTTTGCAGCTCGGCGGCTTGAACGTTCTCACCGATCCCATCTGGAGCGACCGCGCATCACCGCTGGCTTTCGCCGGCCCCAAGCGATTCACGCCGCCGGGAGTGGATTTCGATGACTTGCCCGTCATCGACGCCGTGGTGATCTCACATAATCATTACGATCACCTGGACGCGCGTACCGTTTCGCGGCTCATCGCCCGCTTCCCGGCTGCCGCTTGGCGGGTGCCCCTTGGAGTCGCCCGCTTCGTTCGGCGGAAGGGAGCGTCTGATATCGAGGAGTGCGGTTGGTATGCGACTACTCAGGTGGGCCCTCTTCGTTTCACCGCCGTGCCGGCGCAGCACTTTTCCGGTCGGAGCCTGTTCGATCGTAACGCCACGCTTTGGTGCGGCTGGGTGCTCTCCTCGAAGCATCATTCGGTGTATTTCGCCGGCGATACCGCTTTGAATCCATCGTTCTCGGAAATCGGTGAGCGCTGCGGACCCTTCGACGCCGCGCTAATGCCGATCGGCGCCTACGATCCGCGCTGGCTGATGCGATCGGTTCACATGGATCCCGAAGAGTGCGTCGCAGCAGTCAGGAGTCTCGCCCCTGGCGTTACGGATACTCCACTCGTGCTTGCAACCCATTGGGGCACGTTCCAGTTGACGGACGAGCCGATCGGAGAGCCGCCGCGGCTCACGCGGAGTGCTTGGCAGGGTGCCTCCCTTCCCTCCGACAAACTTTGGATCGCACGCTTTGGCGAGACCCGCGTCGTCCGGCAGCTATAAAACCGGCGCTTGTGCGCGGATTTTGCTTTACGCAAACCCGAACCTCCTACTTACGGAGTCTTTTCATGGCAACATCTAGAAAGTCGGGTGGGCGCAAATCTGGCGGCCGCAGCCGCTCCCGTTCGCGCAGCTCGGGCGGACGCTCCACCTCCGCAAGAAAATCCTCGGGACGTACGTCGTCACGGAGAAAGTCCTCCGCTCGCGGCGCAACCGGGCGTGGATCATCCGCGCGGAAGTCTTCGCGGCGCACCTCGAGTGGCCGCAAGTCGGCGGGCAAAGGATCGTCGGCACGGAGCTCTTCGTCGAGAAAGTCCTCCGCGAGAAAATCCTCCGCGAGGAAGTCGAGTGCCGGACGCAAGCGGAGCGGCTCGTCCAGCCGCTCGCGAACTGCATCCGCGCGCGGACGCGGTAGTCAGTCTGCCGTTCAGCGCGTTCGCAAAGCAGCCGCGCCGGCAGCCGAGCGCGTGAAACGGGTCGCCGTCGGTGTCGCGCACCAGGCGGCTGGACTGGGAGAACGGGCAGTGGACTCCGTCACGGAATTCGTTCAAGACCGCTTCTAGCTTTGTCCGGGCAGCCGCGCTCGCTGCGGCTGCCCATCCCATCTCTTGATCCAGCTCAGGGTTTCGGCGAGAACTTCTTCTCTGCCGAAATCCACCGTAATGACGTGCCCGCCGGTTTTCGTGGACACCATGCGTTTTTCCCGCGCCCCGGTTTTCTTGAGCGCAAGGAGTGCCGTCGTTCGGGTCACCCGCGGATCTCCGGGCGAGTGAATCACGAGAGTAGGCGCAGTGACGTGAGGCAAGGAGTGTCGCGCTCGTCGTGAGACTTTCGCCAGTTCCGCCATCGCCTTCGCATTCACCACCCCGTACGCCAGACTTTTCCGCCTTTCATCCGGGTCCATAATAGACCGTGGATGCCGTGCCTCTACTTCGCCGACAAAAGGACTCCACACGGCGCGAAACGGGAGCGCAAATCGGATCCATCGGGGCACTCGTAAATACGGCGCGATAAGGACGATGCTCCGCAGCGCTCTATCATCCGCCGCCAGAATCGCGGTGATCGCCGCGCCCATTGAGAGCCCGACCACCGAGACCACCTCGACCCTTTCGCGAAGCGCCGCGAGCGCGTCCCGCGCGCTTTCGATCCATTGATCGGCGGTGGATCTGAAAAAGGCGGCTGGATCGCGGCCGTGTCCCGGATACAGCGGCGCGTTGACCGTGTATCCCGCTCGGTGCAGGCGATGCGCAAGGTAGTGAAGCGTTTGCGGAGTATCGCCGAATCCGTGAAGGAGAAGAACGCCTTTACCGGAATCTCCATCGAGGCCGATTGGCTCGGCGCCCGCGATCAGCCTTGCCTGAGGCGGGACTATCCGGTCCTCGATCGAGTCTGCAGATCCGGTTCGCGCGATCGCCACCGTAAGAAACGCAACGGACGGCGCATCACGTCCTCCGGTTTGCCGAATTGCGACGACGTTCGTCGATGCCGTCCCGCCGTTCGAGCCCTTTCCCTTTTAGCTCGTTCAGCTCCGGGGCGTAATATCCGCGAAGGCTGAGGCCGATCGCATCGTCCACCAACAAGTCGATTCTCTGCAGTGCTGAGGCGAGCGTGCTCGAATCGACGCCTGCTCCGCTTAAGACCTTCCAGCACGCGCGCTTCACAAAATTCCACTCTTCGGCAAGCGCGGAAAGCGGAACTCCGTCGGCGCGGCGGAAGTACCCGTGCGCCTCGGATATCACCTCCGAGAGCTCGCCGTCAATGCTCACCGCGCCGCTCCCTGCAAGGCGGAACATTTTTGGGAGAATTTCAGGAAACGCGTCAACGAGCCGGTCGCCGGGAATTGTCGACCACGGCTCGTTTTTCACGAGCGTCCGCCACTCTCCGATTACGCCGTCAATTCGCTCGAGAAGAATGTTGTACGGGTAGAGATGATCGCCCGCAAATTCGTAATGCGGTGTCGCGGAGAGCTCGGGTCCCAACTCAGAGCTCACGCGTCCATCCCCGGAATTAAAGGCCGCGCACCGCTTCGTATCACTTTCGCTTCTTCGATTCTCAAAAGTTTTGCAGCGGGATTGTATTCGTGCGGTACGGCTGGAAGCCTCGTCCCCAATCCACCCCGATCACTTCGATGCGGATGTTCTCTCCATCGACGTGGACGACCAGATAGTGGTAAGGATTTTCGCCGGGAGCGAGGCCGGGCTTTACGAGATGCTCGAGAGTAAGACCGCTCGCTGCGTTAGCCGCGAGATATGGACGGACGTCCGGCTCTCCGGTGTAGCCGTAAAGCGGCGCACCGCCTCCTCCGGTAACGATTTGATCGAGCCGATGGGGTCCGCTTTCATCCGTGTACCGCTCGACCCAATGCTCGAACAAATGTTCGTGTCCCGCTATGAACAGCTTGACGTGATGCTTTCTGAACAGCGGCATGTACAGCTCTCGAATGGCCCGCGTCGATGCCTCGACGTTTACGCCCCCGTGCGGTCCCGACGAGAAGGCCGGATGGTGGCACACCACCACGATGTTCGTGAATCTGCGGCGGTCGAGCCCTTCGAGCTGGCGCCGGATCCAGTCGTACTGCGTGGAATCGCCGCCGATGATGGAGTCGAACAAAAGCACATAAGTATTGCCGTACGCCACCGCGTAAGTCGGGTATCCGGCGAGCCGGCGCGGCGAGCCGTCCGGAGGGATCAGGTCCTTGTTCACGGCAAGATAGTTTTTCAGTCCGCGAACACGGTCGCTGTCAGCGAGGTTCTGACTGTTGCGCACGTCGTGATTGCCGACGGCGAGAAAGTATGGGATCCCCGCATCCGTTAGGCGGTCTACCACCGGCACGTAGCTCACGTTCAGCTGCCGCGCGGATCGTCCGTCACTCACCGCGTCGCCGCTTTGGACAACGAAGATGATAGGATCTGGGGTTCCCGTTCTCGCCGCGATTGTCGCCAGCATGGACGATACCACAAGCGAATGGTTTGTCTGGAGGGCGATTCCGTCGAGACCCCCGCGTGTATCGCCATAGGCGATGAAAGAGAATTTCTTGACTCCAGCCGTCGCCGCTTCCGCGGGAAGCGGCGACGTAGGCGGAGATATCGCCATCGCCGTTGTCGTATCCTGCGCCTCCGCGCGCGGCACGCTCAACATCAGGGCGAATACAACCACCGCGGGCACCTTTATCCTCATTTGCATTGCGCTTGAGCTCCTGCCGGTAGGCCGAATGCCGTGGTCACTGCGATCTTCCATCCTTCCGCCGTTTTGACGAAGACGCGCTCGGACACGCCGCTCGTCGTCGTGCCGTTCTGTGTCACCGTGTAGCAGTACGTGCCGTATACCACGCCGGGGCGGATCGGCACTACTCTGAGGTTTCTCGCGATCAGCGTATCCGGCCAGGCGGAGTCGCGGCGTGCACTCCACCCTTCGTAACCGAGCTCGAGCCCCTCCGGCCCGTTGCGCGCCAACGTTGGGGTATGCTCGTAAGTCTCGAGATAAGCCGCACGGTTGCGCTTGTGAATGGCGTCGATGTTGGCCTCGAAAAGAGCGCGCGCTTGCGCGGTATCAACGGCAATCGATGCCGGCGATGCCGCCGTCGATGCCGACATGCAACCTGCAAGCGCTGCGATAAACAACGGCGCGACTGAAGCGACCGGGCGTCGGAACATTCGAGAGTGAAGAAGAGACAATATCATAGCGCCCGACCCAAAACCTCGCTAACGCGAGCTTTCGATCGCCGCCATCAAGCTTTCGATTCCACGCTCGAGGTCTTCGCGGCCCATCACGAGTGGCGGCAGCAGCCGCACCGTGTGATCCCCCGCCGTAAGGGTCAGCAAGCCATTCGCCCACCCCCGGCGGACGACCTCAGCCGCGGGCTCGACGACGTCTATTCCCCAAATCATTCCCGCTCCTCGAACCGCCCTGATCCTGTTTGATTGCGCTGCGAGGCTGCCAAGTCTCTCCCCGATCCATTCTCCGTTTTCCTTCACTCGCGCAAGAAAGGCGGGATTGGAGATCCTTGACACGACGTGGCGGGCGACGCCGGCGACGAGCGGTCCTCCGCCGAAAGTCGTGCCGTGCTCACCGGCTTTCATTTCTGCCCCGATCTCCTCCGTCATCAGCACCGCGCCCATCGGAAGGCCGCCCGCCAGCGGTTTCGCAAGCGTCACGATGTCGGGTATCACGTTGGCCCGCTCATACGCGAAGAGATATCCGGTGCGTCCCAGCCCGCATTGGATCTCGTCGAAGATGAGAGCGATGTTCCGGCTCCGCGTCAGCTCGCGAAGGCTCGCGAGAAAAGACCGGTCGAGAACGCGCACGCCGCCTTCGCCTTGGACCGGTTCCACGATGACCGCGGCCACCGTCTCCTCGTCCAGCGCCGCCGACAGCTCCGTCAGGTCGCGCTCGCAGATCGAGACGCCGCCTGCCAGAGGACGAAACGGTGCGCGATAAGAGGGACGATCCGTCGCCGCAAGGGACGCGAAGAGTCGTCCGTGAAAACCGCCGCGCAGGGCGACAATTTCCGTCTTGGCCGAATTTCCCGTGCTGCGGGCCCACTTGCGCGCGAACTTAAAGGCCGCCTCGTTGGCCTCAGCCCCGGAGTTGCAAAAGAAGACCTTCGACGCGAACGACAGCCGCGTCAGGTCCTTCGCCAGTTCTTCGCCCGGTTTGGTGCGATAAAGGTTTGACGTGTGGATCAGCCCGCTCGAGAGGGCCTCGCTCATGGCTCGCTCAACACCCTCGTCGCCGTAACCAAGAGCGTTCACGCCGATTCCGCTCACGAAGTCCAGATAGCGCTTTCCACTGTCATCGATCAGTTCGACGCCTTCTCCCCTGACGAGCGTCATCGGAGCGCGCTTGTAGACTGCGAGCAGCTCCGCCGGTGGCGCAGACGCCGGGGCACCAGTGGTCTCAAGAGGCAGTGTAAGCGCTGTCATGTTCTTTCCCCCGCTGTGTGTGTCACCGTTGTTCCGCGTTTCTCGTCCATCACTCCCGCTATGTCGGAGACTCTGACCTTTCCCACTCCGCCCGACAGCGCATTCTTCGCGGCCTCCAGCTTGGCGGTCATCCCGCCGCGCACAATTTCACGCGCTACCAAATCCGGCACACTCGCGAGCGGTACTTCGTGGATCACCGAATCATCCTGCATCACACCCGCGACGTCGGCGACGAACAGCAGCTCGGAGGCCTCAAGCGCTGCCGCCACCGCCGCGGCGGCATCGTCGCCGTTCACGTTCAGAGCGCCGCCCGCATCTCCTGCGTCGCTCGCCACCGGCGAGACAACGGGCATATACCCGGCACCGAGGAGCTCCCGCAGGAGGCCCGCGTTTATCAACGTGGGCGCTCCAACAGCTCCCAGCGGGAAAAGGTCGTCACCTTCCTCGCCCCGCTTCGCCGTGATCAGCTTCCCGTCCTCGCCTGAGATTCCGACAGCCGGCACTCCCGCACTCGCGAACGCGCTCACGAGGCGCTTGTTGATCACACCCGACAGCACCATGCGTAAGAGCTGGATGTCGTCCGCCGTCGTCACTCGCCGGCCATTCACAAACCGCGGCGTTTTCCCGAGCGCGACCTGAAGTGAGGTGATTTCGTCCCCTCCTCCATGGATGACGCACATCTTCCCCTTGGCCGCTCTCCACGCCCTTGCAATCTCTGTCGCGAGAGCGGGGTCATTTTGAGCGCGGCCACCGAGCTTTATCACGCGCATCACGCGGCAAGCCCCATTGCTTCGTCGAGTCCGAGCATCAGGTTCGCGTTCTGCACCGCCTGCCCCGCCGCGCCTTTCATAAGGTTGTCGATCGCGCACAGCACGATGAGCGTGGGTTGCCTCACAGCGCTGGCTGCGCTCACGTGAATCAGCGCCGAGTTGGTGTGCACGACATCACGAAGCGCAGGCGGAGAGCCGACCACGCGCACGAACTGCTCGCCCGCGTAATGCGACCTCCAGAGCTCCTGAGGATCGCCAAGTGATTCCGTTATGGGCACTGTGATTGTCGCAAGAATGCCCCGCGCGACGGGCAGCAAATGAGGCGTGAAAAGAACGTCGAGATTCCCGCCGAGCGATGAGACGACCGCGCGCACCTCCGCGAGATGACGATGCTCGTTTCCCACCGCGTATGCCCTGAAATTCTCCGCTATCTCGGCATAAAGAAGCTCCGGCTTCGGCGAATGGCCCGCACCCGTCACGCCGCTTGCGGCGGAGACGCTTACCGTCGCGCCAGGTGGCACTTTGCCTGCGTTTATCAGGGGAGCGATCGCGAGAAGCATCGCGGTCGGATAGCATCCCGGATTTGCCACCACTCTCGCCCCCGCGATTGTGCTTCGCAGCAGCTCCGGCAGGCCATACGGCACCCGTTCCGTTGCCGTGCCCGGCCGAAGATCCTGGGAGAGGTCCACCACGCGCGCGCCCGCGTCCGCGGCTTTTGCCACCCAAGACGCCGAGGCTCCGTGAGGCAGGGCGCAAAAGACCAGTTCCGCCTCTGCGAGAGGGGCATCCGAAGTTGGAGTGAACACGACTTCCTGCCCGCCAAAAATCGCACGCTGGCCGCTCTGCTCATTCGCGGTTGCGAATGCCAGCGAAAGCCGGGGATGCCGTACGATGAGATCGCAAAGCTGTCTGCCCGCGTAGCCGCTCGCGCCCAAGACTCCGACCGGAATATTATGCATAATTAATGCATAACATTACAGCATAGTCCCGGGAATTGGAAGGATACTTCCCCCGATTTTCGCGTGCGTCGGTGGCTGATAGGGCAAAAGACTGGTAAAATGCGACAACCCCCTACCCCTTCTCACCGATGGCAAACAAGCGCGAGCGGCACGATACCATCCTCGAGATCATCGCCAACAAGGTCGTGAGCAGCCAGGAGGATTTGCGGAAAATGCTGCTCCAGCGGGGGTGGGACGTGACTCAGGCCACTCTTTCCAGAGACCTGCGTGAGCTTCGCCTCGCACGCGTGCCAACCGCCGAGGGCGCGCGTTATGGCGTCACCGACGGCACGATCGAGGAAAGCCGCGCCGCCCTCGAAACGCTGCTCCCGCAGCTTTATCTTCGCGTCGATGGTGCCGGGGAGCTCCTCGTTCTTCGCACCGTGCCGGGAGGAGCGCAGCCCATCGCCGCCGCCCTCGACGGCGAGTCCTGGTCCGACATTCTTGGCACCGTCGGCGGGGATGACACGATCCTTATCGTTTGCCGGTCCATCGCGGCACGCGACCGCGTCATGCGTCGCATCAAGTCGCTCGCCGGCGAGCCCGACAGCCATTGACATTGTGACTGTTATGATTAATTATTCGGCCTTATTGCATACTTATTGACATATGATCAAAACTATTGCGCTCGCCTACTCCGGCGGTCTGGACACCTCCATCATCGTCCCCTGGCTCAAAGAGCGGTACGACGCGCGTGTGATCTGCGTCGCCGCCGACATCGGTCAGGGTGACGAGCTCGAGGGCGTTCGCGCCAAGGCCATCGCGTCCGGGGCCGACGAGTGCTATGTCGAGGATCTGAGGCAGGAGTTCGTCGAGAATTTCGTCTGGCCCACTCTTCGCGCCGGCGCGATCTACGGTCGCAAGTATCTGCTCGGCACTTCAATGGGACGCCCTCTCATTGCACGTCGCCAGGTCGAAGTCGCTCGTAAGGTCGGCGCGGACGCCTTGGCGCACGGCTGCACCGGTAAAGGGAACGATCAGGTTCGCTTCGAGCTCACGTACGCCGCGTTCGCGCCGGAGCTTCCCATCATTGCGCCGTGGAGGGAATGGGACATCCGCTCGCGCGAAGACGCCATAGCATATGCCGAAGGTCACGGAATCCCCGTTGCCGCGACGCGTGAAAAAATTTATTCCCGCGACCGCAACATCTGGCATATCTCGCACGAAGGCGGCGTCCTCGAGAATCCGTCGTCAGCGCCTCCGGATGACCTGTTCATGCTCACCACTGATCCGAAACGCGCACCTGACGAGCCGGAAGAGGTAACCATCGGGTTTGAGTCGGGAACGCCCGTCTCCGTCAACGGAAAGCAGATGGGCGCCGTCGCCCTGCTCTCCGCCCTCAATGAGATCGGCGGCAGGCACGGGGTTGGCCGCATCGACATCGTCGAGGACCGTCTCGTCGGTATGAAGTCACGAGGCGTATACGAAACGCCCGGCGGCACCCTGCTCTATCTCGCGCACAGCGAGCTCGAACAGATGGTGCTCGACCGCCGGACACTTGCCGCAAAGGATGAGATTGCGCCGCATTACGCGGATATCGTTTACGAGGGTCGTTGGTGGAGCACCGAGCGTCTCGCGTACGACGCCTTCGTCAACGTCACGCAGGAACGCATCACCGGCGAGGTAGGACTAAGTCTTTTCAAGGGCTCGGCGGCCGTTACAGGCAGAACAAGCCGCTTTGCGCTTTATGACGAGCGGTTCGTCACTTTCGGTGAAGATGACGTCTATGAGCAGAGCGACGCCGCCGGTTTCATCCGCCTGTATGGATTGCCCACACGCGTACGCGCACTGCGCGACCAGGAGCTCGCGGGCGCGTCGAATGGAGCAAGCGCAGCTGCCGGCGAGCCGGCAACGCTGGCGACCGTTTAAAGGAGCGTTTTTGTGAACGCTCCGGAATCGCACAAACTCTGGGGCGGCCGTTTCGCGTCACCTACTGCCGCCGCACTCGACGCGCTCAACCGGTCGATCGGCGTGGATTTTCGCCTTTGGCCCTACGACGTCAAGCTCTCGAAAGCGTGGGCCCTCGCCCTTCGCGATGCCGGCGTATTGTCAGTGGCGGAGTGCGAAACGATCCGCGGCGGCCTCGATTCGGTTGCAGCTTTCATCGCCAGCGGAAACGTCGTCGACCTTCCTGACGAAGATGTGCATACGCTGATCGACCGCTTGCTGCACGATGCCGTGGGCGACGTCGCATCCAAGCTTCACACGGGCCGCAGCCGCAACGATCAGGTCGCCACCGACACCCGCATGTGGTGCGCCGATGCCTGCGACCAAATCCTATCCGCGATAATCGAGCTGCAGAATACTCTTGTCGCGCACGCGGAAACGCTCGGCGACGCCGCGATGCCCGCCTACACCCATCTCCAGCGCGCCCAGCCGGTTCTCGCTGCGCATTGGATTCTCGCTCACTTCTGGTCGCTGCAGCGTGATCGGTCGCGCATCGACTCCGCCCGCGCCGCGGCGCTCGTTCTGCCGCTGGGCTCAGGTGCCATCGCAGGGTCCGCCTTCCCTGTTCCCCGCGAGCTGCTCCGCACCGAGCTTGGTTTCGCTCACGTGTCGGAAAACAGTATCGATGCCGTCGGCGATCGCGATTTTGTCGTGGACACGGCGTACGCAGTGACGATGGTTGCGACACACCTTTCCCGACTTGCCGAGGATCTCATCATTTTTGGATCCAGCGAATTCGGGTTCGTGCGCTTCGGAGATACTTTTTCCACCGGCTCGAGCATGATGCCACAGAAGCGAAACCCCGACGCTCTTGAGCTCGCGCGCGGTTTTGCTGCCCGCGCCGGGGGCGATCTCTTCACCCTTCTGGGGACCCTGAAGGGATTGCCCAGCGGCTACAATAAGGATCTTCAGGAAGACAAGCGCGCGCTGTTCGACTCGGTGGACAGGATCCTACTCGTACTCGCTGCAGTGAATGGCGCGGTCGGCGAGCTGCGATTCGAGC
>Ga0207661_10003414_pt1 | contig 11024 bp, 7 predicted proteins | sample KBSC713LmetaG_FD_184337 | JGI IMG/M metagenome (GOLD analysis project Ga0207661, IMG submission 184337) | Corn rhizosphere microbial communities from Kellogg Biological Station, Michigan, USA - KBS C7.1-3L metaG (SPAdes) (version 2) | ecosystem: Host-associated > Plants > Roots > Rhizosphere ... | reverse complement strand
CGCCCACGACCCCGAGAACGAGGTGCCGGGGCCGGAGGACCTCTACGACGTCGGCGTCGTCGGCGCCGTCGCCCGGATGATGAAAGTGCCCGACGGCAGCCTGCGGATCCTCGTCCAGGGGATGCAGCGGGTGAAGCTCGGCGATTTCGTCGCCGAGGAGCCCTACATGGTCGCCCGGATCAGCCCGATGCCGGACGTGATCGAGCCGAGCGCCGAGCTGGAGGCGCTCAGCCGCAACGTCCAGGGCACCTTCTCGGAGATCGTCGAGCAGATCCCCTACCTGCCCGAGGAGCTGCAGATGGCGATCGCCAACCTCGACGACCCGGCGGCGCTCGCCCACCTGATCGCCGGGGCGCTGCGGATCGGCACCGAGGAGAAGCAGAAACTGCTGGAAGAGGTCGACGTCGCCAAACGGCTGCGCCACCTCTCGCGGATCCTCGCCCGCGAGCTCGACGTCGTCCAGCTCGGCACCCAGATCCAGTCCCAGGTGCAGTCGGAGATCGACAAGGACCAGCGCGAGTTCTTCCTCCGCCAGCAGCTGAAAGCGATCCAGGAGGAGCTCGGCGAAGAGGACGAGCAGCAGGCCGAAGCGAACGAACTGCGGGAGAAAATCGAGGCGGCGCAACTACCGGAGCACGCCCTGAAAGCAGCCGAGCGCGAGCTCTCGCGGCTGGAGAAACTGCCGCCCGCCGCCGCCGAGCACGGGGTGATCCGCACCTACCTGGAGTGGCTGACGGAGCTGCCGTGGGCGAAGGAAACCGAGGACAACCTCGACTTGAAGCACGCCCGCAAGGTCCTCGACGCCGACCACTACGACCTCGAGAAGATCAAGGACCGGATCCTCGAGTACCTGGCGGTCCGCAAGCTGAACCCGGAATCGCCCGGGCCGATCCTCTGCTTCGTCGGCCCGCCCGGCGTCGGCAAGACCAGCCTCGGCAAATCGATCGCCAAGGCGCTCGGGCGCGAGTTCGAGCGGATCTCGGTCGGCGGCGTTCGCGACGAGGCCGAGATCCGCGGCCACCGCCGCACCTACATCGGCGCCATGCCCGGGACGATCGTCCGCGCCCTGCGCGACGCCGGCTCCCGCAACCCCGTCTTCATGATCGATGAGATCGACAAGATGGGCGCCGACTTCCGCGGCGACCCCGCCTCGGCGATGCTCGAGGTCCTCGACCCGGCCCAGAACGACAGCTTCCGCGACCACTACCTCGACCTCGAGTTCGACCTCTCCGACGTCGTCTTCATCGCCACCGCCAACGTCCTCGACACGATCCCGGGGCCGCTGCTCGACCGCATGGAGACGATCGAGCTCGCCGGCTACACGCTGGAGGAGAAGCGCCACATTGCCCGCCGCTACCTGGTCCGCAGGCAGATCGAGGCGAACGGGCTGAAGCCCTCGCAGATCGAGTTCACCGACGCGGCGCTGACGGCGATCATCGAGGAGTACACGCGCGAGGCCGGCGTCCGCAACCTCGAGCGCCAGATCGGCACCGTCTGCCGCAAAGTCGCCCGCGAAGTCGCCGAGGGGAAGACGAAGCGCAAGGTGACGATCTCCGGCAAGAAGGCGCGGGAGCTGCTGGGGCGGCGCCGCGTCTTCGCCGAGCAGCGGCGGCGGACCAAGGACCCGGGCGTCGCCACCGGGCTCGCCTGGACCCCGACCGGGGGCGACGTCCTCTTCATCGAGGCGACGGCGATGCCGGGCTCGGGCAAGCTGACGATCACCGGCCAGCTCGGCGAGGTGATGAAGGAGTCGGCGCAGGCGGCGCTCTCCTACGTGCGCGGGCACTGCGGCGAAATCGCCCCGCAGGTCGAGGGCGATTGGTTCGCCACCCACGACATCCACGTCCATGTCCCGGCCGGCGCGGTGCCGAAGGACGGGCCCTCGGCGGGGGTGGCGATGACCGTCGCCCTCTCCTCCCTGGTCAGCGGCCGGCCGGTTCGCAACGACGTGGCGATGACCGGCGAGGTGACCCTGACCGGCCAGGTGCTGCCGATCGGCGGCCTCAAGGAGAAGTCGCTGGCGGCGCAGCGGGCGGGAATCAAGAGAGTGATCGTGCCCGGCCGCAACGAGGGGGACGTGGCGGAGATCCCCGAGCACGAGCTCGGCAACCTCGAGTTCGCCTACGTCGATGAGGTCGCCCAGGCCCTCGACGTCGCCCTCTCTTAGTGCGCAACCGCTCCCGCGCCTTCTGGATCGTCGCCGGGCTGACTCTGCTCGGAGCGGCCCTTCGCTTCGCCACCCTCGGCGTGCAGGCCTACCACCACGACGAGATCGTCACCGCCAGCAGAGTGCTGCGGGTTGGCTTCGGCCACGCGATGGACGCGGTTGGGTTCTCGGAGTCGGCGCCGCCGCTCTACTACGCGCTCGCCTGGATCTGGACGCAGCTGACCGGCAACGGCGAGTGGGGGCTGCGCTCGCTCTCGGCGCTGGCGGGGGTGGCGACGATCCCGGTCGCCTATCTGATCGCTCGAGAACTGCGCGGCGCCCGCGCGGGGCTGATCGCGGCGGCCTTGGTCGCCGTCAACCCGATGCTCCTCTGGTACTCGCAGGAGGCGCGCGCCTACTCCCTGCTCGGCTTCTTCTGCGCGCTCTCGCTTCTCTTCTGCGTGCGGGCGCTGCGGGACGGCGGGGTGCGGGACGACAAGCGCGACTTCGTCTGGTGGGGGGTCTTCTCGGCACTCGCCCTCGCCACCCACTACTTCGCCATCTTCCCGCTCCTCGCCGAGGTGATGCTGCTGGCGCGCCGGCGCGGCCGGGCGATCCTCTCCGGGCTCTGGATCGTCGCCCTCACGGTCGTCCTGCTGGCGCCGCTGGCGATCCACCAGATGTCCTACGGCCACGCCGAATGGATCGGCAAATTCACCTTGGGGCACCGGCTCGGCGAAGCGGCGATCACCTTCATGATCGGCGAGACCGGCGACATCATCGGCCGCACCGAGCACACGCGGCCCGCCCTGGTGCCGCTGGCGCTGGTGCTGGTCGGGCTGGCGCTGCTGGTGGCGCGCGGCAGCCGCGGCGAGCGCCGCGCCGCCTCCGTCCCGCTCGCCGTCGCCGCGGTCACGGTCGGCATCCCGCTGCTGCTGGCGATCCTCTTCGTCGGCAAGGACTTCGTCTTCTCCCGCAACCTGCTGCCGGCGCTGGTGCCGCTGCTGGTCGGGGTGGCGGTGGCACTCAGCGTCAAGCGCGCGCGCCGGCTCGGGACCGCGGTCGCCGTCGTGCTCGTCGCCTACTCCTTCGCCTTCTCGATCTGGGCCAGCGCCGACCCGGACCTGCAGCGACCGGACTGGCGGGCGGTGGCTCACCACCTCGGCGAACCCGACGGGCCGCGGGCGACGGTGACCTGGGTGTTGGGAGAGGCGCCGCTCCGCTTCTACCTCTCGACCGGGGCGATCCAACTGAAAGCCGTCGAAGGCTACGACTGGCTGGTCCGGGAAATCACCTTCGTCTCGATGGGGGAGGTGCCGCCGCCCTCGCGCCGCCTGCTCGGGCCGGGTTTCCGCGAAACGGGCAGCGAAGAAGTCGGCCCGCTGTTCATCCGCCGCTACCGGCTGCCGGGTCCCGAACTGGCGCCGCTGCGCCTGCGGCTGCTGCGCCACGCCCGCACGAACTTCCGTAACAACGGAATTTTGCTCGATGGCGTGGGCCCCGGCTGAGCGTGGCCAAGCGGTCCAAGGACGCAGTGAGCGCCGTGTGCTCCGCACACAAGCGAGCGAGGACGCCGGAATGCGTCGGCCACGGTCTGCCGGGGTAGGGTTATTCTGGTAAAGGCCACGGAATCCACTGAGGAGAAGGCATGAGCAAGACGACGACGGCGCGCGCCGGTGACATCTACGAGACTGCCCGCGAAAACCCTTACGTGCAGCGGTTGATCGAAGACGAAGAGCTGCGCGACAGTCTCAAGGACGCTTTCGAAAGCGCCAAGAGCGCCTATGGCCGCGCCACCGGCAATGGCAAGGGCACGGTCAAGGCGGTGACCAGCGACAAGAAGGTCCAGAAGGACATGCGCAAGGCCGCCGAGAGCCTGCAGGAAGCCTCCGAGAGCCTGCGCAGCAAGCCGAAGCGCAAGGGCGGCATCGGCCGTCTGCTGCTGATCGCAATCGTCGGCGCGGTGATCGCGCTCGCCGTCAGCGAGGGTGCCCGCAAGGCCGTCCTCGACGCCCTCTTCGGCGCCGAAGAGGAGTTCGAGTACACCTCCACGACGAGCATCAACGGGTCCTGACGGGCTCAGGAACCGCTGTGCTGCGTCCTCGGTCGCTCGCGTGCGAAGCACGCCACGCTCCCTGCGTCCTTGCCCAGCGGTCCCTGACCCGCGTCAGTGGGGACTAGACTGATTTGAGGATGGAGGCGGCAACCAAAGAGAGGGAGCTGAGCGGCGACAAGGCGCAGCGGATCGTCGACGCGATGCGGGACTCCGTGGCCCGGCGCGGCGCCGCCGGCTCCACCTTCGAGCACGTCGCCCGCGAGGCGGGTGTCAGCCGTGGCCTCCTCCACTACTACTTCGGGACCAAGGAGCGGCTGCTGGTCGAGGTCGTCCGCCGCGACAGCGAGCTGCGGGTCGAACGCCTCGACGCGCGGCTGGCGCCGGCGAAGACCGTCGACGACGTGGTCGAGGCGCTGGTCAGCAGCCTCACCGAGGTGATCGAGAACGAACCGGGCTTCTTCCTCCTCCTCTACGAGCTGTTCAGCGCCGGCCGCCGCAATCCCGACATCCAGCGCGAGGTCGGTCAGCTCTTCGAGCGCACCCGCTCGCACGTGGCAGAGGTCCTTCGCGAAAAGGACGAGGAGGGTGTGCTCGCCCTCCGCTTTCCGGCCGAGGACGTCGTCTCCTACCTCTTCGCCCTCGGCGACGGCTTTGCGCTGCAGGCGCTATCCGACCCCTCGCGCGACACCACCGGCGCCTTCTCGGTCGGCGTCGCCGCGGCGCGCTACCTGCTCGGCGCCAAGTAGCTACAGCCAGCCGGCGCGCTTGAAGCGCCAGTAGAGGAAGAGGCAGATCACCGCGATCAGCGTCAGCACCGCGGGATAACCGAGCGTCCAGCCCAACTCGGGCATGTGCTTGAAGTTCATCCCGTAGATGCCGGCGATCATCGTCGGCACGACGGCGATCGCCACCCAGGCGGAGATCTTCCGCATGTCTTCGTTCTGCCGCATCGAGACCTGGGTCAGGTTCGCTTCCAGGGCGCTGTCCAGCAGCTGGCGGAAGTTCTCGATCCGGGTCGAGACCCGGGCCAGGTGGTCTTCGACGTCGCGGAAGTACTCGTGCAGGGTCGCCGGGACGACGGCGTAGTTGTTGGCGCACAGCTCTTCCAGCGCTTCGCCGAGCGGCGCCGTCGCCGCCTGGAACTCGAGCACCTCGCGCTCGAGCTTGTAGATTCGCTCGGTCGGGTTCTGGCCTTCGCCGAAGACCTGCAGCTCGACTTCGCGCACGTCGTCGTCGAAGCCCTGGGCCGCTTCGATGTAGCGGTCGACGACGTGGTCGAGGATCGCGTAGAGGACGGCGCCGGGGCCTTTCTCGAGCAGGTCGGGCCGCTGCTCGAGTCGCTCGCGCACCGGCGCCAGGTCGGCCTCGCCGTGGCGGACGGTGATCACGAAGTCGGGGGCGACGAAGACCGAGACCTCCCCCAGCTCGATCACCTCCTCGGGATCGACGTAGCGCGCGGTCTTGACGACGACGTGGACCGTCTCCCCGTACTCCTCGACCTTGGGCCGCTGGTGCGCCCGCACCGCGTCCTCGACCGCCAGCTCGTGCAGCCCGAACTCGGCCGCCACCCCCTTCATCTCCCCCTCGTCCGGCTCCACCACCCCGACCCAGACGAACGCCCCCTCCGCGCTCGCGGCCTCGGCGGCCTCCTCGACCGCAAGCTTCCCCTGCCGCCGTCTCCCTCGCTCGTACGCCGCGCAGTCGACGATCATCGGGTCGAAGGGTACGGGGTGACGAGTCGGGCGGCCCCGCTTCTCCGAACTTTGGGCCCCTATAGACCCCCAAAGTTCGGAGAGAGGAAGGATTCGTCAATAGGGGAGATTCATCGAGCGCTTAATCTGCGGGCATGCAAGTGAAGGAAAGCTTTTGGCAGAAAGTATTCGGCTTGGAGAAACCTAAGCCGGAGGTCGCTCCTGCGTTTCGACCGGGACATTCGATGACCGGCCGAGTGGTTACCGGCCAAACGCCGGACTGGAGCCGGTACGACGACTGCATGAAGATGCAGGTGGTGGGCGAGTCTCACTATCAGTCCGCACTGAAGACTGTCAGTCAATGTCCCTCATCGGGTCCCCACGGGTATGAGTGCAGTGCGGAGCTCGTGCGAGAGCCGGACAACCCACACGACAAGTTCGCTGTCAAGGTTGTCGTCCAAGGACAGCACGTCGGCTACTTGGGGCGAGGCAACGCCAGGCGGTACAACAAGCGAATACGCATGCTGAACGATGAAGGCAAACGGGTGGCCTGCATGGCTTACATCGGCCGTGGCGACGCAGGCATGCTGGGGATGAACCTGCGCATTCCGTACGGCGGAGACCTGTTGCCGGCGCGCCGATAGCCGAAGTAGGTGGGAGGGACGGTTGCTCTCTCTACATAGAAGCGATAGGCGTGACGCCCCTCACGAAGTGATGCGGCTCACAGACCCTGGGTTGGATCGCGGGGGAGGCTCCTGGCTACACGACCAGGCGACGAGGGAGTTGGCATGAGAGAGGCGATGAGTTCACTGGCAGGGTTCCTGGGGCGGCGACGCCGCTGGATCGTGGCGGCTTGGGTCCTGATCGTGCTGCTGGCGCTGCCCTTCGCCTCGAAGCAGACCGATCATTTGACCGGTGGCGGCTTCGACGTCCCCGGCAGCCAGTCGATGAAGGTGAGCGAATCGCTGCAGGAGGAATTCGGCGACAAGGCGAATGGGATCGGGGTGGTGCTGAAGGCTGCGCCGGGCGCGAGCGCGGCGGAGCGGAGCGCGGCGGTCGCGCGCCTGCAGGACGAAGTCGCGAGCCTCGAAGACGTCGCCCTGCCGCCGGCCGCCGCGGCACTGGCGCGGCGGCAGCTGCAGGGGACCGACGTGGTGCTGGTGCCGCTGCGCAGCAACCTCTCCTCGGACGAGCTGATCGACCCCGCCGCCACCCTGCGCGAAGACCTCGACCCGGGCACCGCCGACCGGGGGGTCACCCCCTATCTGGTCGGGCAGCCGACGATCTGGGCGGGGATGCAGGAAATCTCCAAGGAAGACCTCGCCAAGGCCGAGGGCACCGGCTTCCCGATCGTCGCGATCATTCTCCTCGTCGTCTTCGGCTCCCTCGCCGCGGCGGCGCTGCCCCTGGCGCTCGGCTTCGTCAGCGTGCTGGTCACCGGGGCGCTGATCTACTTCATCTCGCTGCAGATGGAGACCTCGGTTTTCGTCACCAACATGGCCTCGATGATCGGGATCGGCGTCGCCGTCGACTACTCGCTCTTCATCCTCGCCCGCTACCGCGAGGAGCGCGAAGCCGGGCACGAGCCGGCCGCGGCGCGGGCGCTTTCGCTCGCCACCTCGGGCCTCGCCGTCACCTTCTCCGGCATGGCGGTGATCATCTCCCTCGCCGGGCTGTGGATGGTCGACAACCAGGCGCTGCGCTCGATGGCGCTGGGGGCGATGACCGTGGTCGCGGTCTCGATCCTGACCGCGACGACGCTGTTGCCGGCGCTGATCGCGATGCTTGGCGACCGCGTCCTGCCGGGCGGAATCGTCGGCAGGGTCGAGCGCTTCTTCCAGGCCCGCTTCCATCGGCGGAAGAGCGCCTCGCAGGTCGCGACCGAGAAAAACCGCTTCTGGCGCGCCTGGACCGTGCGGGTGATGGCGCGGCCGTGGGCCGCGGTGATCGGCGTCTCGGCGGTGCTGCTCTTCCTCGCCAGCCCGCTGCTCTCGCTCGAAACCGGGACCGAAGCGATTGCCCAATTCCCCAAGAACTCAGACGTCCGGGTCGGCAACGAAATCGCCTCGGAACAGCTGAACGGCGGCACCGACCCGGTGCAGATCGTCGCCAGCTTCGACGGCAGCGTGGACAAAGCTGCCGTCTTCGCATTCGCCCGTGAAATCGAAGGCACCAGCGGGATCAGCGCCGTCGCCCGCCCGGTCTACGCAGGCGATGCCGCTCTGGTCCAGGCGACCCCCAGTGCGCCAAGCGAGTCCGACGCGGCGGTGGCGCTGGTCGGCCGCCTGCGCGACACCGTCGTCCCGGCCTCGGCCCTGGCGCAGCAGGCCGAAGTCAGCGTCGGCGGCGAGACCGCTCGGAGCGACGATGTCCGTCACCAGATCAGCGGCTCGATGTGGAAGATCATCCTCTTCGTCCTCTCGCTCAGCTTCCTGGTCCTGATGGTGATGCTGCGCTCGCTGATCCTGCCGCTGAAGGCGGTGCTGATGAACCTGCTCTCGATCGGTGCCGCCTTCGGCGTCCTCGTCGCGATCTTCCAGTGGGGCTGGCTCGACGGCTTCCTCGGCTTCGAAAGCCAGGGAGCGCTGGACACGATCAACATTCCCCTGATCTTCGCCATCGTCTTCGGCCTCTCGATGGACTACGAGGTCTTCCTGATGTCGCGAATCCGCGAGCGCTACATGCTCCACGGCGAAAACGAACGCGCCGTCGCCGAGGGTCTCTCGACCAGCGCCCGCACGATCTCCTCGGCGGCGCTGATCATGACCGCGGTCTTCGGCGTCTTCGTCCTCACCGGCGTCCCTTCGATCAAGGAGCTGGGACTCGGCTCGGCGGTGGCGATCACCCTCGACGCGACCCTGGTCCGCTTGATCCTCGTCCCGGCGGCGATGAAGCTGATGGGCGAGTGGAACTGGTGGTTCCCGAGCTGGCTCGACAAGCTGATCCCCGACTTCTCGTTCGAGGGGAGCGGGGAGGCGGAGCCTGAGCCGGCTAAGGCTTAGGGGTGGGGAGGGAGCCGGGTGGGGGTGCCTGGGAGCACCTCCGCCGCGAGGATCGCGCTCTGCTGACGCCTCTAGTGCGGGTGGCGCGGCTCCATGCTGAGTACCCAGTCACCCCCACCCGGCTCCCTCAACCGGGCCTGGTTGGGTAGCCAATAGGATGCCCGCATGAACGGGGATGAGCTTGCTTTTGCTGGAGCTGCCAAGCAGGCGGAGATGGTGCGGGCCGGGGAGGTCTCGGCGACCGAGCTGGTCGGGCTCTACCTCGATCGGATCGCGCGGCTCGACCCGGAGCTGAACGCCTTCCGCAAGGTCTTCGCCGAGAAGGCGATGCTGGAAGCCGAGCAGGCGGAGGCGCGGGTGCGGGCCGGAGAGGAGCGGCCGCTGCTGGGAGTGCCGGTGGCGATCAAGGACGAAGTCGACGTTGCCGGGGAGGTCAACACCCACGGCACCGACGGCTTCAGCGAGCCGGCGAAGGCCGACTGCGAGATGGTGCGGCGGCTGCGCGAGGCGGGCGCGATCCTCGTCGGGCTGACGCTGCTGCCGGAGATGGCGATCTGCGGCTTCACCGAGTCGGCGACCTACGGCGTCACCCGCAACCCCTGGAACCCGCAGCGGACCCCCGGCGGTTCGAGCGGCGGTTCTGGTTCCGCGGTGGCGGCCGGCCTGGTGCCGATCGCCTCGGCCGGCGACGGCGCCGGCTCGATTCGCATCCCGGCCGCCTCCTGCGGGCTCTTCGGCTTGAAGCCGAGCCGTGGCCGCGTCCCGTTCGACCCCAATCTCGAAGGCTGGGGCGGCCTCGCCGTCGACGGCTGCCTCAGCCGCTCGGTCCTCGACACCGCGCTCTGGCTCGATGTCGTCGCCGGCGGCTCGTGTGAGCCCGAGGCGCCGCCACCGCCGGAACGCCCCTTCGTCGAGGCCGTCAAGACGGCTCCCGGCAAGCTGAAGATCGCCTGGTCGACCAGGCCGCCGCGGGCAGCGGCGCCGCCGACGGTCGACGACGTCGCCAAAGGCGCGGTCGCCGACGCCGTCGAGCTGCTCAGGGGGCTCGGCCACGACATCTCCCGACGCGATCCCGACTGGGGCAACATCGGCAACAACATCACCGCCCGCTTCCTCGGCGGAGTCGCCGACACCGTCGAGGAAGTTCCTCACCCGGAGCGGCTGGAACGCCGCACCCGCGGCTTCGGCCGGCTCGGCGGCATCCTGCCGCGGAGCCTCTACGAGAAGGCCCGCGCCGAGGGTCGCGACGCCGACCACGCCCGCGTCAACGCCATCTTCGACGACTTCGACCTCCTGGTGACGCCGGTGATGGGCGGCACGGCGCTGCCGGTCCGCCGCTGGGAGGGCAAGGGAGCCCTGCAGACCGTGCTCGGGATGAGCCGCTTCTATCCCTACTGCGTCCCCTGGAACCACCTCGGCAACCCGGCGATGGCGGTCCCAGCCGGCTTCTCGGGCGAGGGCATGCCGCTCTCCTTCCAGGTGATCGGCCGTCGCGGGTCCGAGGCGACGCTGCTCTCCCTTGCCGCGCAGATAGAGGCCGAGCGGCCCTGGGCAGACAAGCGCCCGCCGATCTCCTAGTTGAAGACCTTGCGGAACCGCGCCAGGTCGCGGACCTTCCCCCGCGGGCGAATCCGGCGCTGCAGCATCATCTTCAGCTGATTGGCGTCGGGTTTGCCGGCGGCGATCCAGTCGGCCCAGCTGGTCTCAATCGTGACGTTGGCTGCCGGCGCCTCGCCCGGCTCGGCGCGGGTCGAGCCGTTGTCGAGGACCAGGTGCCACGGCGCCGCGTCGGAGAAGCGCCACTGCACGACAAAGGGCGAGCCATTGGCGGCGGCGGGGTCGGCGACGCGGCTGATCAGGTCGAAGTAGAGGCGCTGGATCTCGGGGTCCGAGCTCGGCGGCGGGCCTTCCGGCGAGCCGATCACGCCGGCCATCATCATCTCCACCTGCCGTTTCGCCACCTCCATCTCGTCGTCCTCGGGCGGGAAGGGGAAGACGCCGGGGGGCATCTCCTCGGTCGGGAAGCCGATCGTCCGCCAGCGCTGGCGGATCAGTTTCATCCCGAAGGCGAAGATGTCCTCGAGCGAGAAGCCGTAGCACTCGGTGTAGGAGCGATCCATGTTCGGCGG